>Ga0070698_100001828_pt1 | contig 23691 bp, 23 predicted proteins | sample KBSK1502metaG_FD_65477 | JGI IMG/M metagenome (GOLD analysis project Ga0070698, IMG submission 65477) | Corn, switchgrass and miscanthus rhizosphere microbial communities from Kellogg Biological Station, Michigan, USA - KBS K1-50-2 metaG | ecosystem: Host-associated > Plants > Roots >... | reverse complement strand
GCGCGCATCGACGCCAGGTCTTCGAGGGCCATCTGGGACGGCCCGTCCTGCCCGATCTCGACGCCGGCGTGCGAGCCGACGAGCCTGATGTTCGCCTGCGAGATGCCCGCCATGCGGATGAAGTCGTAGGCGCGGCTGAAGAAGGCGGCGAAGGTGGACGCGAACGGCTTGTAGCCGCGCACGCTCAGCCCCACCGCGGTCGCGACCATCTGCTGCTCGGAGATCCACATCTCGAAGTAGCGGTCCGGATGCGCCTTGGCGAACTCGTCGGCGTGCGTGGAATTGGAGACCTCGCCGTCAGTCGCGACCACCTCGGGGATGGCCGCCAAGGCGAGGAGCGTGTCGCCGTATGCCTTGCGCGTCGCGACCTTGTCCTCTTTCTTATAGGTGGGCAGGACCGGCTCACTCACTGCCGCCGGACGCTTGGGGGCGGCGCTCCGCTCCGGTTTCTGCGTCTTGACCTTCAGGTTGCGAATCCCCCCGAGCTCCTTGATCGCGCGCTCCGCCATGTCGGGTGGCAGCGCCCGTCCGTGCCAGCCGTCCTTGTTCTCGATCTCCGAAAAGCCCTTGCCCTTGATGGTCTTGGCGATGATCACCGTCGGCTTGCCGGTGTTGGAGAGAGCCTCGCCGTATGCGCGGTCGATGGCGCCGACGTCGTGGCCGTCGATCACGATCGGCTGGCAGCCGAACGCCTCCACCCGACGGCGGTACGTGTCCAGGTTCCAGCCAAACTCCGTCTCGCCCCGCTGGCCGAGCCGGTTGATGTCCCAGATCGCGGTCAGGTTCGCGAGCTGGTAGTGGCCCGCCTTGTCGACCGCCTCCCAGATCGAGCCTTCCGCCAGCTCGGAGTCGCCGCACAGCACCCACACGTGGTAAGGCAGCTTGTCGAGGTACTGGCCCGCCAGCGCGACGCCCACGCCGATCGGCAGGCCCTGGCCGAGCGAGCCGGTCGCCACGTCGACCCACGGCAGCACCGGCGTCGGGTGGCCCTGGAGCCGCGAGCCGAACCTGCGGAAGGTCAGCAGCTCCTGGTCCGTGATCGCGCCGACCGCCTTGAACATCGAGTAGCACAGCGGCGACGCGTGGCCCTTGGAGTAGATGAGGTGGTCGTTGTTAGGATCCTTGGGCTTGCTCCAGTCGTACTGCAGATATTTGGTGATGAGGACCGCGATCAGGTCCGCCGCCGACATCGAGGAGGTCGGATGGCCGGAGCCCGCCGCGGTGCTGCACCGGATGGAGTCGACGCGCAGCTGCTGGCCGAGCTGGCGCGCGAATTCGAGGTCCGTGGTCGCAATGGTCTCGGTGACTGCCATGTCACTCCTTGCGAAAGCGCCGCTTTGGCGGCCGGGGCGAGCTTCTTTGGTTAAGTCTATCGAGCGTTCGAAAGACGCTCGATGTCGGCGACCATGCCGTCCAGGATCTGCAGCCCCGCGTCCCAGAAACCCGGGTCGGTGATGTCCATCCCGATGCGCTTGACCAGCTCGTCCGGTCGCGTCGACCCTCCCGCGGCGAGGAAGTCCAGGTAGTCGTCCACAAAGGACGGTCCCTTCTCCAGGTAGCGCTGATACACCGACAACGCCAGCAAGTTGCCGTAGGCATACGCGTAGACGTAGCCCGGCGTGTGCATGAAGTGGCCGACGTAGCTCCACCACACCCTGTGCTCGTCGGTGAGGATCAACGCGTCGCCGAACATCGGCTGCAGCTTGTCCTGGAACAGCTCCCCCAGCTCCTCGACCGAAAGCTCGCCCTCGTTGCGCCGCGCGGTGTGGATGGCGTCCTCATAGCGGTTGAAGGCGACCTGGCGGAACACTGTCGAGAAGGCGTCCTCGACCTGGTTGCACAGCATGGCCAGCCTGACCTTCGGGTCCTTCTCCTCGGCCATGATGCGGTCGAAGGTGAGCGCCTCGCCGAACACCGAGGCAGTCTCGGCCAGCGTCAGCGGCGGGTGGAAATCGAAGATGTGCTGCCTCGACGCCAGGCGGTCGTGAAGGCCGTGGCCCAGCTCGTGAGCCAGCGTCAGCGCGTCGCGCAGCTTGCCCGTGAAGTTCATCAGCACGTAAGGGTGGTGGTGCGGCGTGACCGGCATGCAGTAGGCGCCGCCCGCCTTGCCCGGCACGACGGGAGCGTCGATCCAGCGCTCGTCGAAGAAGTCCTCGACCAGGTCGCCCGCGCGCTTGGAGAAGCGGTAGTAGGAGCCGAGGACGAGCTCTCTGGCATCGTCCCACGTCAGCGCCCGCGTCGTCTCCCCCACCGGCGCGTACCGGTCCCATTCGTGCAGCTCGCCGACGTTGAGCAGCTTGCGCTTGACGCGGTAGTAGCGAGCGCACACGTCGTAGCGGCCCGTGACCGCGTCGACCAGCGCCTGCACCGCCTCGTCCGACGTCTCGTTGGCCAGGTTGCGCGAGCTCAGCCAGGTCGGGAAGCTGCGCACGCGGTCGTCGATCGTCTTCTCCTGCAGGATCACGTTGAAGATGTAGCCGCGCGTGCGGATGTCACCGCGCAACGCCTCCGTGATGGCGTGGCTGGCGGTCCGTCGCACCTCGCGGTCCGGTTCGCGCAGCAGGTTGAGCGCCTCGTCGAGGGCGATGTCGCGGCCGTCGTCCTGGACGCGTATGCGCGCGCACAGCTCCTCGAACAGCCGGACCCAGGCCGCGTTGCCGACTGGACTGAAGTCCGTGAGCACGCGCTCCTCCGGCTCCGTGAGCTGGTGCGGCCGGAACTTCCTCTCATGCTCGACGAAGTGCTCGTAGGCCTTGGAGTCCGGATCCGCGTACAGACTGGCCGCCTGCTCGTCGCTGATCTGCGCCAGCTCGAGAGGGAAGAACACCATGTGCACGCCGCGCTCGGCGCTCGCCTCACGCACGCGGGCAAGCAGCCTGCCCGCGGCGTGGTCCTGCGTGTCCTGGCTGTGCAGCATGTACGCGTAGACCTCGGGCAGCACGGACGACTCTTCGTACTCGCCGAGCTCGCGCATCATGGCAACGAACGGCGTCGGCTCGAGGCTTCCGATCCGGCTCCTGTACTGTGACTCGAAGCTCTTGGCGCGCTCGAGGTCGCGCGCCAGCGCCTGCTCGATGCGGGGATCGTCGGGCGACGCGAAGAGGTCGGTGAGGTCCCAACGGATCGTCTCCGCGCCCGTGGATCTGGCTGCCTGGACCATCCAGGTCAGGATAAGCGCTCGATCCCCACGAGATCAGAGCCTTCGGCTTGATCTCGCGAGGGCCCCTAGAGCCATTTCCCGCACCCGGCGCGGGTCCGGCCACCGGCCCGCATACGCGCCTTCGTTGACGGCGTCTGTGATCTCGGCCAGGACGGGCACGTCCATCGCGCGGACGTACTCGCGCGGCGTTTCCGGCGGCGCGCGGCGCCGGCTCATGCGGCGCTGGACACGCTCGTAGAGCAGGAGCAGCTCGGACTCACCAGGCTGCGGCCGCTGGCGCGGCCTCGCCCATCGGCGTCGCCACCACACAAGGGCCATCACGGCGAGCACAGCCGCGGCCGCCGCGACAGGAATCGCGGCCAAGGCGCCCAGCGAACCCAGCACCGCCCCGGGTGCGCCGATCGCCAGGTGCGGCAGCAGGCGCGCGATGCCGCCCGCCGCCCAATGGTTCGGGAACCTGGTCGCCGCCAGCGGGTTGACGCCAGGCGTCGGATCCACCGGCACCCAGCCGTGCTCCGGGAAGTAGACCTCGACCCACGCGTGGGCGTCGTGCTCCCGCACCACGCTCTGGTTGAGCACCGGGTCGTAGTCACCCGTCGCGTACCCGGTGGCCAGGCGCGCCGGGATGCCGACGCTGCGCAGCAGCATCGTGGCGGCGGTGGCGAACTGCTCGCAGTAGCCGGTCTTGACGTCGAACAGGAACCAGTCGAGAGGGTCACGTCCCGCGGGCACCGACGGGAGCTGGAGCGAGTACCGGTAGTGGTTCTGGAGGTACGTCGTCACCGCCATCACCGCGTCGAACTCGTTCGTGGCTCCGGCCGTCAAGCGCTCCGCGAGCTGGGCGGCCGCCTCCGACATGTTGCCGGTGTCGGAGTACGTGCCGGTGAAGTCGCCAGGCACGACCTGGTCGTTCGACTCGGCGCGCAGCACCGCAGGCGACAGGTTCGGGAGGTACGAGACGACGGAGTACGTCTGGCCAGGGCGCAGCTGCTCTGGCGTATGGAACGTGCCGTACCCGTCTTCACGCAGCGCGGACACGGGCGCATACAGGCTCTGGATCGGATAGGCCGCGTTGATCACGCCCGGTAGCGGGCGCAGTACGCGAAATGTCTGCACGAACGTGCCCAGGTTGTCGTCAGGCGGCGGTGGGAGCAGGCGAGGCGGCACGTACGGCTGCGTCTCGCGATAGTCGGTGAGCGACGCCGTCCAGACGCCGTCGTGATACGTGTCGAAGACCAGCCCGCGCCAGTAGGCGGGCGCGCCCGTCCGCACGTACATGACCGGCGCGTCGCCCAGGCGGCCTCGATAGTGGAGGTCCACGCTGTTGCTCGCGCCGGTGGAGTCGCCCGCCAGCTGGACCAGCGGCAGGGCGGCGCTCTCCATGTCGCCCTTGAAGGCCGCGACGTTGGGCAGCGAGACGACCAGCGGCGAGAGCGCGACCCCGGACGGTTGGGGCAGGAGGACGAACAGCAGCGTCCCGGCGGCGAGGGCGGCGGCCACCATCGTCGCGATCGGGCGGACGGGGCCGCGGAACGATTCGGCCGTGATCCGGCGCGCGTGCGACGCCATCCAGAATCCACACAGGCACAGCGCCCACAGCGAGAGCACGCCGCCGAAGACGTAGTCCCACGCGTAGACCGCTGCGAGGTAGATCAGGGCGAGGCTGATCCACAGGCTGGAGTAGCAGTTGCGCCGAGTCTTCAGGTCGAAGCTCGTGATGGCGACCAGCAGGATGGCGAAGTTGGCCTGCGGCAGGACGCCGCCGAAGAGGGCCACGGCGGAGTCGGCCAGGATGTAGAACAGCGCGCCGAAGACGAGCGCAGCGAGCAGCGCCTGCCGCCAGAACCCGCGCTTGAGGTTGCGCTCGCGATAGCTGACGACATGTCCCCACGCCGCGATCCCCAGGCCGGCGAGCGGAACTATGTAGTCCTGGCCGTACAGCATCACGGCCAGCACGGCGACCGCGAAGCCGCCCAGGACGAACGCGCGCGCCTCCATGGAATGCTCGATTGGCGAGGGCGGCAGCCGGAACCAGCGGGTCACAGCGGCCACGCGGTCCCCACCCGCTCGAAGTCGACGTCGGTCGCGGCGCGGGCGTCGCCGACCAGCCAGTTGCGAGTCGCGCCGGCCCGCAGCAGCGCGGGGTTGGAGGCGATCACGACGTCTGGCTGGTCGGCGTCCCCGAAATCGCCGCGCGGATATCTCGCCAGCCACTCGAGGACGTCCCAGACGTCCCGCGTCACCAGCGTCCCGATCGCGACCCGTCCGCCGTCGCGCAAGCAGTCCCACGCTTCGGACGCGGCGATGCGCGCGATCTGGTCGGCGACCTGCGTGGTGGGTGGCTCGGGGTCGACGGCTATGGTCAGCGTCTGTACGCCCGGAGGCTCGTACTCGCGCACCACAAGCTCGCCATGCTTCGCGCTCGAACGCCAGTGGATCCGGCGGAGGGAATCGCCCGGCTGGTACTCGCGAATGCCGAAGATCTCGTTGCCCGACCCCGCACGGGGCGCGGCCACGCTGGCCTCGAGCTCGCGAGTCTCGCGGCGGCCCGCGAGAGAAGCAAACCTGGGCAGGACGAGCGCGATCTCGCCGTCCGCGGCCTTGCGGAAGCCCTGGAAGAACCCGAGCGGGTCGCTGGTGCCCAGACGCCAGCCGCTTGCCTGGACCGGGCCGCGCCGGGCGCCTTTCACCATCCGCAGCAGCGACCAGCCCTCGGTGGGCACGACGCCGGTCCCGGCGGAGAACTTCACGCCGGCCACCTTGCCGACGGCCCACACCGGCCCGCGGGGACCCCGTCTGGTGTGGAAGGCGATCTCCAGGCCCAGCTGGTCGCCCTCGAAGAGGGGCGCGGCCACGGGGCTGCGGCGAAGGACGGCGTCCGGCAGCTCCTCGGCCGGCGACCCCGGCGCGGGCTTGCTGTGGCGTACGGCCAGGCCGAGCGTGACTCCTCGGCGGTTCCACGCGGCGTACACGAAGGCGCCGGCGACCAACGCCGCGAGCCACAGCGCCAGCAGGAAGAGCCACGGCACCGACGATGTCGCCGCGTAGAACGTGAGCACGACCGCCAGCACGACGGCGCCGAGGACCCTGGCGGTGGGCAGCACGCCGTCCTTTGTTCTAGCGCTGCCTCAGCGGCGGTATCGGCAGCGAACCCACCACCTCGCCCAGCATGTCGGCGGCCTTGCCCCGTCCGCGCATGCCCAGGCGATGCGCGAGCACGGGCACGGCCAGGAACTTGACGTCATCCGGCAGCACGAAGTCGCGGCCTTCGAACAGCGCCCACGTCTGCGCCGCCCTCTGCAGGTAGACGCCCGCGCGCATGCTGGCGGGAAGCAGCACGTCCTGTCGCACGCGGATCGCTTCGAGGAGCGCGACGACGTACGTCCTGATGGCCGGCGCGGCGACCACACGGAGGCATGCGTCCTGGAGCTCGATCACCTCGCGGACGTCGATGACCGATGCCAGCTCCGCGATCGGGTCGCCGTGCTCCCGACGCGCCAGCACTTCCAGCGCCTCGGCTTCGGTCGGCGGCCCCATCTCCGCCGCGAGCACGAAGCGGTCGAGCTGCGATTCGGGCAGCGGATACGTACCGTGGAACTCGGCTGGATTCTGCGTCGCGACGACGAAGAACGGCCTCTCGAGCGGGCGCGTCGTGCCCTCGACGGTGACCTGGGCCTCCCCCATCGCCTCGAGCAGCGCGGACTGCGTGCGCGGCGTGGCGCGGTTGACCTCGTCCGCCAGGACGATGTTGGCGAAGATCGGGCCCGCGATGAACTCGAACGTCAGGTCCTTCTGGTTGAAGACGGACGCTCCCGTGATGTCGGAAGGCAGCAGGTCCGGCGTGCACTGGATGCGACGGAACGTGCCGCCGACCGATGTGGCCAGCGCCCGGGCCAGCATCGTCTTGCCCGTGCCGGGCAGGTCCTGGAGCAGGACGTGGCCGCCGGAGACGAGGCCCGCCAGCGCCAGGCGGACGACGAGGTCCTTGCCGACGATGACCTTGTGGATGTTCTTCTCGACTCGTTCGAGGAGCTCAGCCGCGCGCCGGGGCTGGAGCGACAGCTCTTGCATTTGGCGGTTCAGTCTAGAGGCGGGTCGGTCGGCGACCTCTGCGTTACGAGCGTCTTGCGCAGAAAGCTCCTTTCACGCAAATTGCAAAGGAAAGTCCTGCGCAAGACGCTCCGAATCGGCCGATGCCTGGCTTAGCCCTCGCCGACCATCCGCGAGATCACCTCGCCGAGGTTCGGGCCGCCCTTGCCGAACGGCACCGAGTGGACGCGGTGGGCGAACACCATCTCGGCGACCTCGCCGACGTGGTTGACACCCACCTCGTCCGCGCTGTCGTACGCGGCCTTGGCCTGCGCGGCGCGGGCGCACACGAGGTCGGAGCGGTGGCCGTCCACCTCGAGCGCGATCGAGATCTGGGCGATGAGGCGCAGGATCTCGCGCGGCAGGTTGACCTCTGGGAAGGTGCCTATGGCCTCCGAGATGCGCGACTTGACCGCCTGTTCCGACTCCGCGTGCTGCTGCGTGAACTTGTTCGGGTCGTCCTCCCACTGGGCGCGCTTCTCGACGATGGCCACGCGCTGGTCGAGGTCGCGGATGCCCTCCACGTCGACGCACAGGCCGAATCGGTCGAGCAGCTGCGGACGCAGCTCCCCCTCCTCGGGGTTCATCGTGCCGACCAGGATGAACCGCGACGGGTGCGAGACCGACACGCCCTCGCGCTCGACGGTGTTGATGCCCATGGCCGCCGCGTCGAGCAGCACGTCGACGATGTGGTCATCGAGCAGGTTCACCTCGTCGACGTAAAGGATGTTGCGGTTGGCCTCAGCGAGCACGCCGGGCTCGAAGCGCCGCGACCCCTCTTTCAGGGCCGCTTCCAGGTCGATGGTGCCGACCACGCGGTCTTCCGACGCGTTGATGGGCAGCTCGACCACGCGCATGCGGCGGGTGGTCACCGGCAGCGAGCCGGCCGCCGCCCGCTCCCGGCAGTCGAGGCACCAGTCCTCCGGATCGTCGGGATGGCAGCCGAAGTGGCAGCCCTCGACGACCTGCTGCTCAGGCAGCAGGCGGGCCAGGGCGCGGACCGCGGTGGACTTGCCGGTCCCTTTCTCGCCGCGGATAAGCACGCCGCCGATGCTCGGGTTGATTGCATTGAGGACCAGGGCCAGCTTCATCTCGTCCTGGCCGACGATGGCGGTGAAGGGGTAGGAGTAGCGGTCGATGGCCATTGACTCGGGCACGATATTACCGACGGACTACGGGCAGGTCAGCTTGGCGACGTCGATATTGAAGGCCCACCCGTAGTACGTGCTCGCCAGTTTGTAACCACTTGTCTCCTGCGTCCGTGTGGCGTGGTTGTGCTTCAGGTCGTCGCAGATGGCCGACTCCACCTGGCCCTGGGTCGGATTGAGGCCGAGGCCCAGGACGCTGGCGCTGATCAGGGAGTAGTAGTTCCAGGCGCGGACGTTCAGGGCGCCGTTGCTGCATGTGAGCGGCGTGGCGTTGCCGTCCGTCGTGGTCACGATCGGCTTCGAGCACAGGTTGGCCACCGGGAGGTCCTGCGCCGGCGGCAGCACCTGGGCCGGCACGGGCGTCTCGTCGCCCACTGGCGTCGGCGAGGGTGACGGGCTGCTCGAGGGCGAAGGCGTCGGTGACGGGCTGGTCTCCGCGGAGGGTGGTGAGCCGCAGGCGCTCACCGCGAGCAGGAACGAGCTAGCGGCCGCGGCCCAGCTCCCTTTCCACGGCCGTCGCGATCTCGTCCCGGGACAGGTCATAGAGCCCGTAATAATGCGCCCCCATCCGGTCGGCCAGGTCGGCGCAAGCGTTGATCGCGTACGTCTGGTACATGGGCGCGACGCGCGCCAGGTGCTGGACCGACGGGAGGTGGCTGTAGTCGCGGGCCGAGTCGATCACGAGCGCGTCGATGTCCTCCGCGTCGATCAGCGCCGCCACCTTCTGGGCTTCGACCAGGGGCTCCTCCTTGAACATCGAGATGTTGCCGCGGCCGTCGCTGATCAGAACCAGCAGCGGGCGGATCGTCGGGTCGCGCAGCAGCTCGGTCTTCACCACCTTGTAGCCGGCCATCAAACCGTGGGTCAGCGGCGTGGTGCCGCCGACGGACAGGCGCTCCAGGCGACGCCGCGCCAGGGAGACGCTGGACGTCGGTCGCAGCACGACCTCTGCGGTCCGATTCTTGAAGATGACCACGGCGACGCGGTCGCGCCGCACGTACGCGTCCTGGAGCAGCGAGAGGATCGCGCCCTTGGTGGCGGCCATCCTCTGCTCGGCGTCCATGGACGCCGAGGCGTCGACGACGAAGACGATCAGGTTGCCGACCTTGCGCTCGCGCACCTTCTGGCGCAGGTCATGTCGCTCGAGCCTCAGGCGCTCGCCGTGCCGGCGGCCCCTTTCCTTCTGCATCGGAGCAGCGGCGCGCACGGTGGCGTCGATGGCCAGGTCGCTCACCTTTTCCTTCGGCTCGGCGCGCACGTAACGGCCGCGCCGGTCAGGCGTCTGGCTCGCGGCGCGCTTGCCGCCCTGCTTGCGCACGCGGCGCTGGCGCGGCAGGTCGATCCGGCGCAGGTTGAAGGTCTGCAGCGCATCGGGAGCCGACTCCTGGCCGCTGGAGCCGCCGGTGGTGACGCCCGTATCGGCGCCGGCGGACTGCTGGCCGGTCTCCGACGAGCTCGCCGCCTGGTCGGCCGTGGCGTCGGAAGCGGTGTTGCTGTCGGAGGCCTGCGGGTCGCCCACCTCTGAGTCGGAGGGCTGGGACCCTTCCTGCTGCTCGCCGTGATCGGGCGACGTGGTGTCGTCCTGGTCGCGGCGGACCGGCTGGCGCGCCCGGTGCGCGAGCGCGAGCGTCGCCGCGTCGTAGATGTCCTCGCGGGTCGGCGACCCGTGCCGGCGATACGCCGCCAGGGCACGAGCCGCGTGTTCGATGACGACGTCGGCGCGATGTCCCAGCACCTCGGCCTCGACACAGATCGACGAGATGAGGCGGGCATGAATGGCGGTCACGCGCACGTCTTTCACCCGCGCGATCGCCTCGGCCAGCGCGCGCGCAAGGTTGTTGTCGGCGGCGGCGAACTCGTTGGCGAACTCGTGGTCGCCGCGCTTGAAGGCGGCGTCGCGCTCGGCGATCAGCACCCGCTCATCGGGATCGCGGATGCCCTCGACGTCGACGCACAGGCCGAAGCGGTCGAGCAGCTGGGGACGCAGCTCCCCCTCCTCGGGGTTCATCGTGCCGACCAAGATGAAGCGGGACGGGTGGCTGAACGACACGCCCTCGCGCTCGATGACGTTGACGCCCATGGCAGCGGCGTCGAGCAGCACGTCGACGATGTGGTCGTCGAGCAAGTTCACCTCGTCGACGTAGAGGATGTTGCGGTTGGCCTCGGCCAGCACGCCCGGCTCGAAGCGCCGAGTGCCCGTGCGCAGGGCCGCCTCGATGTCGATGGTGCCGACGACGCGGTCCTCGGACGCGTTGATGGGCAGCTCGACCACGCGCATCCGGCGCTTGTGGTGGGGCAGCAGGCCGGCGTGCCGCAGCCTCGCGCGGCAGTCGGCACACAGCGCCTCGACGTCGTTGGGGTCGCATCCGAAGTGGCAGCCCTCGACCACGTCGTGATCGGGCAACAGCCGGGCCAGCCCGCGCACCGCGGTCGACTTGCCGGTTCCCTTCTCGCCTCGGATCAGCACGCCGCCGATCGTGGGCACGATGGCGTTCAAGATCAGGGCCAGCTTCATCGAGTCCTGGCCGACGATCGCGGTGAAAGGGTAGGAGTGCCGGTCGAGGGTCGCGCTCATGGGGGAGTCCTGACCGAGTTTAGGCCTGGGTCGGCACCAGCCCCTTCACCACGTCACGCTCCTGGATGAGCTCCTGGGTCGTCTTCCAGATCCGCTCCTTGGCGTCGTCGTCGTGCTCCAGGTCGGTCACGACCTCCCAGTGCTCGCCGTCGGAACGGACGGGGAAGCCGAACTGCAAGCCTGCCGGAATTCCGTACTCGCCCTTGCTGGGCACCGCCAGCGAGTGCCAGTCGCCCCAGGGGGTCGGCGTACGGATGCTGACGACCGAGTCGATGACCGCGTTGGCCGCGGAGGCCGCGGACGAAGCGCCGCGCGCCTCGATCACCGCCGCTCCCCGCTTCTGCACCGTCTCGATGAACTTGCCCTTGAGCCAGCCGTGGTCGTCGATCACCTCGAACACGGGCAGCCCGGCGATGCGCGCGTTGCGCGCGTCCGGGTACTGCGTGGTCGAGTGGTTGCCCCAGATCGCGACGTTGGACACGGCGCCAACCGGGGCCTTTGCCTTCTTGGCCAGCTGCGTGCGGGCGCGGTTCTCGTCGAGCCGAGTCATCGCGAACCAGCGGTCCTCGGGAATCTCGGGCGCGTTCATGCGCCCTATGTACGCGTTCGTGTTGCACGGGTTGCCGACCACCAGGATGCGCACGTCGGTCGCGGCCGTCTTGGCGAGCGCCTTGCCCTGGGGGCCGAAGATGCCCCCGTTGACCGTCAGCAGGTCGCCGCGCTCCATGCCCTGCTTGCGCGGCACCGACCCGACCAGGAGCGCCCAGTTCGCGCCCTCGAAGGCTTTCTCCGCCTTGCTGGTCAGCTCCATGCCCGCGAGCAGCGGGAAGGCGCAGTCGTCGAGCTCCATGGCGACGCCCTCGAGGGACTTCATGGCCGGCTCGATCTCCAGCATCCGGAGGACGAACGGCTGGTCGGGGCCGAACATCTGGCCCGACGCGATGCGGAAGACGAGGGCGTAGCCGATCTGCCCCGCGGCGCCGGTCACCGCGACCTGGATCGGAACCCGCCCGCTCATCTCACGGGCAATGCTAGCTGGGCTTTACGGGCCTCCGCTAAGTCCGTACGAGATGTACGAATGTGAACCTGTCTGGACGAACAGCTGCATCGTGCACACGTTGGTGTGGTGCTGCGCCTGCTCGGACGCTGTCAGGACGGGCGCCAGGACGGGCATGCCCGAGGGAGCCGTATCGATCGTGGACAGACCCGACGGCAGAGTCGCGAGAGACGCCTCCGCTGGGTAGTACCGCCGGCCGCAGTAGTCCACACGAGGCGGAGCGCCGGCCGTGGAGAGCGTCCCGAACGTCAGTCGATCGTGGATCGCAGTGGGGGCGACGGCGAACATCGCAACTACAGCTGTTGCTGAGACGAACAGGAGGACGATTCTCACGACGCGGCGCCCCACGCAGGAAAAACGGCGTAGAGCCCCGGTCCGTTACCGGAAGCCTTCGCCTTCCGGTTCGAAGAGGTCGTCCGCCGCCAGCCGGCGGGCGAAGCACAGGAACCCGGTGTGGGCGACCATTCGGTGGGACGGCCGCATGCTCCGCCCGCGCACCGTCCAGCCGCGCTGCAGCAGCTCGAACGCCTCGAGCATGCCGAAGCCTCGGACCTCGCGGAGGCAGTCGAAGAACCTCTGCACCTGGCTCACGTTCGGGCAGTGGGCGAATACGATCCCGCCCGGACGCAGGGCGATTTTGGCCCCGGGCACGGCCTGCCACGGTTCGGGCACATCGAGAAGGACGCGGTCCATGTCGCGCTCCTCGACGCCCGTGTAGACGTCGCCGAGCTTCAGCGTCAGGTTGAGGGGGACCGCGCCCAGGGTCTCGACGATGCCGCGCCTGGCCGCTTCGAGGAACTCCTCGCGGGCCTCGTAGCTGACGACCTCACCTTGCGGACCGACCGCCCGCAGCACGGCCAGCGTCAGGGCGCCCGTCCCGGTGCCCGCCTCGAGCACGCGCGCCCCTGGGTAGACGTCGGCCGCGATCAGGATCGCGCCCAGGTCCTTCGGGTAGATGGGCTGGGCCTGCCGGCGGCGGCCGGTGACCTGCTCGGCGAAGGTCGGCCGCACCGCGAGCAGGCGGGCACCGAGCTGCGTGGTGACCACCGTTCCCTCGGGGTGGCCGATGACGTCGTCGTGGAGGATCAGCCCGGAGTGAATCGAGTGCCGCTCGCCCGCGCGCAGGCGCACCCGATGCCGCCGACCGACCTTGTCGACCAGGAGGATCACCTCACCGTCGGCGAAGGGTCCCATCAGCGCTTGTGCGCTCGGATGAGCGCGTGCCAGTACGCGTGCCACAGCTTGCCGTCGCGCCACTCGGGGTGCAGCTGCTCGCGTGCCTCCCCCATCGCCTCGTCGATGACCTGGGCCAGCTCGGACCGCAGCTTGGGCGCGATGTCCTGGTTGTCCATCCACTCCTCGAAGTTCCACGCCAGCTCGCGAGCTTCGGCGGTCTCCACCTCGAAGCCGGCCTTCTCCAGCCTGCCCACCCACTCGTCGACCGTGAGCGACATGACGTGCGATGGATCGCGTCTCACCTCGACCTCGTGGAGAACGTCGCGGGCGGGCATCGGCGGCGCGCAGTCGATGAACGAGGCATCGTGGTCGCGCTTGAGCACGCGGTGGGCCTCGCGGAGGAAGGCGTCGATGTCGGTGAAGTGGTGCGGAGCGGCGCGCACGACGTAGATGTCGAAGGCGTCGTCGGGGAACGGCAGGCGCGCGGCGTCGCCGATGACCCAGTCGACGTTGACGACATTTCGCTCGGCGGCGACGCGCCGTGCCTCGTTGAGCATCTCGCGGGTGAGGTCCAGTCCGACCACCCGCCGGACGTGGGGGGCCAGCGCCAGCGCGGTGTTGCCGGTGCCGGTCGCCACGTCGAGCACCAGGTCGCCCGGTTTAGGCCGCGTGAGGTCGAGCACCTCCTGCAGGAGGGCCGATGAGGAGTGAAAGGTCGAGCGCGAGTAGCGGCCGGCCACGTTGCGGAAGCTGTCACGAACGTCAGGCATCTACCGCATATCATCGGGCGGTCGATGACGAAGGCTATGGCCCACTGGACGGGCAGCAAGGTTGGGTTCGAGATCCGCTCGGAGACGGGCCATTCGGCCTCGATCGACGAGGGCGCCCCTTACGGCGACGACGCGGCGATGCGCCCGACCGAGATGCTGCTCGGCACGCTCGGGGCGTGCACCGGCATCAACACCGTCCTGCTGCTCAAGAAGTACAAGCAGCCCCTGCGCTCGCTCGAGGTCGAGGTCGAAGGCGACCGCGAGCAGGAGTGGCCCAAGGCGTTCACGCGCATCCGGATCACGTTCCGCACCGAGTGGGACGGCAAGATCGACAAAGACATGGTCGACAAGGCGATCGACCTCGCGTGCACCCGCTACTGCCCCATCCACGCCACTCTGTCGCGCGGTGTGGAGATCGAGCACCGGCGCAAGGACGTGTAACGGAAGAGCTCGGATAGTCCGGCCAATCTGAGCTTCTCGCCGGCGAAAGGCCCGGATAGGCCGGACTATCCGGCAGCATGTCGCTCACCGCCACCGCGACGGCTTTTCTGAAGGTCGGCATAGAATTAATCGCGTTCCCCGCAAGCCCCCCAGTTGGAGGCCGCGAGAAGCCGCAAGCAATTGCTCGACAGCTACGTCCCCCTGCTGATCTTTTCTCTCCTCGTCCTGGGGTTGATCGGGGCATTGGTCACCCTCAGCTTCGTGCTCGGCCCTGCCAAGCCGTACCGGAAGAAGTACGCCCCATACGAGTCGGGCATCATCCCCGACACGCCGGCCATGCGCCGCCTCTCGGTGCGCTTCTATCTGACGGCGATGCTGTTCATCATCTTCGACGTCGAGGCCGTGTTCTTCTACCCGTGGGCCGTGCTGCTGCACCAGCTCAAGTGGTTCGGCCTCATCGAGATGCTCGTCTTCATCGGCATCCTGGGCATCGCGCTGGCCCACATCTGGAAGAAGGGAGGCCTGGATTGGGAGTAGAGGCGCTCGCCGAGTCGCTCGGCCAGAACTTCCTCACCACCACGCTATACCGGCTCATCGGGTGGGGCCGCGGGAACTCGGTGTGGCCGGCCCAGTTCGGCCTCGCGTGCTGCGCGATCGAGATGATCGCCACGGCCACCGCCGGCGTGGACATCGCGCGCTTCGGATCGGAGGCGTTCCGCGCCTCGCCGCGCCAGTCCGACCTGATGATCGTCTCCGGCCGCGTCTCCCAGAAGATGGCGCCCATCCTGCGCACGATCTACGACCAGATGCCGGAGCCGAAGTGGGTCATCTCGATGGGGGCATGTGCCTCGACGGGCGGCGTGTTCAACAACTACGCGCTGCTCCAGGGCGTGGACAAGATCGTCCCCGTCGACGTCTACATCCCCGGCTGCCCGCCCAGGCCCGAGGACCTGCTGAACGCGCTGATGATCCTGCAGGAGCGGATCAAGGCCCAGGGAATCACCCCGCGGCAGTGATCCCGGACACGCTCATCGTCGACCGAGGCGTCACCGCTGGGGACGCATGGCTCACCGTGGACTCGTCGAACGTCCACGAGGCGTTGGCCGGCCTGAAGGCGGACGGCTACACGCTGCTCGTGTTCATCACCTGCGTCGACCATCTCGCCGACCCGTTCCGCACCTGGCCCGCGCGCTACGAGCTCCTTTACCAACTGCGCAACATGGAGACTAAGGAGCAGGTCCGCGTCCGCGCCTTCGTTGACGGCGACCCGCCCCATGTCGACTCGGTCTGGGACCTTTTTCCACCGGCGAACTGGGACGAGCGCGAAACCTATGACTTCTTCGGCGTGATCTTCGACAACCACCCAGATCTCACGCGCATCCTCATGCCCGACGACTGGGTGGGCCATCCGCTGCGGCGTGACTACCCCGTCGGCGGCGAGGTCGTCGAGTTCTCCGAGGAGCACGCGCTGTGGCAGACGCCGCCGGAGAAAGCCTGACTGTCATGACGACCGAACCCGAAGGGATGAACATCACGCAGTCCGGCGGGGGCGCATTCGGGGGTGAGCTGCTCACGGTCAACTTCGGCCCCCACCACCCTTCGACCCACGGCGTGCTGCGGCTGGTGGTCGACCTGGACGGCGAGCAGGTCAAGCGCGTTCAGCCGGTGATCGGGTACCTCCACACCGGGATCGAGAAGCAGATGGAGGCGCTGCGGTGGCAGCAGGGCGTGGTCGTCACGGACCGGCACGACTACCTGTCGCCGCCGATCAACAACCTGGCCTACGCGCTGGCGGTCGAGCGGCTATTGGGCGTCGAGGTGCCGCCGCGCGCGAAGGCGCTGCGCGTGATCATGTCCGAGCTGTCGCGCCTCACTTCCCACCTCGTGTGGATGGGCACGAGCGGCCTCGAGCTCGGCGCCATGTCGATGTTGATGTATTGCTTCCGCGAGCGGGACACGATCGCGGATATGAACGAGGAGATCTCCGGTTTCCGGATGCACACCTCGTACATCCGGCCGGGTGGCGTATTCGCCGACGCCACCCCACGCTTCCTCGAAATGCTCGACACCTTCACGCACAAGATGCCGGGCAACGTCGACGAGTACGAGGCGCTGCTCACCGACAACCCGATCTGGAGGCGGCGGACCATCGGCATCGGCCGGCTGTCGCCCGAGGACGCGAAGGTGCTCGGCGCCACCGGCCCGATGCTGCGTGGCTCGGGCGTGGCGTGGGACCTGCGCAGGTCGATGCCGTACTCGGGCTACGAGGACTACGACTTCGAGATCGCGACCTCCGACCTGTGCGACTGCTATGGCCGCTATCTCGTGCGCATCAAGGAGATGCGCGAGTCCGTGAAGATCCTGCGCCAGGCGCTCGACCGGCTGCCCGACGGTCCGGTCAACGTGGACGACCGCAAGATGCTGCCGCCGCCCCGCGAGGAGCTCGAGACGTCCATGGAAGCGGTGATCCACCACTTCAAGCTGTTCACCGAGGGCTACTCGGTGCCTCCCGGCGACGTGTACGTGGCCGTCGAGTCTGGTCGTGGTGAGAACGGCTGCTACATCGCCAGCGACGGGACGCACAAGCCACGACGTGTGAAGTTCCGCGCCGCTTCGTTCGTCAACCTGCAGGCGCTCGAGCGGATGGCGCTGAACCACTACCTCGCCGACATGATCGCGATCATCGGCACGGCGGACACGGTGATGGGAGACGTGGACCGTTGAGCGCTCTTTCACCACACGTCCTGGATGAGATCCGCGAGCTGCCTTCGAAATATCCGCAGCCGCGCTCTGCGGTCATGCCCGCGCTCGACCTGGCCCAGGAGGAGCTCGGCCATCTCACACCGGAGGCGATGACCGAGGTCGCGACCGCGCTCGAGCTCGACCCCGGGTATGTCGAGGGTGTCGCGACGTTCTACTCGCTCTTCCACCTCACGCCGGTCGGCAGGCATCACTTCTACGTCTGCACGAACCTGAGCTGCGCCATCCGAGGTTCGGCCGAGATCGTGCGCCGCTTCCAGGAGGCGACCGGGGTCAAGGCCCCGGACGAGGTCACGCCCGATGGCCTGTTCAGCTACGAGGAGGTCGAGTGCCTGGGCGCGTGCGAGTACGCCCCGATGATGCGGCTCGACCAGCGGTTTCACTACGACCTGACGCCGGAGAAGATCGACGAGCTGATCGCCGACAGGAAGGCAGGCCGCACTGCCCCTCCGTCGCCTGCGGCGACACCTCCCCGTGAACGGGGAGGAGAACCCCCTCCGTCGCCTGCGGCGACACCTCCCCGTAAACGGAGAGGAGCGGCTCCTCCGTCGCCTGCGGCGGCGCCTCCCCGCAAACGGGGAGGAACGACCCGGAAGAAGAAGGCCGATGGCTGAGCTCCGCGGTTCCTCGGGCGACGCGCCGCAGAACCTGCTGACGAGGTGGTTCGGCACGCCCAACCTGCACACCCTCGACGTGTACGAGTCGAAGGCGGGCGGCTACACGGCCCTGCGCAAGGCGCTGTTCGACATGGCCCCCGCGGACATTACGAACGAGGTCAAGACCTCCGGCCTGCGCGGGCGCGGCGGCGCGGGTTTCGCCACCGGCGTCAAGTGGAGCTTCATCAACCGCGACGCGCCGGGGCCGAAGTACGTGGTCGTCAACGCGGACGAATCCGAGCCCGGCACCGCCAAGGACCGCTACATCCTGGAGAACTCGCCGCACATGGTCGTCGAGGGCATCCTGATCGCCGCGTATGCGGTCGGCGCGAACCAGGCATGGGTCTACATCCGCGGCGAGTACGACGAGCCGCGCCGAATGCTGGTGGAGGCCATCGACGAGGCGCGCGCGAAGGGGTACATCGGGCCCAGGCCGATGGGCAAGGACTACCCGCTCGACATCCAGATCTATCGTGGCCACGGCGCCTACATCTGCGGCGAGGAGACCGCGCTGCTCGAATCGCTCGAGGGCAAGCGCGCCCAACCACGCTCGCGTCCCCCATTCCCCGCCGTCAAGGGCGCGTGGGGCAGGCCGACCCTGCTGAACAACGTGGAGACGCTGGCCACCGTGCCCACGATCATCAACATGGGAGGCGCCGGCTACGCCAAGGTCGGCACGGCCAAGAACCCAGGCACCCGCCTGCTGACCGTCAGCGGCAACGTCCGCAAGCCAGGCGTGTACGAGGTCGAGATCGGCAAGACGTTCCGCCACGTGATCATGGAGCTCGCGGGCGGCCCCCCTGAGGGGCGAAAGGTGAAGGTCTTCTGGCCCGGCGGCTCGTCAGCCCCGGTGCTGCCGGAGTCCATGCTCGACGTGACCACGGACGCAGAGGCGCTCGCCGCGGCGAAGTCGATGGGCGGCTCCGGTGGGGTGATCGTCATGGATGACTCGCACTGCGTCGTGAAGGCCGCGTACAGGCTGCTGCAGTTCTACGCCCACGAGTCGTGCGGCAAGTGCACGCCGTGCCGCATCGGCCAGGACTGGGCGGTGCGCACGTACGAGCGCATCCTCGCCAACGAAGGCTCGCAGATCGACCTCGACATCCTGCGGAGCGTCTCCGACGGCCTGCAGAACGGCCGCAGCTTGTGCGGCCTCGGCGACTCGGGCGGGTGGGTCATCGACTCCACGCTCCGCCACTTCCGCGATGAGTACGAGGACCACGCGCTCAGGCACGAATGCAACGTGGGCAGGGTCATGGCGCATGCCTGACGTCAACCTGACCATCGACGGGCACAAGCTGAGCGTGCCGGCCGGCACCTTGGTCGTCGAGGCGGCGAAGACCATCGGCATCGAGATCCCAGTCTTCTGCTACCACCACAAGCTCGATACGGTCGGCGCGTGCCGCATGTGCCTGGTCGAGATGACGCCCGGGCCGCCGCGCCCCCAGACCGCCTGCACCACGCCGGCGACAGAGGGCATGGTCGTCAAGACACTCAGCGCGATGGCCGTCCAGGCGCGGGCGGACATCCTGGAGTTCGAGCTTGCCAACCACCCGCTCGACTGCCCGGTCTGCGACAAGGGCGGCGAATGCCCCCTGCAGGACTTCACGTTCCGGCACGGCTACCCGACGAGCCGGATCGACGGGCCACGCCTCCACTTCAAGAAGCCCATCCCGCTGTCGGACAACATCGCGCTCGACCGCGAGCGGTGCGTCCTCTGCTACCGCTGCACCCGCTACTACGACGAGGTCGCGTGGGAGCAGGAGCTGACCACCGACGAGCGCGGCGTCCAGTCGTTCATCACCAGCCAGTTCGGCCAGCCCTTGCAGTCGATCTTCAGCGGCAACATCATCGACCTCTGCCCGGTCGGCGCCCTCACATCGCGTGTCTGGCGCTTCGAGTCGCGACCGTGGGACATGACGCACACGGCGACGATCTGCTCCAGGTGCTCGGTCGGCTGCAGCGTGACGCAGTGGCAGCGACGCGGCCAGCTCGTGCGCGTCACGTCGCACGAGAACGACGACATCGACGAGGGCTGGATCTGCGACCGTGGCCGCTTCGACTACACGGACGTCAACGACCCCAAGCGTTACCGCACGCCGATGGTCGACGGCGTGAAGGCGACGTGGGCGGACGCGATTCTCACCATGGCCGCCGGCATCAGGGGCAAGGGCGCCAAGCTCGGCATCTCGCTGCCGCAGGACATCACCAACGAAGAGGCCTTCCTCTTCCGCAAGCTGCTCGACGGCCCGCTGAAGGGCGCCAGGGTGAAGATGCACGGCCGCACGGCGCTGCCGGCGCCCACCGGCGACGGCCTGCGCATTAAAGAGATAGATGACGCGCGCGTCATCGTCGTGGTCGCCTCGGACATCGAGAACGACGTCCCTATCGTCGACCTCCGCGTCAAGAAGGCGGTCGGCAAGCGCGGCGCGAAGCTCATCGTCGTCCACCCGGACGGGGTCGACCTCGACCGCCACCCGGGCACCGTCCACATCCGCAACACCGCCGGCGCGGCAGCAGCGGAGGTCCGCAAGCTGGCGTCGCACGAGCTGCTCGCCAACCCGGGCGGGCCGGTGGCGATCCTCTTCGGCGACGGCCGCGGGACCGAGGACGCGGCCGACCTGGCCGCCGCGTGCACCGAGCTGGCGGCCAAGGTCGGCGGCAAGGTGATGCCCCTGTACCGCGCGACCAACGAGCGTGGGGCGCTGGCAGCCGGCGTGGCCGGCTGGGACAAGCTCGACGGCGTCGAGGCGCTGTTCAGCTGGGGTCCGCCGCCGGCCGCCGGCGTTCCGTCGACCGTGAGGTTCATGGCCGCCTGGGACCACCTGCCGCGCGAGGGCCACGACAGGGCCGTCGTGCTGCCCGCCGCCACCTTCGCCGAGCGGCAGGGGAGCTACACCAACCTCGAAGGCACGGTCCAGTTCCTGCGCCCGCCCATCGCGCTGCGGCCACCGCTCAAAGAAGGGTGGGAGGTGCTCACCGAGCTGGCCAACGCGCTCGGTCTGGCGCTCGACTACCCGGGCATCTTCCCCATCCAGCGCGAGCTGGCCGAGCAGCCCCCGTCACCAGAACCAGAGCCCGCGCCGGTGCTCGTCGGTCCGGCCCACCCATGACCGACCTCTACAACAACCCCATCGGGCACTGGGTGATCGTCGTCGTGGCGATGGCCCTGCTCCTGTTCGTGGTGCTGACCGCGACCGCGTACACCGTGTGGTTCGAGCGGGTCGGGCTGGGCCGCATCCAGCGGCGGCCGGGACCGAACCGCGTCGGACCGGCGGGCCTGCTGCAGCTGGCCGCGGACGGGATCAAGCTCGCGTTCAAGGAAAGCTTCATCCCGGCGAAGACCGACCGGATCATCTACGTCATCGCGCCGACCATCGGCGTCGCCGCCGCGTTCCTCGCCTGGTCGGTCATCCCCATCGGCCTCTGGTACAACGTCCAGTACTGGATCGCCGACGTCAACGTCGGCGTCTTGGTCATCTTCGCGGCCAGCTCGCTGAGCGTCTACGCCATCGTCCTGGGTGGCTACTCGTCGAACAACAAATACTCGCTGCTCGGTGGCCTGCGCTCTGCCGCGCAGCTGATCAGCTACGAGGTGGCGCTCGGCGTGTCGCTGGTGCCGACCTTCATGATCGCCGGCTCGCTGCGTCTGCGCGACATCGTCGAGTACACCGTGAGCTGGGGTCCGTACCACGGCCCCATCCCGCTCATCATCCTCACCCCGATTGGCTTTCTCATCTACATCATCGCCGCCACCGCGGAGACGAACCGCACGCCCTTCGACCTGCCCGAGGCGGAGCAGGAGCTCATCGGCGGATTCCTCACCGAGTACTCGGGGCTGAAGTTCACCATGTTTTATTTGGCCGAGTACCTGAACGTAATCACGGTGGCGGCGCTCGCCACGCTGCTGTTCTTCGGCGGCTGGTACCTGTGGATCGTGCCGCCGGTGCTCGCCTTCTTCCTGAAGGTCGTGATCCTCATCTTCGTCTACATTTGGCTGCGCGGCACGTACCCGCGCCTGCGCTACGACATGCTCATGCGCCTCGGTTGGAAGTTCCTGCTGCCGCTCGGATTGCTGAACGTCGTGGTGACCGGGATCATCCTGGTCGCGGTGCAGGGGTAAGCGATGGCCGACGAGAAGAAGCCGGAATCGGACGCCAGGACGCCGAGCGTCGCCCAGGACGTGGCCGCGCTGGTCACGGGACTGAAGACGACGATCACCGAGGCCTTCCGCCCACCGGTGACGCTCGAGTATCCGGAGGACAAGTCGGTGCGCTCGGAGCGCTATCGGGGCCGGCACTACCTGCGCCGCTACGACAACGGCCTGGAGCGGTGCATCGGGTGCGAGCTGTGCGCGGCGGCGTGCCCGGTCGGCTGCATCCTGGTGATCGCCGCCGAGAACACGGACGAGAACCGCGTCTCGCCAGGCGAGCGCTACGCGAAGACGTACGAGATCAACATGCTGCGCTGCATCTTTTGCGGCTACTGCGAAGACGCGTGCCCGGTGCAGGCGATCGTGCTGGGCCCCGAGTACGAGCTGTCCGACACCAGCCGCGAGAAGTTCATCTACACCAAGGAGAAGCTGCTCGAGCCGCTGCCGCCCGACGTGCAGGCCAGACTGGACGCGCAAAAGTAGTGGCGATCGCCGTCTTCTTCTTCTTCGCGGCGCTGGCGATCGTGGGCGGCGTCGGCGTCGTCACCTTCCACCAGCCCATCCGCTCCGTGCTCAGCCTGGTGGTCGTGATGCTCTCCCTCTCCGTGATGTTCCTGCTGCTGAGCGCGCAGTTCGTCTTCGCGGTCCAGATCATCGTTTACGCGGGCGCGGTCATGGTCCTGTTCCTGTTCGTGATCGCGCTGCTCGGCCCCGCGCGTGAGCTCGGGCGCGGACGGCTCCGTTTTCAGGCCTCGCTCTCGATCCTGTTCGTGCTCGCCCTGTTCGGCGTGATGTACGCGCTCATCCAGGGCATCGAGTACCGGCAGCCCGACCAGGCGGACCTGTCGTTCTTCGGCAGCGTGCAGTCGATCGCGGTCGGCCTGTTCACCACCTACCTCTATCCGTTCGAGCTGACGTCGATCCTGCTGCTCGTGGCGGCGATCGGCGCCATCTACCTCAGCCGCAAGCGCATCGACGACCTGTGAGACGCCGTCGATGAGCACACTGAGCATCGGCGGCCAGCAGCTCGACGCGTCGTGGTTCCTGCTGCTCAGCGCGATCCTGTTCGTGCTCGGCGCGGTGGGCGTGCTGGTGCGGCGCAACCCTCTGGTCATCCTCATCTGCATCGAGCTGATGCTCAACGCCGCCAACCTCGCGCTGGTGACGTTCTCGCGGCAGCTGCAGAACATCGAGGGCCAGCTGTTCGCTCTGATGTCCATGACCGTCGCCGCCGCGGAGGCGGTCGTAGGCCTCGCGATCCTGGTCGACATCTTCCGCGCGCGAGACGTCGAGGACGTCGATGACCTCAGCGAGCTGAAAGGATGAGCGCGAACCAGACGCTCGCGCTGCTGATCCTCCTCTTCCCCGCCCTGGGCGGGCTGGTGCTCGCCGGTCGGGGCTGGCGCCTGCCGCGCGTCTTCACGGTGATCGTCGGCCCCGGTGTCGTCTGGGCGTCGTTCGTGTGCGTGCTGGCGCTCTTCTTTGGAGGCGCCCAGGGCGACTACACGTACTGGACGTGGATCAAGAGCGGCTCGTTCGACGTCCCGTTCAACATCCTGATCGACAACCTGTCGATCTTCATGGGCCTGGTGATCACCGGCGTGGGCGGTCTGATCATCACGTACGCCGTCGGCTACATGGAGCACGAGGACGACGCGAGCTACGCCCGCTTCTTCTGCTACATGGACATCTTCGTCCTCTCGATG
>Ga0070698_100001827_pt1 | contig 23695 bp, 20 predicted proteins | sample KBSK1502metaG_FD_65477 | JGI IMG/M metagenome (GOLD analysis project Ga0070698, IMG submission 65477) | Corn, switchgrass and miscanthus rhizosphere microbial communities from Kellogg Biological Station, Michigan, USA - KBS K1-50-2 metaG | ecosystem: Host-associated > Plants > Roots >... | reverse complement strand
CGCCGCAAGCGTCCGCTCACCGGGGTCACCGAGTTCCCGAACCTCGGCGAGACGCTCCCGGTCCGTGCCGCCGACCCGAACGCCGACGTCGTACGTCGTTATGGCGCGAGCTTCGAGGCGCTCCGCGACGAGCCCGCTGCCGCGCCGGTGTTCCTGGCGACGCTCGGCACGGTCGCCGCCCACACGGCGCGCGCGACGTTCGCCACCAACCTGTTCGCCGCCGGCGGCATCGCCGTCGTCTCGGCAGGAGCCACCGGCAGCGTCGCCGACGTACTGGCGACGTACGACGGCCAGTCCATCGTGTGCCTCGCCGGCGCCGACATAACCTACGCCGAGTGGGGCGCCGAGCTGGTCACCGCACTGCGCGACGCAGGAGCGACCTGGATCATCATCGCCGGCAAGCCGAACTCCGTCGGTGGGGGCGTCGACGACTCCTGCGCGATGGGTGTGGACGCGCTGACCTTCCTGCACACCACGAGGGAGAAGCTCGCATGAGCGTTCCGGAGAGCTTCGCCAACGAGCCGTGGATGAGCCCCGAGGGCATCCCGGTGCTGCCGGTCTACGGCCCCGAGCACCTCGCGGGCCTCGACCACCTGGGCACCTGGCCCGGTTTGAGCCCGTTCCTGCGTGGCCCGTACCCGACCATGTACACGACCCAGCCCTGGACGGTCCGTCAATACGCCGGGTTCTCCACCGCCGAGGAGTCCAACGCCTTCTACCGGCGCAACCTGGCCGCCGGGCAGAAGGGCCTCTCGGTCGCGTTCGACCTGGCGACCCACCGCGGCTACGACTCCGATCACCCGCGGGTGCGCGGTGATGTCGGCATGGCCGGCGTCGCGATCGACTCGATCTACGACACCCGCACCCTCTTCGACGGCATCCCGCTCGACGAGATGAGCGTCTCGATGACGATGAACGGCGCCGTGCTGCCGGTGCTCGCGCTCTACATCGTCGCGGCCGAGGAGCAGGGGGTGAAGCCGGAACAGCTCACGGGGACGATCCAGAACGACATCCTCAAGGAGTTCATGGTCCGCAACACCTACATCTACCCGCCGGCGCCATCGATGCGGATCATCTCCGACATCTTCAGCTACACCGCGGCGAACATGCCCCGCTTCAACTCGATCTCGATCTCCGGCTATCACATCCAGGAAGCCGGGGCGACCAACGACCTCGAGCTCGCCTACACGCTGGCCGACGGCGTCGAGTACCTCCGCGCCGGCATCGACGCCGGTCTCGATGTCGACGCGTTCGCACCGCGGTTGAGCTTCTTCTGGGCCATCGGCATGAACTTCTTCATGGAGGTCGCCAAGATGCGCGCCGGCCGCGCCCTGTGGGCCCGCCTGGTGCGCGAGTTCGACCCCAAGTCCGAGAAGTCCCTGAGCCTGCGCACGCACAGCCAGACCAGCGGCTGGTCGCTGACCGCCCAGGACGTCTTCAACAACGTCCAGCGCACCTGCATCGAGGCGATGGCCGCGACCCAGGGCCACACCCAGTCGCTGCACACCAACGCCCTCGACGAGGCGATCGCGCTGCCGACCGACTTCAGCGCCCGGATCGCCCGCAACACCCAGCTCCTGCTCCAGCAGGAGAGCAGGACCACCGAGGTCATCGACCCCTGGGCCGGCTCCTACTACGTCGAGAAGCTCACCGCCGACCTGGCTGCCCGGGCCTGGGCGCACATCCAGGAGGCCGAGGCGGCGGGCGGCATGGCCAAGGCGATCGAGCAGGGCATCCCGAAGATGCGCATCGAGGAGGCGGCGGCCCGCACCCAGGCCCGCATCGACTCGGGTGCGCAGAAGGTGATCGGCGTCAACACCTACCGGCTCCCCGTCGAGGACCAGCTCGACGTGCTCAAGGTCGACAACAACGACGTCTACAAGCAGCAGGTCGCCAAGCTCGAGCGGCTGCGCGCGGAGCGCAACGATGACGACGTACGGAAGGCCCTGGAGGCTCTGACCGCATCGGCTTCGGCTGGGGCCGAAAAAAATGGTTCCCTTTCAGGGAACCTGCTCGGCCTCGCGGTCGACGCGGCGCGGGCCAAGGCCACCGTCGGCGAGATCAGCGACGCGCTGGAGAAGGTCTACGGGCGGCACCAGGCAGTGATCCGTACGATCAGCGGCGTGTACAGGAGCGAGGCCGACGCCGCCGGTGACGAGAAGGTCGCCACCGTGCTGAAGGCCACCGCGGACTTCGAGGAGGCCGAGGGCCGTCGCCCGCGCATCCTGGTCGCCAAGATGGGCCAGGACGGCCACGACCGTGGCCAGAAGGTCGTGGTCACCGCCTTCGCCGACCTCGGCTTCGACGTCGACGTGGGCCCGCTGTTCTCGACCCCCGAAGAGGTGGCCCAGCAGGCGATCGACGCCGACGTGCACATCGTCGGCGTGTCCTCGCTCGCCGCCGGCCACCTGACGCTGCTGCCCGCCCTCAAGCAGGCACTGGCCGACCAGGGTCGACCCGACATCATGGTCGTCATCGGCGGCGTGATCCCGCCCGACGACGTGCCCACGCTCAAGGAGATGGGCGCGGCCGCGGTGTTCCTGCCCGGCACGGTGATCGCCGACTCGGCGCTGGACCTGCTGGCCAAGCTCCGCTCGTAATGGTCTCGACAGGATCGACCAACGGGTACGACGTCGCCGGGCTCGTGGCCGGTGTCCGCGCCGGCCAGCGCGCGTCCGTGGCGCGCGCGATCACGCTGGTCGAGTCGTCGCGTGCCGACCACCGGTCGCTGGCGCGCGAGCTGCTCACCGAGCTCACCGACGCGACCGGCGGGGCCGTGCGGGTCGGGATCAGCGGCGTCCCCGGCGTCGGCAAGTCGACCTTCATCGAGTCCCTCGGCACGCACCTGACCGGTGAGGGCAAGCGGGTCGGCGTGCTGGCGGTGGACCCGTCCAGCGTGCGCACCGGCGGCTCCGTGCTCGGCGACAAGACCCGGATGGCCCGGCTCGCGGTCGACCCGAACGCCTTCATCCGGCCCAGTCCCAGCGCCGGCACCCTCGGGGGCGTGGCCCGGGCGACCAGCCAGGCGCTCGCGATCCTCGAGGCTGCGGCGTACGACGTGGTGCTCGTCGAGACCGTCGGCGTCGGCCAGTCGGAGGTGACCGTCGCGGGGATGGTCGACACGTTCCTGTTCCTGACCCTGGCCCGCACCGGCGACCAGCTGCAGGGCATCAAGAAGGGCATCCTCGAGATCGCCGATGTCATTGCGGTCAACAAGGCCGATGGTGATCGCGAGCAGGAGGCCCGGGTCGCCGCACGCGAGCTGGCCGGCGCGCTGCGCCTGGTCGGCGGGCACGGTGACTGGGCGCCGCCCGTGGTGACCTGCTCGGGGCTCACCGATGTCGGCGTCGACGACGTCTGGGCGCGGATCCTGACGCACCGCGAGCACCTCGGCACCGACGGCCTCGCCGCCAAGCGAGCCGCCCAACAGCTCGAGTTCACCTGGGCCTTGGTGCGCGACGAGCTCGAGCAGCGGCTGCGCCGGTCGCCGTCGGTGGCCGCGGTGCGTGCCGAGATCCGTGCCGCCGTGCTGGCCGGAGAGCTGGCGGCGCCGCTCGCCGCTGACCAGATCATCGCGGCCTACGACGGGCACTGACTCGCAACGCATACCCTTGGCGGGATGCCCACCTCCGACGCCAGCCGCACCATCGACGCCGTCGTCGACAAGTACGCCGACGACCTGGTCGACCTGCGCCGCGACCTGCACTCCCACCCTGAGCTTTCCTGGGCCGAGTCGCGCACCAGCGAGGTCGTGGCCGAGCGCCTCGAGGCGGCCGGGCTGAGGGTGATGCGGCTGGACCGCAGCGGGCTGGTGGCCGAGGTCGGGACGGACGGCCCTGTCGTCGCGCTGCGGGCCGACCTCGACGCGCTCCCGGTGGCCGACCTGACCACCGACCCGTGGACGAGCACCGTCCCCGGTGTCGCGCACGCGTGCGGGCACGACGTACACGCGGCCGGGCTGGTCGGGGCCGGACTGGCGCTGGCCGAGCTGCAGGCCCGGGGGCTGCTGGCCGGCCGGGTCCGCCTGGTCTTCCAGCCGGCCGAGGAGGTCATGCCCGGTGGTGCGCTCGAGGCAGTCGAGCGCGGCGCCCTCGACGACGTCGAGCGGATCTTCGCCCTGCACTGCGACCCCAGCCTCGATGTCGGTCAGGTCGGGCTGCGCGAAGGCGCGATCACCAGCGCGGCCGACGCGCTCGACGTACGCCTGACCGGCGCCGGGGGGCACACGTCGCGGCCGCACCTGACCGAGGACCTCACCTTCGCCCTCGGCAAGCTCGTCACCGAACTGCCCGCCGTGCTCTCCCGTCGGCTCGACCCGCGCGCCGGCGTGAGCGTGGTCTGGGGCGTGGTCGAGGCCGGTTCCGCGCACAACGTGATCCCCTCGACCGGCCGGGTGGCCGGCACCGTGCGGCTGCTCGACGCGTCGGCCTGGGCAGAGGCTGAGCGCCTGATCCGGGAGCTCGCTCCCGCGATCGTCGATCCGTACGGCGTGTCCGCCGAGGTGGTCTTCCAGCGGGGCGTGCCCCCGGTGGTCAACGAGCCCGCCTCGACCCGGCTGCTGACCACCGCCGTGGCCCGGGTGCTCGGCGGAGCAGGCGTGACCGGCACCTCCCAGAGCCTCGGCGGCGAGGACTTCGGCTGGTACCTCCACCACGTGCCCGGCGCCATGGGCCGGCTCGGGACTCGCACGCCGGGCGGGGCGACGTACGACCTGCACCAGGGGAACCTGCGCATCGACGAGCGGGCCACTGCCATCGCGGCCCGGGTGCTGGCCCAGGTGGCCGTGGGTTCGCTGACCGCCTGACCCCACAGACCAGGGGGCCGAAGGTCACAGGTGGGCCGTCGCTGGTCACTGACGGGTAACTATTCGGCACGGCCATGGTCGAATGGCCGCGCAGGACCCTAGGGTGGCGATCGATGTGCGCCCGGTTTGGTGGCGCGCCCAAGTCAGGAGGAGGCGTCTTGCGAAAGTTCAGCAAGATCGCAGCCGTGGCCATGGTGGCGTCGGTGACGCTGGCCGGCTGCGGCAAGAGCAACGACAACAACGACACTGGTTCCAACCAGATCGTCGATGTGTGCCCGGGCTCGACCGGTGACGGCCCGAAGGTCGGCCTGGCCTTTGACGTCGGCGGCGTGGGCGACGGTTCCTTCAACGACGCGGCGACGGTCGGCATGAAGAAGGCCATCGACGAGCTGGGCGCATCCTGTGTGTCGGCCACCCCGGGTGGTTCGTCCGAGAATGACACCCAGCGTGCCGAGCGTCTGCGCACGCTGGCCGAAGCGGGCTACAACCCGGTCATCGGTGTCGGCTTCATCTACACCGCTGCGGCGAGCGAGGTTGCTCCCGACTTCCCCGACATCTCCTTCGCGGTCGTCGACGGCTACACCAGCTGCGGCAAGGCCTGCGGCCTGCCCAACGACGCGAGCGCCAACCTCGCCGACCTGACCTTCACCGAGGAGCAGGGTTCGTTCCTGGTCGGTGTCGCTGCCGCGCTGAAGACCGAGGCCAAGAGGGTCGGCTTCGTCGGTGGCACGCACGGTGACCTGATCAAGAAGTTCGAGGCCGGCTACACCGCTGGGGTGCACGCGATCGACCCGTCGATCAAGGTTGACGTCACCTACCTCACCGAAGACCCCAACGACGGCATCACGGGCTTCCAGAACCCCCCGGGCGGCAAGGTCGCAGCCCAGGGACTGCTCGACAAGGGCGATGACGTGATCTACCACGCGGCCGGCAAGTCCGGCCTCGGCGTCTTCGAGGCCGTGGCCGCTGCAGGCGACGGCAAGTGGGCGATCGGTGTCGACTCCGACCAGTGGCTCACTGCGAGCGACAGCGAGAAGTCGCACATCCTCACCTCGATGATCAAGCGCGTGGACACGGCGGTCTTCAACGAGGTCAAGTCGGTCGTCGACGGCTCGCCGCTGACCGGCGGCAACGTGTTCGACCTTGCTCACGACGGTGTCGGCTACTCCACCAGCGGTGGTTTCGTCGACGACATCAAGGCGCAGATCGACGAGTACGCCGCGAAGATCAAGAGCGGCGAGATCAAGGTGCCGACCGCTCCGTAGGGGGCCGCTGCAGCTGATCGCTGAAGCACTCACACGAGCCCGGGGACAAGATACGTTGTCCCCGGGCTCGTCACGTTCGGAGGAGAACTCATGGCGTCAACGGAAGCGGTGGTCACGACCGCCGCGGAGGCGGTTCGGGTCGCCGGCATCACGAAGCGGTTCCCAGGTGTCGTGGCCAACCACGACATTTCCTTTGCCGTGAGGACCGGGACGATCCATGCGCTCGTCGGCGAGAACGGCGCGGGCAAGTCGACGTTGATGAAGATCCTCTACGGCGTGCAGAAGCCGGACGAAGGCACCATCGAGATCAACGGCTCGCCGATCGTGCTGCACTCGCCCGCCGACGCCATCGGCCAGGGCGTGGGCATGGTGTTCCAGCACTTCCAGCTCGCCGACAACCTGACGGTGCTCGAGAACGTCGTGCTGGGTGCCGAGAAGCTGCACGGCATCGGCGCCAAGGCCAGGGCCGAGATCGTCCGCATCTCGAAGGCCTACGGGTTCGACCTCGACCCCGACGAACGCGTCGAGACGCTCGGCGTGGGCGAACGGCAGCGGGTCGAGATCCTCAAGGTCCTGTTCCGCGGGGCCAAGATCATCATCCTCGACGAGCCGACCGCGGTGCTGGTCCCCCAGGAGGTGGACGCGCTCTTCGCGAACCTCCGCGAGCTCAAGGCGCAGGACCACACGCTGATCTTCATCTCGCACAAGCTCGACGAGGTGCGGGCGATCGCCGACGAGATCACGGTGATCCGGCGCGGCACCACCGTCGCCACGGTGCTCCCCGGCGAGGTGACCAGCCGCGAGCTGGCCGAGCTCATGGTCGGGTCCGAGCTGCCGTCGCCGAGCACCGACGAGTCCACGGTCACCGATCGACCGGTGCTGCGGCTGCAGGGGGTCGAGGTCCTCGACCGCGCCGGCCGGGCGGTGCTCTCCGACATCGACCTGACCGTGCACGCCGGCGAGGTGCTCGGCATCGCCGGTGTCGAGGGCAACGGCCAGACCGAGCTCGTCGAGACGATCGTCGGCATGCTCAAGACGAGCAAGGGCACGATCCTGCTCGACCAGGACGACGTGACGCAGTGGTCCACCCTCAGGCGCCGCGAGCAGGGGATCGGCGTGATTCCCGAGGACCGGCACCGGCACGGGCTCCTGCTGGACGCACCACTGTGGGAGAACCGCATCCTGGGTCATCAGAGCCGCCCGCCGTCGGTGCGGGGGATCTGGATCGACCGGGCGGGCGCACGCGCCGACTCGACCCGCATCATCGAGCAGTACGACGTACGCACGCCCGGATACGACACCACGGCCCGCGCGCTCTCCGGCGGCAACCAGCAGAAGTTCATCGTGGGCCGTGAGATGTCCAGCTCGCCGCAGCTGCTGATCGCGGCTCACCCCACCCGGGGCGTCGACGTGGGAGCCCAGGCGGCGATCTGGGATCACATCCGCGCGGCCCGTCGTGACGGACTCGCCGTCCTGCTCATCTCGGCCGACCTCGACGAGCTGATCGGCCTCTCCGATTCGATCAAGGTGCTGCTGCGGGGCAAGGTGGTCGGCGACTTCGACCCCCAGCACGTCACACCCCAGCAACTGGGATCAGCCATGACCGGAGCAGGGAGCGAATGATGCAGATCCTCAAGCGCGTCGGGCTCGCCCTGGCCGCACCGGCCCTGGCCCTGGTCATCGCCGCGGGTCTCGCCAGCCTGCTGCTGGCCGTCACCGGCGCCAACACGAGCGGGTTCTGGGACACCATGCTCACGGTCCCCGAGCACCGCAATCTCGTGAACATCCTGAACTACTCCTCGATCCTCTACCTCTCGGGCATCGCAGCGGCGATCGGGTTCCGGATGAACCTGTTCAACATCGGCGTCGAGGGCCAGTACCGCATCGGTGCGTTCGCCGCGGCCGTGGTCGCCGGCGAGGCCTGGCTGCCGGGCAAGGCCAACACGATCCTCGCGATCCTGGTCGCGATGGTGGCCGGCGCCCTGTGGGCAGGGATCGCCGGACTGCTGCGCGTCACCCGCGGGGTCAGCGAGGTGATCTCGACGATCATGCTGAACGCCGTCGCCGGGCTCCTGGTGGGTTTCCTGGTCAAGAAGATCGGCATCAGCAGTGGGGTCACGTCCAGCACCAAGCCCATCCCCGAGGACGGCTGGATCGGTGGGTTCCAGATCTTCGGTGACGTGCCCGCATCCGTGCTCGGGCTGGCGCTGCTGGCGCCGCTCGCGGGCATCATCTACCACGTCGTGATCAACCGCACGAAGTTCGGGTTCAACCTCAGAGCCACCGGATCCTCCGAGACCGCGGCGGTGGCCTCAGGAGTCGACGTGAAGCGGATGGTCGTGATCTCCATGCTGCTCTCGGGAGTGGTGGCGGGGCTGATCGGCATGCCGACGCTGTTCGGGCAGGCCCACAACTACGGCACGTCCTTCGAGACCGGCATCGGATTCGCAGGGATCGCCGTCGCTCTGCTCGGCCGCAACAACCCGGTCGGGATCGCCTTTGCTGCCGTGGTGTTCGCCTTCCTCCAGGACCGCGGAAACCTCCTCAACATCCTGGCCGGGGTCGCACCCGAGATCGTCCAGGTCACCCAGGGTGTGATCGTGCTGGCCGTGGTGATCGCCTATGAGATCGTGCGCCGCTACCGCGTCAATCTCGAGCAGGCCGCCGTCGCCCGACAAGTCGCCGCCACGACCCACGAGGAGGTCCGCGCATGAGCGTCGTGATGCCACCGGTGGCTGCCGCCGCCGTGCCCCTGCCGGAGGGCAGTCGCCGCGAGCGAGTGATCCGCGGACTTCTCTGGTTCCTCGGAGCCTTTCTGCTGATCTCGCTGGTGCGGGTGATCACCGGCGCCCATGACGTGGACTCGGCAGGCGCGTTGAGGGGGTCGCTGGTCGCCGCGATCCCGATCGCGCTGGCCGGTCTCGGCGGGCTGTGGTCCGAGCGATCGGGCGTGGTCAACATCGGACTCGAGGGCATGCTCGTGATGGGCGCCCTGGGCGCCGGCTACTTCGGCTACAACTACGGCGTGGTGGCGGGCATCCTGGGCGGGATGCTGCTGGGCCTGCTGGGTGGCGCCCTGCACGCCCTGGCCACCGTGATCTTCGGGGTCGACCACATCGTGTCCGGTGTAGCGATCAACATCATCGCCCCCGGACTGGCCGCGTTCCTGGCCAAGTCCTGGTTCGCCGCGCTGCCGGGTGGTGGCCCCACCCAGTCGCCGCCGCTCGACTCCCCGCCGACGATCACGATCGGCCCGCTCGCCGACTTCGCCACCGACCTGGAGGCGAAGCACTGGTTCGTCGTCTCCGACCTCGCCTCCATCCTGGGTGCGCTGGTCCGTGACCTGTCCTCGCTCACGCTCGTGGCCCTGCTGCTGGTGGCCGGGACCGCGTGGGTCCTGTGGCGGACCTCGTTCGGCCTGCGGTTGCGGTCCGTCGGCGAATCGCCGTCGGCGGCGGAGTCGCTGGGTGTCAACGTCTACCGCTACAAGATCATGGGCGTGCTCATCTCCGGAGCGCTGGCCGGTCTCGGCGGCGCCTACCTGGCCATCGTGTCGTCCTCGGGCTACCAGAACGGCATGGTCAACGGCATCGGCTACATCGGCCTCGCGGCGATGATCTTCGGCAACTGGCGACCGGCCGGGATGCTGGTCGGGGCGGTGCTGTTCGGCTACACCCGGACCCTGCAGCTGCGCGGCGGCACTGATTCACTGCACGCCTTGCTGCTGGCCATCGCGGTGCTGCTGGCGGTGATGGCCGTGCTCCAGTGGCGCAACGGCAAGACACGACAGGCCGTGGTCACGGTGGTCTTCGGCGGAGCCTTCCTGGCCTGGTTCCTGACCACCGACAGCGTGCCACCGGAGTTCACCGGCATGGCTCCCTATCTCGCCACGCTGTTCGTCCTCGTCTTCGCCTCCCAGAAGCTCCGGATGCCGGCCGCCGACGGGCAGATCTACCGCAAGGGCTCGGCCGGCTGATGTCTGCAGACCCCGATTGGGAGGTCCTGCGTGAGGCTGCCGTCGAGGCCTTGAGCCACGCCTATGCGCCGTACTCCGACTTCCCCGTCGGTGCTGCAGCGCTGGTCGACGACGGCCGCGTGGTCAGCGGGTGCAACGTCGAGAATGCGGCGTACGGCGTGGGCCTCTGCGCCGAATGTGGCCTGGTCTCGCAGCTGCACCTGACCGGTGGCGGCCGGCTCGTGAAGTTCCTCTGCGTCGACGGGAACGCTGAGGTGCTGATGCCCTGTGGCCGGTGCCGCCAGCTGCTCTTCGAGAACGGCGGCCCCGAGCTGCTGGTGATGACGATCTCCGGCATCCGCCGGATGGATGAGGTGCTGCCCGATGCCTTCGGTCCCGACAACCTCGCTTGACCTGACGGCGGCCGAGGTCATCGCTGACCCCTACCCGTTCCTCGCCGTCGAGCGAGCCCGTCATCCGGTGGCCTGGCACGAGGGGACCAGCCGGTTCCTCGCCTTCGACCATGCGTCGGTGAGCGCCGTGCAACGTGATCGCCGACTCGGACGGCTGTGGAGCGACCGCGAGCCGCTCGACCGGCTCGAGCCGTTCAACCTGCTGCACCGCAACCAGATGATGGAGAACGAGCCTCCCGAGCACACTCGCCTGCGTCGTCCGGTCGCCTCCGCGTTCGCACGGGGCCACATCGAACGGCTGCGGCCGCGGGTGCGGGATCTCGCGGCGACGCTGCTGGCGGAGGTCGACGGCTCCTTCGACGTCATCGAGTCGTACGCCGAACCCCTGCCGGTGCTGGTGATCGCGGAGCTGCTGGGCGTGCCCGCGTCGTACGCACCCTCGCTGCGTGACTGGTCGCAGGCGATCGTGCGGATGTACGAGGTCGCGCCGTCGGAAGCTGTCGTGGAGTCGGCCGTGCAGGCTGCGACCGACTTCGCCGAGCTGGTCCGCTCCCTGGCCGCGCACCGCCGGGAGGCACCCGCCGACGACCTGATCAGCGACCTTGTCGCGACCGAGTTGTCCGAGGACGAGGTGGTCGCCGCCGTCGTGCTGTTGCTCAACGCCGGCCACGAGGCGTCGGTCAACGTCTTCGGAAACGGCCTCACCGCGATGCTGCGCCGTGGCCTGCGACCCGGGCCGGACGTCCCGGCCTGCGTCGAGGAGATGCTGCGGTTCGACCCGGCGCTGCATCTCTTCGAGCGCACCGCGACCGAGGACGTCGAGGTGGGCGGGATCGTCGTCGAGCGCGGTCAGAAGATCGCGGCGCTCCTCGGTGCGGCCAACCGCGACCCGGCGGTCTTCGACCGACCCGACGACTTCGACGTCGCCCGAGACCCCAACCCACACCTGGCCTTCGGGGTGGGCGTGCACTTCTGCCTGGGCGCGCCGCTGGCCCGGATGGAGCTGGCCGAGTCGCTGCAGGCGCTGTTCTCGTCGTACCCCCGGCTGAGCCTCGCCGGAGAGCCCGAGAGCAGGGGCACGTTCGTGTTGCGCGGCTACCGGTCGGTGCCGGTGGCCAGTGGCTAGGGTCGACGCAGGACATCAGGAGGGACCATGAAGCAGCACGACGCCGTCGAGGTGATCGTCGCCAAGCGTGACGGCGCCGAGCTGACCGACAGCCAGATCGACTGGGTGATCGACGCCTACACCGACGGCCTGGTCGCCGACGAGCAGATGTCCGCGCTGGCCATGGCGATCCTGCTCAACGGCATGAGCCGCCGCGAGATCAGCCGCTGGACCCAGGCGATGCTGAACTCCGGGGAGCGGATGGACTACTCCGCCCTCACCCGCCCGACGGCCGACAAGCACTCCACCGGTGGGGTGGGGGACAAGATCACGCTGCCGCTGACGCCGCTGGTGGCCTCGTGCGGGGTCGCCGTACCCCAGCTGTCGGGCCGCGGCCTCGGCCTCACCGGCGGGACCCTCGACAAGATGGAGTCGATCGCGGGCTGGCGGGCGCGACTGACGAACGCCGAGATGCGGGCCCAGCTCGAGTCCGTGGGTGCCGTGATCTGCGCGGCGGGGCCGGGTCTGGCGCCGGCGGACAGCAAGCTCTACGCCCTCCGCGATGTCACCGGCACCGTCCAGGCGATCCCGTTGATCGCCTCGTCGATCATGTCCAAGAAGATCGCGGAGGGCACGGCCTCCCTCGTGCTCGACGTCAAGGTCGGCTCGGGCGCGTTCATGAAGACCCGCGAGCAGGCCACCGAGCTGGCCCGCACGATGGTGGCGCTGGGCGAGGACGCCGGCGTGCACACGGTCGCCCTGATCACGGCAATGAGCACGCCACTGGGCCGCACCGCCGGCAACGCGGTCGAGGTGCAGGAGTCCCTCGACGTACTGGCCGGCGGTGGGCCCGGCGATGTGGTCGAGCTGACCCTGGCCCTGGCCCGCGAGATGCTCGCCTGCGCCGGCGTCACCGACGTCGACCCGGCCGTCCGGCTGGCCGACGGCTCGGCGATGGACGCCTGGCGGGCGATGGTCAGCGCCCAGGGCGGCGATCCGTCCGCGCCGCTCCCGGTGGCCCGCGAATCGCACGTGATCACCGCGCCCTCGTCCGGAGTGCTCACCCGGCTCGACGCCGAAGGCATCGGGCTGGCGGCCTGGCGGCTGGGTGCCGGACGGGCCCGCAAGGAGGATCCTGTGCAGGCCGGTGCCGGCGTGGTCTGGCATGCCCGCCCCGGCGACGCGGTCACCGAGGGCGCGCCGCTGCTCACCCTGCTCACTGATGAGCCCCAGCGGTTCGAGCGTGCCCTGGAGTCGATCGAGGGCAGCTACGAGATCGGCTCGACGTACACCCCGGAGCCGCTGGTCATCGACCGGATCGTCTGACGGGTCAGGGCAGCAGGAGTACGACGGTCTCGGCGACGCAGGCGGGCTTCGCCTCGTCCTCGATCTCGATGGTGTGCTTGACGATCAGCTGCAGACCCTTCGGCAGCTTGGTGACTTCGGAGATCTCGACGTGCGAACGGATCCGCCTGCCGACCATCAGGGGAGTGGGAAAGCGGGCCTTGTTCACGCCGTAGTTGAGCTTCGCGCCCGGCGTCTGCAGCGTGAAGACCTGGCTGCCCAACCAGGGGATCAGCGACAGCGTGAGGTAGCCGTGGGCGATGGTGCCGCCGAAGGGGCCGCTGCGGGCCCGCTCCACGTCGACGTGGATCCACTGGTGGTCGCCGGTCGCGTCGGCGAACTGGTTGACCCGACGCTGGTCGATGGTCACCCAGTCGCTGGTGCCGAGCTCCTGGCCGGCCGCCTCGGCGACCTCGTCGAGTGTGGTGAATACGCGCATCAGTGCTCCTCATGACTGTGCTTATGACACTGCTGGGCCATGGAGAAACCTAGCGCTTTGCGGTCCGCGGCGCCGCTCCGACCCGAGGCTGACCCCAGTCCTCACAGATGGTCCGGTCCTGTCGTATCGGACGACTCCCATTGAGTACCTCAATGGAGACATCAACCCGCAATGAGAGGAACCACCATGCACCCCACCCGCATGGTGACGACGCTCGGCGCTGCACTTGCAGCGACCGTGCTCGCCACAGCACCCGCCTACGCCGGAAACGCCCACTTCATCGGCTCCGGAATGTCCACGTCGACCTCGGGCGTCACTCTCACCGTGAAGTTCAAGGAAGCCGGCCTCGAGAGCGGCTCGGTGGAGACCATCCAGGTCTCGGCGCACTTCGAAGGCACGTACTCCTGTGTCAACGGTGGCAACAAGGTCCCGAGCGACCCGAAGAAGACCACGATCTCCTCCGACGTCCAGAACTCGGGTGAGTTCCCGGCCGCGAAGAACGGCAACGTGATCGGCTCGCTGAGCGTCAGCGGTCCGGACGCGGCGTCCGTGCTGGACTGCCCCGCTGGCCAGAAGGCCACGCTGTTCTCGGCTGTCTTCAGCGACGTCGTGGTCACCGACCTCGACACGGGCGCGACGTTCGTCTTCTGATCGGTTCCCGCGCGGCGGGTGCAAGGATGACGATCGTGTCGTCCTCGTACCCGCCGCTGCCGTCCGTCCCTGTGTTCCCGGAGCTGATCCGCCGGGCCCCCAAGGTTCTGCTGCATGACCATCTCGATGGTGGGCTGCGGCCGGCCACGATCCTCGAGCTCGCCGCGGAGATCGGCTACCAGCTGCCTGCCGGCGACGCCTCGTCGTTGGGCGCGTGGTTCGCCGAAGCCGCCGACTCCGGCTCGCTGGTGCGTTACCTCGAGACCTTCGACCACACGGTCGCCGTGATGCAGACCGCGGCTGCCCTGACCCGGGTGGCCCGCGAATGTGTGGAGGACCTCGCAGCTGACGGCGTCGTGTACGCCGAGGTCCGCTATGCCCCCGAGCAGCATGTCGAAGGCGGGCTGACCCTCGATGAGGTTGTCGCCGCCGTGCAGGAGGGCTTCGAGGCGGCACCGCCCGGGATCGTCGTACGCCAGCTGCTGACCGCGATGCGCCACCAGGCCCGCTCTCGCGAGATCGCCGAGCTCGCGATCGCCTGGCGGGACCGGGGGGTGGCCGGCTTCGACATCGCCGGCGCCGAGGCGGGCTTCCCGCCCACCCGGCACCTGGATGCCTTCGAGTACCTCCGCCGCGAGAACGCCCACTTCACCATCCACGCCGGGGAGGCCTTCGGGCTGCCGTCGATCTGGGAGGCGATCCAGTGGTGCGGCGCCGGCCGGCTGGGGCACGGGGTGCGCATCGTCGACGACATCACCTTCACCGATTCCGGGGAGCCGATCCTGGGCCGGCTGGCGTCGTACGTGCGCGACATGCGAGTCCCGCTCGAGATGTGTCCGGCCTCGAACGTGCAGACCGGGGCCGCATCGTCGATCGCCGAGCACCCGATCGGTCTGCTGACCCGGCTGCGGTTCCGGGTCACCGTGAACACCGACAACCGGCTGATGAGCAACACGTCCATGACCAGCGAGATGGCGGCGCTGGTCGAGGCGTTCGGCTACACGCTGGAGGACCTGCGCTGGTTCACGATCAACGCGATGAAGTCGGCGTTCCTGCCGTTCGACGAGCGGCTCGCGATCATCGACCAGATCATCAAGCCGGGGTATGCCGCGCTGATCGCTGAATTCGGCGCCCTAGCAACCTCCTGACCGCCGACGGCTTCCCCCGACACACGTCCCGGCAGAGCAATCTCCCTGACACTTAGGGAACGCGACCTATCGGTCGGGAGTGTTGGCGACACTTCGGCCCGGGTGGTCGGGAGTGTTGCCGACTCTTCCGTCCGGTCGGTTGCCACTCCCTAGTGACCGCTGGGCTTCGCTGGCGGGAGCGCGCCACAGGTGGGTTCAGCGCCGGCTCGGCAGGACCACGAACCAGGGTCGGCGCCACCCCGCGATCGCAAGCGATGCCGAGATGAACGCGCCGGCGGGCAGAGGCAGCACCCGACCCGAGGCAGGGTCGTAGATGTGCAGCCCGTCCTGGTCATGACTCACGGCGAGAACCACGTGGCGGGGCAGCCAACGAGAGCCCAGGTAGATCGGGACCGGGTGACCCGCGCGCACGGCGTGACCGGCCGCGACGTACGCCATGTCCCGCCGCCCGGCGATCGGGTGGGCGCGATACCGCAGGCCGGGCACTCCGCATCCGTGACCCATCAGCCGGGCGGCCGCCCAGGGGGTCGTTCCGAGCGCGCGCGGCCAGAGGACGTTTGCGTGCCGGTGCAGCCGGAGCACCTCGTCACGGAACGACCCGGCGGTCAGCACCTGGTCGGCGTACTCGGGATCGTTGAGCATCCGGGCCACCACCAGCACCGACGGCCCACAGGTGCGCTGGTCGGGTTGGACCAGCCGGGCGCCCAGAATGCGCTCGCCAGAGGTCATGCCTCCAGCATGGCGTGGATGGCGGCGTACGCCTCGTCCGGCGTCACGGGTGTGCAGCCGAGCTCGACCGCGTGGGAGACGACCCGCCGCTGGTCGCGCATCAGCGCCAGCCCTCGGCGGACCAGCACCAGGGGCGGCTTGCGGTGCTCGTGCAGGTCACGGGTCAGGCGCCGCCAGAACGTGACGGCGGGATGTTGGCGCAGGCAGTACGCCGCCGCGAGCAGCCCGCGGGCACGGCAGGCGGCGACCACCTCGGCGGCGAAGATCCCCTCAGCCACGAACAGTCGTGCACCCTCCAGAGCCACCCGACGCGATCCGTGCCGACCGTCGTGGGCGATGTCGTAGACCGGGACCTCGGCCGATCCGTGTGCGCACAGGGCCGCGATCGCCGTCACCGCGTCATCGGGCAGCCAGGAGTCCGGGTGGTCCCAATCGACCAGGCCGGCGTTTGCGCCTTCCGACAGCCGAGGGAGCGTCGGGTCGGAGCCGTCCTTGTAGAAGTCGTCGAGCCGGAGCACGGGCAGGCCGAGACGCTGGGTCACCCGCTGGGCAAGACGTGACTTGCCGGAGCCACTGGGACCGGCGAGCACGATCACCCTCGCCAAGAACTACAGCCCGATCGGGTGCCACACGGTCTTGGTCTCGAGGAAGGTCGTCATCCGCGAGAGGTCAGGCTCCTCGAGCCAGTCGATCGGGGCGAGCGGCGGCCGCAGGATCCGCTTGAGGTTCTCGGCTCCAGCCGCCTCCAGGGACGTGGCGAGGTCGGAGTCCGCGACGCCCGTGAGGTCGAGTCCGTTGACGTCCATGTGCGACGCCAGCCACGGGGCGATCTCGGCGACGGACCCGGTGAGCACGTTGACCACCCCGCCGGGCAGGTCACTGGTGGCCATCACCTCACCCAGCGTGATCGCGGTCAGCGGGAAGGCCTCCGAGGCGATCACCACGACCGTGTTGCCGGTGACGATGAGCGGTGCCACCACAGAGATCAGGCCGAGCAGCGGGCCGCGTGGCGCGACGACCGCGACGACCCCGGAGGGCTCCGGAGTCGACAGGTTGAAGTAGGGACCGGCCACCGGGTTGGCGTTGCCGACGACCTGACCGATCTTGTCGGCCCAGCCGGCGTACCAGACGAGGCGGTCGATGGCGGCGTCGACGTACGTCCTCGCCTTGGCCTCGGTGACTCCCTCAGCCGCGCGGAGCTCGGCGACGAACTGGTCGCGCCGGCCCTCGAGCACCTCGGCGATCCGGTAGACGACCTGGGCACGGTTGTAGGCGGTCTTCGACGACCACCCGGGGAAGGCCCTGCGGGCCGCGGTCACGGCGTCGCGGGCGTCCTTGCGCGAGGCCTGGGCGGCGTTGGCCATCAGGTTTCCCTTGGCGTCGTTGACGATGTAGGAGCGGCCGGACTCCGAGCGGGGGAACTCGCCGCCGATGTAGAGCTTGTAGGTCTTGCGTACGTCGAGTCGCGTCATCGCTGGCTCTCCACCTTCAAGTAGGCCTCCAGCCCGTGCCGACCGCCCTCGCGGCCGTAACCGGACTCCTTGTACCCGCCGAAGGGCGAGGTCGGGTCGAACTTGTTGAAGGTGTTGGCCCAGACCACGCCGGCGCGGAGCTGGTTGGCCATCCACAGGATCCTGGAACCCTTCTCGGTCCACACGCCGGCGGACAGGCCGAAGGGCGTGTTGTTGGCCTTCTCGACCGCCTCCGCGGGGGTGCGGAAGGTCAGCACCGAGAGCACCGGGCCGAAGATCTCCTCGCGGGCGATCCGGTGAGCCTGGCTGACCCCGGTGAACACCGTCGGCGGGAACCAGAAGCCGGTGGTGGGGAGCTCGCAGGCCGGCGACCAGCGCTCGGAGCCCTCGGCCTCGCCGATGTCGGACAGCTCCCGGATCTTGGCCAGCTGCTCGGCCGAGTTGATCGCCCCGATGTCGGTGTTCTTGTCCAGCGGATCACCGACCCGCAGCGTGGACATCCGGCGCTTGAGCTTCTCCATCACCTCGTCGGCCACCGACTCCTGCACGAGGAGGCGTGAGCCCGCGCAGCAGACGTGGCCCTGGTTGAAGAAGATGCCGTTGACGATGCCCTCGACCGCCTGGTCCAGCGCCGCGTCGTCGAAGACGATGTTGGCGGCCTTGCCGCCGAGCTCGAGGGTGACCTTCTTGCGGGAGCCCGCCACCGCCTTGGCGATGTGGCGCCCCACGTCGGTCGAGCCGGTGAAGGCCACCTTGTCGACATCGGGGTGGCTGACCAGGGCTCGTCCCGTGTCGCCGGCGCCCGTGACGATGTTGACCACCCCGGGCGGCAGGTCAGCCTGCTGGCAGATCTCGGCGAACAGAAGGGCGGTCAGGGGCGTCGTCTCGGCGGGCTTGAGCACCACCGTGTTGCCGCAGGCCAGCGCCGGGGCGATCTTCCACGCGAGCATCAGCAGCGGGAAGTTCCACGGGATGACCTGGCCGGCCACTCCGAGAGGCGTGGTGCCGTAGCCGGCGTGAGACAGCTTGTCGGCCCAGCCCGCGTAGTAGAAGAAGTGCGCCGCCACGATCGGGATGTCGACGTCGCGCGACTCCTTGATCGGCTTGCCGTTGTCGATCGACTCGAGCACCGCGAGCTCGCGGCCGCGCTCCTGGATGATCCGGGCAATGCGGTAGAGGTACTTGGCGCGCTCGGCTCCGGAGAGCTTCGACCAGACCCGCGTGTAGGCACGCCGAGCGGCCTTCACCGCAAGGTCGACGTCGGCCTCGGAGGCCTCGGAGATCTCGGCGAGCACCTCTTCGCTGGCCGGGTTGATCGTCTTGAACGAGGTGCCGGTGCCGTCGACGAACTCGCCGTTGATGAACAGGCCGTACGACGGCTTGATGTCGACGATGCTCCGGGACTCCGGAGCGGGGGCATACTCAAAAGCTCGGTTGGTCGAGCTCGTGCGCTCGCCGGTTGAGTTTGTGCGCCCGCTGGTTGAGCTTGTCGAAACCATCATCAGTCCAGGGTGAAGTAGTCAGGGCCGGAGTAGCGGCCGGTGGTCATCTTCGTGCGCTGCATGAGCAGGTCGTTGAGCAGCGTCGAAGCTCCGAAGCGGAACCAGTCGGGATCGAGCCAGTCGGGCCCGGCCACCTCGTTGACCATCACGAGGTATTTGATGGCGTCCTTCGAGGTGCGGATGCCGCCGGCCGGCTTGACGCCGATCATCTGGCCGGTGGCCTCGCGGAAGTCGCGCACCGCCTCGAGCATGATCATCGTGACCGGCAGCGTGGCCGCCGGCTGCACCTTGCCGGTGGACGTCTTGATGAAGTGGCCACCAGCCATCATGGCCAGCCACGAGGCTCGTCGTACGTTGTCGTAGGTCTGCAGCTCGCCGGTCTCGAAGATGACCTTCAGGTGTGCCGGACCGCACGCCTCACGCACGGCCACGATCTCCTCGAACACCCGCAGGTAGTGCCCGGACAGGAACGCGCCCCGGTCGATGACCATGTCGATCTCGTCGGCGCCGGCCTCGACCGCGTCACGGGTGTCGGCGAGCTTGATGTCGAGCGCGGCGCGGCCGCTGGGGAAGGCGGTGGCCACCGCGGCGACGTTGACGCCACTGCTGCCGAGCACCTGCTTCGCGGTGGCGACCATGTCGGGATAGACGCACACCGCCGCGGTCGCGGGGCAGGTCGGGTCGGCCGGGTCCGGCCGCATCGCCTTGGCCGCCAGGGCGCGGACCTTGCCGGCGGTGTCCATGCCTTCCAGGGTCGTCAGGTCGACCATCCGGATGGCCAGGTCGATGGCGTAGGCCTTGGCGGTGGTCTTGATCGATCGGGTGCCGAGCGAGGCGGCTCGAGCCTCGGCACCGACTTGATCCACGCCGGGAAGTCCATGCAGGAATCGACGCAGCGATGAATCGGACGACGTGACGTCGTCGAAACCGGCTGCACTCGACGCTGAGGCAGTAGTCGTCACCGCCCCAGCATAGGGTTGTCCGAGCAGCCGGAGACAATCATCGTTCCCCGGCCCTCGAATCGCGACGAAGGAGCAATGGTGGCGCGCGACGGTCTCGAGAAGTACCGCTCCGGCAGCAGCCAGATCATCGGTGGTCTGGGCCTGGCGGTGGCTGCGCTGGTGGCCGTCCTGGTGGTGCTCGACTACCAGGAGGGCGACTGGAGGATCCTGGTCGGCTGCGCCTTCGTGGCCCTGGGAGTGTGGGCTGTCCTGCTGCGTCCGATGATCGTCATCGCCGGCGACCGGCTCGAGTTGCGCGGCATGGTCTCCGAGGTCCTGCTGCCGCTCGCGGCGGTCGAGAGCATCTCGGTCGCCCAGTACGTCACCGTGCGCTCCGCGGGTCACTCGTGGACCTGTCCCGGCGTGGGCAGGACCAAGCGGCAGATCGTCCGGATGGGCGACGGTTCGGGGCCAAGGAAGAAGGCTGCCCGGGCTCGAGACAGCGACAGCGGCACGGTCGCCAACTTCGTCACGGGACGCATTCTGCAGCTCGCCGACGACGCGCGTGCCCAGGCCGGGATCGCGATGCTGTCGGAGGAACAATTCGCTCTCGCCGAAGGAGTACGACGGACCTGGGCGTGGCCCGTGATCGGCGGGCTGGTCGTCCTGGCGGCCGTGTTCATCGTGGCAGTCCTCGTCTGATGTGGCGGACGCTCCGCCAGCCGCGCTGGGTGTCGCGGGTGGTGTGGCTGATCGGCGCCATCACCTTGTCGAGCGCGCTCCTGCCCAGCATGCGCGGCCGGGTCGACCTGGTCCGCAACGTCGTCCCTGACGTCTTTCCGGCAGCCGCCACCACCGGTGCCGCTGCGATCGGCGCGCTGCTGATCCTGCTGGCCCGGTCTGTGCGCCGCGGCAAGTTCCGCGGCTGGCTGGTGGCCACCGTCCTGTCCGGGATGGCCGTTCTCGCCCACCTGGTCAAGGGCCTCGACGTCGAGGAGGCCACCATGTCGCTCGTCGTCTTCGGCTACCTCCTGGCTACCCGGCGAGAGTTCACCGCCCGACCCGATCCGCGGTCCAACCAGCGGCTGGTCGGCGTGCTGCTGTTCGGTCCGCTGCTCGCCGGACTGCTCGGCTTCCTCTGGCTGGTCATCGATGCCGACGGCCAGGCCCCCGGCACGGGATTCTGGGACCGGGTCGCCCAGTCGCTGCTGGGCCTGGTCGGCATCGCGGGTCCGGTGCGGTTCGTCTCGGCGTCCAGCTCCGACCAGTCCGCGGTCGCACTCGTCGTGCTCGGAGCCGCCGTACTCTTCGTCGCCCTGCTTGTCGCGACCCAGCCGGTCGACGGCCCGCACCCACCCGACGACGAGGAGCGCGCCCGGCTGGCGTGCCTGCTCGACCGGTGGGGCAGCCAGGACTCCCTGGGCTATTTCACGCTGCGCGACGACCGGTGCGTGATCTTCGCTCCGTCCGGGAAGTCGGCGCTGACCTACCGCGTCGTCGGCACCGTCTCGCTGGCCGCCGGCGACCCGATCGGCGACGTCGAGGCCTGGCCGGGCGTGATCAACGCGTGGCTGGCCGAGGCCAAGTCCTACGGCTGGACCCCTGCGGTCCTGGCCGCCTCCGAGGCCGGCGCGCAGGCCTTCGACCGGGCCGGACTCGACGCGCTCGAGCTCGGCGACGAGGCGATCCTCGACGTCGACGCCTTCAGCCTCGAGGGCCGTGCGATGCGCGGGATCCGTCAGGCCGTCACCCGGTGCACGCGCGCCGGGATCACGGTCACCTGCCATCGGGTGGCCGACCTCTCGCCGGCCGACCTGGCCGACGTACGCCACCGGGCGGATGCCTGGCGGGACGGCGAGGTGGAGCGCGGCTTCTCTATGGCGCTGGGGCGCTTCGGTGAGGCGCGTGATCCCGAGACCGTCGTGGTGCTGGCGCGCGACGAGGCGGGCGACCTTCGCGGGCTGTTGCACTTCGTGCCGTGGGGTCGTGACGGACTGTCGCTGGACCTGATGCGGCGCGACCGGCACTCGGAGAACGGCCTGATCGAGGCGATGGTGGCCGGCCTGCTCACGGCGGCGCCAGGTCTCGGCGTGCACCGGGTCTCGCTCAACTTCGCGGTGTTCCGCTCGGTCTTCGCCCGCGGGGAGCGGCTCGGCGCCGGGCCGGTGCTGCGGCTGTGGCGCTCGATCCTGCTCGGGCTGTCGAGGTTCTGGCAGATCGAGTCGCTCTACCGCGCCAACGCGAAGTACCACCCCACGTGGGAGCCGCGATTCGTCTGCTTCCGGTCGTCGAGCGACCTCCCGCGAGTCGGCATCGCCGCGCTGCGTGCCGAGGCGTTCCTCGTGGCGCCCTCGTGGTGGCGCAACCGGCTCACCTGAGATTGCCGGAAGGTCACAGGCCGGCGGCGTGCTTGATGTCGTCGCGGAGCGCGTCGAGCCGGCCGACCGCCGCGATCCGTGCGGCGTCGACGCCGTCGTCCGGAGACACGGAGACGACGACCTCGAGATAGCACTTGATCTTCGGCTCGGTGCCGCTCGGTCGGACGATCACTCGCGCGCCCTCGGCCAGGTGGTAGCGCAGCCCGTCCGTCGGAGGCAGGGCGGCCGAGCCGGCGCTGAGGTCGTCGACCCTCTCGACGGCCAGACCGCCGAGCGCGACCGGCGGGGTGGCGCGCAGCCGCGCCATCGCCGCGCCGATCAGGCTCAGGTCGGAGACGCGCACGCTGAGCTGGTCGGTGGCGTGCAGTCCGTGCTCCTCGGCGATCTGGTCGAGCAGATCGGTCAGGGACTTGCCGTCGGCCTTGGCCCGGGCGGCGATCTCGCAGAGCAGCAGCAGCGCCGAGACGCCGTCCTTGTCCTTCACGTGCTCGGGGTCGACGCAGTAGCCCAGCGCCTCCTCGTACCCGAAGGCGAGCCCCGGGACCCGACCGATCCACTTGAAGCCGGTCAGGGTTTCCTCATACGGCTGGCCGTACGCCGCGGCCAGCTTGCCGAGCAGGCTCGAGCTCACGATCGAGGTGGCGTAGACGCCCTGCTTGCCCTCGCTCAACAGATGGTGGGCCAGGAGTGCTCCCACCTCGTCGCCGCTCAGCATCCGCCACCCGTGCGGCCCCTCGACGGCCGCCGCACACCTGTCGGCGTCGGGGTCGTTGGCGACCACGAGGTCCACGCCCTTCTCGCTCGCCAGCGCCATCGCGAGATCCATGGCGCCCTTCTCCTCCGGGTTGGGGAAGGCGACGGTCGGGAAGCTGCCGTCGGGGTCGGCCTGCTCGGTCACGACGTACGGCGCAGGGAAGCCGGCCTGCTCCATCACGCTGAGCACGCTGCTGTTGCCCACGCCGTGCAGCGGCGTGTAGACGGTGGACAGGTCGCGCGGCCCGTGGCCGACCAGGCCGCCGACGGTGCGCAGGTAGGCATCGACCACGCTCTCGCCGAGGACGGTGCCGCCGTCACCGCGGGGTACGTCGTCCAGCGCGCCGACCGCGTCGATGTGGGCGGCGATGCCGCTGTCGGCCGGGGGCACGATCTGGCTGCCGTCGCCGAGATAGACCTTGTAGCCGTTGTCCTGTGGGGGATTGTGGCTCGCCGTCACCATCACTCCGGCCACGCAACCGAGCTCGCGGGTCGCGAACGCCAGCAGGGGAGTGGGCAGCTCGCGGGGCAGTGTGAGCGCGGCGAGACCGGCGCCGCTGAGCACCTCGGCGGTGTCGCGCGCGAAGACCTCGGAGTTGCGGCGGGCGTCGTACCCGATGACCACGGTGCCTGCTCCGACGGTGTCCTTGAGGTACGCCGCGAGGCCGGCCGCCGCGCGGATCACCACCATCCGGTTCATCCGGTTGGGCCCGGCCCCGAGCGCCCCTCGCAGGCCCGCCGTACCGAACTCCAGCGTGCCGCTGAAGCGGTCCTCGAGGTCGCCGGTGTCGCCGCC
>Ga0070698_100001826_pt1 | contig 23699 bp, 21 predicted proteins | sample KBSK1502metaG_FD_65477 | JGI IMG/M metagenome (GOLD analysis project Ga0070698, IMG submission 65477) | Corn, switchgrass and miscanthus rhizosphere microbial communities from Kellogg Biological Station, Michigan, USA - KBS K1-50-2 metaG | ecosystem: Host-associated > Plants > Roots >... | reverse complement strand
CCTCCGGCTGCCATACCAATGGCTGCTTCGACAAAAATCGTTGCAGCCGTCGTCATGCCTACCAACGAGCCGGCATCGCGCAGAATCGCTCCGGCACCCAGGAAACCAATGCCTTGCACAAGATTTGATGCGATACGCGTACCTGACGTGTCGCCGAAGCGGTGAGCGATTTCATTGGAAAGGATTGTAAACAGCGCCGAGCCAAGACACACGAACAAGCTCGTGCGGATTCCCGCCGGACGCCTGTGCATGTCGCGCTCCACACCAATTGTGGCTCCCAGGAACGCCGCGAAACTCAGCCGTTGGATGATTTCGTGAAGGGGCAGCATCCCCATAATCGGGCTCTCAACCGTTTGAATGCGATTCTACTATTTACAACTTGAACCGGGTCAATTTCGCGAAGTGGCGTGCTCTTGCGTGTATCTCGGGGCGCCTGAGAGTGCGGAGGCGGTCGAGGCCAAATTTCTCCACGGCAAAACTCCCCATAACCGAGCCATAGACCATGGCGCGGCGAAGGGATGCGTCACTGTTATCTCCGGCCGAGGCGAGATAACCCATGAAACCGCCAGCGAAACAGTCGCCGGCACCTGTGGGATCATGAGGTTCCTCCAAGGGGAAGGCGGGAACGCAAAAGACGCCCCGCTTGTCCACCATCATCGCGCCGTACTCACCGCGTTTGACCACAAGCGTCGAGGGCCCCATCTTGAAGATGTGCCGCGCGGCGCGCAGCAAGTTGTGCTCGTTCGAAAGCTGACGGGTTTCCGCGTCGTTGATCATGAGTATGTCGACGTGGCGCAATGTCTCGAGCAGATCAGCGTTGGTGCGCTCAATCCAGTAATTCATGGTGTCGAGCGCCGCGATCTTCGGGCGTTTCTTGACCTGATGAAGAACATCGCGTTGCAGGTCGGGCGCTATGTTCGCCAGAAATACGTACTTCGAAGTGCGATACTCCTCCGGCAGACGTGGCTGGAAATCGGCGAAAACATTTAGTTCCGTTGTCAGAGTTACCCGCTCGTTCAAATTGTCCGAGTAACGCCCAGCCCAGAAAAAAGTTTTGCCGGCCGCGCGCTCTAGTCCCAAGGTGTCGATGCGGCGCCCTTTGAAGATGGCGGCATCGCTTTCTGTGAAGTCGTCGCCGACGATAGCCACAAGATTTACGTGCGTGAAGAAACTAGCGGCTACGGCGAAGTATGTGGCCGCGCCGCCCAACGCCCGTTCAACTCTTCCATACGGGCTTTCGAGCCCATCGAACGCAACAGAACCAACGACGAGTAAGGACACGCAGTCTCCTAGGAAAGATATTTGCTGATGATTACGCCGAGTCGCTTCTTTGTTGCCGCTGGGACCAGTTTTAGATCGGTTACCAGCGCATGCCGCAGCGCCGCTGCACACTTGCAACTGCGTTCCCCAGGCATGGCGCGCACGGCTTCCTTCAGCACGCGCTGGGCATTCTCGGCATTCTGTGTCAGTGTCGCGATGATCTGCGTCGCGGTCACCGATTCGTGCTCCGGATGCCAGCAGTCGTAGTCGGTAATCATGGCGATTGTCGCGTAGCAGAGTTCCGCCTCTCGCGCCAGCTTGGCTTCGGTCACATTGGTCATGCCAACGACTTCGAAACGCAATTGGCGGTGAACATGGGCTTCCGCCAAGGTCGAGAACTGCGGCCCCTCGATGCACACGTACGTTCCGCGGCGATGTACTTTTACGCCAGAGTGCACGCTGGCATCCGCCAAGACCCCCGAGAGCTGACCGCACGTGGGCTTGTCGAAAGCCACATGGGCGACAAGCCCGCCACCGAAAAATGTGGACACGCGATGCTTGGTGCGATCAAAAAACTGATCGGGCACTAGGAACTCGCCCGGCCGCAGGTCTTCTTGCAGGGAGCCAACAGCGCTTACGGAAATGATTCGCTCGACGCCCAACTCTTTCAGAGCATAAATGTTCGCGCGGTAATTTATTTCGCCGGGAAGAATGCGATGGCCGCGTCCATGCCGAGCTAGAAAGGCAACGCGCTTTCCTTCGAGCGTGCCGAGTACAAGTGCGTCTGACGGATCGCCGAACGGCGTTTTGACGCGAATTTCGCGCGTGTCGGAGATCCCGTTCATCGAATAGAGTCCACTGCCGCCGATGATCCCGAGTGCAGCACTTGCGGCGACTTTGCTATTCTGCGGGTTGTGAGTTTTGCGTGCTACCATCCAACTCTCCGCTAATTCCTTAGTCCGCTGGCCGCTAAGATTTCACTCACTGCTGCGAACGGATCCTTTTTTCTTTCGGCCACTTGCGACGCGAGTTCCTCCAAGCGCTTCTCACCGTCGCTACCTCCAAGCACTCGTTGCAACAACCGCGATTCGAGCAACTCTAAGAGCCGCTGTTTCCAATGCTCGACGTGCTTTCGCCGGCGCTCTTGTCGGGATTCGAAATGTTTGCGGAAGTCGGCAATTGTGCCTGCGAGAACCTCAATTCCTTTGTTTTCGGACGCGATCGTTCGCACGACGGGAGGATGCCAACCGTCCCGCGGCATTACCAACGAGAGCATCGCGTGCAGCTCCTGCTCGAGGCGGTCGGCGCCTTCACGATCGGACTTATTCAAAACAAAAATGTCGCCGATTTCCATCAAGCCGGCTTTCATGTTCTGAATGTCGTCGCCAAGCCCCGGAACCAAGACCACCACAACGCAATCCGCGAGGCGCACAATGTCGACTTCATCTTGTCCAACGCCAACGGTCTCAATCAGGATCTGCCGCTTGCCTGCAGCATCGAGCAAGAGCGCGACTTCGGCGGTCGCACGCGCCAGTCCACCGAGAAATCCGCGCGTGGCCATGGAGCGAATGAACATTCCAGTATCGCCGGCGTGACCCTGCATGCGAATGCGGTCACCAAGAATTGCGCCGCCCGAATACGGACTGCTCGGGTCTATGGCGATCACGCCTACATGTTCGTGCTCGCGGCGGTAGTACGCGGCGAGGCGATCGACCAGAGTGCTCTTTCCTGTTCCTGGCGCGCCGGTGATGCCGGTCAGATACGCTTTTCCGGTTCGCGGGAAAACTTGGCGCAGCAGCTCTTCCGCCTCGGGCTGGTGATTCTCAATCGCGGTGATGCCCTGCGAAATCGCTCGCACATCTCCGGCGCACACCCGCTCCGCCCAACTCTCAATCGACTGCGGCATAGCTTTCCTGTGGGATTCTCGGACCGGCCAGGCGCATCTAGCTATTATTTCTTGCCGAGGAGCTGCCGGGCAATCACCAACTTCTGAATTTCGCTGGTTCCCTCGCCGATGGTGCAGAGCTTCACGTCACGATAATACTTTTCGGCCGGATAATCCTTGATGAAGCCATAGCCGCCGTGGATCTGCACGCATTCATTGGCGACGCGGACGGCCACTTCACCGGAAAAGAGCTTGGCCATGCTCGATTCCTTGGTGAAACGCACATCACCCTGATCCGCGAGCCAGGCGGCGTGATAGACGAGCAGCCGCGCCGCTTCCACTTGTGTGGCCATGTCTGCGAGCTTGAACTGGATGGCCTGAAATTCGCTGATCGGCTGGCCGAATTGTTTGCGCTCCTTGGCGTACTTGCTCGCCGCATCCAGCGCGCCCTGGGCCATCCCGAGTCCCAGCGCTGCAATCGAAATGCGCCCCCCGTCCAGAATTTTCAAGCTGCCCACGAAGCCCTCGCCTTCAGCGCCAAGAAGATTCTCCGCGGGGACGCGGCAATCGGAGAAAATCACTTCCGAGGTATCGCTGGCGCGTAGCCCGAGCTTGTTTTCTTTCTTGCCGGCTTTGAAGCCGAGCATGCCCTTTTCCAGAATAAACGCGCTGATGCCGTGCGAGTTTTTAAACTTGTCGGTAACGGCCATCGCCACGCAAACGTCCGCGTAGTGGCCGTTGGTCGTAAACGTCTTCGCGCCATTCAGAATCCAGTAAGTGCCGTCGCGAACGGCGGTAGTCCGCGTACCGCCGGCGTCGGAGCCGGCTTCGGGCTCAGTCAGCGACCATGCGCCGATCTTTTTTCCCTGAGCCAGCGGCGTTAGGTATTTTTTCTTTTGCTCTTCATTGCCAAACTTGAAGATGTGATTGGCGCACAAGGAGTTGTGTGCCGCGACGATGATTCCCACCGAGCCGTCGACTCGCGAAAGCTCCTCGATTGCGATTACGTATTCGATGTAGCCGAGCCCGGCGCCGCCGTATTGCTCCGGAAAGATCACCCCGAGCAACCCCATTTCCGCGAGCTTCGGCATGATTTCCATCGGGAAATGCGAGGCTTCGTCCCATTCCATCACGTGCGGGGCGATCTCACCCTCAGCAAATTCGCGCACGCTACGGCGAAGTTGCTGCTGTTCCTCAGTGAAGGAAAAGTCCACGGTTCCCTCGGTTCTATACGCTTTGGCTAGGTGAAGCAAAAATTTAGTTTATAGCATTTGATGACCTCTCTAGGCGATTTTCACCGCAGAGTGCACAGAGGTCACAGAGAGGCCGACCGCGAGAAATGATCGCACGGCATTGAGTCCATGTGTTCTCGCTTTTGATACACTGCGAGCAATGCGACGGCGCCATTTTCTAACTCTGTCCGCAGCAAGTCTCGGGGGCGTGCTGGTCTTTTCCCTCGATCGCCGCGGCTCTCTGCTTCGCGCGCAAGACAAAAGCGTGCGCATCCCGCTTCGCTATTTCGACGAACCGCAAGCGCGGATCATTGCAGCGGCGGCTTCGCGAATTTTTCCCAGCGATGACTCCGGGCCGGGTGCGCGCGAGGCCGGCGTGGCCATCTACATCGATCGGCAACTTGCTGGCAGCTACGGACGCGACCGGTATCGCTACACGAAAGGGCCCTTTGAGGATGCACCTATTGAATTCGGATACCAAGGCAAGGCCACGCCTCGCGAAATCTATCTCGATGGTCTGAAAGACCTAAAAGGCTTCGACCGTCTCGCGCCCGACGAGCAAGATAAGATTCTGCAGCGGACGGAGCGCGACTCTCCGCTGTTTTTCGATCTGCTGCGGCAAAACACCATCGAAGGAATGTTCTGCGATCCGATGCACGGCGGCAACGCCGACATGATCGGCTGGCAGCTCGTTGGTTTCCCCGGACCGCGCATGAGCAATTACGACGATATCGACAAACACTACGGCAAAGCGTTTCGTCCGAAACCGGTCAGCCTCGCTCCAACGACAGGCACTAAGCTGCGGCTTCGCGAGGTCTCGTGAGGTTGTTGCCCGCCGTAGACGTGGTGATCGTGGGAGGCGGCTGGGCCGGCCTGCTGATGGCGAAGGAGCTTGGCTCGCGGACGTCTTTGTCAATCGTTGTGCTGGAGCGGGGCGAACCGCGCAAGACAGAAGACTACGCCGATTCGATGGATGAGCTGGACTACTCCATTCGCCTGCGCATGATGCAAGACCTCTCGCAAGAGACGGTCGCGCTTCGCTATTCACGCAAGCAGCGAGCGCTTCCCTTGCGGCAACACGGATCTTTTCTTCCTGGAGCCGGCGTCGGCGGAGCTGGAGAACATTGGAACGCGACGGTACCGCGCTTCCAGCCAGACATTTTCGAATTGCGTTCGCGCACAATTGCGAAATACGGTGCGAGCGCTTTGCCCGAGGATTGCGCGATGCAAGACTGGGGCATCACCTACGACGAGCTGGAGCCGTACTACACGCGCGCCGACCTGATGCTTGGCTCGTGCGGAAAAGCCGGCAATATTCGTGGGAAGCTAATGGATGGCGGCAACATCTTCGAAGGTTGGCGCAGCGCCGAGTACCCGAATCCTGCGACGAAGGTCCCCTATTTCTCGGCGCTATTTCAGGACGCGGCAAGGTCGCTGGGATACCATCCTTATCCAAATCCCGGAGCGACGCTCAGCCGCGCGTATACGAATCCGGATGGCATAGCGCGAGGCGCGTGCGCGTATTGCGGATTTTGCGACCGATTTGGCTGCATGATTGGCGCGAAAGCTCAGCCGACGAACACATTGTTGCCGGTCATCCAAAAGCACAAGAATGTTTCGCTGCGCACCGGCGCGTGGGTACGCCGAGTCATTCACGACAACGCAGGTGGGCGTCGCAAAGCGCGCGGCGTGACTTATGTGACGGCCTCGGGGCAAGAGGTCTTCCAGCCCGCCGATGTCGTCCTGCTGTGCTCCTGGACGCTGAGCAATACGAAACTTTTATTGCTCTCTGGCGCAGGCGATGCTTATGATCCTGTCATAGGCAAGGGCACGGTTGGGCGCAATTTGACTCATCAGTTGCAGATACCTAGCGCTGTGGGATTCTTTGAGCAGCCGCTGAATCGCTTCATGGGCTCGGGTGCCGCTGGCATCGTGATCAGCGATTTCGATGGCGACGTTTTCGATCACAGCAAGGTACGATTCTTGCGCGGCGGAACGATCTACGCAATGAGCTTTGGCTACAGGCCGATCGCAAGTTTTGGAGTGCTGCCTGCCTCGGTAAAAACCCGTTGGGGATCGGAGTGGAAGAAGGCTTCGCTCCATTATTACGATCGGGCTGGCCGCATAACTTCTTCCAGCGAGCACTTGCCTTACAAAAGCAACTACATGGATCTGGATCCCACGTATAAGGATCGCCTGGGTGATCCGCTGCTCCGGCTGACGCTAGATTGGCGGGAAAACGAAAGGCGAATGGCTGAATTTATTACCGCAAAATGTGTGGAGCTTACTCGCGCCATGGGAGCGAAAGAGGTGCTCCCCGCGGCTCCCCTGGAGCATTACGATACGACGCGCTACCAATCGACTCATCTTCAAGGTGGCGCGATTATGGGAGCGACGCCGGAGGAATCCGTAGTCAACACCTACTTTCAGCACTGGCAGATTGAGAATTTATTTGTGCTGGGAGGCTCGGCTTTTCCGCAGAGCGCCTCTGCCAATCCTACGCTGACTCTGCTTGCGTTGGCGTTTCGTTCTGCCGACGCTATCGTGGACCGCTACTTGAAGGCTCCGGGACCGCTGGCCTGACTTCGCGGTCCTGCGCTCACGCCCCTGCGTGCTTTGGTCGAGCAACGACTTCTTCCAAGACAGTGAGCGCCCTCTCAATCTGAGCCCGGTCGACGTCGCAATGCGTCACGAAGCGCACCGAGTAAGGCGCAGTGTCCTGTGCCCAAATCCCCCGCGCGAACAGTGCCTCACATAGTTCCACGGCCGTCTTGCCAGTCTTCGCGCAGTCGAAGATCACGATATTCGTGCGGACCTTTTTCGGATCAATGGCCAACCCAGGAATCTGCGCGACGCCTTCCGCCAATCTTCGTGCGTTCTCGTGATCAATGTGAAGACGCCGCGGCGACTTCTCCAGTGCTATGAGTCCCGCTGCCGCAAGAATTCCGGCTTGGCGCATTCCGCCACCAAACATTTTCCGGTAAATACGCCCTTTCTCGATAAATGCCTTCGATCCGACAATCATCGAGCCTACGGGCGCGCCCAATCCCTTAGAGAGGCAGAACATGACCGAATCCACGGTTCGCGTCATCTCAGCTACATCCTCGCCGAGAGCGGTTGCCGCGTTGAAGATGCGCGCACCGTCGAGGTGCACCTTTAATCTGGCTTCATGGGCATGATCGCAAATCTCCGCAACCTGGGAAGTTGGATAAAGCGTTCCGCCTGCCATATTGTGGGAATTTTCGAGACATATCAGGGCCGTCTGCGAGTCGTAATAAATCTTGGGGCGAATCACTGCCTCAATGTGTTTCCACGTCAAAATACCATCTTCGCCGCGCGCAATTCGCGCCATGCAGCCAGCAATCGCTGACATGGACGCAAGCTCATAGAGATTTACGTGGCCGCGCTCGTCGCAAATCACTTCATCTCCGTGGTGGGTCCATACTTTGATCGCAATCAGATTGCCCATGCACCCGGTGGGCACAAATAGTGAGGCTTCTTTTTCAAAGATCTCTGCGGCGCGCCGTTCGAGCTGATTGACGGTCGGATCCTCGCCGTAAACGTCATCCCCGACTTCTGCTGCTGCCATAACGCGACGCATTTCCGGTGTCGGACGTGTTACGGTATCGCTGCGTAGATCCGCGATATCGTTGTTGTCGGCACCGGCAGCGACTTTGTCTGGATCCACTCCGGCTTCTGCCCTCATCTGCTCGTCCTTATGCTGCGTGTCCTTATGCTCCGTGGCTCTACTTTTTTACAGTTAGGCATTCCAGCTTGCGCCCTCATTTCATCAATTCCACAAACACTTCATTCGAAACGCTCAGCCGCCCTGGCGCCAATCGCACCATCCCGCCTTCTCGCTCCACAAGGCCCGCTGAAGCCAGCGGATCGAAGCGCGACGCTAGCTCCACACCGTAATTGCGCTCGATTTGGCCTAGATCAATTCCATCCAGTTCCCGCAAACCGAGGAACAACTCTTCCTGGAGCGCGCTCTGCGGCGTGACAATCTCATGTTGTTCAAGTGGAACGCGGCCCTGCCGGATTGCCTCGACGTATTGCGCAGGATCGTGGGCGTTGGCCCAACGCTGTGTTCCAGAAAACGAGTGCGCGCCCGCGCCAAATCCGAGATACGGCTCGCGTCGCCAATACTTCAGATTGTGTTGCGACTCACATCCTGGCTTCGCCCAATTCGAAATTTCATAGTGGCGATAACCCGTCTCGGCCAAGAAACCGCAGGCCATCTCATAGAATGCCGCCATCTCATCTTCGCTTGGCAATGATGCAGCGCCGTATCGCGCACCGCCCCGCAGCACTTCTCCGCCGAGCCGGCTCGCATCGTCGATTTCCAACAGATAGACGGATGCATGCTCAGGACCCAGCTCTGCCAACTCGTTGAGCGAATTCTGCCAGCTCGATCTGGTCTGATGCGGAAGTCCTGCGATCAAGTCAAAGCTGATCTTCCTTATCCCAGCCTCGCGGAGAATCGGCACGGCGCGATAGACATCGGAGCGCCGGTGCATCCGCCCGGCCCCAGCCAACTCCTTGTCTGAAAAGGATTGCACACCAAGACTAACTCGATTGATTCCGACACGAACCCATGCTGCAGCTTTCTCAGCAGTGACTGTTTCCGGATCGGCCTCCAGCGCCACTTCCGCGAGTTCAGTCGCGAAGCTGCACCGAATCGCATCCAAAATCTTTTGTATGTCCTCCGGATCAAGTAGACTCGGCGTACCGCCGCCGACGTATACCGTGTCTACCACTGAGTGTGCAAAATCCTCGGGCAGCGCTACCCCAGCAGCCGCATACAGCGTGGCGTGATTCTCAACCTCCGCGCACACCGCCTCCACATACGGTGCAAACCGTGCCTTGGACACAACTCCGGTGTGAAAGTTGCAGTAGGTGCACTTCGTCTGACAAAACGGAACTTGTACGTAAATTCCCGTCCGCCTACTCATGAGCAAGACTGTAGCACAGCCGACTTGGCGACTTTGAATTCAGTTCTCTTTCTTCAAGGAAATGCGGCGATAAACAGTGCCATCTGCCAACTTCAAAACCCCTTCCATTTTGTTACCATCCAGGACCAATCGAATCGCCGGAGTCTTGGACTCCAAAGCATGCTTTTCGGAATCGTAGGTCCATTCGCCGGTTCCCATCACAACTTCTTTTCCGTCAACTACCTTACTCGCCGTTACTGAAAACGAGGGCGCTCGTTCGGGCACGCTCGCGAATCGATAGACATTAATCTCGTCGTGGCAGGGACTGCCCTTCACAGTGCAAATGGAGTTGCCCCGCCACGTGCCCGCGATCCGCGCAGACTCGGCGTCATCGCGGGTCTGTGCCACAACGACTCGCGCAAGTGAGGCGCAGGCGCCACTGACAACAAGCAGCGAAATAAAAACGGGTTCTTTGCGCATAAGGACATCCTCACCTGCAGAATTAGACCGATTGCCGGATGAAATGTCACCCGACCCCAATACGACCAGGCTGCCCCACAAACTGTCTATCCCTAATCGCGGCGATCTCGCCTGCTATTTTTCGCTTCCCTAATAATCTTTACCCACATCTTTCTTTCCCTTGGCCCATCAAACTCACAGAAAAATACTCCTTGCCACGTTCCTAGGGCCAGCTTCCCGCCTTCCACAAAGATCATCTGGCTTGCACCTACCAGGGACGCTTTCGCATGTGAATCGGTATTGCCCTCGCTGTGCCGATATGGCCCTGCCTTCGGAACCAGGCGGTCGAACACTCCTTCCAAATCGGTCGCCACGTCCGGATCGGCGTGTTCGTTGATCATCACAGCCGCCGTCGTATGCGGCACGTAGATGTGGCAAACGCCAGAGGCGACTCCCGATTCCGACACAATGCGCTGCACCTTCGGGGTCACATCCACGAGTTGCGTTCTACGGTCGGTCTTGACTCGCACAATGTCCATTACAGCGCTCCTAATCGCATGCGAGGTCAATCGGGAATCGCACGATATCCGCGCTGTCGCCGGCTAGACGAGCGCTTCGTCCTTGTTCGCCGGCCCTTTGTCCTATCACGCTTTGCATTACCGCCTTTCGCCCATCCCCCAAGCTCGAGCGCCACTCCCATGCAGCCCTCGCGTAAGTCGTCAGCAAGGCCGCGATCAAGCATCGCTCGCGCGACTACCATTCCGCCGACGCACAATGCGGCTACCGCCTGCGCTGTATCGTGGCGTCTCCTGCCAGCATTAGACAAGCTGCGTTCTAGAACGCTAACCATGGCCTTGAATACGGTTTCGAACGCTCGCTTGGCGCGAGCGTCGCACCGCGCCACGTCGCCCGGCAGCGCCGCCATCGGACACGAGTTCTCAACGTTCTCGTAGTGCTGGCGGGACAGATATGCGCGAACCACTTCTGGTCCCACATTCGTACCCTTCAGGTCTACGTGCACGCCTTCCCAACAACTCTTCCATTCCGGGTCGGTGAAGAAGCACCCTAGCACTTCTGCATATAGATCGCTCTTGCTCCCAAAATAGCTGTAGAAGCCTCCGTGCGTCAGGCCGGCGCCCGCCATGATCTGATTCAGCGACACATTCTCGAATCCATGCCGGTTAAATAGCCGCCGCGCGCTTTGAACAATCCTTGCTCTTACTTCCGCACTGTGACCCGTCGGGTAAGGCATACAGGCCTCCTCGTTCAACGCGCCTCGAGTATGCACGCAATCCGGCTGTCGGCCTACCAAAATATGATGTTGAACATATTTTAATAGCATGCTTCCATGCCGGCAGTCTCAAGACGCAATAAAAAATCACAGCTGGAGGCAAACATGAAGAATAGATCTGCCGCGACGCCGGTCGAACCGCCCGCTCGACGGCAAGCCATCATCGGTGTTGCCGCTGCCGCAGGGGCTCTGCTCCTGCCCTCGGCGACTCGGGCCCACGAACAGGACACGAAAACGAAAGCCAACAACACGCGCACCTCTCTGCACCAAGAAGTGGACTTCAAGGCCACACCTCAACGCATTTACGCCGTGCTCCTGGACTCGAAGCAGTTCAGCGCGTTCACCGGCGCACCTGCCCAAGTCACTCCTGATGCTGGTGCGGCTTTTTCTCTGTTTGGCGGTGGAATCCTTGGCCGGAATGTGGAGTTAGTTCCCGCGCAGAGAATCGTGCAAGCCTGGCGATCGGCCGGCTGGGAGCCTGGCGTGTATTCCATCGTGAAATTCGAGTTCAAGCCGCGAGGTTCCCAGACCACAATCGTTTTGGATCATACCGGCTTCGCGGAAGGACGATATGAGCATCTGTATTCCGGCTGGAAAGAGCATTACTGGGACGATTTGCAGAAATTTCTGGCCTAGAGACTCATCGCACTTCGACTGGATCTCGCGCTGGTTGCAGTGAAACATTTCTCATTCAGTCGGGTACACTCTGTCCGACACGCGCGGAGTGGTCCGAAGATGAGCAATCGCCTTAAGGACAAGGTCGTCATCGTAACCGGCGCGGCGCAGGGCATCGGCTTCGGATGTGCCCGCCTGGTCGCTGCCGAAGGCGCTGCAGTGGTGCTCGCTGACATTCAGGCAGACTGCGGCGAGCGCTCTGCCGCAGCCATCCTCAGCGAAGGCGGCGAGGCTGTGTTTTGCGCCACCGACGTGCGCGACGAAGAACAGTGCACCGCTCTGATCGAGCACGCCGCCCGCACCTATGGACGCTTGAATGGCTTGGTGAACAATGCCGGCTGGTTCCCACGCGCAAGGTTGGAGCAAACAACCACGGCGCTCTGGGACGAGGTTCTGCAGGTCAATCTTCGCGGCGCCTTCTACTGCTGCAAACACGCGGTGCCGAAGCTCCGGGAAGTCAACGGCGGCAGCATCGTCAACATCGGATCAATCAATGGACTCCAGGGCTTGCCCAATCTCGTCGCCTACGCTGCTGCCAAAGGGGGCTTGCTTTCCTTGACCCGCACCCTAGCGGGTGCGCTCCTCCAGGATCGAATCCGCGTGAATTATGTCATTCCCGGTTGGGTACTCACCGAAGGTGAATTGGCGATCCAGCACGGAGAGGGTCGCGATGAACAAACGCTCCTAAAACTGGGCGAAAAGCTTGGGCTCGGCCGCCAGCAAACTCCGCTCGACACCGCCTATGCCGTCGTCTATCTGCTGGGTGATGAGTCCTCCCAAGTTACCGGGACAATCCTGAACATTGACGCGGGAGCCTCAACATTGCCCATTCCTCCCGGCGCCTACCCAGGCTGAAACAGGACTGTGCGTCGTCATCTGAGATTGCCGTTGCGCACCTTTCATGGTTTTGAATTTCTTTAGTTCCCTGCCCTGCTAACCCCTTCCTGATTACTTCTTCTCTTTCCTCGCATCCAATATGCTGCGCACCAAGGAGCCTGGGCTTGATCCCTTTCTCGGTCCTTGACCTCTCGCCCATCATTCAGGGCGCATCCCCCGCGGACGCTCTCCGCAACACGCTCGATCTGGCCCGGCACGCGGAGAAATGGGGTTATCGCCGCTACTGGCTGGCCGAGCACCACAACATGCCCGGCATCGCGAGTGCCGCGACGTCGGTGGTCATCGGTTATGTGGCCAGTGGAACAAGCGATATTCGCGTCGGCGCCGGGGGCATCATGCTCCCGAACCATTCACCGCTGGTCATAGCAGAGCAATTTGGCACACTGGCTTCACTGTTTCCGGGCCGCATCGATCTAGGTCTTGGTCGCGCGCCTGGCACAGATCTGCTCACCATGCGCGCACTGCGTCGTGGATTGGACGGCGACGAGGATCAATTCCCTCGCGACGTGCAGGAACTCCTCTTCTATTTTCAATCCGCCACGCTAGGGCAAAAAGTTCGTGCCGTGCCCGGCGCGGGCCTCCACGTCCCTATCTGGCTGTTGGGCTCGAGTCTCTACTCCGCACAACTCGCCGCGCTCCTTGGACTTCCATTCGCCTTCGCTTCGCACTTCGCGCCCGCTGACTTGTCCGAAGCGCTTCGCGTCTACCGCGCCCTTTTCCGGCCGTCCAAGCAACTCGACCACGCGTACGTCATGCTCGCTGCAAACGTCATTGTCGCTGAGACCGATGTCGAAGCTCGTCGCCACTTCACCTCTGTGCAGCAGAGCTTTGCGAACCTGCGCCGCGGCACGCCGGGCCAGCTTCCGCCGCCGATCGATGACATCGACGCTTACCTTTCTCCCGCTGAAAAAGCGTCCGTCAGCCATTCGCTGTCGTGCTCCTTCGTAGGCCGTTCAGAAACCGTCGCGCGCGGTCTGCAGGCGTTCATCGACGCCCATCAGCCTGACGAGCTCATCATCACAGGCCACATCTACGATCACGCCGCTCGCCTGCGCTCCTTCGAAATGGCCTCGCAGCTGCGCCAGATCCTCACTTCGCCCCTGCATGAATCCGCTCCAACCGTGACTAGTTAGAGCCACGTATCGATTCGGCCGTGCATCGATTTGATAGAATTTTCTGCAATGGCAAGAAGAGTCGTCTTGCGTTTTGTGCTCCCGGCGGTTGTGGGCGGGTTGTTGGGATTTCTCACGCTAGCAGTGGCAATGCAAAATGAGCCAAGTATTCCGGCTCCGCTGGTGTCGCTTTTTTCGCCTGGCCTGACGGTCGCCGAGTTCCTTACTCCGACTAGACGGGAGTCTCTCCGTACACTTGGGCCAACGTTCGGTGGATTTCTCCGGGTAGCTCTCGGCGTCAACACTGCCTTTTACTTCAGTCTTCTCGCGGCCGCTGCGTATCTCATGGATCGCCGGCGCTCTCACTAGCGGTGGGGAGAACGCGGGACGTCGGTGCAAGCATCGCGTCTTTATCGAAAGCCATCGTCCTGCCCTGAATAGCAGGGCCAATCGAAAATGCGATGCAAATTCAGCGGATCAGGACAGGCGTAACCTGTAGGAAGAAAATCGCCCAATCTTCGCCTTCAGGTGCAAGGATGACCGTCATGCGGTGCGGTGGTTCACCTCCAATCACGACGTTATCCCACAAAATGCTCGCGATAAAGGAGTCGCCCAGACCTGCAGACGTGCCTTCAAGAATGAACGTGACGTTTTTCTTCGCGTAAGGAGCGAACAGCGCCTCAAATTGCCTCTCGATCTCTTCGAGTCCTTGCCATCGCCTTCCGTTCGAGTCGACAAACTGTGCTTTCTGCGCGAAAAAAGTAGTAGGTAGTTTCTCCCAACTATGCAATTTTAGCCCAGCCAGGAAACTGTCCACCGTAGCAATCGCCGGCTTTCTGGGCCGCGGCACCGCCGGTAAGTTGAGAACTCGGGACCCAGCCATGGCGCCTCCGAAACTGCCGGTAGGCGGAGCCTTTGCCAGTTCCTCCCGGACTATTTCCGCCTTAACGCCTCTGTCCCGTAATAGCCGAGCAGCAAGCGAGCTATCCACTCGCAACATCCCCAATAGGAGATGTTCCGTTCCGATCCATCGATGGGCAAGCCGCTGGGCCTCTTCCCCTGCCAAGTTGAGTATCTTCTTACTTTCCGCGCTTAGGGGCATTTCCACAGACGTAGAGATGCGGTCGCCTCGGGCGACCTGCCTGTCGATCTCATCGCGAATGTCCGCCATAACGCTGTTTGGCCCCAGAAATTTGACAATTTCCGGAGCCTCTCGCAGGAGTCCCAGCAACAAATGTTCAGTATCGATGTAAGAACTTCCGTACTGGCTCGGCTCGTAGCGCGCGAAGAAAATCACCCGCCGAGCCTTTTCCGTGTAGCGCTCGAACATCGCTTCGATCCCCTCCTGCCCCCGCTCGCCCTTTAGAAGCGCCTGGCCCGGTGAGCTCTGCAGGAATTAAAGTCTACGGTTGGCTCGGCAGACCACGCAATTGCTGTCATAGCGCCTATCATTTCGACCCTGTCTTGCGAGGCGGTTCGAGCTCCTGCGCGCCCCATCGTCAGCCCGCACAAAACACGGACTCCAAATCTCGTCGAAGCAACAAGTTACATTGTTTGCGTTTGTAACCGCTTCAAGATTGGCACTTACGAAAAAAGGGATGCGGGGTCTGTCAGGGAATCCGTACGATTCGGTGCTCTTTCAAGCTCTCGCTGCCAGCCAAGTTCTTCAGCTCACGCAGTCCATCGACACCCCACTGCGCCAGGAACGGCAGGAAACACAGCTCGCGCGATTGCAGCGCCTTATCGGGATACAGCAGATTCTCGAGAAATTCCACGTGCTCCGCGATTATTCCGGCCCGCTCGTCTAACGCTCTTCCGGTTTTTTCCCGCAGCTTCTCCAACTGAAAAGTCATTTTGTTCTTCGCCGTCTCCACTGCTCCTGACAGCGTCGGATCCAGCTTCTTGATCTCGTCGCCAAGATCGCTAAGTGTCGTCTCGATTTCCGTCTTTCTACGGTCGAAATCGGTGGCTAATTCCGTCGGAAGCGACACCGACTCCATCCGCTGGCGAAGCTCCTGCGCGCCGGACCAAATATTCTCGATACACAGTTGATATTTCTGAAGCAGCTTGTCCGCCTTTGGGTCAAGTATCGTGAACGCCGCGCGTGGCAGCACTGCTGGCATTCGCCCAAGCACGTGGCGGTAAACAACTTCCGATTGCGCCAAATAGGAAATTTCCGCCGGCCCGGCCAGAAAGCCCGCACTCGGAAGCAAATAATCCTGCACGACCGGCCGAAGCAACGCGTTGGGACTGAATGTCTCCGGCTCGGCCTCGAGCAGCTTTATGATTTCTTCTGGCGTCCACGAAGACGCCGCCGATTTGAATCGTACGCCGCCACTGTGGCCTGCTCCGTTGCCCACAACAATGGGCTCGCGAACGCCGTCTTTCAATCGAAACAGCAGCGTGCTCGTGGCAGTTACCCGCACTTGCGGATCGAAACCTGCGCTCTCCAGCTCTTCATCTCGTTGCAGCAGCTCTTTCAACAAGCGGTCGCGATCCTCCACAACTCGCTTGTACACCGGCGCTGCAATGCGATGAAGCCGTGCATCCAACGGATCGAGCAAGATCAATCCGAACTCAGCAAATACTCGCGCGAACAGTTTCCCAAAAGCGCTGCCATAGGTTTCTTCTGGACTGTAGCTCTCCTTGATAAATTCAGAAACGAGGCCGCTTCCGGGCCCGCTGCAAAGTTCGGCCGCCGCCTTTGTGATTTCCTCGATCGCTGCTCCTAGCGGCACTTGTCCTACTGGTTGTCCCTCGTGTCCTTCTGCCGGGAGCTCGAAGCGTATGAGCTTTCCGCGATCGAACCACGACACGCGTCTCACTTCCTCCAGATCATGGTCCTCCGTGGCCATCCAGAATACCGGTACGGCCGGAATTCCCGCCTCGCTCAGTTCCTCGGCAATGCGAATCGCCGACAGTGCCTTATAGAAGGCGTAGGCGGGCCCGCCAAGAAGTCCGACCTGCTGCCCGCTGACTACAGCCACTGCGCCGTTCTCTAGCTGGTCTAGGTTGTGCTGGGTTCGCTCGCTCCCACCAAGAAGCTGATTGCAGTCGCGCAAAACCGCGGCGACTTGCCTTCTGCGCTCGGTTGGAAATTCCAAGGACTGGGCAGCCCGCTTTACGCTCTCCACCGTCGGCGGATGTGCATAGAAACTTGCAACGCTGGGAAAATTATCTACGAATTGAACGAAAAGCTTTGGCTGGTGAGGCAGCCGCCGGAATGGTATCGAGAGACATCCCATCGGGGGTTAGATGATACTCACAGTTATTAGTCACAGCAAAACAAATGGCCCTAGAACGGCGGCTTCCGTCATTTGGACGAGGCCTATCCGTAAAGGGTAGCGCCCGTTTCTACAGACATCGTCTAAGCCCGCGCCGTCGCTAGCTCCAGGCTGGCGAGAACCTCAAGAATTCGTTGCTGGGCGAGGTCTGACACGGGAAGCAGCGGCAGCCTAGGCAGGCCGCCGCGGTACCCTCGCTGATCCATTACGAATTTGACTCCGGCAATCCCGGCCTCTGAGAGAATTCGCTTGGACGCTCTCATCAGAGTTTCTTGCAACTCGCGTGCCTCGTCCAGGCGTCCCTCCCGTACGAGGTCATACAACGCTACGCATCGCTCAGGAAGCGCAGAGGCTAGAGCCAGAATGGCGCCCCGCGCTCCGACGGCCAGCGAAGCAAGCAGCGTGGGAGCCGATCCAACCAGCATTTGGAATGTGCGCGGTGTCGCGCTGATTATCTCCGTGATGCGCTGCACGTTACCCGAACTTTCCTTCATCCCGATGACGTTCGGATGCTCGGCCATCGCCGCCACCTCCGGCGCCTCGAGCGCCACACCAGTGAATTGCGGCACGCTGTAAAGCAGGATCGGAATCGGCGAAGCATCCGCTACACGCCGATAATGCGCAACGAAAACTTCAGGTTTGTATACCGGTTTGTAGTAGTACGGGGTCTTGACCAAGGCAAACTCGTATCCCAACTCCGCTGCGCGCTTGGTTCGTTCGATCGTTTCGGCGGTCGATTCCGCTCCAGTGCCGGCGATCAACCTCTTATCTTTGCCAGCCGCTTCCTTCGCAGCGACGAGAATGCAATCCATCTCCGCGCCCGAGAGCAGAACGGATTCTCCAGTAGAGCCCAGCACCACGTATCCAGCCAAACGCGTGCGGTTATACCGCCCAATGTTGTACTTCAGATCCGCGAGCGACACGCTACCGTCAGCAGCAAACTGCGTGGTCAGCGCGGCATAAACTCCTGACAGATCCACGGTTAGTCTCCTTTTGCAGGGCTGCTCGCGGCTGCTGCACCACGGCGATGTAAGTCCTGCAAAGCAGCAACTTCGATTTTCTGATTCAGCAGTGCTCGAACGCCAAGCGCTGCAGCCTGCGCTGCAGCCAATGTGGTGATGCAGGGAATGTTGTGGCGGATCGCAGCGCGCCGAATCGATTTTTCGTCGTAGAACGATTCGCGCCCCAGCGGTGTGTTGATGATCAGGTCGATCTTCCGCGTCTTCACCAAATCCACGATATTCGGCCGCCCTTCGTTGACCTTGAAAACCGGCTCGGTTTCAATTCCATGTGCCGCCAGCGCCGCGGCCGTCCCTCGCGTGGCGAGCAGGCGAAAGCCCAGGTCCGATAAATCTTTGCCCAATGGTCCGACTTCGCGCTTGTCGCGATCGTTCACGCTCAGGAAAACAGTGCCCTTCTGCGGCAGCCTCTGACCGCCAGCGAGCTGCGCTTTTGCAAATGCCTGCCCATACGAAGTAGACACACCCATGACTTCGCCCGTCGAGCGCATCTCCGGACCAAGGATCGTGTCGACTCCACGGAATTTGTTGAACGGGAATACTGGCGACTTTACGGCATAGAATTCGTGTACGGCGATTTCCGCAACACCATTGTGCCGCACCACCGGCAGGCTCATATCAGCCAATCTTTTCCCGGCCATCAGTCGCGCGGCAACCTTGGCCAGCGGTACGCCCGTCGCCTTGCTCACGTACGGCACGGTTCGCGAGGCGCGTGGGTTCACTTCGAGCACGTAGACCGTGTCCCGCTGAATCGCGTATTGCACATTCATCAGCCCGACAACCTTTAGGGCCAGCGCGAGTCGCCTCGTATAGTCGCGAATCTTTTCCAACAGCACTGGACTCAAACTCACCGGCGGCAGGACGCACGAGGAATCACCGGAATGCACTCCCGCCTCTTCGATGTGCTCCATGATTCCGCCGATCACCACGTCGGTGCCATCAGCAAGCGCATCCACATCCACTTCTGTCGCTTCTTCCAAGAATTGGTCGATCAGTACCGGCCGCGCCGGGCCCATTAAAGCCGCCTGCGCGACGTAATCTTGCACCGTATTCACGTCGTAGGCGATCACCATCGAACGCCCACCCAGGACGTAGCTCGGCCGCACCAACACCGGCAAGCCGATTTCCCCAGCCACGCGCGCGGCTTCTTCTGGCACGAGTGCCGTGGCGTTGCGTGGCTGGGGAATTTTCAGTTCCTCAAGCAAACGCCCAAATCGCCGGCGGTCCTCCGCAAGGTCAATCGATTCAGGAGTGGTTCCGATAATAGGGACGCCGTTGCGCTTCAACTCCAGCGCCAGATTTAAGGGAGTCTGACCGCCAAACTGCACGATAACCCCTTGCGGCTTCTCGCTTTCGACAATCGCGAGGACATCTTCGAGAGTAAGCGGCTCAAAATATAGGCGGTCCGAAGTGTCATAGTCGGTGGAAACCGTCTCCGGATTGCAATTCACCATGATCGTTTCGTAGCCATCTTCCCGCAACGCAAACGCAGCATGACAGCAGCAATAGTCAAACTCGATTCCCTGTGCGATGCGGTTCGGTCCGCTGCCCAGAATCATGATTTTTGGGCGTGGCTGAGCCTCCGATTCGTCCTCATCTTCGTAAGTCGAATACATGTACGGGGTGAACGACTCGAATTCTGCTGCGCATGTATCCACGCGCTTAAACACCGGAGCAACGCCGTAGCGCGCGCGCTGCAGTCGCACCACCGCAGGCGTGGTCTTCCAAATCTGTGCAAGGTGCTCGTCGCTGGTTCCGTGGCGCTTTGCCTCGCGCAGCAAGTCCTTGGACGCCGTTTCCACAGTCACGCTGGCAGCGCGCCGGTTCATAGCCGTTAATTCTTCCAACTGCTGGATGAACCACGGATCGATTTTCGTCAGCTCGCAAATTTCAGTGGCCGGCAGGCCTCGCTCCACGGCGGTCAACAGCCAGTGAATGCGATCCGGCCGAGGCGTCGCCAGCTTTTCGCGCAGCAGAGATTCCGGCGTCTCCGCTGGCGCCCTCCAAGGTGTGTGCGGTTCCAGCGAGCGAATGCCTTTTTGCAATGCTTCTTTGAACGTGCGGCCAATGGCCATGACTTCGCCGACGGATTTCATCTGCGTGCCAAGGGTGGTGTCGGCGCCCGGAAACTTTTCGAATTGCCACTTGGGAATTTTCACTACCACGTAATCGATCGTGGGCTCGAAGCACGCCGGCGTTTTCTTGGTGATGTCGTTGGGAATTTCATCTAGCGTCATTCCAACCGCTAGGCGCGCCGCGATTTTGGCAATCGGGAATCCTGTCGCTTTGCTCGCCAATGCCGAGCTGCGCGACACGCGCGGATTCATTTCGATCACCACCATGCGGCCATTTTCCGGATTTATGGCGAACTGCACGTTCGACCCGCCGGTCTCGACTCCAACCTCACGGATGATCGCCGCAGCGGCATTGCGCATGCGCTGGTATTCCTTGTCGGTCAGCGTTTGCGACGGCGCCACCGTAATGGAATCTCCCGTGTGGATGCCCATCGGATCGAAATTCTCGATAGAGCAGATCACCACGAAGTTGTCGCGGAAGTCGCGCATGACTTCGAGTTCGAATTCCTTCCATCCTAGGACGGACTCCTCGACAAGAGCTTCGTGCACAGGACTCATGTCCAAAGCATGGGCGATAGCCTCGGTAAATTCTTCGCGGTTGTAAGCAATGGATCCGCCGGTGCCCCCCAGCGTGAACGAAGGACGAATCACCAACGGAAAACCAAGCTGATCGCACAGCCGCAGAGCATCCCGAGCGTTGTTGACGAGAGCGGAAGCCGGCACCTCGAGGCCGATTTTTCGGCAGGCATCCTTGAACCAGAGGCGATCTTCCGCAACTTTGATGGCACGCAAAGAAGCGCCAATCATTTCGACCTTGTGCTTCTCGAAAATGCCGCCCTCGGCAAGCTCCACGGCTAGATTCAACGCAGTTTGGCCGCCCACGGTGGGCAGGATGGCATCAGGCCTCTCGCGCGCGATGATTTCTTCCAAGTATTCTTTGGTTAGCGGTTCGATGTAAGTGCGATGGGCCAGCTCCGGATCGGTCATGATCGTCGCCGGATTGGAATTGACGAGCACAACTTCGTAGCCTTCGCCGCGCAGCGCCTTACACGCTTGCGCGCCGGAGTAGTCGAACTCGCAGGCCTGCCCGATGACGATCGGGCCGGAGCCGATGATCACAATTTTCTTGATGTCTTTGCGCTTCGGCATAGTCTTTCGTCAGCACGCGGTCTTGGCCGTGCCCTGAAGAAAAGCTGTGCCTGCTGTGCGAAGAATCACCTCATCGGCGAGAGCCGCCGTGGCGCGCGAAGTCTTTCATCATGTCTGTAAACTGAGTAAACAAGTACTGTGAGTCATGTGGCCCGGGCGAAGCTTCCGGATGGTATTGCACGCTGAACAGAGGCAGCGATTTGTGCCGCAGTCCCTCGTTCGTCTGATCATTTAGGTTGAGGTGAGTCATCTCGACATCGCTGGACGGCAGCGACTCTGGATCGACACAGAAGCCATGATTCTGGGCGGTGACCTCCACCTGCTCGGTGAGCAAATTCTTTACAGGATGATTCGAACCGTGGTGCCCGAATTTCAGCTTGAAAGTCTTTCCACCGAGCGCCAGCCCACACAATTGATGCCCAAGACAGATTCCAAAAACAGGCACGCGCCCGGACAGCTTGCGAATGTTTTCGATCGCATAGCTCGCGGGTTCAGGATCGCCAGGCCCGTTGGAAAGAAACACGCCATCCGGCTTCATCTCCAATACATCTTGAGCGGAAGTCTGCGCCGGCACAACGCGCACGTCGCAGTGGTGATCCACCAGCAACCGCAGAATGTTTTGCTTGATGCCGTAGTCGTAGGCTACAACGCGACACTTGCGAGTCTCATGCTCCGCCCTCGCTTCGCCCATGTGTTCGCTCCAAGGCGAAGTGGCAAGATCGATGGAACCTGTCTCCCATTGATACGGCTGCTCACAGCTAACGCGGCTCGCCAGCTCTTGACCCGCCATGCTCGGTAATTGCTTGGCTTCGAAAATCAATTGCTCGGCACGAGTGCCGTCTGTGGCCACGACTCCGCGCAGTGCACCAACCCTGCGAAGGTGCAACACCAACGCGCGCGTGTCGATGTCCCAAATGACTGGGATCTTGTGTCGATTGAGATAAAGCTGCGCCGATTCGGCGGACCGCCAGTTCGACGCCACCTGAGAAAACTCGCGCACGATCAACGCTTCAATGTACGGCCGCGCGGATTCTTGATCTTCCAGATTTGTGCCAACATTGCCGATGTGCGGATACGTGAGGCACACGATTTGGCCCGCGTAGCTAGGATCGGTGAAGACTTCCTGGTATCCGGTGAGGCTCGTGTTGAAAACGACTTCGCCGCCCCGGCGCGTGATCGCGCCGGCCGCGCGGCCGCTAAAGACGCGCCCGTCTTCGAGTGCAAGTATGGCAGGGCGGTGTTGAACTTCGGTCAGTGGATCCTCCGTCGCAAGTCATTTGGTCTTGGCTTCCGTCGTCCCAGTGGCGGAGAGCGACCCGAAATGGTCCACCGGCCAATAGGCGAACACCGCGCGCCCATAAATGAACCGGCTGGGTACAGCCCCGAAGACGCGCGAATCATTGGAGCTGATGCGATGATCGCCCATTACGAAATAGCTGTCTCTGGGCACGCGAACGGGCCCGAAATCGCTGAGGTCCTCATATTGCGGCGGCACGTAGGGTTCCGGCAGCGACGCGCCGTTGACATATACATTGCCCTGGCGAATCTCCACCGTTTCGCCCGGCAACCCAACCACACGTTTGATGAAGGATTTGGAGCGGTCCAGTGGATACCAGAAAACGACTACGTCGCCGCGCTCGATCGGCTCAAAGCGATAAACGAATTTGTTGATGAATATGCGTTCTTGATCGGAGAGCAGCGGCGCCATGCTGGTGCCTTCTACTTTTACTGGCTGATAAAGGAAGACGATAATGACCAGCGCCAGACCAATGGCAATCAGCAGATCGCGCGTCCAAATCCGAATTTCATTTCGCAAGGAATGCGCAGAGCTGGCAGGTTCTGCGGCTGCACCCGCCGACGAACCGGGCACAGAGTTTTCGGGGACGGCTAGGGGAGGTGGCTGTCTGTCGTCCGGGCTTGGCATTTTTATTCGTGCTCTCTATTTATAACACGGCGTCGAGCGTCGCGCTAGATTTTGCGCGAGGATACTGTGCTACGCAAGAGCGCTGGGGCGAAATCGTAAATGCGTCGTTACATTGGACGCTCGAGTATGCCCCGTCGTTGCTCGAGACTGTTCCGCGTTTGTGCGCGGTTCGCACCGGCTCAATTCATTCAGCATAGGCGTAGTTGATGCACGCCAAAGCGGCGACGACCGCCGTCTCGGTCCGCAGGATCAATGGGCCGTGCGAAGCGTCCCGAAATCCCGCGCGTGTGGCAGCGTCGACTTCGCCGTCGGTCCAGCCGCCCTCGGGACCGATAGCGAGGGCAACCGTTGAGGGCCGCTCGCCTGTTAGCACCCGGCGCAATGCCGGCGCCTCTGGTCGCTCAGAGAGCATGATTCGCAGCTCGTCTTGCCGCGCCCTAAACGCCACCTCTATGTGCTGGAGAGGCTGGAGCATCGGGACGCGAACACGCCGCGATTGCTGC
>Ga0070698_100001824_pt1 | contig 23701 bp, 18 predicted proteins | sample KBSK1502metaG_FD_65477 | JGI IMG/M metagenome (GOLD analysis project Ga0070698, IMG submission 65477) | Corn, switchgrass and miscanthus rhizosphere microbial communities from Kellogg Biological Station, Michigan, USA - KBS K1-50-2 metaG | ecosystem: Host-associated > Plants > Roots >... | reverse complement strand
GGGGATCGGTTCGACGTGAAACCCGTACCAGGGCTGACGTTGGAAGACGTCGATAGCCGCAAACTTGTCATTGCCGGCATGCCCGACATCGTTGTCTGACGCGTGCTCAATAACCGCTTGAGGATTCTGTCCGTGATCCATGCCGCCTAACGGTGGCCCGAGCGCTCTTGATTCGCACATGGGAGGCGCGAGCGCGTTGCTCGCTTCAGGGGCCGCTGCGTCGGTGGCTCCATCCGCAATGCTGTAGCTGATCTGCCGCACAAAAGACCAAGTCTCGCGATAAGGTTGCTCCATCAGTCGGAACTAATTTTAGATGATTTTGATAGGATGAAAGGTGTGGCTCCTTCGGGTTATCTTTTTGCGTTTGGTTATCTTCTGGGTGGGCGATCGCGGGACGACACCGATGCCGGGCAATTCCGGAGTATTTCCCGGTTTTGCCAATTTAATTCCCGGTTCGGGCTGCGCGAATTCCCGATTAGCGCTGCCACGGGAATTCGCCTGCAAGTACTTGAGTCGCCTCGGCGATTTTGCGACAGAAACGTGCTCGCAGCGAGAAAATCGAAAAATTTCCCGTTAGAACGGGAAAAACAGGGAAGCTCGTTGCGCCCAGCAAGACGACCATCCCGCCATGCCGACGACAGTGTCGATGTGCATTGCCGGGGGAGGAGGCAAAGTTCGGGAGCGGTCACCCCCCTTCGAGTTTGGGGATGAAGAAGATTTCGCAGCCTTCGCGGATCGGCTGGAAATAGGCGGTCTCGTGGATGGCGCCGTCGATGGCGACGGTGGTTTCTTCTTCGAGGCGCTCGCCGAGGCCGGGGTAGAGGCGGTCCATTGCTTTGATGACGCCGCGCAGGTTCTTGGCCTCGACCGTGAATTCGCGCACGCCGCCGGTGTAGCGGCGGCTGAACCCGGTTGTGAACTGAACCCGCGCGGACATCGTCCTCGTCCGCCCTAATCCGCCTGGCCGGCGTCGAGGGCGGCCCGCACCTTGGGTGGCGACATTGGCAGTTCGGTCAGGCGGCGGTGGATGGCGCTGTCGATCGCATTGGCGATCGCAGCCATCGGCGGCACGATGTTGACTTCGCCGACCCCCTTGGCGCCGTAGGGGTGGGCCGGGTTCGGCACTTCGACCAGGATCGGCTCGATCATCGGCATGTCGGAGGCGACCGGCACCCGGTAATCGAGGAACCCGGCATTATCGAGCCGGCCGTTGCGATCGTAGATGTACTCCTCGTTGAGCGCCCAGCCGATGCCCTGTGCGACACCGCCCTGGATCTGCCCCTCGACATAGGAGGGGTGGATCGCGGTGCCGACATCCTGCGCCGCGACAAAGCGCAGGATCGTCACCTTGCCGGTCTCGGGATCGACCTCGACATCGCAGAACTGCGTCGAGAAGCCGGGCGCCATGCCGCCGGCATTGACCGAGGCGGCGGCGGTGATCGGCCCCCCGGTCAGCGCCTTCTTCGCCGCTAGCTCCTTGAACGGCATCGGCGCGAAATCGCCGACATTACTGCTCGCGGGCTTGGCTTGGCCGTCCTCCCAGATCACGCCCTCGACATCGACATCCCAGATCATCGCAGCCCGGCCGCGCAATTCATCGACGACCTTCTTGCTGGCCTCGACGACCGCCATGCCGGTGGCGAAGGTCACTCGTGAGCCGCCGGTCACATGGGTGTAGCCGACCGACGAGGTATCGGCGACGATCGAGCGGATCTGGTTGTAGTCGATCCCCAAAGTTTCGGCGGCCATCAATGCCATCGACGCGCGCGAGCCGCCGATGTCGGGGCTGCCGGTCGCGATGATGACCGTACCGTCCTCGTTGACCTGCACGCTAGCGCTCGACTCGCCGCCGCCGTTGAACCAATAGCCCGAGGCGACGCCGCGCCCCTGGTTGGGCCCCAGCGGCGTCTTGTAGGCCGGATGATTGACCAATGCCTCGAGGGTCTCGGCGTAGCCGCCATGGCCGAGCTTTGGTCCAAAGATCATCGGCGTGCCGGCCCTGGCGGCGTTTTTGAGCCGCAATTGCAGCGGGTCCATGCCGATTTTCTTCGCCAGGATGTCGAGCACGCTCTCGACCCCGAAAGCCGAGATCGGCGATCCCGGCGCCCGATAGGCGGCTGATTTCGGCCGGTTGCACACGACGTCATAGCCGATCGTGTGTTGATGGGGGATGTTGTATGGCGCAAAGGCGCACAGACACGCATTCATGACCGGCGAGCCGGGGAAGGCGCCGGCCTGGAATTTGAACTCTCCTTTGGCGGCAATGATCGTACCGTCCCTCTTGACGCCGATCTTGACCCACATCGACGAGCCGGACGTCGGTCCCGACGCTTTGAACACCTCGTCGCGGCTCATCACGATTTTGACGGGTCGCCCGGACTTCTTGGCGAGCAAAGTGGCGACCGGCTCGAGATAAACGATGGTCTTGCCGCCGAACCCACCGCCGATCTCGGCCGGCGTTACGCGAATATCGCCGACTGGCATATTCAACAATTTCGCTGTCAACGCGCGGATCACAAAATGCCCCTGGCTTGAAGCCCAAATCTCGGCCTGGCCATCGGCGTCGAAACGGGCGACGCAGGCATGCGGCTCGATATAGGCCTGATGCACCGCGGCGGTCTTGAATTCCTTCTCGACGATTTCGTCGGCCTCGGCAAAGCCCGCCTCGACATCGCCGAGATTGAACTCGACCCGTTTGGCGATGTTGGAGGGCTTGGTCGGTGCCGGCTCGATGCCACGCGTGATCATGTCCTCAAACAGAAGAGGGGCGTCGGGCTTCATGGCCTCGTCGACGTCGATGACATGCGGCAACACCTCGTAATCGATCGCGATCAGAGACGCGGCTTCCTCGGCGACCGATCTGCTGATCGCCGCCACCGCGGCGACCGCATGTCCCTCGTAAAGCGCCTTCTCGCGCGCCATGACGTTGCGCGTCATGTGCCAGAAATTCTGCGCGACCCGCTCCGGACCGACATATTCGAACTTATGGTCGGGGAAATCCTCGGCGGTCACCACCGCCTTGACCCCAGGCAGCGCCGCCGCCTTCGAGGTGTCGATCGATCGGATACGCGCATGTGCATGCGGCGAGCGCAGGACCTTGCCGTAGAGCGTGCCGGCCGTCGCGAAATCCGCGCCGTACATCGCGCGTCCAGTCACTTTCGGCACGCCATCCGGACGGATCGGCCGAGTCCCCACCCACTTAAACCGTGTCGGCGCAATGTCGTTCACCGTACCCTCCACTCGTCAGGTCGATCTGTTATGCATTAGCGTCGCGCGACGCGGCAGCAAATGCAAGACCGACCGAAGATCGGAACGGAGGAAAACTATGGCTCTGGAAGTAAGGCGGATCGTCACCGGGCACGACGCGAACGGCAAAGCCGTCGTCAAGACCGATGAGCGGCTGGCTGCGGTCCCTCGGCTTGGGCGCCCGCATATCGCCGGCTGCGAGATCTGGTCGACCGACAAGATGCCGGTCGACAATTCGGAAGAAAGCGACGCGGCGCAGCGTGCCGGCTTTGTCAAACGCTACAATTACGTCGGCAGCGGCGGCGGCACGGTGATCCGCATCACGGAATTCGCGCCCGGCGCGCCCAAATTCATGCACCGCACCGAGACGGTCGATTATGCGCTGCTACTGTCGGGCGAATGCGATCTCGAGCTCGACAGCGGCGAAGTCTTGCATATGAAGCCGGGCGACATCGTCGTGCAACGCGGCACGATGCACGCCTGGGTCAACAACGGGTCGCTGCCGGCCGTCTTCGCCTTCATCCTGATCGACGCCGATCCGGCCAAGGTAGCTGGCCAGGAGCTGCGCACGCATTTCCCGGCGCCTTGAGCCCGGTTAAAACCGACCTGACTCTGAAGGCGGGGTCGAAAGCTTGCCCCTGGCTTGAACAGGGGCGACTGGTGAAGCCCGGGGTCCCCTGGATTCCGGCTTTTCGCGGGAATGACGAAGCAAAGGCGCGCGATGATGGCAAGAGGCTGAGGTGACGCGCTATCCTGAGTTCATTGCTCGCACTGCGAAGCCTGGAAGGGAGAACGGCGCCATGGAATTCGGCATGTTCCACCAGTTTCCGGCCATCCCCGGCCGCAGCGAAAAGGAGGCCTTCGCGGAAGCATTCGAGCAAATCGATGCCGCAGAGCGCTGGGGCCTCGATGCAATGTGGCTGGCCGAGCTGCATTTCGATCCGCAGCGTTCGGTTTTGTCGGCGCCGCTCAGCATCGCCGCCGCGATCGGAGCGCGTACCGAGCGGATCAAGATCGGCATTGCCGTCCAAGTCTTGCCGCTGTGCCACCCGCTGCGCCTGGCCGAGGAGGCCGCAACGGTCGATCACATCAGCGGGGGGCGGCTGCTCTTCGGCGTCGGGCGTAGCGGCTTGCCCCGCACCTACGAGGACTACGGGGTTTCTTACGCGGAGAGCCGCGACCGCTTCGCCGAAGTTCTGGATATCGTGGAGCTGGCGTGGTCGCAGCCGAGTTTCTCGTATGAAGGCAAATACTACAGCTTTAAGGACATTACGGTAGCGCCCAAGCCGCTGCAGAAGCCGCTGCCTCCGATCCGGATAGCTGCCGCAAGCCCGGATACATATCCCGCCGTCGGCGCGCGCGGGCTGCCGATCTTCATCAACGCCCGCTACGGCTCGTTTGCCGAATTCGCCCCGGAGATCCGGGCCTATCGCGAGGCGTATAAGGCAGCGGGCCACGAGGGCAGGGGGCAAGTCTATCTGCGGGTACCGACCTATCTTGCCGAGACCGAGGAACGGGCACGCGCGGAGCCCAAGGAAAGCTTGATGCACTTCTACCGGGAACAGGCGCAACGGCTGAGGGACTCGTTGAGCCGCGCCGGCACCCGCGCGATCGAAGGCCGGGCCGAACGGCTCAAACGGATCGAAAACCTAACGTATGAGGAAGCACTGACCGGCCAGGTGATAGTCGGCAATCCGGACGAAGTGACACAACGCTTGCGCGCCCTGCAAGACGAGCTCGGCATCGACGGCATCCTCGCAGAGCTCAATTGTGGGGGCCTGGTCCCGCACCAGCAGGTGATGACCGCATTGCGTCTCCTGTGCGAAGACGTCATGCCGCGGTTTCACTAGGCTTTGTGCAAAAGGGGAAAAGCATGCCGGGTCCACTCAACGGGTATCGGGTCGTTGATCTGACCTCGAATGTCGCCGGGCCGCTCGCGACGATGATCCTTGCCGATCAGGGTGCCGACGTCATCAAAGTCGAGGCCCCGGAGGGGGGCGATGCCACCCGCGCGGGCGGCAACGGGCGGGCGGGGTTTACGGCGTCCTTTCTGAACAACAACCGCAATAAGCGCTCGATCGTGCTCGACCTGAAGACGGCGGCCGGACGAAAGGCTCTGCTGCGGCTCGCCGCTGGCGCTGATGTGTTTGCGCAAAATTTCCGCCCCGGTGTTGCCGAGCGCCTCGGTGTCGGCGAGGAGGCGGTTCGCGCCGTCTCGCCAAAGATCGTTTACGTTTCGATCAGCGGCTTTGGCGAGAAGGGTCCCTACGCCGAAAAGCCGGCCTACGACCCGGTGATCCAGGGCTTCTCGGGTCTCGCGACGGTGCAAGCGGGCTCGGACGAGGTCCGTCCGCGGCTGCTGCGAACCATCCTCCCCGACAAATTGACCGCGATCACCGCCTCGCAGGCAATCACCGCCGCGCTCCTCGCGCGCGAACGCACCGGCGAAGGACAGCATGTCCGTTTGTCGATGCTCGAAGCCGTGCTCGCCTTTCTGTGGGCCTCGGATATGGGCAGCCAAACCTTTGTCGGTAATGAACCGGCACGGCAAGAGGCCGCGAGCGCGATCGACCTGATCTATGAGACAGCCGACGGATATATCACTGCGGCCGCCCTGACCGACCGGCAATGGGCCGGTCTGGCGCACGCGGTCGAGCGGCCGGAGTGGCTCGAGGACGGGCGGTTTAAGACCTCCGCGCTGCGCCAGAAGAACATCGATGCCCGGCTGCAATTGATCCAGGAGGCGTTGATGAGCCGGCCCACCGCGGAATGGCTTGAGCGCCTGACCGCCGCCGGCGTGCCTTGCGCCCCGGTGCTGACGCGCAACGAAGTCATCCGGGATCCGCATGTGCGAGAGATGGAGATCGTCGTCGAGACCGAGCATCCGACCGCTGGCCGCTTGCGTCAGACACGACCGGCGGCACGCTTCTCGCGGACTCCGCCGAGCATTCGCTACGGCGCTCCTGGCCTTGGCGAGCACACCCAGCAAATCCTGGCTGATCTCGGTTACTCTGCCGCAGAGATCGCCGAGCTCAACTCGGAGCGCAGCCGGTGATCGATTTCTACTATTGGCCGACGCCAAATGGCTGGAAGGTCGCGATCATGCTTGAGGAATGCGGCCTCGAATATCGTATGATCCCGGTCAATATCGGTCGCGGCGACCAGTTCAAGCCTGAGTTCCTGGCGATCAGCCCGAATAACCGCATGCCGGCAATCGTCGATCACGCCGCCGAAGACGGGCCGGTGCCGGTGTTCGAATCGGGCGCGATCCTTATTCATTTAGCCGAGCAGACCGGGCGCTTCATGCTGCAAACCAGCCGCGGCCGGAAGGAGACCCTTGAGTGGCTGTTCTGGCAAGTCGGCAATCTCGGTCCGATGGCTGGCCAGCTCAGCCATTTTGTCAATTATGCCCGGGGCGAGCACCCCTATTCGCACAAACGCTATGCCGACGAATACAACCGATGCCTCGGCGTCCTGGAACGCCGGCTCGACGGGCGCGAATTCATTGTCGACGACTACTCGATCGCCGACATGGCATCATGGCCCTGGGTGCTGATCGCCAAGCCCCTTGGCCAGCCGCTCGATGAATTTCCCAACGTCGCGCGCTGGCGCGAGACGATAAAGCAACGTCCTGCGGTGCAGAGAGGCGTCGATCTCGGCAAGGACCTGCGCCGTTCGGCCCCGCCCAGCGAGAACGAACGGCGCGTTCTGTTCAATCAAACCGCACGGGATGTATTGCAGCGTCCGTGACGAGCTTACCCGGCCGGCATTTTCGGAAAGCGCTGTCTCTCACCGCCCAGCTCCACCCATGGCTGAGCGCTGTCGCAGTAGATCTCCATAGCCGGCTTTACCCAGCTCGCGTCATCGAGCGTACCGGCCAAGACCATCGTGACGTTCGGCATAACCTCGGCCTCGTCGATCAGCGTCGATCCGCATTCCGGGCAGAACCGTCGGTAGGTTGCTTTGCCGCTATCGCCCCGACCTGTGAAGGTTTGCAGCGTTCCCTGCACATTGAGTGCCGGCGTCGGTAGCGCCACGACGATCGCAAAGGCGGTCCCAGTACCCTTCTGGCAGTTCTTGCAGTGACATACGCCGACGAATGTGGGTTCGGCATCGGCCGAATAGCGCACCTTGCCGCACAGACAGCCACCCTCGATTTTCATCCGATCCTCCTCTATTTTATTCGACAGGGTAGGATATGTCGGGTGCGCCAACGTCACAAATAAACATATGACGGAACGGATGACGCGCCTGTTCCGGCATGCTACCGTCATCCTTGCGATGCGACAGGGAAGTCCGGTGCGAGACCGGCGCTGCCCCCGCAACTGTTAGCGGCGAGTCCGCGGCGAACAGCCACTGGTTTGGGTGACAACCCAGCCGGGAAGGCGCCGCGGGCGACGACCCCGAGCCAGGAGACCTCCGCATCGCTCGAACGGGACGATTCCTCGGGCGGAGGAGGAGGGACCATTCATTGGTGACACTCGGCGCGGGGCCGCCGCGCCTCCCCCCAGTAACCCTAATCTTGGGCGGCGCCCGTTCAGGCAAGAGCCGATGTGCCGAGCGACTGGTCGAGGGTGTTGCGCTCAGCGGCACTTACTGCGCGACGGCGGAAGCTCGGGACGCCGAGATGGCCGAGCGCATCGCCGCCCATCGGGCCCGCCGTGGCTTGTTCTGGCACACGATCGAGACCCCGCTCGCGCTCCCGTGTGCTATTGCCGCGGAGGCGGCGCCAGCGCGTCCTGTCCTCGTGGATTGCCTCACCCTCTGGCTTTCGAACCTGCTTCTCGCGGGCCACCAACCCGACGAGGGGGCCAGCGCCTTGTGCAGGGAATTGCGGGAGGCCTCCGGACCGGTTGTGCTCGTCAGCAATGAGGTAGGGATGGGGCTCGTCCCAGAGACACCGCTCGGGCGTCGGTTCCGCGATGCCGCCGGTTGGCTCAACCAGGAAGTCGCGACGCTCGCCGATCGCGTCATCTTCGTCGCCGCGGGCTTGCCGCTCGTGTTAAAGGGGGGCTGACCCGATGCGCCGTGTTCCGGCGACGGTCATCACCGGCTTTCTGGGCGCAGGCAAGACGAGCCTCGTGCGGCATCTGTTGGCGCGCGCCAATGGCCGGCGGCTCGCCGTCATCGTCAATGAGTTCGGCGAGCTCGGCGTCGATCGCGAGCTGCTGCTCGGCTGCGGAGATGCCGGCTGCACTGAGAACGACATCATCGAGCTTGCTAATGGCTGCTTGTGCTGCACCGTCGCCGATGATTTCTTGCCAACCCTGACGCGACTTCTCGACCGCGAGAACCCGCCCGAGCACATCCTGATCGAAACCTCGGGACTGGCTTTGCCTAAACCGCTGGTGCAAGCCTTCGCTTGGCCGGAGATCCGCACCCGCACGACGGTCGATGGGGTGCTGACTGTAATTGACGGGTCGGCAGTGGCTGCCGGCCTCTTCGCCGCCGATCCCGAAGCTGTCGCGCGGCAGCGCGCGGATGATCCGGCCCTCGCCCACGACAACCCACTCGAGGAGGTATTCACCGACCAGCTCGCCTGCGCGGATCTGGTCATCCTCAACAAAACCGATCTTGTCGGTCCGGAGCGTTTGGCGACACTCCGCCGCGAGATCGGGGCGCGGTTGCGCCCCGGGGTCAAGCTCGTGGCGACCCGAGAGAGTAAGGTCACATCCGAGGTCGCGCTAGGCATCACCGCCGCTGCTGAGGAAGATCTCCGCGCCCGGCCCTCCCTTCATGATTTGGAGGCCGAGCACGATCACGACGATTTTGACAGCTTTGTCGTGATCCGCGGCCCCGTAGAGGACGGGGGTGCATTCCTTGCCCAGTTACGCTCCGTGATCGGCGCGCACGACGTGCTCCGGGTCAAGGGCTTCATCGATTTACCCGGCAGAGACCGAAGACAAGTCATCCAAGCGGTCGGTGACCGGCTACAACATTATTTCGACCGGCCCTGGCTTGCCGGCGAAGCGCGCGAGACGCGGCTCGTCGTGATTGGCCGCAAGGGCCTCGACCGCGCCGCCATTAATGCGGCACTGGGCGGCTGAATGCATCTTCTCGCGACGATGCCGGGCACGATTGCCGACGGTTCGGCTGCGGTCGATCTCGCGCAGAGCCCGGGCGATATCATCGTGCTGTCGAGTGCCGATACCGAAATCGCGCTGCTCGCGGCGGCGGAGAGGCGTCGTCGGGCGCAAGACCCGGCATCACCGCGCCTGCGCCTCGCGCCGATCCTGCGGCTCGGCCACAATTTTTCAGTCGACCTTTATATGGAAACCATAGCCTGCGCCCGGCTCGTCGTTGCCCGGCTGCTCGGAGGTAATGCCTATTGGCCCTATGGGATCGAGCGTCTGGTCGAAACCTGTCGAGCGCACAACATCCCGCTGGCGCTATTGCCCGGCGACGACAACCCCGACCCTGAGCTGGCGGAACTTTCAACCGTGGCGGCCGATGCCGTCCACCGGCTGTGGAGCTATCTCGCTGAGGGCGGACCCGCGAACGCCCAGAATCTTCTGCACTATGCCGGCTCGTTGATTGGATACGAGGCGAAATGGGCGGAACCCGCCGCGCTGTTGCGCGCGGGACTCCACTGGCCCGATCGCGCCCTGCCGAGTTTTGACGACATTGCCTCAGAATGGCGCGGCACTACTGGCATAGTCCCTATCGTGTTTTACCGGGCGCTTGTCCAATCGGGCAACACGGCGCCGGTCGACGCGCTCGTCCGTGCGATCGAAGCGCGAAGTTTGCAACCGCTACCTGTCTTTGTACACAGCCTCAAGGATGGCGAGGCCGCGTCCTTGCTCGGCGCACTCTTTGCTGCGGCGCCGCCCGTTGTCATTCTTAATGCGACCGGTTTTTCGGTGCGCACTGGTTCGAATGAGGACCCGTTGGCAAAGGCCGACTGCCCGGTCTTGCAGGTCGTTTTTGCCGGCAACGACGAAGAGAGCTGGCGCAGTGGCACCCGCGGCATTGGCCCGCGTGATCTCGCAATGAATGTGGCGCTCCCGGAGATCGATGGCCGCATCCTCTCGCGTGCCGTGTCGTTCAAGGCACCGCTCGGCCGCGATCCCGAAACCGAGGCCGATCTCATGGGATACCGGCCAGTCGCCGACCGCGTTGCCTTCGTCGCCGATCTGGCGCGCAATTGGGCGCGGCTCCGAGCGCGGCCGCCGGCCGAGCGCCGGATCGCTCTCATTTTCGCCAACTATCCGAACCGCGACGGGCGGATCGGCAATGGCGTCGGGCTGGACACGCCGGCCTCGGCGATTGCCATTCTGCAGGCAATAGCACAGGCCGGTTACCGGATCGGCGACGCCCCCGACGATTCCCAGGAATTGGTTCAGCGCCTGCTCGCCGGGCCTACGAACGCGAAACCTGGAGCCCCCGCTGTGGAGTCATTGTCTTTCGCTGAGTATTCGGCCTTTTTCGGAACCCTGCCGCCGGCTCTGCAGCAGGCCATCGCCGCCCGCTGGGGCGCTGCTGAGCGCGATCCATTCTTCCGGCCGGGCCGGCTCGATTGCGGTCGGTTTGCGATTCCCGGCTTTCGGGCCGGAAATCTTGCGGTGCTGATCCAGCCGGCCCGTGGTTACAACATCGATCCAAAATCGACTTATCACGATCCGGCCTTGGTTCCACCGCACGGGTATTTCGCGGCCTATGCCTGGCTTGCCGAGGATTTTCGCGCTGACGCAATGATCCATCTCGGCAAACACGGCACCCTCGAATGGCTGCCTGGGAAGGCACTGGCCCTGTCGGCCGAATGCTTCCCTGAGGCGGTACTTGCGCCACTGCCCCATTTTTACCCCTTCATCGTCAACGACCCGGGGGAGGGGACGCAGGCGAAAAGACGCACTCAAGCGGTGATCGTCGATCACCTCACGCCGCCTTTGACCCGCGCCGGCAGCTACGGCCTGGTGGCCGAGCTCGAACGGCTGATCGACGAATATTACGAGGCCTCGCTTAGCGATCCCCGGCGCGTCGCGGTCCTCGCGGCGGCGATCCTCGAACAAGCACGCGCTGCAGGGCTCCTCGGCGATTGCGGCATAATCGCCGAGGAGGAATCTGCTATCGCGCTGCGCAAGCTCGACGGGTTCTTGTGCGAGTTGAAGGATCTCCAGATCCGCGACGGGCTCCACATTTTTGGCTGCAGCCCGGAAGGCGAGAGGCTGCACGCGCTGTTAACCGCCTTTGCCCGTCCAAGCCGAGGCTCCGCCCCTGGGGACGCCTCTTTGCTGCACGCGCTGGCTATCGACCTCGGCCTCGGTGAAGATCTACTCGCGATGGATCAGGCCTGCCCCTGGACCGGGCGGCGTGCCCCGGTGCTCACCGGCCCCGGGCCGTGGCGCACGGTGGGCGACACGATCGAGCGTCTGGAGGAATTGGCCCTGCGGCTTGTCGCGAACGACCTCAGCCCGGATCCGAACTGGCATCAGACCTCCGCGGTGCTCGACTGGGTCGAGCGGAAGCTGCGCCCTGCGGTCGTAGGATGTGGTGAGGCGGAGCTTGCCGGACTTCTCGCCGGGCTCGACGGCCGCTTTGTGCCACCCGGCCCTTCCGGTGCGCCCAGCCGCGGTCGACCCGAAGTCTTGCCAACCGGCCGCAATTTCTATTCGGTCGACACCCGTGCCGTGCCGACCCAAGCCGCCTGGCGGCTCGGCTGGAAGTCGGCGGCGCTGCTGCTCGAGCGGCACGCCCAGGAATACGGCACCTATCCGGCGCGCGTCGCGCTATCCGCCTGGGGTACTGCGAATATGCGGACCGGCGGCGATGATATCGCGCAGGCGCTCGCGCTGATGGGGGTGCGCCCGATATGGGAGCGGTCGAGCGGCCGCGTGACCGGGTTCGAGATCCTGCCGGCCTCGGTGCTCGACCGGCCGAGGGTCGATGTTACGTTGCGCGTCTCTGGTTTCTTCCGCGACGCATTTCCCGGGCTGATCGACCTCTTCGATTCGGCCGCCCGAGCGGTCGCTGCTCTTGACGAGCCCGCAGCGGTGAACCCGTTGGCCGCTCGGTTCGATGCCGATCGCGATGCGCTCGAACAGCAGGGTTTCACGTCGGCGGAGGCGACACGGCGGGCTGGTTATCGTGTCTTCGGCTCGAAGCCCGGCGCCTACGGGGCCGGGTTGCAGACGATGATCGACGAACGGATCTGGAACAACGAGGCTGATCTGGCGGAGGCATATCTAGGATGGAGCGGCTACGCCTATAGCGCCGGAGTGGAGGGACGCCCCGAACGCGCTATGCTCGAGGCGCGGCTCGCGGCCGCCGATAGCGTGCTACACAATCAGGACAATCGTGAGCACGACATCCTCGACAGCGACGATTATTACCAGTTCGAAGGCGGGTTGGCACTGGTCGTCCGGCGGCTCTCGGGGCGGGTACCGGCGGTTTGGCACAGTGACCATTCGTCTCCCGAGCGGCCGCGCGTCCGCAGCCTGCGCGAGGAGCTCGGGCGGATCGTCCGCGGCCGCGCCGCGAACCCGCGCTGGATCGCTGGCGTCATGCGCCATGGCTACAAGGGAGCGGCCGAGATCGCCGCCACGGTCGATTATCTGTTCGCCTTCGCTGCGACTTCGCGGGCCGTTGATAACGCGCATTTTGAGGCACTCTATGACGCTTACCTTGCGGACGATGACGTGCGCGGTTTCATGGCCGAACACAACCCAGCCGCGCTTTCCGAGACCAGCCGACGCTTTCTCGAAGCGATCGATCGCGGCTTGTGGCGTCCGCGCCGCAACAGTGCCCGCGACGCGCTGACCCAATGGAGCCAGACGTGAGCGAGCGCGTCGAAACCGAGGAGGAGATCAACCGGCGCCACAACGAAAAGATGGCCAGGCGCAAGGCGATGCGCGAACGCATGCTGGCGACCAAGACCGAGGAGCGAGGCCTCTTGATCGTCCATACGGGCAAAGGCAAGGGAAAATCGACGGCCGCTTTCGGGGTGGTGCTGCGCTGTCTCGGCCATGGCATGCGGGTCGGTGTCGTCCAGTTCGTCAAGGGTGTGTGGAGCACTGGGGAGCGCACCGCCCTCCAACGGTTTGGCGACCTCGTCACCTGCCGGGCGATGGGCGAAGGTTTCACCTGGGACACGCAGGACCGCGCGCGCGATATCACCGCCGCGCGTAAGGCCTGGGAGACGGCGAGAGCGATGATTTCAGACCCGTCCTACCGGCTGGTGCTGCTCGACGAGCTGAACATCGTGCTGCGCTACGACTACCTGCCGCTCGACGAGGTCGTGGCGGTGCTGAGGGCGAAGCCGCGCGACCTCCATGTCATCGTCACCGGCCGCAATGCCCGACCCGAGCTGATCGAAGCGGCCGACCTCGTGACCGAGATGACCCTCGTCAAGCACCCGTTTCGTGCCGGTGTCAAAGCCCAGCTTGGGATCGAATTCTGATGGCACGCGCGTTGATGCTGCAGGGCACCGGATCGGACGTCGGCAAATCGCTGCTGCTAGCGGGGCTGGCCCGCGCATTCACCCGACGGGGGCTCGAGGTGCGGCCGTTCAAGCCGCAGAACATGTCGAACAATGCGGCAGTGACTATCGATGGCGGCGAGATCGGCCGGGCTCAGGCGCTGCAGGCGCGCGCTTGCGGCACGGCTCCCGTTACCGACATGAACCCGGTGCTGCTGAAGCCGCAATCCGAAAACGGGGCGCAGATTGTCTTATGCGGTCGGGTTTGGCGGACGGCCGCTGCCGGCGAGTACCGCCGACTAGCACCGGGCTTGTTGCCGGCTGTTCTCGCCTCCTTTTCGCGCCTCGCCGAAGCAGCCGATCTCGTTTTAGTCGAAGGGGCGGGAAGCCCGGCCGAGGTCAATTTGCGTGGCGGCGACATCGCCAATATGGGCTTTGCCGAAGAGGCGGATATCCCAGTTGTGCTGATCGGCGATATCGAGCGCGGCGGTGTGATCGCCCAGCTCGTCGGCACGCACGCTCTGCTCTCTGCAACCGAGCGGACGCTGCTCGCGGGATACATTGTCAACAAATTCCGCGGCGACATCCGCCTCTTCGATGGCGGCATCGCTGCCCTCACCGCGCACACGGGCCTGCCATGTTTTGGTGTGGTGCCGTATTTCTCCGGTGCCGCAGGCTTACCTGCGGAGGATTCACTGGCGCTAGCGCCAGTCCTCATCCACTCAGCCCGCACTGCGGGAGAGGGTGCTAACCCCCCGAACGTAGTCCAGTGGGAGGCGGGTGAGGGTAGGGGGCTGCTCCGGATCGCTGTCCCGTTGCTGCCGCGCATCGCAAATTTCGACGACCTCGACCCGCTGCGCGCCGAGCCGAGGGTCGAGCTCGTCATGGTCCGGCCGGGACTGCCGCTGCCGCGCGACGCGGCACTCGTTATTCTGCCTGGCTCGAAGGCGACGATCGGCGATCTCGAATTCCTTCGCCGCGAGGGATGGGACATCGACATCGTCGCCCATCACCGCCAAGGCGGAAAGGTTTTCGGCATCTGCGGCGGGTATCAGATGCTCGGTCGCACCATTGGCGACCCGCTCGGCATGGAAGGGCCGAAACAGACCGTGGCGGGGCTGGGATTGCTCGACATCGACACCGTGCTGACCGGCGCCAAGCGGCTCGGCCAGGCCAAGGGCATCGAGCTCGATACCGGTATGTCGGTCGCCGGATACGAGATGCATCTCGGGGAGACCACGGGGCCGGGTCTCGAACGGCCGATGCTGTGTCTGGCTGGCGGCCCGGACGGCTGCGCCAGCGCCGATGGTCGGGTCGCGGGATGCTATCTGCACGGGCTCTTTGCTGGCGACGCATTCCGCCGGGCGTTTCTGGCAACGCTTGGCGCAAAGGCGAGCGGGATCGCCTATGAACATCAGATTGAGAGAACCCTAGACGTGCTTGCAGATCACCTCGAGCGCAACATCGATCTCTCAGCAATCCTCGCCGCAGCTCGGCCACCTCGCTTCAAACGGGCAGCGTGAGATGGGTAGCGAACCACGCGCACAGCAGCAAGCCACCCTCGATCAGGCAGGCGAGGCGGTAGAGCTGCAGCGCTCGCGTAACATCGGACGTCGCGGCCCGCGCGCTGCCATCTCCGAGCCACGGGTCAGCGACAAGACCTTCCGGGTAACGGCGTGGTCCCGCCAGTGCCAGATCGAGCGCCCCAGCCATCGCACTCTCCGGCCACCCGGCATTGGGCGAGTGATGCTTGCGTCCGTCGCGCAGCATGATCGACAGCGCGTGACCAGGCCGGCCGCGCTTGGTGAACACCGCCGCCGTCACGAGCAGGAACCCGCTGAGTGGCGCCGGAACAGTGTTCAGAACATCGTCGAGCCGTGCCGCCGCCCAACCAAAACTGCGGTAGCGCGGCGTGCGATGCCCGATCATACTGTCGAGAGTATTCGCCATCTTGTACGCAAAAAGCCCCGGCAGTCCGAAGAGCAAAAACCAGAACACCGGGGCGACAACTCCGTCGCTGAAGTTTTCGGCGAGGCTCTCGATCGCGGCGCGGGCTACCCCATGCATATCGAGGCTCATCGGGTCGCGCCCGACGATGTGCCGCACCGCCTCGCGCCCGCCCGCCAACCCGCCCCTATGAAGCGCCCTCGCAACGGCGGCGACATGGTCGAACAAGCTGCGCTGGGCGACCAGCAGAGTTATCACGAGGACTTCCACCGCGGCCCCGGGGAGGCTGCCCCGGCAGGCGCGCTGGACCAGCAGCCCGAGCAGCGCAGCGCCGCCGACCAGAACGACGACCGTGATGATGCCGCGTTCGCGGCGCGACCGCTCGCTGCGCACCTCGCGGTTGAGCTTTCGGTCGAAGAACGCGATCGCGCGTCCGGCGAGCACGATGGGATGCGGGATCCGGCGGAAGATCGCCGGCATATCGCCAAAGAGCGCGTCGACCGCGAGCGCCGCGAGGAGCAGCAACAAGGGGTCGGCACCCGCCGCCGTCATCGCAGTCCCGAGGGGATCGGCCAATGACGGAAACCGCGGTGCTGTTGTGCGGACACGGCAGCCGCGATCCGGAGGCGATCAGGGAATTCGAGCTTGCCGCGGCGGCTTTGCGCCCGCGGTTGTCGGGATTCGATTTCGCGACCGGTTATCTCGAATTCGCCCACCCGACGATCCGTGAAGGGCTCGCGTTGTTGGCGGCCCGCGGCGCGCAGAGAATCCTCGCGATTCCGGCGATGCTGTTTGCGGCCAGTCACGTCAAAAATGACCTTCCCTGGGAGATGAACAGCTTCATCGCAGACAATCCTGGCATCGATGTCCGCTTAGCACGCGATCTGGGGATCGATCCGAAGCTGCTGCAGGCCGCGGCCGATCGTATAGCGACAGCAACTGACGACACGAGAATCCCCCGCAATGAGACGTTGTTAGTCGTGGTCGGGCGCGGCACCAACGACCCCGACGCAAACTCCAATATCTCCAAGCTCGCCCGCATGCTGTGGGAAGGCATGGGTCTCGGATGGGCCGAGGTCGCCTTCAGCGGTGTCGCCGATCCGCGGGTCGATGCCGCGCTGATGCGGGCGGCGGGGCTCGGCTTCCGCAGGATTATCGTGTTTCCTTACTTCCTGTTCACCGGTGTGCTCGTCAAACGTATCTATGCACAGACCAACAGCGTCGCCGTTCACTTTCCTGAAATCGAGTTCGTCAAAGCGCTCTACTTGCGCGACCATCAGGGTGTGCTCGACGCGTTCTGCGAGCGGGTTGCCGAGCTTGACGAAACTCAGCCGGCAATGAATTGCCAGCTCTGCAAATACCGAACTCAGATCATCGGCTACGAACACGATGCGGGTGCACCGCAAGCCGGGCATCACCACCATGTCCGTGGTATCGGCACTGGTCATCATCACCATCATCGATGATGTTCGACACATTCGCGATAGTCGACTGGAGCGCCGCGACCGTGCCGCGGACCGGCCGCGACAGCATTTGGATCTGTTGGTATGCTCAGGATGGCGAGAGGCTCGAGAATCCGCCGACCCGCCACGCCGCCAAGGCGCTCCTCGCCGAGCGGCTGGCGGCTGCTCTATCGCGTGGCGAGCGGGTTCTGCTCGGCTTCGATTTCCCGTTCGGTTATCCCGCCGGCTTCGCCGCCCGGCTTGGCCTGTTCGGTCCACCGTGGCGAGCCGTCTGGAACGAAATCGCCAGGCTTCTCGATGATGACGAGGACAATATCAATAACCGCTTCGATGTAGCCAACGCGTTGAACCAGCGAGTCTCCGGCGGCCGGTTTCCTTTCTGGGGCTGCCCGCCGGTACCCGCCAGAGCCCATCTCGGCAGCAAGCATCACCGGGGGCATGAGCAGAACGGCTTGGCTGAGCGCCGGCTGGTCGATCTCCACATCCCGAGCGCGCAGCCCTGTTGGAAGCTGCTCGGAGCGGGCTCGGTCGGCGGCCAGGCTCTGACCGGGATCCCGGTGGTGCGCGCCTTGCGCGACGATCCGCGCTGGAACGACCGCACGCGGATCTGGCCGTTCGAAACCGGCCTGCAAGTCCCGGAGGATGGGTCGGCTGTAATAGCCGAGGTTTATCCCTCGCTGTGGGCGGTATCACCGGCGGCCGGGGAACCCAAGGACGCGGCCCAAGTTCGCGCCGTTGCTCGGTTTTTTGCCGAGCGCGACCGCACCGGCGAGCTCCCGGCGCTGTTCGCCGGTGACCCTGCGCTGACGCGTGCGGAACGCGACCGGGTTGAGACAGAAGAGGCCTGGACCCTCGGTGTGACCGCAGCAAAGCAGCGCCCGATTCCAACACCGACTGTCGTCTCGCCCCTCATCCATCCAGCCCGGCGGACTGGGTCCCGTCTCTCCCGCATTGCGGGAGAGGGCGCCGAATGCAGCGAGGCAGCTGCAGGCAACGGTGCTCCGGCCTACGCCTACCTGTGTGATCCAGCCGAGATCTCGCGCCGTTCGCTTGCGCTGATCCGCCAGGAGGCGGATCTAGCGCGCTTCCCGCGGCAACTGCGGTCGCTCGCGCTGCGCCTGGCCCATGCGGCCGGCGACTGTGCGATCCTCGGCGACCTCGCTTGGTCAAAGGGAGCGCTTGCGGCGGGGCACAAGGCGCTCGCGGCCGGCGCACCGATCCTCGTCGACAGCATGATGGTCGCGGCGGGAATTACCAGCACGCGGCTCGCGAATACCATCCTGTGCACCTTGCGCGATCCCGAGACAGCTCCGCTGGCAACTGCTCAACGGACCACACGCTCGGCTGCGGCGGTCGAACTGTGGAGCCCGAACCTAGCCGGGGCGATCGTTGCGATCGGCAATGCGCCAACCGCGCTCTTCCGACTGCTCGAGATGCTCGCTGGCGGCGCCCCAAAGCCGGCCCTCGTCCTCGGTTTCCCCGTCGGATTTGTCGGTGCAGCGGAAGCCAAGCTGGCGCTCGCTTCGTTCGGGCGTGACCTGCAGTTTGTTACGCTGCACGGCCGCCGCGGTGGCAGTGCGCTTGCCGCCGCGGCGGTCAACGCACTGGCGAGCATGGGGTGAAACGCTGGTTGGCCGTTGTCGGTATCGGCGAGGATGGGACTGCCGGCCTCAGCCCTACGGCGCGCACGCTTGTTGAAACCGCGCAGGTGCTGGTCGGCGGCGAGCGCCATCTTGGGATGGTGCCGGAGGGCGGAGCCGAACGAATCGTTTGGGAACGCCCACTTCGTGCGACAATCGACGCGATCGAAGCACGCCGCGGCCGTCGGGTAACCGTTTTGGCGAGCGGCGACCCGATGTGGTACGGCATCGGCGTCACCCTGGCCCGCCGCTTTCCGCGCGAGGAAATGACGGTTATCCCACAGCCGAGCGCTTTTAGCCTTGCGGCGGCGTGGCTCGGCTGGCCGCTCGCCGACTGCGCGACGATCACGTTGCACGGGCGGCCCCTCGACATTCTGCGGCTCCATCTCGCTCCGCATCGCCGGATCCTGATCCTGTCGGAAGACGGCGATACGCCGCGGGCGATCGCCGTGCTGTTGAGCGGGCTGGGCTGGGGGGCAAGCGGGCTAACTGTACTCGCCAATATAGGCGGCAGCCGCGAGGCGATTGTCGAGGAAAACGCCGAGTCCTGGGGGGATCGGCAGGTTCCGGACCTCAATACGATCGCGATCGTTTGCCGCCCCGGCCCCGGCGCGCGCGTGTTGCCGCTTCTAAGCGGCCTACCCGACGACACCTACGAGCACGACGGCCAATTGACCAAGCGCGAGGTTCGCGCCGCCACGCTCGCGGCTCTCGCTCCATTGCCTGAACAAACCTTGTGGGATGTCGGAGCTGGGTGCGGTTCGATCGCGATCGAATGGCTGAGGGCTGGGGAAGGCCGCTCCGCTGTCGCGATCGAGCGCAACCCGGCGCGCGCTGCGATGATTGCCCGCAATGCTGCTTCGCTCGGGGTCCCAGGGTTGCACATTGTGCTGGGTACGGCGCCCCAGGTGCTGGAGGATTTGCAGCACCCGGACGCAATCTTCATCGGTGGTGGGATCGGCGCGGCCGGTTTGCTGCCAAAGGTTTGGGGAAGCCTCTCGCCTGGGGGCCGCCTCGTCGCCAATGTCGTGACGGCGGAGGGCGAGGCGCAACTTTTCGATTGGCACGCGCACCATGGCGGGGCGTTGACTCGGATCTCGGTGAACCGGGCCGAGCCGGTCGGGCCGAACCATCTGTGGCGGCCGCTGTCATCAGTGACTCAGCTGGCCGCCGTCAAGCTTGGCTGAGCGCGCCATGCACGCCCTCGCCCGCCTTGTCGTACCCGGCACGCTCTCACACGTTGCGGAGAAGGAGCGGCCCAGCCTGTCAGGCTGGGTGGGTGAGGGGATGAGCATCTGGGCCTATGCGCTGCTGTGCCTTCTCTGCCTTGCTCTCTATGGGCCGGGGCTCTCCGCCATCCCCCCACTTGACCGCGACGAGGCGCGTTTCGCACAGGCGACGCGGCAAATGCTGGAGTCAGGCGATTTCATTCGCATCCGCTTTCAGGACGAGGCGCGCAACAAAAAACCGGTCGGGATCTATTGGCTGCAAGCGGCTGCCGTTGCGGGTTTTAGTTCGCCTGAGAGTGCTGCGATCTGGCCCTATCGTTTGCCTTCCGCATTTGGGGCGGCTGTTGCGGTGCTGTTGATTTTCGCATTCGGCACCCGCCTTTTAGAATCGCCGCAGGCTGGTTTTATCGCCGCTGTCCTGACGGCGAGCGCGTTGGGCATCGTGGTCGAGGCGCACTTGGCCAAAACCGATGCAGTTCTTCTCGCGGCTGTCGCAATCGGACAGGGCGCACTTGGACTGGTTTATACCGCAGCCCGCGGCGGACGGCGGGTGCCCCACTCGTTGCCGCTCGCCTTTTGGCTGGCGGAGGGCGTTGCGATGCTGCTGAAGGGGCCACCTGGGCCGCTCCTGGCGCTGTTGACGGTGACCTCTTTGTGGATCGTCGACCGCAACATCGGCTGGGTCAAGGGGTTGCGGCCCCTCGCGGGCACGTTACTCACCGCGCTGATCGTGACCCCCTGGTTGGTCGCGGTAGAGAGTGCGACAGGCGGTCGGTTCGTCTCCGACGCGGTCTCAGCCGACCTTTTGCCAAAGCTGGTGGGCGCTCAGGAATCTCATGGCGCGGTGCCGGGCTATTATCTGGCGTTGGCGTTCGCAAGTTTTTGGCCCGGATCCCTCTTCATCGTCCCGGCACTCTTGTGGGGCTGGCAGCGGCGCCGTGCCGCCGCCCAACGCTTTCTTCTCGCTTGGCTCGTTCCAGCCTGGGTTTTTTTCGAGCTCGTACCGACCAAACTGCCGCATTACGTCCTCCCTCTTTATCCGGCGCTGGCATTGCTTGCCGGCGGTGCACTGGCGGATGGGTTTACGAAGTGCCTGACGGGCCGAGCGCGCTTCTTCGACGCAGCGATCAGACTCCTGTGGGGCGTCGTCACGATCGGCCTCGCTGCCGCGCTGGTCGTACTGCCTGGCCGGTTCGGCGGCGCCGTTTCGCTGGCAATTATTGCAGCGACATTGGTGATGCTTGGCCTGGCGCTGTTGTTTATCATGTTCGAGTGGCAGCCAATATATGCCGCCGGCCTACTCGCGGCACTCGCCGCCGCCTTCGTATTACCCGCCGCGATCGAGGTCGCGCCCGGACTCAATTCGCTGTGGCTGAGCCGATCGGCGGCCGCGCTGCTCGCCCGCTACCCCCGGGGTCCGGGTGACGCCGTGCTTTCTGTCGGCTACAGCGAGCCGAGCCTCGTCTTTTTGCTGGGCACGGCAACCCGGCTGGCGACCGCGGCACCCGCGAACCATCAATTGGCCGGTGCCGGAATGGCGCTCGTCAACGAGCGCTTCGACACCGAGTTCCGGCAATCACTGGCGAGCCACAATCTCGCGATCCGAGCGCTCGGTCGCGTCGAAGGGCTCGATTATTCGTCGGGCGGCGGCAAACTTCTCTTGACCCTCTATCGTCTGGAGCCGGGCTGAATGCCAGCGGGGCGTGGCCGATTGTACGGGCTCGGCGTCGGGCCGGGCGACCCGGAGCTGCTGACCTTGAAAGCCCTTCGGCTGCTGCGGGAAGTGCAGGTGATTGCCTATCCGGCCCCGGAGCATGGCGACAGTTTCGCCCGTGCGATCGTTGCCTCGTGGATCGAAGGGCATCAGCAAGAGATCGCGATCCGTTTCCCGATGCGGCCAGGACCGCCGCCAGTCTCCATCTACGACGGTGCCGCAGCCGCGCTCGCTGCCGAATTGGATCGCGGCCGTAGTGTCGCGTTACTCTGCCAGGGCGATCCGTTCTTCTATGGCAGCTTCATCAATATTTTCGCCCGGCTCGCCGGTCGATATCGGATCGAGATCGTTGCCGGCGTCTCATCACTGACCGCCTGCGCCGCTGCGGCAGGTCTTCCGCTCGTCTGGCGTGACGAAACTCTGTCGGTAATCCCAGCGACGCTCGACAAGGACCAAATTGCCGCTCGGCTCACTGCAGCCGACGTCGCGGTAATCGTGAAGCTCGGCCGCCACATCGAGAAGATACGCCGGCTGTTAGATCGGATCGGCCTGCTCGACAGCGCGATCTATGTCGAGCACGCCACACTGCCGACCCAGCGGGTCGCGCCGTTAGCCTGCATAAACCCAGACGACGCTCCCTATTTCTCGATGGCGCTCGTCCACTGCCGGCGTGCAACGGGGTTACAGCGGGGATGATTGCGGTTCCCCTCTTGGGAGCACCGGGCGATTAACTCGCGAACCCAAGCGGCAAGAATTGTCGCGTGCGAGCAGTGATCTTCGCCCGCTGCAGACGGGCTCGCGCAACCGCGTGCTCTTCTAAGGCTGCGCGGTCGGCAGCGCCGACCGACCCCTGGGTTGGCGAGACGCACGCGGTCGGGCAACGCGTAATTCCTTTGCTGCGTATGAACTCAGCGATCACCTCTTCACAATCGGCCGTGTGCATGTTCGCCCTCGCCTTGGCTCTGCCATCGGGAATGCGTCAGTCGCCTCGCCCTCTGGTCTTTCCTTTGACGTGCTTCAGCTTGTAACGAAATGTATCTAGCCATGTCCAATTTGCAAACAAGGTTGACGTCGGTCAAAGCGTCACAACTCGAATGGGTGAAGCTCGTCATGTGACGGTGAGCGAAATCAGCGTCAGGAGGCGCTATATTCCGCGCGATGGACGAAGTTGAATGCGTTGTGGTCGGGGCCGGTATCGTCGGCCTCGCGGCGGCTCGGGCGCTCGCTCTGGCCGGCTGTGACGTGCTCGTCCTCGAACAAGCCTACACGATCGGGTTCGAAACCTCCTCGCGCAACAGCGAAGTCATCCATGGTGGGCTCTACTACCCGATCGGCAGCTTGAAAGCCCGCAGCTGCGTCGCTGGGCGCCAGCGCCTCTACGCCTATTGCCGTGAGCACGGTGTCCCACATGCGCGGATCGGCAAGCTGATTGTTGCCACGAGAGAAGCCGAGATCGCAGGTCTCGAAAGGATCGCTGCGACCGCACGCGGCAACGGTGTCGAGGACCTGGAATGGCTCGATCAAGTACAGGCGCAGCAACTCGAACCCGCGCTGCATTGCGTTGCTGCGTTGCTGTCGCCGTCGACCGGCATAATCGACAGCCATGCGCTGATGCTCGCCTATCAGGGCGAGGCCGAGGCCGCGGGGGCGACCGTGGTGCTCCGCACCCCGGTGCTCTCGGGTTCGGTGCGAAATAACGGTTTCGAACTTGACGTCGGCGGCGATGACCCGACTACCATCCACTGCCAGCTTCTGGTCAACGCCGCCGGGCTCCATGCCCCAGGCCTGGCGCATGCGCTGGAAGGTGTACCGCCCGAGACGATCCCGCGGGCCTATTTCTGCCGCGGCGTTTATTTCACGTTGAACGGCCGGGCGCCGTTTCGGCGGCTCATTTATCCCGTTCCTGTCGCGGGCGGACTGGGCGTGCACATCACGCTGGATCTGGCCGGGCAGGCAAGGTTCGGCCCGGATGTGGAATGGATCTCTTCGGTGGACTACACGGTCAACCCGGCGCGCGGTGACGTCTTCTATGCCGCGGTGCGGACGTA
>Ga0070698_100001823_pt1 | contig 23705 bp, 16 predicted proteins | sample KBSK1502metaG_FD_65477 | JGI IMG/M metagenome (GOLD analysis project Ga0070698, IMG submission 65477) | Corn, switchgrass and miscanthus rhizosphere microbial communities from Kellogg Biological Station, Michigan, USA - KBS K1-50-2 metaG | ecosystem: Host-associated > Plants > Roots >... | reverse complement strand
ATCGACATCTCTCACGACATCGTCCTCGTATGGGTGACGTCACCTGCCTCGTACAGCTCGCGCGCGATCTCTTCGAGCAACTTGGGATTCGCATCTTTGAGCGCGACCGCGCCCGCGATCGCGGCGATGCCGCCGATCACGACGCGCAGCTCGCCGACCTGCAGTGTGAGGGGCACAGACTTCCACTCGAGCTTCTCGAGATCGCCGCGGCGGAGCTCGACAACGGTCGCAATCTCATCGGGCGCGTTGACGGAGCGCGCGACCGCTTTCACGAGCTCCGGCGGTGGCTCTTCGCCAAACGTCGGCGCCGCGAGCACGAGCTTGCCTTGGTGGCGCAAGAACAGATAGCCCGCTGCAGCGCGCATCTCCGAGACCACGAGCTGTAGCGCACGCGTCGCGCGCTCGCTGCTGCCGCGGCAGCCCGAGAGCACCGCCGAGACCCAGCTGCGAACCTCCGATGGCGGCGGCGTCGTCACCGCTTCGGTCGCGACGACCGAGACTTCCGCGCTGATCTGCGCGCGCAGTGCGCCCGTCGAGCGTTGCGTAGCCGGTTCGTACACTTCGGCCATGCGCGCTTCGTGCAACTTGCCGGCTTCGGAGAGCCGCTCGGCGCGCGCGACGAGCGCGGGGTTGCGCGTGCGCCGGAAGCAGTGCTCGGTTTCGGCGAGGTGCTGATGAAACGCGAGCGCGTCGCCGGCGGAGAGTGCGACGCGCGCGCGGGCTTCGTGCAACGACCCCGAGAGCAGCGGGCTGTCGCGGCCGGCCGAACGCGCGAGCGCGTCGTCGAGCAGCTCGGCCGCTCGCCGATGCGCACCGCGGGCCGCTTCGATCAGCGCGAGCGCACGAATCGACCGCATCTCGCCGTGGAATTGGTTGATTTCCGGACGCGTGCACAGGCTGATGCCGCGCTGGGCCATCTCTCTCGCGCGCTCGAGGTCGCCCGTCGCGAGCAGCGTCTCGGCGATCGCCGGCAGCGCCGGAATCTTCAGCATCGGGATCAGATCCTCGTCGGCGAGCGGCGTCAGCTCGGCGAGCGCCTCCTCCACTTCGCCGCGCTCGCGCAGATACTCGCCGCGCGCGAGCCGCAAGTACGGCTCGTAGCTAAAGCCATCGTTGACCATGTTCGAGAGGTCTTCGATCGAGCGGCGCAGGCCGAGGTTGTCGCGCGCAAACGCATACGCGAAGCTCGACACGATCGGCATGAACGCCTCCATCTGCCACACCGAACCGAGCTGCACGAACGCGAGCTCGACGCGTGCTTCGATCTCGGCCGCGGCTTCTTCTTCGCCGCGCAGTCGGTGATAGAGGATGCGCGCCTGGTCGGCACCGATGTCGTAGAACTTGAGCTTGAACTCGGCGAGCTTTGCGAGCTCGTCGGGGAGGTTGGACTCGAGGTTCGCGACCGCGACGAGCACGAGCATGTACTGCGCGCCGCCGCCGCCCGTGCGTCGATCCATGTCGCTGATCGGCGTGAGCCGATCGTGCTCGAGGATCTTCAGCAGCTGGCGCGCGTTGCGCTGCACCGCTGTCGCGTGGCCAAGCGGATACTCGAGCAGGTTGCGCGTGAGCAAATACACCGCATACGGGACGCGACGTTTGAAGATCGCGATCGGATCGACGAGCTTGACCGTCGCCTCGACCTTCTTCAGATTCATCATCATCGAGTAAATCGTCGCCGTGTAGCCGACGACGACGAAGAACGTGCGAAACGCCTCGTACGGGTTCGGACCGCGGCGCGGCGAGAAGATCCAGCGCAGCAGCGCGAAGCCAAGCCCGACGAACACGCCGATGTGTTTGCCGACGAGCTTGCCAGCGCTCGCCGCGACGTCCATGCCGGACCAGTAGCGAAACCCTTGCACGCACGGCTCGCAGTGGCGCAGCGCGGTCCTGCGATCGGCCATGCAGCCGGCCATGAGCAGCATGTGCTGGATCTCGAGCTTGACGCGCGCGGAGCTGCGCTTTGTCTCGAGCACCTCGAGTGCGGCCTCGAGTGCCGGGATGCAATCGGCGAACGATTGCGCCGCGTACAGCGCACGGCCCGCGCGCTCGAGGCGTTCGGCGCCGCCTTCCGTATCGCCACCGCGCAAGAGGTGCCAGCCGATCTCGGCGTCGCGCTCGGCGGTCGCTTCGCCTGCCGCGGCGAGGGTCGCGCCGACGCGCAGGTGCAGCGCTCGCCGGCGCTCGTCGTCGAGGTTGCGCAGCAGCGCCTCGCGCAAGCCGTCGTGACGAAAACGCCAGCTGTCGCCGGCCTGGATCAACACTTCCTCGAACCCGAGCTTGTCGAGCGAGGCAAACGCGCTCTCGGTATCGCGCGTATCGGCGAGCGCGACGATCAGATCGAGAGGCAGATCGCCACCGTGCACCGATAGCGCTTCGCCGAGAGCGCGCGCATCCTGCGGCAGCGAACGCACGCGCGCGTCCATCGCTTCGGCGAGGCCCTTGGGCAAATCTTCGCGCCCCGGATCCTCGGGGATCGACCACAGACCGGCGACGTAGCGAATGACACCGCGATCGACGAGGTGGCGCGCGAGCTCGGTCGTGTGCAGTGGGCTACCGCCGGCGACGCGATGCATCCACTGCGCGAGTCGCGGCACGTGCGGCACGTCGCCGAATAGCGAACGACACAGCTCGTTCAGATCGTCTTCCTCGAGGCCGCGCAAGCGCAAGCGCTGGCCGGCATCGACAAGCGATGCGACGGCGGCAGCTGCACGCACGGTCTCGTCGGTGCGCAGGGCGACACCGATGACGAGCTTGCGCTCGGCGCTTTGATGCGCGAGCGCTGCGAGCACGGCCGCCGATGCTTCGTCGCAACGCTGCACGTCGTCGACGAGCAACGCAATCGGCTTGTGCACCGCGATTTCGAGGACCCAATCGGCGAGGCTCTGCTGCAACTGCATGCGGTCTTCGGTCGGCTCGCCATGCGGCTTTGCCGGCTTCACGCCGAGCCGATCGCGCAGCTCGGTGATTACGCGCGCGAGCATCGCGGCGCGTGGATGCGCGGCGGCAATGGCTTCATCGGGCGCGCCGGCGAGCAGGCCGCGCGCGAGCTCGTGAAAAATGCCGTATGGACCGCGGCCCGCCGAATCGCTCTCGCAGCGCACGACGCACATGCCGGCGAGCTGCGCCTCGAGCCCGAGCTCGCGCAACAAACGGCTCTTGCCCGTGCCCGACGGTGCTTCGATCAAAATGCTGCGGCCGGAGCCTTCGAGCGCGCGCGCGACGGCGCGTTTGATCTGCGCCATCTCGCGCTGGCGACCGACGAGTGCCGCGCTCGCGATCCAGCCGTGTGTCGTCTCGACGTCGGTGGGGCGTTCGAGGCCTGCGATCACCGAGAGCTTGTCGATCACATCCGCGGCGCCGGCGGGGCGCGCGAGCGGATCGTGCGCGAGCAACGCGTAGATCAGCTCCTCGAGGCCGGGCGGGCACTCCGCGAGCGTCGACGGCGGCGGAGGTCGCTCGCGCCACACGAACTCGAGTTGCTCGATCGTGCGCGCCGGAAACGCGTGTCGACCCGTGATGATTCGATAGGCGAGCGCGCCGAGCCCGAAGAGATCGTAGCGATGGTCGAGCGGCCGGCCGTGCACGGTCTCGGGTGCCATGAATGGCGGCGTGCCGGCGACGTCACCGGTCACGCCTGTCGTCGCGAGCACGCCGAAATCGATCAGCTTCGCGCGACCATCGCTCGTGCAGCGTACGTTGCGCGGCGCGAGATCGCGATGCAGTAGGCGGCGCGCGTGCAAGAACGCAAGTGCCGTCGCGACGTCGCGCAACAGCGCGCACGCGCGTTGCCACGGCACCTTGTCGAGGTCGTGCAAGTCCTGGCCGTCGAGAAGCTCGAGCGTGTAATACGGCGTGCCGTCGGCGACGCCGTAGTCGAACACCTCGACAATGCGCGGATGCTTGAGGCTCGCCATCGTGTGGAACTCGCGACGAAACCGCAGTCCCGCGTTTTCATCTGCGACCGTCATCTGCTTGAGCGCGAGCACGCGATCGCGCGATTCATCGCGAACGCGATAGACCGCACCCATACCTCCGCGGCCGAGCTCAGCTTCGACGATGTACCTCCCGCCGATGCGTTGCTCTGCCACCTCCGCATGGAGGGCCGCAGCGCGCGCCATTTCTCTATGTTAACAGCTACGTGAAGCGGCGAACGAATCGTGCGGTCAATGCGCCACCCGCAAACAGCATAGCCGCACCGATGCACAGCATGGCAACGAGGGTCAAGGTCAGGATCGGGCCCACATCGAGCAGCGCCAGAATGCCGAGAATGGCGGCCGCGACACCGACGAGAACCATCATCCCACCCGACGCTTGAATCGCACTGTACGTGACGCGCGCGTAGCGTGGGTTGCGCTCCGGCGACAGATACACGAGCTCCTGTTGCGCGGCGCCGCCGAGCAGCAACGAGCCGCCGAACACGATCGCCGCGACGGGCAACAGCACGAGCGGCACTTGGCCCGCGAGCGCGAGCACGCCGAGAATGATGCCGACCACACCTCCGAAAACTTCGGTGCTGACGCCGCCGATCACTTCGTTGCGATCGAAGCGCGGACCGTCGAGCTTGCGCAGCGTGTCGCGCCACCGCGTCATGATCGATGCGCCTTCTGCGAGGAGTCCGATGCCGATCGCGATCGTCGCGCTCGCACACATCACGAGCGGTTGCGTCGAGAGGCCGAGCACACTGACGACGACGGCGACCATCCCGCCGAGGCTCTCGAGCGAGCTGCCACCTGCGAGCACGCCCGCGGCAACCTTGTCGTTGCGGCGCGCCAAAAGGCGATCGTAATCCGGGTCTTGGTAGATCGTCTCGTACTTCGACAGGTCTCGCGGTTGGTGTTTGCGCGCGTAGCCCATACCACTGTGCGGTGCATCGCACGTGCCTGCCCAAATGCGGAGTATGCGCGACGGATCACGAGCGTTATCTTCTGATCGTGCGCACGAGCCTGTCCTCAGATCGCGAGCTCCTCGCGGCGTTATCGCCGGGTGGTTCGCCCGAGCGCCCGATCAAGGTCGCATCGGCGTCTGTCGTGGAGGTTCGCACCGGTGCGCTCTCGTGCCCGCTGTGCGGTGGAAGTTACCGCCTCGAAGAGCACGTCGCGCCCGCGGCTGGGCTGCGCCGCGTCGACGTCAAGTGCCGCCACTGCAGCACGCCGCGCTCGCTGTGGTTTCGCCTAGTGTCGTTCGAGCCGAACTAACGGCTAGCCGCCGCAGTTCCGTATAGCCGAGCGTTTCGCGAGGCGATCAGGTGGCTAGGCGGCCGCTGCGGCCTGCTAGCCGCCGACGATCACGTTCTCCGACGCCTCGACCATCCTGCCCATTCCGCCGCAGTGCTGATCGGCGTCATCGCGGCGATGCGCCGCCTTGTTGTTGATGAACACCGTCGAGCTGCCGGCCTTGGCAATCCACGTGTTGTCGCCACAACAGGTCGAGTGCACGCCCGTATCGTCGACGCGAACCGCGGGCATACTGTTCACGTTGACATCGGGCGAGCCGACCGTTGCAGGACCGACGCACGTGTGCACGCAGCAGATGCAGCCGTGACCATCCGCATCGACTTTCGAATTATCACCAAGCCGCGCTTGTCCTGGCATCAGGTGAACCCTCCGGGCATCATGTTGCCGACGCCGCCTACGACCGGTCCGACGGGAACATACGGCGGTGCGAACGTCGGCACCGGTCCCATGCCGAGCACGTTGGTCACCATCGTTGACGTCTTCCAGACCGTGTAGCACTGGATGAAGGCGAAGCAGATCGACTCGAACAGTTCCTGATGAAACGGCACGCGTGGATCGCCGAGCATGCCGACCATCTGGGTCTTCATGGATTGAAAGACCGTGTCGACCTGCGTGAGCGTGGCGACGGGGCAGGGCACGTTCGGGGTCGGTGGCGCGACCGGCGATGGCACCGCGACGAACGCCGGGTACCACGGCAGACCGCTAACTTTGATCGTGCCCGTGTACGTCATCCACGCGGTGCTGATGACGGTCGCGATGATGTTGGAGAACTGGGCTTGGGTCGGCGACTTCTTTGGCGCGCTCGCGAGGATCATCGGCTGCAGTGGCGGACCGACGACCTGGCCGCCCATCGCGGCGAATCCCGTGATCACGACGCCGACGAGCGTCGCGCTGGATTGCCACTGCGACCACGCCGAACAGAGCGCATCGACGGTGCCGTCGATGAACCCGCCGAATTGTTCGTGGAGGTTCTTCTGTGTGTCGGTGTGGTGCTTGTTCGGCGTCGCGGCCTGGAACAGCGCGCCCATCGCGGGGGCCGTGTTGCGATGCTCGGGCTTGAACGCGCGCGTGTACATATCGCCCGCCTCGCCCTGCGGCTGCTTCCAGTTCGTCGGGACCCGCAGGCCGAAGCTCGTAAACTTCGTCCTGGCGATCTGTTTCATCACTGAGGCCTGCGGCGCTGGCATTGGCAAAACAGTATACGGATCGGGCTGGGATTACGTTCCTTTGCGCGCGCGGATGTAGTGGGACCGGTAGCTGATGGTCGTGCGCGCATCCTGGCGCAACGTCCATGCAATTTCGGTTTCTTCGACGATTTTGTAGTGGCGCTCGCGGAGCAGCGCGATGACCGCGGTGGCCGGATCCGCGCCACCAATGCGCTCGTCGTCGTGGACCACGTTACTGCGCCACGCGTATGGCGACGACAGGATGAGCTCGCCGCCCGGCTTGCACAAACCATCGACGACCGCGAGCAGACCGCGCGGTTTCGCGATCGAATCGAGCACGTTCAGCGCGACCACGCGATCGTAGAGCTCGGGCAGGAGCGGCGGGTCGAGTGCGTCGCCGCAGATGAGTGTGGCCGCGCGCTGGATCGGATTGATCGTCGCGCGCGCATAGTGGCGGCCGACGATGCGGCGCGCGTACGCGAGCGCTTCACCGGCGAGGAGGTGGCGCGCGCGGCGAATCGCGCCAAACGTGATGTCGATGCCAATCGCGAGCTCCGCGGGTAGCTCCGCGAGCACGCGGCCGACGCTGCAGCCGAGCTCGACGGCGGCAGCGACGCGCGGCAACGCCGCGATACGCTCGATCACAGGCGCGAGCGCGAAGTCGGTCGCAGGCTCGGCGCGGTCGCCCCAGTGCGCGTCGAGATACACCGATAGATGCTCGAGCAGGTGCGGATACGCTGCGTCGTCGGGACCCGGTTCGGCGAGCAGCGCCGCCACTTCGGGCGCGAGGTCGCGTTCGATCAACCCGACGAGCGCGGTGCGCAAAAAGGCCGGATCTTTGATGAGGATCGGCACGCCGTCGATCACGGGATACCGACGACCGCATTCGCATGCGAGCACGTCGCCGGTACGTGTCAGCGTGCGCACGTCGAGTCGCCCGTCGGTGAGCCGTCGACACGCGGGACAAACCAGTAGATCCGGTGTCATGAGCATGTCGCGGCCGATTTCATCGTATGTGATAGCCTCGATTCATGTCCCGCTCTCCGAAGGAAAAGCTCGAGACCCACGCGGAGGAGGTCAGCGAAGAGCGCGAAGTCTACCTGCGGGACGGACGCAAGCTGGTGATCGGCGAGCAGCACGGCGAGCAGATGGTCGAGATTCGCAGCGAGTCCGGCATGCTCGAGCTGCGGATCAAGATCACGGAAGAGGGGCCGGTGTTGCAGGTCGAGAGTGCGCGGCTCTCGCTCAAGGCGACGGAAGCCGTCGAGATCGAATCGCAGCGCGTCGCGATCAAAGCGACAGAGCAGCTCGAGCTCAAGGGTGCCGAAGTCGAGGTCAGCGCCGAAGAGGACGTCAAGGTCACCGCCGATGGCGAAGTCCGTGTCGTCGGCACGAAGATCTTTTTGAACTGACGGTGGACATCTTCGCGCCGAGCGAGTTCATGCGCGATGCCGCGATCGCGGCGGCGCACGAGCTCGATCTCTTCGAGCTGCTGCGCGTGCCGACGCGCGTCGACGAGCTCGCGTTCGGGGGCCATCGGCGCTTGCAACGACTGCTCGATGCACTCGTCGCGATCGGGATCCTCGCGCGCGAACAGCGGCGCTACGTCGTCGTCGATGTGCCGACGCGACCGGTGGTGCCGCGCGACGGTTGGGGATTGCTCGCGGACGTCATTCGCACCGATCGACCGCTCGCGCTGCCAACGGGTGAATTGCACGCCCGCATGCATCGACATCTGTTCGGGACGGGTGCGCCATCGGCACGTGCGCTGGTGCCCGAGCTCGGCGTGTCGCTGCTCGACATCGGTGGCGGCGCGGGTGCGTACACGCTCGCGCTGCTGGCGGAGCGGCCCGCCGCGCGCGCCACGCTCGTCGATGACGCCGCGGTGATCGCGCTCGCGCGCGAGACGCTCGCGCCGGTTGCCGATCGCGTTCGCTTCATCGAAGGTGATGCGCGCGAGCTCGTGCTCGGCGAAGAGCACGACACCGCGCTGCTCGCGAACGTCCTGCACTTGCACGGCCCGATCACGTGCGAGCGCTTGTGCGACGTCGCGGCGCGTGCCGTCGTGCCCGGTGGTCGCGTCGTGATCAAGGATCTGCGCCTCGACGACGATCGCCGCGCGCCGCTCGCGGGCGTGTGGTTCGCGCTCAACATGGCGATCTACACCGACGGCGGTGATGTCTATCCGGCTGCGCAGCTACGCGAGTGGCTCGTCCGTGCCGGGCTCGTCGATGTCACCGAGCAATCGCTGGGCGATCACGTCATCGTTACCGGCCGCCGCCCCGATGAGGATGCGATCGCGCGTCAGCTCGATTCAGCGTTATCGCGCAACGGCAAGCTCGCGTGGCGTGAGCTCGAGGCAACGAACCGCTTGCGACCCGAAGCGCACCCGATGCGGCTCCGCTTTCCATCGCCGCTGCGGCGCGTGTTGTCACGCGCGTTGGCGGTGACTGACGATGCCCGCGTGCGCATGCACTACACCGACCTCATGCCGCGCATGCGCGTCACGCAGATCGCAAGCACCGACGAGCCGGCCGCGGCGCTGATGCACACGCAACTTGATTGGGCACAGTTGCCGCGATTCTCGCGCGCGCTCGATGCGCTGTTCGCCACGCTCGATGCCGCCGGCATCGATTGCGAACGGCCACTGGGTGCCGAATCCGCCGACGCGTTGCGCGCGCAGACGCCGACGCTGGCCGAGCTTTATACGCGCACGCATTACGGTGCGTGCATGCCGCTGCTCTACGGGTATCCGGCTGACCTCACGTATTTCGTCGCGCGCGGCGCCGACACGCACGCGACCATCGATCGCTACCTGACGGCGCCGTTCGTGCACGAGCTCTGTCATCTCGGTCGCGATCGCGAAGCGCTGCCGGTGCACCTCGATGAGTGTGTTGCCGGCTGGCTCGGCGTCCACGTGTGGCCCGAGTTTGCGTACCCGGCACCCGGGGAAGACAATGCGATCTATGCCGCACCGTGGCTCGCGCAGATCGGCCAGGCGATCGTGCGCGCGTTTGGCGTCACGCCGGTCTTGCGTGGTCATTCGGGCGCGGCGACATGGCGAGACGTCCTGCCGGCGACGTTCATCGACGCGGCGGCGCGCCTGTGCTGGAACGATTGGCTCTCGCGCCAGACGCTGCATTTTCTATCCGACACGTTTGCGCCTCGCCCATGGATCGCGCTCGCGCTCGCCGCCGGCGCGAACATCTCGCTTGCCGAGCACACGCTCGAATCGCTCGCCGCGCTGCCGCTTGCGACACTCGAGCTGCGCGCAGACGACGCATTCGATCGCGCGATCGTCGAAGACGCACTGCGCGCAATGTGCCTGCGCACCATGCAGACCGCCGGCACATTTCGCACGCAGTCTGCGGTCCCCGACGCGCCGATCGATATCGACGCGCACGCATGTCGCGTCAGCGTGCGGCGCACGATCGCTGCCGTCGATCCGAGCTACTGGCTGCCGCCCGCCGTGGCGGCGCGCTTGCTCGCGCACGACATCGCTGGATACTCGCTTCGTCTCGGTACGCTCGACGCGATCCCGTCCGCTGCAGATGCGATCTGCTCTGCTTCACGCAACTGCGAGCGTGAGGGCTTCGCGCTGCTGGCCCGATAGCGTGCGCCGCAGCGCGATGGCGACGAGTACGAACGTCGCTACCGTATGCACGAACGTCCAGATCGCGTTCACCACCGGTGGCACGGCACCCGTCCCGAAAGTAAACGCGAGCACGCCCCACGCGACGATGCACGTGACGAACACCGCCGACCGCCGCCACGTCAACGCCGCGAGCAGCGTCGCCAACCACAGCGAAGGAAATACCGCATACGTCGGCAGAAACGGGCTCCTCATCGTGGCGAGGATCAGGATCGCAATCCACGCGAGCGGCTCGCGCCCGGCGTGCAGCGGGCGAAGCGCGAGCCGCGCGGTCAGCGCGATCACGACGAGCGTGTAGATCCAGCCGAGAACCTTTGACACCGCAAAGCCCATGTGCGGTACGCCGAACAGCTTGAGCTTGAACGCCAGACCTGGAATCGATTCGTTGACCGCGATCGCGGCCGGATTGCGGAACGCAGGAAACGCTTCGCCGCTCAGCAGCTTCGGGAGATGCTTCGCGAAGGCAATATATGGTGCGACGCCGACATCTGCGATCGAGATGGCAACGATCGCGATCGCAGCGATCGCCGTCCATGCCGCGGCCCGCCAGTCACGGCGCAGCAGCAAATAAAACAGCAAGAGTCCCGGATACAGCTTGCTGGCGATCGCGTATGCGAGCACCAGCCCGCCGGCGGCGTAACGGCCGCGTTCGAACAGCAGCATCGCGATCATCGACATAGCAATCACCATGAGCTGAATGTTGCCGACGACGAACGTGATGATGACGGCAGGCGCAATGAGCGCGAATGGGGTTAGCCAGAGCGCATGCGTTCCAAGCTTGCGGTCGAAGCGAGCCGCGATGAGGATCATCCCGGCGAGGACGACGGCGAGGTTGAGTGCGAACCACACGCGCCGAAAGTCCCAGAAGTCGCCGGTAGCCGAGGCGATGAGCCGCGGCAGTAGCAGGAACGCCGGCGGATATTCATACTGATCGATCAGCAGAGGACCGATCGAGCGCGGTACCCGCGGAACCGTCGGGTCGCGCTGCGGAACTGAGTAGATCTCCTCGGTGTAGACGTCGGGCACACTGCTGATGCGATCCCACGCGACCCAGTACGATGAAACACACGAGTGGTTCGAGCGCTGCGGCGTCCACGGGTGCGGTTCCCAGCTCGTCAGATCGGGATCGATAACGAACGCCGCTGTGAGCAACATCTGAGCGATCAGTAGCGGCGCAGCGATCGCAAACAGGCGGCGTATCGCCACGGGTGCACCGTCGAGAGCCGTAGTCTTGCGGAGCGCGAAAATTGCGGCTACGGCGGCCGTCACAGCAACGGCCGTAGCCGCAATCATCGAGCCGGCGAGCCCGGCCGTCGCGGTGAATGCAACGATTCCCGCCATGATCGAGAGTGCGAGCAAGGGCAGACGCAGAACCGACGACATCGACTGGGCGCCATCCTAACGGCGCGCGCGGTACGATAGATCGTGGCGCGCGTCTTTCTTGTCAATCCGCCGTCGCCGGAGCCGGTGCGCACACCACTGCTCTCGTTCTGTCACCTCGCGGCGAGCTTGCGCGCCGGCGGCCACGAGGTCGCGCTACTCGATGCAAGCGCTCCGCACGCACCGACGGATCACGATGCCATCCGCGCGCGGATTGCAGCGTTCGCGCCCGACGTCGTTGGGCTTCACCTCAAGACGCTGCACGTGCAGCCCGCCTACGCGCTCGCGCGTTCGCTCGGCGACTACGTACTCGTCGCGGGCGGCCCGCACGCGACCATCGTGCCCGATGAGCCGCTTGCGCAAGGCTTTCGCTTCGCGGTCCGCGGCGAAGGCGAAGAGACACTCGTCGAGGTCGCCGACGTGATCGACGGCAAGCGCGCCCCGAAGGACGTTGCCGGGGTGTCGTGGGTCGATCGCGGCATGGTGCGCCACAATCCGGCACGTCCGTTTCTTGCCGACCTCGATCGCCTCGCGCCACCACTGTCGGCCCTCGATCTCTTCGACCCGGCTTGGTACGACGGCGCGGTCACACCGGCCGGCATCCTGTCGAGTCGCGGTTGCCCGGCCGCGTGCACGTTCTGCTCGAACGATGTCACCGGCCGCAAATTTCGCTATCGCAGCGCCGCGTCGGTAGCGGCCGAGCTCGAGGACTTGCGTTCGCGCGTTGGCGTCGTGGCGGTCGCGTTCTTCGATGACTCGTTCGCCGTCGGCAAGCGCCGCGTGCGCGAGCTATGCGACGCGATGCCACGCGATGTCATCTGGACCTGCACCGCGCACCCCGCGCACCTCGATCGCGACGTGATCGCCGCGATGCAGCGCGCCGGCTGCGGCGGCATCGATATCGGCATGGAGAGCGCCGATCCGAACATGCTGGTCCGGATCGGCAAAGGGGTCACGGTCGAGCGCGTGCTCGACGTGCTTCGATGGTGCGCCGAGCTCGGCGTGCATTCCGTCGTCAACTTGATGTTCGGCTGGCCCGACGAAACCGACGAGGAGCTCGACGCCACGATCGGCTTTCTCGATCGCGCTGCGGACTTGGCCGGTGGCTTCAACGCGCGCGGCGTCGTCGTGCCGTATCCCGGCACCCAGATCTACGAGCGCAACCACGAGCGCTTCGGCTTCACCGGCTGGTGGATCCGCGAGGCGCCACTCGATTACCCGGCGTTCCCGACGAGCTGGGACGAAGCGGAGATCCGTCGCGCGTACGCGGCGGACCCGGCACTCGATCGCAACTTCTTCCAGCATCCACCGCATCGCGTGGCGCGCATTCGCGAGGCACTCGCACGCAAAGCCGACGTCACGCTCGCCACGCAGGTGCGGCGGTCGCAACACACTGTCCCGGCGGCGGGCGCGCGATAGGAACACCGCTGTGCCTGCTTGCACGGCGCGTGTAGGGTCACCACCATGGACGCCATGACCCGCATGCCGGTTGTATTCGTTCCGCACGGTGGCGGCCCTTGGCCGTTCGTCGACATCGGCTGGAACCTCACCGATACGAAGGATCTCGAGACCTACCTGCGTGGCCTGGGAGGCCTGCCCAAGACGCCACCGAAGGCACTGCTCGTCGTCTCGGCGCACTGGGAGGAGCACGTGCCGACGGTGATGACGTCGCTGCAGCCGCCGATGCTCTACGACTATTATGGATTCCCGGCCGCGTCGTACGAGATCCAGTGGCCGGCGCCGGGCGAGCCAAAAATCGCCGCACGCGTGCAGGAGCTGCTCTCCGCGGCGGGCTTTCGCACCGCGACCGACGCGAAGCGCGGCTTCGACCACGGCACGTTCGTGCCACTCAAGCTCATGTATCCCGACGCCGACGTTCCGTGCGTGCAGCTTTCGCTCAAGGCGGGGCTCGATCCCGAAGAGCACCTCGCGATCGGTCGGGCGCTCGCGCCGCTGCGCGACGAGGGCGTCTTCATCATCGGCAGCGGAATGACGTTTCACAACCTGCGCGCGTTTCGCGATCCGCGCTCGCAGCCCATCGCCGAGACGTTCGACGCGTGGCTGCGCGATGCCGCAACGCGCGAGCCCGCCGAGCGCGATCGCTTGCTCGCACGCTGGGAGGCCGCGCCGGCGGCACGCGACGCTCATCCGCGCGAAGAGCACCTGGTTCCGCTCATGGTCGTTGCCGGCGCCGCCGGCGAAGATCGCGGAAGCGTCGCCTATAACGGAACATTCGCCGGGTTGCGCCTGTCGGCCTACCACTACGGTTAAGATGCGTGCGTGAGCAACGACACGGACGCATCCAAGGACAAGACGAAAGATCCGAAAGCGGAAGACAAGAAGAAGGACAAGGACAAGGATAAGGACAAGGCGAAAGCGCCTGCGGCCGAAGGGCCACCGCCACTCGACGAACGCAAGCTCAAGTACGGCGAGCTGATGCCGTTCGCGAATTCGTTTGTCCCCCAGGACCTCGTCGCGATGTTGACCGACGGCCGCGGCGTCGTGCGAGCCAACGCCGTGCTCGCGCTCGCCGCTGCGAACCACCCGGCACCCGAGCTCGTGGGATTGCTGCGCGACAGCGAGACAAGCGTCGCGGTGACCGCGGCCGAAGCGCTTGCGAAGCTTGGCTTGGCCGCGCGTGCGCTCGTGCCCGCGATCGCGCAGGCCGCCGATGGGATGAAGCCCGAGGTCGCCGAGATTGTCGTGCAGGCGCTCGCCGATTTGATCGGCAAAGCCGACGAGGAGCTGATCGCCGCACTCGACGTGCCGACGGAGATCGCGATGAAGAGCGTGATCGAGGCGGCGAAGGTCGCAGGCAAATCGGGCATCGCGTTCCTCACGCGAGCGACTCGTAACGAGCGAAGTCGGATTCGCGTCAACGCGATCGCGGGCCTCGGCAAGCTTGGCAAGACCGACCCCGACACGGCGATGGCGTGTCTGACGCAGATCGAGACGACCGATCCAGTTCCCGACGTGCGCACCGCCGCGAAGCACGCGATGCTCGCCGTCGTCGCGCGCGAGAAGGTGGAAGCAGTCGACGGGCTGCCGAAGAACATCCCCGATTTCGAAGCGCGCAAGCTTTCATCGAGCGAGCTCTCGGAGTACGCGGATGCGATCGATATCGATCAAATGATCTTCGCGCTGCAGGACGGCCGCGATCACGTCCGCATCAACGCCGCGCGTGCGCTCGCCGTCAAAGGCGCGAAAGCGGCGCGCGCCGCCGCTGCGATGGGCGTGCTGCTGAAAGATTCCGTCACGTCGGTTCGCCGCGAGGTTGCCAAAGCGCTTGGCAAGCTCGGCCCCGATGCGATCGACGCGGCGCCCTTCCTCGTCGGCGCGCTTGGCGATAGCGAAGAAGAGGTCGCCGAAGAGGCCTCCGCAACGCTCGAACCGTTTGGTGCGAACGCGCTCGATGCGCTGCTCAAAGGTCTCGAGACAGGCGGCGAGCAACACGGTCGCCGCGTCGCCGAGCTGATCACGCGACTGCCGCGCGCAGCGGATCTACTCACCGACGCGTTCAAGAGTCCTGCCGTCAACGTCCAGGTCAACGCGGCCGCCGGTCTCGGCATGCTCGGCAAGAAGATCAGCCCGGCCGGGCTTTCCGCACTGCACGGCGCACGCACCGGCGGTGACATGCGCACGCGCGCTGCGGTGCGCGCCGCGCTCGATATCATCGAAGCGCGCGGAGACACCGGCCCCAAGCAGGTCACCGTCTCCGGTTTCGAAGATCGCTACCTACCGATCGCCGAGCTCGAGAAGGCGAAAGCGGACCTCGAGAGGATCGGCGTGGCGGATTTGACCGCGTACCTCGTCGACGGCCGCGATGTCGTGCGCGCGAACGCAGCGGCCGCGCTCGGCGTGCTCGGCGCGCCTTCCGCCGTATCGGCAATGCAGCTCGGAGTGCTGCTTCGCGATGACGCTGCGCGCGTTCGCCTGTCGGCCGCGCAAGCGCTCGACCGCATCGGCGATGCCGCCGTCATCGAGACCGCGGAATCGCTGGTCGGCGCGCTGCGCGATCCCGACGAGAAGAACGCCGAAGTAATCGCGAACGTGCTGCGTGCGCGCAAGAGCAGGATGGTGACCGCGCTCATCAAAGGCCTCGAGACCGACGACCCGCGCCACGGAAAACGGATCAACGAGGTGATCGTCGCGTTACCCGATGCGCCGGAGATTCTGTGCGACGCATTCGAAAGCCCCGCGGTGAACGTGCAGGTCAACGCAGCGCTTGGCCTCGGCATGCTCGGTCGCGACCGCATCGGCAGGACAGGCCGACGCAAGCTCGAGGGCGCGCGCACCGGCGGCTGGGAACGCACCCGCGAAGCGGTACGCAAAGCGATCGACATGCTCGACGGGCCGCGCAACGCCGGCCCCGCACAGGTCGACGTGCCCGGTTTCGAAGATCGCATCCTCGAGGCCGGCGACTTCAAAGATCCGGCGAAGCTGCCGATCAACGATCTGATGGGCTATCTCGCGGATGGTCGAGCTGTCCTGCGCGCGAATGCGGCCACCGCGCTCGGCGCGATCGGCGCGCCCGCGATCGGCGCAGTCAGCGCGCTGGCCGTGCTCTGCCGCGACGACGATCCCCGCGTGCGCATCGCCGGCGCGAATGCGATCGACAAGCTCGGCGACGACGCGGTTCGCGAAGCGGCGCCGTTCCTCGTCGGCGCGCTGCGCGGCGATGCCGAAGTTGCGAAGACGGTCTCGCGCGTGCTCAGCGCTCGCAAAGCAAAGGTGCTCACGGCGCTCGTCAAAGGCCTCGAGACCGACGACGAGACGCACGCGCGCCGCATCAACGAGCTGATCGTCGCGTTGCCCGATGCGTGCGAGATCTTGTGCGACGCATTCGAGAGCCCGGCCGAGAACGTTCAAGTCAGTGCCGCGATGGGCATCGGCATGCTCGGCGAAAAACGCGCCGGCAGCGTCGGCCGCAAGAAGCTCGAAGGCGCGCGCACGGGTGGGTTCGCCCGCACGCGCGAAGCGGTGTTCAAAGCGTTAGCCGCACTAAAAGGCTAGGCCTCTTTCGGTCGGCGCAGCTTCCAGTCGATGCTGAATTTGCCGGGGCCGAACGCGACGACCATCGCAAGGCCGCCCATGATGCACAGGTTCTTCATGAACTGCACCATCTGCATTTTGGCCTGCGGCTCGGGCAGCGCCCAGAAGTTGTGGAAGTAGAGCGTCGTGATGACCAGATAGACGATCAACCCGAGCGCGCCTACGCGCGTCAGGAAGCCGAGTAGAAGTGCCGCGCCGCCGAGAATCTCGGCGGCGCCGGCGATGTAGACCAGCGTCCCGGCATAGGGGATGCCGACCTGGTTCATGTAACCGACCGCGCCCGTGGGATCCGTGAACTTCGCGAACCCGGAGAGCAAGAAGATGCTCGCCAACAGGATGCGGCCGATCAACGCTGTCGTGGAACGCGGCGCCGCATGCACGACGTCGTCTTCGACGACGGGATCGAGTGGTTGCCCGTAGGCAATTCGTTCAGCGATTGAAGCCTGCATGCCCCCATTTAATGCATCGGGCATGCAACTCACTTACGAGAACGGCTTACGCGTTTTTCGCTTTCGACGACTTACCGGGCTTCGCGATCATCGCGAGAAAGCCAGCTTCGTCGATGCATTGCGTGCCGTACTTCTGCGCCTTCAGCGATTTGCTCGAGCCCGAGCTCGGGTCCGCCATGATGAGAAACTGGAGCTCTTTCGTGACGCCGGAGAGCAGCGTGCCGCCGTGCTCCTCGACGAGCTGCTCGAATTCCTTGCGTGGTCGGCTGAGTGCGCCGGTGAAACAGAACGTCTTACCTAGCAGCGGACCGGCCTTCGCTTTCGTCACCGGGTCAACGCCGACGGCGACGAGCCGCGCGATCTCCGCCTTACGCTCTTTGATGCCCTCGTACGCCGCTTTGCCTTTGCTCGGACCGACGCCAGGAATCGCCGACAGCTGCGCCGCGGTCGCCTTCTGCACCTTCTCGACCGTGTCGTAGCCGGCGGCCACGATCGCCTTCGCGGTCTGTAGGCCGAAGTTCTCGATGCCGAGCGCCGCGAGGAACTTCGGCAGCGAGATCGGTAGCTGCGCGCGCAGATTGTCGAGCACCTTCTTCGCGATCACCATGCCGCGCCGCTCGAGCTTTGCGATCTGCTCGGGCTTGAGCTTGTACAGATCGGCCGGTTCGCTGACGAGCTTTGCCTCGACGAGCTGATTGATCAGCTTGTCGCCCCACTCGAGCACGCCGAGCGCGTCGATCCAGTTCTCGATGCGTCCTTCGACGAGCGCCTGGCACTTGCGATTCCGACACGACAGGTACTCGCCGACCTTCTCGAGCGCGACGGAGCACGTCGGGCATTTGCTCGGCGGCTTCGCGAGCTTGCCTTTCTTCGTGACGACCTCTTCGACATACGGAATGACGTCGTTGCGACGCGACACCAAGATCTCGTCGCCGATGCCGATGCCGAGCTCGGCGATCATGCCGGCGTTGTGGAGCGACGCGCGTTGCACCGTGGCGCCCGCGAGCACGACCGGTTTGACGACGGCAACCGGCGATACGCGCCCCGACGATCCGGTCTCCCACACGATGTCGAGCAGCGTCGTCACCTTCGCCTGCGAAGCGAACTTGTACGCGATCGCTGCGCGCGGACGATTGTTGAGCTCGCCGAGCATGTGCTGGACGTGGACGTCGTTCGCGCGTACGACGAGGCCATCGATCTCGTAATCGAGCTTCGAGCGCTTCGTCTTCGAGTAATCGCGATGCAGCGCGAGCGCGCCGTCGATGTCGGTCGCCTTGAAGTTCGGCACGAGCAAGCCGAGCTCCTGCAGGATCTCGAACTTCTTTTCCTCGTTGTCGTGATCGATGCCATCGAGGTCGTAGAACATCACGGTCAAATGCTCGCAGCCTTCACCGTCGAAGCGCTTGCTCGTGCCCGATGCCTGATTGCGCGGATTCGCGGCGCCCGGAAACGCCTTCTTCATATCGGAGAGCTTGAGAATGATCTCGCCGCGCACCGTGATCGAATGATTGCCCTTGAGCTTGTGCGGTACGCCCTTCATGCGTTTCGCGTTTGGCGTGATGCGCTCGCCGACTTCGCCGTCGCCGCGCGTGATCGCATCGACGAGCTTGCCCTTGTCGTACGTCACCGCGAGCGAGAGGCCATCGAGCTTCTCGGTCACGAACAGATCATCGATGATGCCTTTGAGCTTTTGCTTCGTCCCGAGATCGTGGCAGCGCTCGGCCCACGACCGGAACTCCTTCTCGTCGACGGCTTTATTCAGCGACCCCATCGGAATCGCGTGGCGCGCCTTCTCCCAGGCGGTGACCTTCGCCGTCGGCGAGCCGACGCTTGCCAGCACTGCGTGGTTTGGGTCGAGCTCGCGCAGCTCGTCCTCGAGCGCGTCGTAGGCGGCATCGCTGACCAGCGGCGTGCCGTTGTAGTACGCATCTTTATATTTCCGGAGTAGCTTCGCGAGCTCCGCAATTCGAGCAGCCGGCTTCTTCAAGGCACCCTCCATCCTTGCGTAGAATCGCCCGACGATCTCCTGGGGGTAACCAATGAGTCAAGACGAGCTGTACGCCGTAACGGCACGTGTGGTCGACGAGTTCACCAGCGCCGCGATGCTGTTCACCGCGCTCGATGTTTCCAACGCCGTCAAGCAGACGATGGCGGAGGCCCGGCATCGGGAAATTTCTCCGCTCGTGCGGGACATCTTCGAACGCCGCGGCATGGGCGCATACACCCAGACGCTCATCGATGTGATGGCGCAGGGCAGTAAGCCCGCGAAGGCGTACCTCTATCATCTTCCGGAGCAATCGCCGGCGCTCTACGACGATGCAATGCGAACGCAGCTCGCGACGCCGCCGCAGCGCAGCAATGTGGTCGAAGAGCAGGCGGTCAGTGCGTCATCGACGGAAGCGGGAGTGCGCATCGGCAAGGATGGCCGCGCTCGCGTGCCGCGCATGTTGATCCAAAACGCGGGCATCCACGGCGAGCAGGTCGTCGTGAAATCGGAGGCCGCGGTGCCGCGCCTTGTGATCCAGGCGGCCGGCGCAGCACCAACGGCGGCGCCGGTCGATCCGCTCTATGCGCTGCCGGATCTGTTCTTTGCGGCGACCGATAACGGCCAGCCGCTCAACTACGAGCACCCGTCGCTGCTGCACATCCCGCGCTCGATGCTCGACATCTTCGGCGCGGATCCGAACCTCGTGGCAAAAATCGACGGGTCCACGGTCGTCGTTTCGAAACGTTGACACCGTAATTAGACCGTTCCTTGGATCGGTGCGTTTGGGCGGACAGGAGGTCCGTCATGCAAGCGCGAATCGTCTGTGCTGCCGTTCTGTTAATCGCCACGAACGCGTTTGCACAATTACAGCAGCTCGATCCGGTCGAAGCCGTGATGATCGCGCCCGGTCGGACGGACCCCATGCCGGTCGTCGAGGAGCGGCTGCGCGTCGCGATCGATGGTCAACACGCGACAACGACGCTTCTGCAAGCGTACGAGAACAACACAGGCGGTCGCACAGAAGGGCACTATCGGCTGCGCGCGGGCCTCAATGCTCGCGTCGAAGGTTTCGCGTACTGGAACGGCGAGAAGAAGATCGTCGGCGAGGTGTTCGAGAAGCAGACCGCACGGCAGGTCTACGATCGCGTGACGTCGCAGCGCCGCGATCCGGGTTTGCTCGAACAAGACGGCGAGGGCGCGTTCTCGTTCAAGGTGTTTCCGATCGAGCCCAAGGAAAGGAAGCGCGTCGAGCTGCGCTGGACGAAGTGGCTACCGCGCCAGGTGAAGACCGTGCGCTATCGTGCGCCAATCACGCGCGCCGATGCCGACATCGTGATCACGGTCGCCGGCTCTGCGAAGAACATCAAATCATCGACGCATCGACTACGCGTCGAGAAGACGGCAGATGGCGTGCGGCTGCGCTCCGACGGCGCGCGCTCGACGGGCGAGCTCGTGCTCGAGTGGGAAGTCGATGAACCCGATTGGCAACCATCGGTGTACGTACAACCCGGCAGCGCCGGCGACGGCTGGTTCGCGCTTGCGCTCGCCGCGCCCGACATCGCGGGCAAGACCGTCGCCGCGAAGGACGTCACGATCGTGATCGATCGCTCCGGCAGCATGCATGGCGATTCGATCCGCCACGCGCGCGCGGCCGCGGCGAACATGCTTGCGTTGCTCAACCCCAACGATCGCGTCAACGTGATCGCGTTTTCCGACGAGGTCGATCCGCTGTTCACGAAGCCGCAAGCTGCCGATGCCGACACGCGCGGCCAGGCCGCAAAGTTCATCGAGAAACTTCGCGACGGCGGCGGCACCGATATCGCGCTCGCACTGCGCACGGCGATCGCGTCGCAGGATCGCCAGGGCGGTCGCCCGCGCGTGATCGTGTTTCTTACGGATGGTCAGTCGGAGGCGCAGCGCGCGCTCGACGCCGCGAACGCCGACGCCGGCGACGTGCGGCTATTCACCGTCGGCCTCGGCCAAGAGGTCAATCGCCCGCTGCTCCAGCGGCTCGCCGCGGTCAAGCGCGGTCGGTTCGTGTACATCGACAGCGCGTCGGCGATCGAAAGCGAGATGAATCGGCTCGCATCGAGTATCGCGAAGCCGCTGCTCGTCGACATTTCCGTCGAGGTCGAAGGCGCGAAAGCCGTGCGCCTCTATCCGCGCTCGCTGCCGGATCTGTTCGCGCATGACGAGCTCCTCGTCACGGGTCGGTTGCGCGGCAAGGGCACCGCGAAGTTCGTCATCACGGGGCGCCTCGGCGGCAAGCTCGTCACGTTCACGCGATCGGTCGATATCGCGAAGGCGGGCCATCGCCCGTGGGTCGGGCGGCTGTGGGCCCAATCGCGCGTCGATCACCTGCTCGAAGAAATTTCGCTCGGCGCGACCGACAGCGAGATGCGTAACGAGGTGCTCGACCTCGCGCTCGCCTACAACTTCGTGACGCCGTACACGTCGTTCCTCGCGATCCCCGAGAGCGAGCTTGGCGACATGCGCGGCACCGTCGAAGCGGCGCGCCAACGCAAGGCGAAGATCATGGCGGATAACCAGGACGCGGCCGAGCTCGACAAAGCGCGCGATCAGATCAGCGGCACGACGCCGACGACGGGTCGTAGCGGCCTTGGTACATCGGCTGGTCCCGTCGCCGCCGCGCCGCCTCCGCGCCACATGTCGCCGACTAGCGTTTCGGACTCGAGCGACGAAGAGAATGACTCGCCTGGTGACCGCAGTGGCGGTGGCGGTGGCGATGAAGAGGAAGGCGAAGCGAGCTACTCACCGCAGCGCGTGCGCGGCCATGGTTGCGCGGGCTGCTCGACGTCGGCCGATGGCAGCGGCGCGTTCCTCATGATCGCGCTCGTCCTGCTGGTTCGCCGCCGTCGTCGTCGCTAGAACGCCGCGCCGACGCCGACGGCGCCCATCGCGCCGACTCGCGCGTCCTCACGCGAGCGTAGCTTCCACGCCGACATCCCGCCCGTCGCGCTCAACGCGAATCGGCCGAGTGCGACCGTCGCGACCGGCCCCGCCTGCATATCCCAGTCGAGCTCGCCGAGTGGCTCTTCACCGGAGCGCTCGAGGTCGACGCGTGCGCGGCTGTCGATACCGGCCCACACGTTGCGCGCGACGGGATGCAGACCCGAGAGCCGCAAGTCGCCGTAGCGCTCCGCGCGATTTGTCGCCAATCCAAATCCGGCGTTCGCCATCAAGCGCAATTGGCCCGCCGTCGTCGCCGCGGCGACGCGCGAGATCAGTGCCGAGTTGTTGTTCCAACCTTCGAGCTCGTAATCGCCGCCGACGGCGAGATCGAGCCCGGCGTCCTCTTCGAGGATCACGTCGTAGAGCAGACCAAAGCCAGGCTTGATCGTCTCCGACATGCCGGTGTTCGCCGCGGTGCCGCGAAGGGTGAGCCGGCGCGCGAGCGTGAGCTCGAGTCGGCCTGAAAGAATCGGTGTCTGCGTCGCGGCGTCGTACCCGCCGAACGTCGAGATCAGGATGCCCTCGCGCACGTGGCGAGCGGCAACGCTCCACGGCAGAAGCTCGCCAGCAGCAACACTGGGGAGAATCTCGCTCTTGGGCGCGACGTCATCTTCCGTAACTCCGTCACCCGGTTTCGCTAACGCGGGCGTGGCGATGAGCAATGCCAATAACGTGAGACGCATGCCGCGTCATGGTGCGATCCTCGTGCCGGCTCGGCTAAACGCGGAGAACCAAGCGAGCGAGCGCCGACGCACGCTGTGCTCACCACCCATGCTCGCGCAACCACTGTTCGAGGCGAGCCGCGAACACGAGCGTGACGATCGCAGATCCAGCGGCGAGCTTCATCTGCAGACGCGGGTACTCGATCACGACGGACGGATGATCGTCGAGCTCTTCGGCAAGGTCCGCCGCGTAGCTCGTCGCTCGCGCGAGCTTGCGCATATCGCGGCTATGAAGCTCGAGCACGAGCACGTTGTCGACGAGCGACCACCGTTTGCCGAGCGCTTTGACCTCCCGATCGAGATCCTCGCCGGCGAGGCGCGCGCTCGTGAGCGTCTTCTCGGAGATGCCGGTCATCGCTGGATCGGCTTCGATCGGTCGCGCGGTCTCGTGACGGATGCGAAGCGGTCCGGTCGGCAGCACCGTCGCCATCGCCTCGAGCGCGCGTTGAACATCCGCCATCGTCTGGAAGCGCTGCGCAGGATCCTTCGCGAGCAACTTCTCGTTGACGAGCTCGACGAGGCCGGGCGGACCATCGGCGCAGCGAAACGGCGGCGGCGGTTCATGGACGACGCGCGTGAGTAGCTCGTGCGCGGCGTCGAGGTCGTGCAGCTTCGTGATGCGGAATGGCACCGAGCCGGTCAGCATCTCGTACATGATCACGCCGAGCGCGTAGATATCGACGCGATGATCGATCTCGTCGGGCGTCATCACCTGTTCGGGCGCCATGAACTCGGGCGTGCCGAGCAGCGTCGCGCCTTGCGCGGTGCGATCCTTCGCCGTTTGAAATCGCGAGATGCCAAAGTCGAGGACCTTGACGTGATCGCGCGTCTCGCCTCTCGTCGTCAGGAAGATGTTGTCGGATTTGAGATCGCGGTGAATGATGCCGGCGCCGTGCGCGGCTTCGAGCGCGGATGCGATCTGATGCGCGATGAAGATCACGCGCGCGGCGAGTAGCGGCCCGAGCGCGACCTCATCGGCGAGCACGACGCCTTCGAGGTATTCGAACACGATGTACGGCACATCGCCCTTCGCGAATCCCATGTCGGTGGACTCGACGATGTTCGGATGGCCGAGCGTGCCGGCGGCGAG
>Ga0070698_100001822_pt1 | contig 23707 bp, 14 predicted proteins | sample KBSK1502metaG_FD_65477 | JGI IMG/M metagenome (GOLD analysis project Ga0070698, IMG submission 65477) | Corn, switchgrass and miscanthus rhizosphere microbial communities from Kellogg Biological Station, Michigan, USA - KBS K1-50-2 metaG | ecosystem: Host-associated > Plants > Roots >... | reverse complement strand
GCTTCTTCCTTGAACTCCGGAGAATACCTTTTAGGATTCTTGCTCCCTGCCACTTGGCCCCCCGTCCTTTCCGGCGAAGATCCTAATGGATCCCTGTCCGGAAACTCCGGAGCACCTCAGTCGAGTCTGAGGAGCGGCCGACCGGTGACGGTGTCGTGAAACGCCCCTGACCCTCTAGCCAGCCAGTTAGCGCCGCGGATCGTGGCCTGGACGGGCCTGCCAAGGCGCTCCTCAGCATCACTGAGTGCGGCATAGAGCTGGTCTCGGTCCGGCTCGCCCATGATCAGCACGTCTATGTCCCTGACGGGCCGCCGCCCGGCCTGCCCTTCATGCCGGACGGCCCACGATCCGTAGATGTAGGCTGCGGCGATCCCGTGGACCGGCCGCAAAGCTTCAGCCACTACGGCAGGGACACCGAAAGCCCTCGTCAGAACCTCCGCGAGCCCTGCGTAGTAAGGGCTGGCGGTGTTTGCCCGCACGAGCCGCGCGTTCCCCACCTTCCGTGTTATGACCAAGCCGGCTTTTTCGGCTCGCTCGATCTCCCGGTGTACCGAAGGATGCGGAGCGCCTGTCCGGGCTGCGATCTCGGTGAGGCTCAGTTCAAGGTCTGGATCTCCCAGCAGTAGCGCAAGGATCTCGCCCTGCTGCTGGGAGCGCAGGATCGGCAAGAGGGCAGGCGTCGGCTGTCTATCCACAATTTGAAGGATACTCTTCAGTTTGCGGATACTGGCTGGCCTCAGTTTACGGGCTGGGTCCGGCACGTTTGGACGGGCCGACGGCAGGGCCTGGGCGGGAATGATGACTGGTGACAGCCGGGTCGTCGAGGAGCGCATCTTCGAGGCGGAAGGGCCCTGGGAAGTCGTTGCGCGCGGCGGCTGGCGCAGTTGCCCGGCCGCCGTGCTCAGGCCGTGCTGCCCAGCCTGGCTGGGCAGCACGGGATCTGGCCCGGGTGTGGGTGCAATGCAGATGCTCGGCTGCTCTCCTGGCGGCCGCTGCCTGCGCGGCGTGCTGCTGAGCCTGGCGAACCTCGGTCACCGCAGCGGCCAGGTCGAGGAGGCTGGCCAGCAGCGCGGCGACGGCGAGCGTGCCTTCGCCGCTGATGTTGCCGACCAGTGCGAGTAGCCGGGCGGTGGCGCGCAGCTGGTCTCCGCTGCGAGTGTGAGGCGGGATGCGTCCGTAGGGTGGGCGGGCGGCCCGGTCATAGGCGTCCGCCGCTCGCCGCAGTTCCGGGTCATGCAGCGCCCGGGCTGCTGAATGGAGGGCGTCAGCCGCCGCCCAGGCCGTGTCGGCGGCGCCGGGCGGGTGCCCGCGGGCGCTGCGGCGGACGTGCTCTGCGGCCGTGGCAGCCTGTCGAGCAGCGTGCCGATAGAGTGCTTCGCGTTCCGATCCTGCCCACCGGGGCGTGCCCGGCTTCGACCCGGCTTCGCTGGTTAGCCGGGACCACGCAGCTCGAAGTCGCGGCAAGGTCAGCTCCGCTGCCAGCCGTCCGCCTCCGTACCACAGCGGTGCCCCGTCCTCACCGACGTGGCCGATGAGCGCGATAGCGTAGCCGGTGACCTGGCCAGGATTGATCTCGCTGAACCGCAACCGCACCAGCACGCCCGTCTCATCCAGCCGGGTGAAGAACCCAGTCTCGTCCCGCGCGTGTGCCGCAGCATCAAGGACTTTGTGCCGGAGCAAGCCGCGTGCGACCTGGCGCGGGATCTCCCGGTGCAAGGCCTCCTCGGCTGGCCCAGTCCAGCGAGCGCGGAGCTTGGGCAACGTGAGATCGGCGGCGAGCTTGCCGCCGCCATACCAGACCACTCCCCCGCCACTGGCCTTATGGTGCGGCAGCCCGACGGCATAGCCGGTGACTTCGCCCGGATGGGTCGTGCTGTACCGCTTGAACACCAAGATCCCAGACTGGTCCAGCTGGGCGAAGAACTCCTGCTCCGTTCCCGCTCCGGCGGCGGCCGTGGATACCGCGCGGCGGAGCGTGGCGCGGGGCGCTTCGGCCCATCCGCGCCGGATCGCCTGTTCCGTCTCGGCCCGGGTCGCGCGCTGGGCGGCGGTGCGATCCGCCGGAGCAGTGCCCCGCAGTCCGAACCGGCGTTCCGCGTCCCGGCACGCGTCCCGGACGCGATAGAAGTCGTTCCATGTCGTCGGGCGATCCCCGTCCTGGCGGGCCAGCGTGGCCACGATGTGGATGTGCTCCGGAGCGTGCCGGACCGCAACCCACCGCACACTGAGGTCGTCACCGGCGGGCGCGAGGCCGGTGCGGTCCATGACCCTGGCTGCGACCTGCGCCCATTCGCTATCTGAGAGCATGCGATCCTCCGGCGCGGAACGCACGGAGCAATGCCATACCGGCTGCGGATAACCGGATCCGGCGAGGGCGGCCAAGGGCTGCTCCAGCAGCCCGGTCAGGCGGTGAAAGTCCCGTGTTCCGTTGGCCCGGATCGGTGGTTCCAGGTCGGCCGGATCACTGAACCCGGCGACCAAGTGCGGATCGGTGTGCTCGTTCGCTTTCCCCGGGCCGTATAAGTAGTAAAGGAGCCGTCCTGCGTTGGTTCCGCGGATCACTTTGCCGATCATCTGGATCACTCGGAGCAGCTCACGGAATGTTCCGGCGCACCTGTTCCGCGGCCTCGTCGAGGCGATGGATTACCCGTACGCAGAACTGAGCCGCAGGGAGTAAATCCTCGCCTCGCTGCCCAGTTGCGTTAAGCCGCGCTACCGCCTGATTCAGGTTGGTCCCAACCCGCCGCACCAACCCGGCCGCCGCCATGAGTTCGATCAACGCTCCACGGAGCGGCGACCCAGCACGTGTTTGCGCACCACGAGCTGCAGCCAGCGTAACCTCGGCCGCGAATGCCCCGCGCGCCAGACCTGCCCTGGTCGCGGCCCCGCTGATCTCTTCGAACTCTTCCTCGGTCAGCGAGAACTGCACTACTCGCGGCCTCGGCACTGATTGACGCGACCGTCGTCGCCGTACCCCGTTGACCAACGCTCTCTGCCTCTCCATTCAAGCTATCGCCAGATGAGACCGCGCCCGGTCCCATCCCCTCTGCACCTCCATTGTTTGTGTCTGGGCTGCGTCAGTCCAGACACAAACAATGGATAGCGGTATCTTGCTCCAACTACGACTCTCAGTGATTTCTTCCGATGAAAGTCGGCACCAGCTGGTGTTGAAAAGCAGAGAATGACATTCGACGATAACACGCCACCTCACCCGAGGGACGCTAACCGACAGAGGCCTTCGCCCTCGGATGGGATGACGGGTTACGCTCACGGATGATGAGTGCGAGCGGCGAGGCAACACGGGTGCTGTACACGGTGGTCTGCGCGGCTCCCGCAGCATCCAGCGTGGACGAGTTCGTCAGGCTCGCCCAAGACGCTGGGTGGACCGTTCGGGCGATCACCACGCCCATGGGCGAGCGCTTCGTCGACACCGACAAGCTGGCCCATCTGACAGGCGACCGCGTACGGATCGGATTCCGGATGCCTGACGAGCCCGACGAGCTGCCGAATGCGGACGCGGTTGTAGTCGCGCCCGCCACCTTCAACACGATCAACAAGTGGGCAGCGGGGATCACCGACACGTTCGCGACGGGCTTGCTGTGCGAGCTAACAGGCGTAGGCGTGCCGATCCTGGCCGTGCCGTTGTTGAAGGCCGAGCTAGCCCGGCACCTAGCGTTCGAGCGCAGCTTGGAGGTGCTGCGCGCGATGGGGGTCAGGGTGCTGTTCGATCCGTCAGCGCCGCCGCAGGCACGTATGCCATCCTGGCCGAAAGTACTGGAAGAGTTGCACGCAGTGATCGGCGACCGGCAAGCAGGGAGTGATTGAGTGACAGAACCTTCAGGACGCGGGCAGCGGATCGCACGTGCTCGCCGCCGCCGTGGCCTGTCTCAGGCGGCGCTGGCCGGGTTAGTCGGTCGGTCGGAGAGCTGGCTGTCCCAGGTCGAGCGAGGCCTGCGCGAGGTAGACAGCCACACCGTTCTGAACGCGCTCGCGGAGATCCTGCGCGTCGAGGTCGCGGAGTTGACGAGCGACGAAGCTGCCACGCCGCGGTCGGCACGCTACACGGCCGCCCGGGACATCGAGCGGGCCATGATGGCCTACGACGGTCTCGAATCAGCGATAGCTGGCACCGAGGCCGATCGCCCGCCCGACATCCAGCGCCTGCCGCTCGCTGTCGGCAAGGTTAACCACACATATCAGGCGGCCCGCTATGACGAAGCGGGCCGAATGCTCCCGGCTTTGATCCGGGGCGTAGAAACGGCGGCCCGGACTTGTCCGGGCAAAGATGCAGTCGCGGTCGGCACCATGCGCGCGCAGATCTATCAAGCCACCGCAATGGTCCTGAACCGGGTTGGGGAAACCGAGCTGGCATGGACCGCTGCCGACCGCGCGATGACCGCCGCAGAGCACGCCGGGGCAGGACTGATGGCGGCACTATCGGCTTACCGGCTGGCTCACGTGTTCACCCGCCGGAAGCGAACGGCACAGGCCCGTGACCTCACGACTGGCGCGGCCAGCGCGCTGCACCGCTCAGCTCGCAACGCGGACCCTGAACGACTATCGGTGGCAGGCAGCCTGCACCTGGCCGACGCGCTGGCAGCTGCCGCCGAGTTCGACCTTGCGGCAGCGGATGGCTCCCTCGCCCAAGCCCAGCAGATCGCTGAACGCCTCGGTGAAGACCGCAACGACCACTGGACCGCCTTCGGCCCGTCCAACGTCCGCATCCACCGCATCTCAGCCGCGGTGGCATTCGGCGACGCAGACACCGCCGTACAGACCGGCGAGGCCCTCGACTTCCGGCATCTACCGTCCGGCCTCGTAGGCCGCCGCAGCCAAGTCAGCCTCGACCTTGGCCGCGCCTACGCTCAGCAACGCCACGATGCGGCCGCCGTCAACATGCTCCTGGAGGCCGAGCGCATCGCCCCGCAGCTGGTGCGCTATGACGCCGCGACCCACGACTTGCTCGCGCTCCTGATGCGCAGAGAGCACCGCGCCAGCACGCCCCAACTGCGCCCACTGGCCCACCGCGCCGGCGTGATCTGACCGCTGATCCGCACAATCGTGCGGGTTGTATGCTCTGCCAACCGCACGCTGGAACGCCCGCACCGATAACGGAGGTAGCCCGGCCAGGCGCGCATACCTTGGTCGGCCGTGCCCGAGACGCTGATCACCCGACCCAAGCACCGGGCCTTCCCTGGACGGCCTGACCAGATCGCTCACGCCCGCGACTTCACCCGCCGGGTTCTTGGACCATGCCCCGTCCTCGACGAGGCAGTTCTGCTCGTCAGCGAACTGGCCACAAACGCCATCGAGCACACCGCGACTGCCAATGAGGGCAGCTTTCACGTGACGATCTACCAGGGCGACTCATCCCTGCTGATCGCCGTCACCGACGACGGCTCAGGCAATGTCCCGACGCCAGGACACCAAGCGGACACCCTCGCAGAAACCGGACGAGGCTTGGATATGGTCGAACTGATTGCCGACCGCTGGGCTAACTGCGGCGATGGCCACGGCCGCACTGTCTGGTTCGAACTGTCCTGGAAGCAACCTGAATCAGGTTGACCAAGCTCACGATCACTTCTAGGCCTTATCTGAGATACTTGGATATCCCCTCAGTCGCTTCGGTGGCTGAGTGCGAGGCCCTGCTGGTCGGGGCCTTTGTGTTCCTGGACCGATCGCAAATCCCACTTGTAGAGCATTGGACGCCGCCTATCGAGCCAGACCGGAACACGCGGCCCGTAGAGAGCCAAGCAGAGCGATGCTCAAGGCTTGAGATAAGTTGGGCTGCCTCGATAGAGCTGCCGCCTCCGGTGTCCAGGCCGTGTCGAGAAGAATGCCCATGTCCGGTTATCTGGCAGAGGTATCTACTGCCTCTTCATCTTGGGCTAGCGGCCGCCGGGGATGCTAGGAATGCTGTCATTGCCCGTTGGCGATATTCATCGCTGAGGGTTGATAGCGCACGGGCTACAATAGCCGCTGTTGTGACGCCGTCTGTGATCGTACGAATTGTATCCGCTAGGGTGACGACCACATGATGTATACCGTCGCCGTATGGGAATGCACTCAGCTGTACCGAAGAAGCGATGGCGAGCAATGCGTTAAGGACCTTCCCAGCATGTGCCGGCCGGTCATCCTCAGAGTCTTCGCCTACTGAAAAGGTGTGGGCTCGAATCGTTTCTGCGTCCAGCATCGGCTCGGCGTTAAGGGCGGTCCAGGCGAGCAGCGCACCGACGACCTTCGGGCGTGCACCTGATGGTGCAGCCCACGCGCTACCATAAGCTGCTGCACCTGCCCAGCCCGAAACACGTTCGACAACGTTGTCCTGGGTGGATTGGCTGACAAGATTGCGGATAAGATCGCGGTATTGAACAAATGAGGCAGCATGATCGACCCATGCTGCCGGTCTACTGATGCTTAGTGCAGTATAGCCTGATGGATTCCATTCTTCTTCCTGTGCACATATCCACCATGGCGCGAGAAACGGCAGATCGACCGCGCGTGCGGCGATGAGTGCCGCTCGCAGGTCTTCCGGTGGCGGTGCCTCGATCTGACCATCCTGGCTGGCTGCGTCGAGCAGGTCTAGTGTGCCAAATGCCGGTATGCCTTCCGCATCTGCTAGGGTCTGCAAAGCGATATCATCGACCCACAGCGGTGCGCCGATCTCTTTCGCTAGCAGGAGTGCTGAGTTCCATGTGGCCCTCTCGGTGTCGCGAGCGTCAGGCCGGATGTTGAGGTAAGTCAGATCCCGCTGTAGCGCATCAGCATCGTCAGCCCAGCCCTGGACCGCGCCCGCGTCGTAATGCGTGATGGTGGGGCGGCCCGCGTGAGGATCCCAGCCCAGCGTTGTGTCGCTGCGATGTGCGAGGATTGCACGGGCGCTATAGATATCATCTCGCAGCGAGGCGGGCAGAATGATCTGCCGGAACAGGCCGGTGAGATGGGTTCGAGGGATGCCGAGCTTACAGCCGATCACAAGGGCGCTGATGTCGACAACTACCCGGGACCGTAGCGCGTCATGCGCAGCCTGGGTCCGCCGCGCGCTGTGGGCTGGCGGCTCTTCCCGGATTGCGTAGCAGCCTAGCGCCCGCTTGATAAGGCTCTCGGTGTAACTGCGGTGAGTGACGTCAGCGAGGAACGCCGCCGGAAGATGGCCGAGCCATAGCTTGGGCATGATTTTGCTGAGTATTTCTGCTTGAGGCTCGAACTGTGATTTTAGTTCTTCAATAAGCCCGGTCAGATTAACGTCCTCCGGGTCGCCGCCGCCAGAAGTCAGACTTATCCGTTTGATCGTGGGATTGGTTCCATGAGCTGCGAAGTAGTCCTCCAGCAGCGCGCGGGCGCGTGCGAGTCGTGTGTCAGTTACGATTGCAGGGGCCATCATGACGAGCTTAGCTGCCTCCGCGCCGACCTGTTCGTCCTTGATCCACGCTGCCGAGATGGTGAGTATCCAGTCGAATGTGGCTTCTGGAAGTGCTTGCAGTGATTCAGATACGAGTGCCCGGGCAACGGCGAGTATCAGCAGGACCTGTTCGCGCTTGGTGGCCGTCAATGGTGCAGGGTCAAAAAGTACTTGCAGGGAAATGGCAAACTTGCGTCGGTGATAGAGCGCCTCGGCACGGATCCACCGATATGTGGCTTGACGTATAGCAAATTGCGGATCAGATTGGTCGAGTTCTTCCAGAAGCAGACGGGCCTGGGTGTCCACTTCTTCCCAGAGCTGCCGCCGGCCGGCCGCCTCGGCTTTGGCCTCGCGCGCAATGCGCCGTAGTTCGCCGTCCTGCGAGCCGATGATTGCATCGGCGATCTCGCTGACCTTCTTGTGCAGATTGGCTTGCTTGGCAAGCATCATTGCCCGGATGCGCAGCGAGTTGTCGCCGCGTTCTTGGCCAAAGGAGTCGAGCCGTTCTACGCCTTCTACTGCATTTCCGGAATCTATCAGCGCATAGGTTTCTAGCTCAGCTGCCTGCAGTGTCGTTCGATATCGGCGAGCAAGGCGCAGCGCCCTCTCATAGTCGCCGGACGTCAGTGCGGCGGTTCCTTGAACGAGGTCAGCAGCCTGCGGATTGTGATCGCGTAGTAGTTGAAGCTGGCGTCCAAGACCGTCTGCACCGTCGCCGTCGACCGGCACTCCGAGCCGAGCCAGACCGAGTAGCGCTCGTTCAATGTAATGAGGCTTATTTTCTGCGAGGTCCAGCGCGCGCAAGTACGACATGCGGGCTTCGTCACGCGTCCCGTGGGAGAATGCGAAGGCTGAACCGCGTATCAGTTGCGCCTCGATGCGGTTGGGAAGAGTTGAAGCGAGCTTGAGCGCCAATTCATTGTTATCTGTCAGTAGCGCGGCCATAGCCGCGAACTGGCGGACTTCAGCGGACTTTGCTTCCTCGGCAGTGGCCTGACCATCTGGGGCGCACTGCAGGAGCCGTAGCGCGCCGATGGCGTCTCCTGCCTCGATGCGGGCCCGGCCGGCCAGCGCGAGCGCCTCGCCTGTGCTACCGCCCCATTGCTGACGTGCGCGCCGCACGGCGAGAGCGTTGTCCTCGATGTTTCGTAGCAGGATGTTGGCGTCCTCAAGTCCTATGGGGGAGCCGGGGGTATGCAGACGGGTCAGAATCGCCTGACAGCGGCGCAGTTGTGCGGCCGGTGAGTCGGGAATCAGGGCTAGTGCCGCCTCAGCAGCGCTCTGGGCTGACTCACCGTCGTCAGCCATTAGTCGCACAACGCTGACACTCACCAGTACCCCGGCAGCGTGCAGCTTGCGGACATCATCTGGTAGCGGTGCTACTGGAACTGGCACGACGGCGCGATCGGCATTAGTGCCGCGCCTGGGGCCACTGCTTGAGGCAGCAACAGAACGGTCCGGGCCGAGGCTGACGAGGGCTGGGTCATACCCGAGGCAGGCCAGCGCTGCTGCGGCTAGTTCTAGGACGGCCGCTTTATCTTCGTGTGTTGTGGCGATGTAGAAGTCGGCCAGCGGGCGCAACTCTGCGCAAGTGCTCAAATCGATCGTCTGTACGGCATCGCGGATCGCAGCGATCGTCGCGGTGTCATCCGCAGACACGCGGCTCGACGTGGCAGCGCGCAGCCGGTGGACGGTAGCGAGCGCTAGTTCGCCATTTTCCTGGGCTTTCTGGGCGGCCTTGCTGTATGCGCGCGGCGCAGTGCTGGAGTCGGCCGTTTCGGCCAGTGCGCCGACGAGCGCCCACCCGTCTCCAGTCGCATCTGCCCGCAGCCAGGCCGGAGGCCGGTTCAGAGTTCTGTTGATCCAGCTCGCCAGCGGTATCACACTGTCGCTGGCTAGCTCCGCTATGGCAGCGTCAGCACGCTTCGATGAAACAGCCCTTAGTCTTCTCTCCCATACCTGTGCCTGCGGCGGCAAGTCGCGACGGGAGCGAAGTTCATCGCCCGGTCCTGGGTCGGAGGCAGGGCTGAGCTTGCGAGGCGGCACGTCGTCGGGGTGGGCATGAATAAGAAGGTCAGCTGCCACGTCGGCAGCATTACGCGCCGATATCGGCTGCCACTTGGTGTCAGATTCGACGCCTTTGTCCGCAACGAAGTCTGAGATGCCCCTCACCGCAACGACAAGCACGTTGTTCGTGTGCGCAGCCTCATACGCGCCAAAGGACTCCATGTCAATAGCAATACAGTCGTTCAACCTGTTACGGATCCGCTGGAAAAGATGATTACGGTCATCGGCTACGACTGCTTCTGTTGAAGCTATAGCTCCAACTGTGACTATCGGTTTAAGGTGCTTTTCCAGGCTACGCCCGGGCATACGGGCGACCTGTCGAGCAAGCTGGACGAGCTGGTATGCTGTGCTTCGACCGGTGGGCCGCGACAGGAACCTCGAAGCCCCTCCCGGATCCTTGCTGTACTTGCCTGATTCTGCGTTATAAACGCGTTCGGCAATCACCACGTCACCGTGCTGTTGGTCATTTGGTTTTAGCCCTGCTGCAATTCCTACAAATATCACTAGATCGGCATTGAACTGCTCGACAGCGTATCCGACCAGTGACGCGGTCGTCGCGTTTCCCATACCGATCTCGAACACGTACGCGGTCCAGCGCACGTTTATCCCCGACACGGTGGACTTCAGATAACGGGCACCGCTGGGAGCACGCAGTTCCTCGCCCTGAGCAAACCGGTCACGGACGGCGACGTATTCCAGCGGCAAGGCAGTCAACACAAGCGCTGTACGTTCGGCGCGTTGGCCTTCCCCCATCAGCATCGACTCAGCCGCCAGTGTGGTCTGCCAGCACACCGCGCGCCCGCGGCGCGTCGATGTCACCGCGCCTACGCTGAGCAGGGCAGTGAGTGCCTTGTTTGCGGTCGTCGGCGACATCCCAGTCAGACTGGCGATACGCCGACCGGACAGCGGCTCGATCGTGTCGGACAGCGTAGCGAGGACATGTCGCATCGCCGGGCTAAGCTGAGTCACGGATCTACCTTGCCACGGAAGAACACGGCATGTCCATGTGCTGGACACCACGTGTTCGGCTCTGGCATCATGACCCCATGAGCCACGACGACACGGTCCGGAGACTGAAGGCGAGGTACGCAGATAGCTGCCGGTATGCGAACTTCGGCCCAGTGCTCCAGTCGTTGGAGATCCATGGCTTCAGGGGAATCACGGACCTGATATTGATGCTAAATTCATCTATAACCGCCCTATCTGGACTAAATGGGACAGGCAAGAGCACGATCGCTCAGCTGGCCGCCTGCGGGTATCGCAGCCGGGCCTATGGGGAACGTCGGCGTTACTACGTCAGGAACTTCTTCCCGCTTTCGCTTGCCGATCCTGAGCCGTTCTCACCGAAAGGCAGGGTGTTGTACTCCTACTGTGCTGATGGGAGCGCAGCCACCCAGCAAGTCACGGTCAGCCGGATCGTGCACGAATGGTCCGGCTACAAGCGGCAGCCAGAGCGGGCCTGTTACTACATAGGGGTTACGCAATTCATCCCGAAAATTGAACGTCGGGACTTTTCAATATACGGGGGCCACCTGCTAGAGCTCGGGGAATCGCGGGACATGCCGCCCGAGACTGCACAGTACATCAGCACGATCCTTGCGCTGCCCTACGAACACCTAGGTTTCACCGAAGTCATCCACAATAAGCGCAGCGCCGAACTCGCAATGGCTACTCGCGGCGGGCAGCGATACTCTGAGAACAACATGGGATTTGGCGAAGGCCGCGTCGTTTACATGGTCAATACTATGGAGGCGGCCCCCAAACAGAGCCTTTTCGTACTAGAAGAGCCAGAGACCTCGCTGCACGGTGAGGCTCAGCATCGCCTCGCTCGCTACTTTGTTGATGTCGTGGGGCGCCGTGGGCATCAAATTATCATGACCACCCACAGCTCGGCAATTCTGGCAGAACTCGGCCGAGAATCTGTGATTTATCTGCGGCGCGAGCCCGATGGTTCTCTATCGGCAACGCCCGGCCTGAGCACATACCAGATCGACTCCTATCTCCACGGAGACGACCGGTCGCAGAAAGGTGCCACCATCTGCGTCGAGGACTCTTTCGCCCGGTACCTTGCCATCGAGATCCTTCGTCGATGTGATTCCGACCTTCTAGCAGGCTGCGAAGTTCTACCTGTCGGCGCAGGTCAAGACATTCCGGCAGCAGTCAAGCTCTTCAAGCGCGCGGGTCTGCGTACCGTGGGCCTTTGTGACGGTGACATAAAGCCTGAAGGCGTGGAATTCATGAGCAGTCTGCCTGGCAGCCGGGCGCCCGAGGTCGAAGTCTTCACTGATCCAGCCGTTAGGGCCTACTTCGCCAAGGATCCATACAAGATCTCCCTGAAAGAAGTTCTAGTCGGTGTGGCAGACCATCACGACTATTCATCCGCAGTCGCAGAAAAGCTAATGCTCGAAACAAACTTCGTCGCCGTAGAAGCTTGCCGGGCCTATGTCAATGCGCGCTCCCCAGACGATTTCACCCCTATTATCGCCTTCCTGCATAAGGAACTTGGCGATCGTCGCTAACGGCCAAGTGACCCGCCCTCGTCTTGCACCGCGACCGATCGATGCCCCACGGCGCCGTTGCGAGCAGGCTATCGGCAGGGTGTCTAGCGGTGCACCCAGGCGAGGCCAGGCAGGCGACCTGGGACAGGGCATGGGTCAGGACCGGCGCACTTCTGCTGAAATGTAGTCCTCCACAACCTCAGCGATCCTCGAAGCCGTAGGTTTCGAGCTTGAGGGTGCGGGCGTTCTCGGTAACCGTGCGGACCTTGTCATCGGGATAACCGTCAGGCTTGCGGGCGCTGATCTCGACCCGGACTTCCAGCTCGACCCCATCAGGCGCGGCGAGGTGCTGGATGATCTCTTGGGACAAGCGCGTCAGGTCACGTGCGTAGCGCTCCGGGTTGATCCGGGCGACGCCAAAGAACCGCGCGTTCTTCGGACCTGGCGGAGGCGGCTCCTCGTCACCATTTCCGGCACCTGATTCACCGTCGGGCCCCTCCGGGTTCTCGGCTCCCCCGCCGCGGGCCCCGTCGGGGTCTTCACCGGTGCCGCGACGCCGACGTGCCTCGGCTTCCCGTTCCGCTATCTCCTGCTGGCGCTGAGCGAGCGCCAGGTCGGGTCGGACAAGCAACGTTTGGTCAGTGATTTGGCTGAACACGTCCTGGTGCGGGATGGCGAGCCCTACGAACCTCTCGGTCTTCTCGTCGTACCCAGTAGCGATCGCGAATGCTTCGGCGTCCCAGGTGAGTTCGTTGGCGGCGCCAGTGACACCTGCGTCAAGCACCGAACGGTCACACAGCCGGGGCAGGTAAGGGTGTCGGCAGTAATACCCCCACAACTCCCCCACCCGGATATGACCCCGCTCCCAGACGCTGCCCAGCCGGTGGTCCAGGTCGTAACGCACGCTGCGGGCCCCATGCACCGTGCGCAGCAGGTCAGCCTGGCAGAGCTTGTCGCTAGCCCGTTCCGCCAAGCGCTCTTTCGCACCGTCGGCGCGCACTACGTCCCAGGTGACCGGACGGTCGGGCTCTGGCTGAACCGGCACCAGTGCCCAGTGGTATGCGGTAGCGATGCGCAGGCCAGCCGTCTGGTCGGCGGCTGCCAGCCGGGTAGCAGCTTGCGCGGCCTGTTGGCCGGTGAGGTCCAGCTCTAGGATTCGCTCGTTTGTGCCCGCGATGCTGTTCCAGGCCAGGTAGTCGCGGACCGCCTCCTCCAGCTCCTCAAGCCGGTTGGTGTCGGCGGCCAGGAAGACCACCATGTTGCGGTTCACTCGTTGTGCCGATCCGCGGGTGTCCAGCGCGCGCCGGGCGAACAGCATGGCTGACGATGCGTCATCGCCGCGCGCATGGCGGTATTGGGGGTGCACGATCACCAGCCGGACGGCCGGGTCGTCGGGGATGTCGCCGGTGTCAGCCGACCCGATCTGCACCCGCGGGAACGCGCCGCGGGAACGCATCTCATGTTCGGTCAGCCGCCGAACGATCTCGGCCCAAACATCCTCTTGGCGATCCCGCAACCGGTCCGCATAGTCTCGGGCTAGGCGGCTGATCGAGGCCTGCGTGTCATACCAGTACCTGTCGCCGTCACTGTAGAGGTACGTAGCGCGGTCGGACAGCAGGTGCAGCGCCGACCCGAAGTTACCGACCGTGTCGCCGGGCACCGCGACACCCAGCCAGATCGACGGCTGCTCGATCCCCTTGTGTGCCGATCGAAGCGTGGCCGCCGAACCGAAAAAGACGGCCCGGGCAATTCGCCGGGTCACCGAACGCTGCGCGAGTACCGACCTGGACCGGTCCACAGCCGCCGGCGTCGAGCCTTCACCGTCGATGTCGGTGTCGATGATCGGTTTGAAGTCGTCCTCCAGGTACTGGGTCAGCTCGCTGCGCACCCGGTCGGAATCGAGCGGAACCCCGCCCGGCATGATCAGCGGTGCCGCATCGCCCGCCTGCGATAGTGCGTAGATGACCGCGCTCATCAGCCGCAGCACCCCGCGGGTGCGCTGGAACCGCTCCAGCGTCGACCAGTCCCCGTACAGCCGGTCGAACAGCTCTGGGTGGATTGGGTACGCGGCCTGGATTCGCTCCTCGTATGCCGGTTCGGCGCAGCCGCTAGGGAACTCGCCCCGATGCCGGGCGTAGAACTCGGTGAAGGTCCGGGCAACCGCGCTGATATCGGCACGGGCGGCGGCATCCGGCTCCTCGAACAGGCGGCGCCGCACTATCTCGAACGATTCCCGGTGCGATGCGGGCCGCCACTGATCGGCTGTACGCCGGATCACCTGCTGCAGCCGGGCCAGTGCTTCCCGCCCGTTCCGCCCGCCGACTTCCAGGTCCGAGCCGCGCTCCCGCTCCTCATTCGAGGGCGTTTCCGACGACGCAGGGATCGACACCACCAGCATGGCCCCAGGCACGGACTTGACGACTTCCGTGAGCGTCTGCGCGAACGTGAACTGGGTATCGAAAGTGCCACCGTCGAGATCGTCGCGTCCGTACAGCTGCCTCGCGTACGCCACCCACTCGTCGATCAGGATGAGGCACGGCGCATGTTCCGCGATAAGCCGGTGCAGCGCCGCGCCAGGGTTGCTGCGGGTCGCGTCCGCGTCTGCCACGATGCTGAACGCCCGGTGAGCACAAACCGGGCCTCCGTGCGCCCCACCGAGCTGCCAGGCAAGCTCACCCCACAGCGTCTTCACGTGCGTGCCGTCGCTCTTTACCGAGCCCTTGCCCGCCGCAATGTGGTTGCCGACCAGCGCCACCCGGGACGCCACACTGCCCAGCGGCCCGATCTCGTGCCCGGCCAGAAGATCCTGAAGTTCCTGGGGGTATTCGGCCAGGTCACGGCCGGACATGAGATGCCACAACGCCAGCATGGAGTGGGTCTTGCCGCCGCCGAAGTTGGTTTGCAGGTTCACTACGGGGGAGGTGTTCTGGTCACCGCCGATCCGCCGTGCCGCCCGGGTCAGGAGGTCCTTCAGTCCCTCGGTGAGATACGTGCGCTGGAAGAACTCCACCGGATCGACGTACTCCCGGCTGCCCTCTCCTACCGAAACGAAGTACAGGTCGGCAGCGAACTCCGCGGCGCTGTAGTTCCCGGTGTACACGTCGCGGTGTGGGGTGATCACTTCCCGCCAGGGTTTCAGCCCCAGGCCCTCGGTCCCGGCCACGGACTTGACCACCTTGCGGGTCTCGGCCTCGAACGCCGAGCGCTGCTGGTCGAGCCGGAGCCGCCGCACCTGGGACGCCTCATCGGTGGCGTCGGCCGCCGTGAGCAGCCGTTCCATCGTGTCCAGCGCCCGGTAGGTATCGTCGGCGGAGAACGCATCCCCGTGAGCCCACCGGTTCCCGGTCTCCCGCAGCTCGCTGGCGAAACTCTGCTCGGTCCGGGACAACTGATCCTTGAATGCCCGCCAGTCCTCGGTGATCACTCGGAGCAGGAACCGGGGATCGGACCGCGAGTACTGGCGCTCGCCGCCATGCCGCGAGGCGTCCCGGGCAGCCAGCACCTCCACCCAGTCACGTCCACCGAGGATGGTCGCTGCCATCGCCGCATCCACGAACGGGCCCAACCCAACTGCCAGGATCTCCAGCCCGCGCCCGACCCGGTCCCGGTTGCTCACCGCCATCGACCCGTCTCCCGCTACTCGCCGTCCCGTTCAAAACCCAGTTGCCCCTGAACCGATGGCCTGGCGATCTCTGGCCTCCGGGATTCCTCAGCCAGATCCGACCAGGAGGTGCCCAGCCCGTTGAACAACCGCGCGGACTCGGCCCACCCACGCCGTTCAGCAATCGAGAACAGCAGATAGGCAAGCTCCCGTACCGCATCCATGTCCACCACAGCCTTTGCCGCCGCCATCAACCGCGCCGCCGCATCTCCACCCTCTTCTTGCACCCGCTTCGCCAGATGCAGCACGATCTCCCACTCCGACACCCGGTCATCATGTGCGGGGTCATAGTCCGCCGGAATATCCCCAACCGACAGCAACCGCACCTTGCCGCCGCCCGACTTCAGCACGCCCGCGCGCTCAAGCCCGGCAACCGAGGTGTTCTTCGCCTTCGTCAGCGTTTCCGCCACTCCGTACGGCCCCTCATCGAACCCGTAACTCTTGAACCACTCCACGCACCACCGCGTATCCGCCCCGAAGTCCCCCTCCTGCTGCGCCAACACCTCATCGAGCACCTGGTTAATCAGCGTCAGCGCCGTACGGACGCTCATCTCCGACCCATCCGGCTCATTCATCCGCGCATGCCGCGAGAACACAGCCATCCCCGGACCGATGGCCGCTTGGGGCAGGTCGACAGGTGCCACGCCGCCGTGCTCCAACTTGCGCAGCGCGTCCGGCAACTCCTCTCTGAGTGCCGCGATCAACCCTCGCCTGTCAGTAACCTGTGCCTCGCGAGGGCGGGGACGGCATGCCAGCATGATCGACGACGCCAGTGCATTGCTGTCGTTACTGCGAGGTCGCCCGCCGCGCTCGGTTCGCATAGGCCAGGTTCCAGTCACCGCCCAACCCGACTTCAGCATGCCTTTAAGCAACGTCTCCCAGCCAGTCGATGCCTGGGCACCAGCGCTGTCAGCCTCGGCTTGCTTGAAGGCGTAGAAGACCGTGATTGGAAATCCAGGAGGGGTGGTCCGCGAAATCTGGGCGAACACCTTCTCGAAGCCGTCCTCGAAGAATCGGCTCGCTTGTTCCTTCCCATTGTGCCGGAACGGGTCGGCGACTAGCTCATCGGTCTTCGGAGTAAGGACCGTGGCCATTAGCTCGGGATACGCCCTGCCGAGTGAACGTCGGAGCCAAACATAAAAGAAATCAGACAGATCAGCGTAACCCACGTTGTCGTAGTATGGCGGATCAGTCGCTACGAGAAAGCCTTGGTATGGGCGATCCAGTGCGTCATATTGGCCACTGAAACCGACCGAACTCGTAGGTGACATTCGCACAGCCTGCGATATGCCGACTGCATGGTCCTCGATATTTCCTGACGACTCAGAGAATGGATTTACTTCAGCAAAGTCCCAGGTAATCGGAATCGCCTGGCGGGCAAAGATATTTCGGATCCCTTCATTCTTAGGGTCGGGCATCCACGTCGATATGGTGGAGCCATAGGTGGCAAGTCGGTCTATGGCGAAAGCCAAGTAAGCTGCGATTGCATTTGCATAGCTCGGTTCGGCTTCGCCAAGAATCTGGTCGCAGGCTTCTTGGACCATTTCCGTGAAAGCATTGAGTGCGGTGAGCTGGCGGTCGGTGAACAGGTCGGCCCAGGTGCGCATGCCGTAGCCCTGGACGCGGAATCCGAGGGCTTGTTCCGGGAGTTCGGCGTCGGGCACATCGTTAGGCCTAGGAACGTCGGCGGCTTTCTCGTGCTCGTCACTAGGCGGCAGATAGTACCGCTGCCGCGTTCCCTCGGCCGCGATAGCCATCAGTTGGGCGCCCATCCGGCCTGCCTGACCCTCGGCACGAATGTACGCCAATGGCACCGGGGTGCCGCACAGCAGGCAAACCGCTCCAGTGCGGCCGACCGTTCCCTCGCGGGGGAAGCCTTGGGGGCCACGGATTTCGAACCGGACTCGCTTACCGTCGGGAACGGGGACGACGTAGCGCTCTTTGCCTTTCTTCCTTCCTAGCCAGAAGGAATGGACCAAGGGCATGATACCGGCACATGCGGGGTTTGGGCATGTGACGGTGCGGGCCCAAATCCAGGCGATTACAGTGGCCTCGGTGCCGTCGGGAAGCTTGGCCTTGGGGTAAAGGTGGCCGATGTGCTTCTCTGCCTCATCGCGCATCCATCGGCCATAGCGGCGGACATCCTCCGCCAAGCCCGTTGCTCCGGGCCACGAATGCGCCTGCTCGGCGGCACCGGGGAAAACGGGCGGGTGCCCGGCGAACTTCTGCGGGAACTCAATGAGGGCCTTGTTGATGAGGACCGCGACCGGGTTGAGGTCTGAGGCGTGGGCTTCGAGACCGAGGCGCTGGGCTTCCAGGGGGATCGACCCGCCGCCGGCGAATGGGTCCAAGATCGGCGGCGGGTTGCCGTCGCAGGACTTCCAGATCTCTTCACGGGCCTCTTTCAGCAGGGCCTCGTCGTGGATGTTCTCCCACACGACCAAGCGCTTGATGATGCCGTGGAGGCGTTCCCGTTCGGCGGCCTGGGCCTCTTCGGTGGGGAACTGCTCGGGATGGGCTGAGGGATCATCGACCAACTGGGCGAACAGGACTGCCCGACACGCGGCCAGGGGCCGACGTGCCCACCACAGGTGGAGCGTGGACGGATGGCCGTGGCGGATGGACTTCTCCCGGGCGGACTCGCGGTTGATGTCTTCAAGCGGAATGGCGACCTCGATCAGTTTGGGCTTGTACCAGCGCGCAGGTTCGGTCATGACGGGTCGCTTCCCCTCGCCCATTCCTTGTCCCAGTCGCCTGACATGCCGGTCGCGTCGAAGTCGCCGAAATCCACGTCGCGGAACGGGTCGACGACATAGCGGACCTGGTCGCGTTCTGGCCCGTCGGAGTGCACGCTCACCAGGGCGAGCCGGTACCGCTGCGCGGCGTTCTTGCCGGTGAGGGCCTCGGTCTTGGTGACCCAGAATTCCTCTCCTCCGACGATCCGGCCCTTGACCTCGATGTGCACCAGGTGCCCGTCGGGAGCGCGGGACACGATGTCGTAGCCGGGATTGTTGTGCGGCATCTCCATGGGCTGACGGCCGAGCGCCCGCTCAGCGGCCATTACCGCGGCAATCGCCCGGCGGTCCGTCACAGTCGTGTCTTTCGCGGTCGGCGACGGCGCGGCACTACGGCCGAGCAACTTGTCCAGGAGCCCTTGCGGGAGCACCAGCGCGCCGCCCGCGACCGCGGGTGGCTTGGGAGTCAGGGCTTCGTCGCGGGCCAGGTCGGCGAGCCTTCGCTCAAGGCGCCCTTCCAGGTCACGGGCATGGCGGAAGGCGGTCTCCGGCCGGATCTTCAGGGTGCGCCCGGCAGCCTCGGCCTCCAGGAGTTCGGCGTGCCGTGCATCCCAATGGTTGATCTCCTGGGTTAGGCGCTGCCGGACCAGCCTGCGGGTTTGGCCTGCCCGCGCCGATACCTGCTCCTGGGTGCTGGCGAGCAGGGCCGGCATACCGTGCTCGACCCCCCAGTCCATCGCCAACTGGTCGACTCCGCTGCGGAGCCACGGCTGGGTGACCACGGTGGCGGCGCCAGCTCGTTCCGCCTCGTGTGTGGGTTCATAGTCCAGATACCTGGCCTCAGCAGTCGGCTGCGCGCCTGCGGGTGTGATCTCCACGAAGTCGAAGCGCTTGTTGACGGTGCGGGCCGGGAGGTGCCCGTCGGTGATCTCTTGCGTGACGGCGACGAGCAGCCGAGGCTGTTCGCTGGGGTCGTGCCGGTCGATCAGCATGGTGCCCTGCTTGAGCAGGCTGCCGTAGCGTTCGATGGTCAGGTCGGTGACCGCATCCAGCAGCGGATGGCCTGGGGCAAGCAGGTCCGCGCCGAGCTGGCCGGGGATGCGCGTCAGCTCTCGCTCGAACGTCACCCGTTCGTAGGACTGAAGCACAGGCGCGCCCAGGCCGATCTGTCGGTCCCGGGCGCGGATCGCGCCAGGCACGTGCCGTATCTCGTACCGCCCGGTTTCCCGCTGGGCGATCCTTCCGCCGAGGAGCTTGAACGCGTCGAGGAAGAACGCCCGGATGTAGTGCGGCTGCAATCGGCGGGCCCGGGCCTCGTCCATCTGGGCCCGCCACTTCTCCAGGTCGGCGCGGGCCAGCACGTCGTGGCTGGCGGCGCGTTCGGCGATGAGCCGGTCGAGGCCCTCTCCGACGCTCGCGTCGATGACCCGGTCGAGGCTGGCGCGGACCTCCGGCCGGTCGCCGTAGCGGATCGCTTCGAGCAGCAGGTCGCGCAGTGGCTGGCCCTCGAACGCCTGCCCCAGGACGTCGAACACCTTGCCCTTATAGGTCTCGCGCTGCTGTTCCAGCTTCTCCAGGAGCCGCTGGAAGACCGCGCCCTCGCGGGTTCCCTCGGCGACCAGGTTCCACAGGTGGCAGACCTCGGTCTGGCCAATCCGGTGGATCCGTCCGAACCGCTGCTCGATCCGGTTCGGGTTCCACGGCAGGTCGTAGTTGACCATCAGGTGGGCGCGCTGAAGGTTGAGTCCCTCACCGGCGGCGTCGGTGGCTACGAGGACACGGCAGTTGGCGTCCTGGGCGAAGACCTCCATGACCTTGCGGCGCTCTTCGCGCCGCACGCCGCCATGGATGATGACCACCGCTTCTGGGTCGCCGAGCAGGCCGCGGATGCGTTCGGCCAGGTACTCCAGCGTGTCGCGGTGCTCGGTGAAAATGATGATCTTGCGGAGGGCACCGTCGGCGCCGCGGATGAGCTCGCTCTCGGAGAGGAGATCACGCAGTTCGGTCCACTTGCGGTCGGTGCCGGCGTAACGGACCCGACGAGCCAGCTCTGTGAGCCCGGCCAGCAGGGCGATCTCGTGGTCGAGTTCGGCTACCGTGCGGGCGGCTGTGGCGGCGTCGACCACATCGGACTCGATTTCCTCGACCTCGCCGCTGGTCAGGTCGTCGAGTTCCTCCAGCTCCTCGGGAAGGTCGCGGCCCAGGAGGCCGACCAGGCGCTCGCGGAGGCTTCTTTCTATGGGTGACTCTCCGGCCGCCGGCGCGCTGGCCAGCTCATGGCGGCGGCGTTCCAGCCGCTGTCTTCTGCGTTCCAGCGATTTCAGGATGGCTTCCGGGCTGGAAGCGAGCCGACGCTGAAGCACGGTCAGCGCGAACCCGACCGTCACTCCGCGGCGCGTGTCACCCTCCTGCTTGAGCCGGTCGGCCCGGTTCATCTCCTCTCGGACGTACTGGGTGACCGCCTCGTACAGTTCCATCTCGCTATCTGAGAGCGGGTACGGCACGGTGTAGGCGCGGCGCTCGGGGAACAGCGGCTTGCCTTCGAAGGTGAGCAGCTCCTCTTTCACCATCCGCCGCATCAAGCCCTCGGTGTCCACCGTGTGCACCGCGTCCCGGTACCGGCCCTCGAAGCGGTCACTGTCCAGCAAGGCCAGGAAAAGCTGGAAGTCCTCCTCCTTGCCCGAGTGCGGCGTCGCGGTCATCAAGAGCAGGTGCCGGGTGTGGCGGCCGAGCAACTGGCCGAGCTGGTAGCGCTTGGTGGTGTGCAGTTCCCGGCCGAAATAGTGCGCGGACATCCGGTGTGCCTCGTCGATCACCACCAGGTCCCAGTCGCACCGGTCGAGTTGGTCGCGCAGGTCGCCGGCCCGCGAAAGTTGGTCCATCCGCGCGATCAGCAGTGGCCAGCGCTCGAACACGGTGGCGTCCGGCTGGGCCTCGACAAGCTGGCGGGTGAGTAGCTCAAAACGCAGACCGAACTTGTCTACCAACTCCTCCTGCCACTGATCGACCAGGCTCCCGGGGGCGACGATCAGGATGCGCTCGGCGTCGCCGCGCAGCATCAGTTCCTTGGCGTACAGCCCGGCCATGATGGTCTTGCCTGCGCCGGGGTCGTCGGCGAGCAGGAATCGCAGCGGGGTGCGGTCCAGCAGTTCGCCATACACGGCCTCGATCTGGTGCGGCAACGGGTCGAGGTCGCTGGTGTGGACCGCCAGCATGGGATCGAAGCGTGCCGCCATTCTTACTCTCAGTGCTTCGGCCGCCAGCTTGAATAGAGCACCGTCGGCGGAGAAGTCGTAGGCGGACGACGCCTCGGCCAGCGTCAGGCCCGGCTCATGATCGCGGTACATGAGCCGCTCATCTAGGCGCCCGTCCTGGGTGCGGTAGGTGAGCTGAAGCGCGTTGGATCCGATCCACCGCACGGCGACGACTGTCACCGGGCCGTCACCGGAGATGCCACCCACCAGCGCACCTGGGGTGACATCCTCCAGCCGGACGCCCATCCGCGTCATCCGCTCCTGTAGCTCCTTGCTTGGCCGGTCCTTCTCACGCCACGGCGCACATGCAGCGGGACCTGGCTCGTTCGCTGACGCGCAAGCCCCCAACCTTGGGCTACAAGGCTATAGGGCCAGCGAAATCGGCGGGTAGAGGATCAACCACGCGGGCGACCCGTTGCTCTCCTTGACGGCTGGAATGCCAGGAATGGTCGCTGGGACTGAGGAACGCGCCGACTTGCCAACATGCGGGCACGTCGGCAAAGTGGCGCTCCTGCTGGCCAGACCGATCAGATATCGGCTAGAACTTGGCGCAACCTGCCGCCACGGCGGAGACGAAGGCCCGCCAGTCGGCTGGCGTGAAGGTCAGCTTCGGGCCGGCCGGGTCCTTAGAGTCGCGAACCGCGATGGCCCCATGCAGGTCGGCGACTTCGACGCACGCGCCGTTGGCGCTGCTGTAACTGCTCTTGCGCCACCGCGCACGGGTGAGGTCCAGCTCGTGCATGCCGCACCTCCTCTGACCTCACTTCTCCGCGACGATGTACGCGATCAACTGTCGGGATGCGTCTGGGCTGGCTGCCACTGCACGGAGATGTTCGAATATGAGTTTATACCGGCGAACATCACGGTCTTCTTCGAGGAAGAGCTCCCCAGCCATGCTGTCGACGTAGATGACGTCCGGGATTGCCTCCTCGGCGAACTGCAGCACGATGAAGGAGCCAGGCATGCCCGCGTGCGCTCCGACATCGAACGGAATGACCTGGAACGTGACGTTGGGAAGCTCAGAAGCCTCGACGAGATGCCGAAGCTGCGCCCGCATGTCGGCTGGGCCGCCGACCTGGCGGCGGAGGGCCGCCTCATCGACGATGCCCCATAGCTTTAGCGGGCTATCGCCACGCAAGACTTCCTGCCGCTCCATTCGGACCTCGACCCGGTGCTCGATCTCATCCCGACCGGCCGTAGGGAACCCGGCGCGAATTACGGCGCGGGCGTAGTCCTCGGTCTGGAGCAGGCCGGGGATGAACAGTGACTCGTAGTTCCATGCACTCTCAGCTTCACCCTCGAAGCCGATGAAGTTCATGTATTGCTCGGGCAGTTCGGACTGGTAGGCGTGCAGCCAGCCGCGCTCGCGGGCGTCACGCAGCCACCCGACCAGCTCGGCCTGCTGCTCCTTCTCGACTCCGTACAGGTCGAGCAGGGTACGGAGCGTCCTGGTCTGCGGCCGCACCCGAGCATGTTCGATGCGGTACATCGTCACAGCGTTGATCCCGGTGCGCTCTACGACCTCATCGCGCGTTAAGCCGGACGACGAGCGCAACGACCTCAGGACGGGCCAGTGATCGGGGCGAACCCAAGAGTCGACGCCCACGTCACGGGGGCGTCCAACGCCGAGTGGGAGCTGCGAACCCTTCTCGAACTGGGCGCCTTGCCGACCGCCGTTCCGTGCGCGCGGCTGCATGCCAAGCAGGTGCTGTGGGAGTGGCAACTGAGTGATCTCGCGGACACCGCCGAACTCATCGTGTCCGAACTGGTCACCAACGCTGTGCGTGCCTCGGCGAGCTTAACTGGTAGTCGCCACAACGGGCGATGGGTGCCCGGGACGCCACCAGTTCGCCTATGGCTCTTCTCCGACCGGCAGCGCATCGTGATCCAAGTCTGGGACGGCAACAACCAGATGCCTGTCCCTCAGGACACGGGCTCCGATTCGGTTAGCGGCCGGGGGCTTCTACTAACGGTAGTTTGTTAATTCGGGATGTAGAGGTGCAGGCCGTGACCTGCCGCGACCGAGTTGATCAGGGCTTGCAGCTGTGGTGGCGGGGGCGCCTTGGACCATGCCGGCCACCAGCGCTGGA
>Ga0070698_100001821_pt1 | contig 23719 bp, 23 predicted proteins | sample KBSK1502metaG_FD_65477 | JGI IMG/M metagenome (GOLD analysis project Ga0070698, IMG submission 65477) | Corn, switchgrass and miscanthus rhizosphere microbial communities from Kellogg Biological Station, Michigan, USA - KBS K1-50-2 metaG | ecosystem: Host-associated > Plants > Roots >... | reverse complement strand
GCTCGACATCGCGGCCAACGTGTTCCTCGGCCGCGAGACCCGCCGGCGGGGCGTCCTGGGAAGTGTGCTGCGCCTGCTCGACAAGCGTGCCATGCGACGCGAGGCGACTCGGCATTTCAAGGAACTGAGGATCGGCGTCCAATCCATCACCCAGGCGGTCGAGAACCTTTCCGGCGGACAGCGGCAGGGCGTCGCGGTCGCCCGGGCGGCCGCCTGGGCCCGCCGGCTCGTGATCATGGACGAGCCCACAGCTGCTCTCGGCGTGAAAGAAACCCGACAGGTGCTCGACCTCATCCTCCGAGTTCGGGATCGCGGGCTGCCGGTGATTCTGATCAGCCACGACATGCCGCACGTCTTCGAGCTCGCCGACCGGATCCACATCATGAGACTCGGCCGGCGGGTCGCGGTGGTGACGCCGAAGACGCACACGATGCCCGAGGCCGTCGCGATCATGACCGGCGCGACGCCGGGCGAGCTCGAGCGGTCACTCTCAAAGGAGGCGACATGACCTACGTACCCGCGGGCGATCGCTACGACCGCATGACCTACCGCCGCTCCGGGCGGCGCGGCTTACTGTTCCCCGCCATCTCGCTCGGGCTCTGGCAGAACTTCGGGCACGAACGACCGCTCGAGACCTCCCGCGCGATCGTGCGCCGGGCCTTCGATCTCGGCATCACGCACTTCGATCTGGCGAACAACTACGGGCCTCCGTACGGGTCGGCCGAGGAGAACTTCGGAGCGTTGATGCGCAGCGATCTCGGGCCGTACCGCGACGAGCTCGTCATCTCGACGAAGGCCGGCTATGACATGTGGCCCGGCCCCTACGGCGAATGGGGCTCGCGCAAGTACCTCCTGGCGAGTCTCGACCAGAGCCTGGCGCGCATGGGGCTGGAGTACGTCGACATCTTCTACTCCCATCGCTTCGATCCGGAGACGCCGCTGGAGGAGACGATGGGCGCGCTCGCCACGGCCGTGCAGCAGGGCAAGGCGCTCTACGTCGGCATCTCGTCCTACTCGGCGGCCAAGACGCGCGAGGCTGCCGCGATCCTCGACGACCTCGGCACATCGCTGCTCATCCACCAGCCGTCCTACTCCTTGCTGAACCGGTGGATCGAGCCGGAGCTCCTGGAGGCGCTCGCGGACATCGGTGCCGGGTGCATCTGCTTCTCGCCGCTCGCCCAGGGGATGCTGACGGACAAGTATCTGCACGGCGTACCGGAAGGCTCACGGGCGAGCCGGGACGGTTCGCTCTCGCCGAAGCTGATCACCGACGAGGTGCTGGAGAAGATCCGCGCGCTGAACGAGATCGCAGCCAGTCGCGGGCAGACCCTCGCCCAGATGGCGCTGGCCTGGACGCTACGCGACCCGCGGATGACCTCGGCGCTCGTCGGCGCCTCGAGCGTCGGGCAGCTCGAGGCGAACGTGGGGGCGATCGGCAAGCTCGACTTCACGGGCGACGAGCTTGCCGAGATCGACCGTTATGCAACCGAGAGCGGCATCAACATCTGGGCGACGTCGAGCGTCGAGTAGCGGCTCGGATCAGGCGTCCCGAGTCTTCGTTCGCCAGAGCCCGACTGCGAGGCTGACGACGACCCAGAGGCCGAGGACGAGGACGAGGACCGAGGTCAGGGCGGCCATTCCCGGGCCGTCCTTCGTCGCAGCGGCAACGCTCGAGACCGCATGGGGGAGAAGGTTGTCGCCCGCGGCCATCGGCAGGGCGTCGCGACCGCTCCCGAGCACCGCGATGCCGATTAGGATCGGGCTGAGAGCCAGATGAAACGGGAGCAGAACGGCGATCGGCGTGGTGCGCGACCCGAGGAACGAGGACAGCCCGAGCGCGACTGCGAACCAGAAGCCGGTCATGAGGAGCACCCAGAGCCCTCCGGTGACGAGCAGCGACGTGGACGGCGCAGCCAGCGAGCCGGCGAAGGCGACGCTCGCTACCGCCGACAGCGCGTAGGCGCTGCCGACGAATGCGACCACGACCGCGAGCCCACCTGGAATCCGGGCCGCGAAGAGGGACGACCGCGACCGGCCCGTGACGACGAGCTCGCGGAAGACACCGGCGCCGAGATCGCCGGCCCCGGCCGTTGCGCCGATGAGGATCGCGGCGACCGACCCCAGCGCATTGAGGAGCCAGAGCGTGTGGCCGAGATTGGTGATGCCACCGGCCGGACCGTGATGGGCCGGGTTCGCCGCGTGCAGCGAGATGAGGATCGCGTAGGTAATGAGGATCGCCACCACGGTGAGCAGGCCGGCAGTGGCAACGAGCCCTCGCCGCTTGCGCAGCTTGAGGACTTCGGCACTGACGAGACGGGGACGGCGGAACGGGATCGATGGGGCAAGGGCAGTCATGCTGCTTCCTCCAGACGGGACGTGATTTCGAGGAATCGGCGCTCGAGCGTCGCGCGCTCGGGCTCGAGTCGGAAGACGTCGAGGCCTGCCTCGACGAGAAGACGGTTGATTGCGGCGGAGGCGTTGTCGTCGGCGATCGGGACCCGAAGGCCGCCGTCGACGGGGACAGCGCCGTAGCCGGCCAGCAGGGCCTGGGCCCGGCGATCGTCGGCGGTGGCGACGATCACCGTGGCGGCCCGCCCCGTGAGCTCGTCGATCGAGCCCTGCACGACGATGCGGCCCTGGTCGACGATCGCGATCGCGTCCGCTGTCTTCTCGACCTCGTCGAGGAGATGCGACGAGAGGACGACGGTCCGCCCTTCCGCGACGAGTCCCCGGATCATGAAGCGGAACTCCTCCATCCCGGCCGGATCGAGGCCGTTCATCGGCTCGTCCAGAATGAGGAGCTCGGGATCTCCGAGGAGGGCGCGGGCGACGCCGAGGCGCTGCCGCATGCCGAGCGAGTAGGCGCTGACCTTCTCATCGGCGCGTTTGCTCAGGCCGACCCGGGCCAGCGCGCCGTCGATCCGGACATGGGCCTCAGGCTCGCGGGCTGCCGCGGCGACGTGCAGGTTCTCGCGGCCGCTGAGGTAGCGATGGAAGCGCGGCTCCTCGACGATCGCGCCGACCCGTCCGAGCGCTTCCGCGCGTCCGGAGGGCATTGGCAGGCCGAGGATCCGGACGCTCCCCGACGAGATCGAGGTCAGTCCGAGCAACATGCGGATCAGGGTTGTCTTGCCGGCGCCGTTGGGCCCGAGATAGCCGAACACCGAGCCGGCGGGGATACGGAGGTCGACCTTGTCGACCGCGACACGGGCGCCGAAGCGCTTCGTCAGGGCAGTTGTTTCGACGACGTATGTGTTGTTGGCATTCATGCCGCCAACCTAGGGGCGTGCAGGCGTCGGAGCGTCGGCCGCGAGGCTGTTTCGGCCTCCTCTCCGAGGACGATTTCCCGCTCGTCCGAAAGGTGGAGGCGTGCTAGGAGGACTTGCCAGCCTGGCGCTGCCGCCAGCGGTGGAGCGTCTTCGATTTCGTCGCCGACTTGGGTGGTGGGGGCGAGGGGGTGGGATCGTGCTCGGCGAGCCACCGGGCGGCGTCGTCCTCGGGATCGAGGCCCGTCAGCCGCTCGCGTTCACCGCGCTTCTGCGCTCCACGCTGGGTCAGCTTCCACTTCCTGCTCATCAGCTAGGAGCCTAGAGCACCGAGGCTGCGATCTCGGCCAGGCGCGGCACGCCCTCGGCGAAGCGTTCGGCACTCGAGTCGTCCGCCGTCAGCTCACCGCGAAGGTAGCGGCCGTAGATCGCCTCGCAAAAAACGGCCGCCTTCCAGAGCGCCAGCGCCTCGAACCAGCCGAGCGGCTCGACCTCTCTGCCGCTCGAGGAGACGTACAGCTCGACGAGCTCGGCGCGAGACGGGAAGCCGGGCGTCGCAGTGACCGGAGAGGTGCCGAGCGGGTTCGCCTCGCCTTCCGGCTCGCTGTACGTCGCGACGAGGTAGCCGACGTCGGCGCGTGGATCGCCGATTGCGCCCATCTCCCAGTCGAGCACGGCGGCGATCCGGTCCGGTTCCTCCCTCCTGGTGATCATGTTGCCGAGCCGATAATCGCCGTGGACGACGGTCGAAGGCAGCGGCTCTGGCAACCGTTCGCCCAGGGCCCGACCGACCTCTTCGACCCGCGGCAGATCGCGCGTCGCGTTCACTTCCCAGAGCTGGGTGAAGCGGCGGACCTGCCGCTCGAGGTAGCTGCCCGGACGCACGAACTGGGACAGGGCCGGGTCGGAGACGTCAGCCGCATGGATCTCGACCAGCGTGTCCACGAGGTCCTCGCCGAGCCGGCGACGTGTGTCCGCGCTCTCGGCCAGCCCGGGCGGGAGCTCGCTGCTGATCACGTGTCCGTCGATGTAGTCCATGACGTAGAACGGCACGCCGAGCAACGTCTCGTCCTCGCAGACCCCAAGGATCGTCGGCACCCTGATGCCGAGAGGTGCGAGGGCGAGCTGTAGACGCGCCTCTCGGACCATGTCGTGTGCCGACGGTGGCAGCGGCGGTCGAGGTGCGCGTCGCAGGACGTACCGACCGTCGTCGCGCACGAGGAGGAAGGTGAAATTCGAGCCGCCGCCCTCGCCGATTCGCCGCGCGTGCACCGGGCCCGTCCCCAGCTCGTGCGCGTCGAGGAAGTCGCGCACGCGGTCGAGTATGAGCAGGGGCGGTGGGGCGTGCTCTGCCGTCTCCGCTGCAGTCTCGACGACGTCCGTCATCGGCTCACTCGGGGGCAAACGCGTCGATCACCGCGGGCATGCGTTCTGGCGGACAGAGCAGCGTCAGAACCGCGGTGTCGACGCCGGCCTCCGCGAAGAGCGCGATTTGTTCGCGCTGCGCCTCTACCGGACCGAGTAGGAAGACCTCACGCACCAGCCGCTCGGGTGCGAGCTCGAGCGCGCGCTTGCGGTCGCCGCCGGCCCACGCCTCGACGACCGGGTCGATCTCCTCGCCCCAACCGAGCCAGCGGAAGAACTCGTGGTACACCGGCACGGTCGCATAGGCGACGAGGACCCGCTTCGCCGTCGCGACCGCTTCGTCCTCGGGGCCGTCGATGGCGAAGAACCGGCACGCGAGCTCCTTGTCCGGCGCGCCGAAGGCAGCGACGACCTGACGCACGCCGCTGAGCGGGAGAAAGTTGGTGAAGGCTCCGTCCGCGTGCTCGCGGGCGACGCGCAGCATGCGGTCGCGCAGAGCGGCGAGCACGATCGGGATGGGCTGGGCAGGGGGAGGGTTGAGCTTGAAACCGCCGTCGACCCGTTCCCCGGCGAACGCCCGCCGCAGGTAGTCGACCGTCTCGCGCACACGTTCCAGTGGGCGCTCGAACGGGATGCCGTTCCACTGCTCGACGATCACATTCGACGATGCGCCGAGACCGAGGGTGAAGCGCCCGTTGCTCAGCTGTGCGAGTGCTGTCGCCGACTGTGCGAGCAGCGCGGGCCCGCGGGTGTAGACGCTCACGATGCCGGTGACAATGCGCACCCACTCGGTGTGCTGTGCCGCGATGACGAGGGGCGTGAACCCGTCGAGCTCGGTTGCTTCTTGTGACCAGAGACTGTCGTAGCCGACCTCCTCGGCCCGTCGGGCAAGGGCAGGCAGCCCGCTCAGGGGCACACCGGTGAACGGGACCGTGACGCCAGTGCGCATGCGACGATGTTCCCATGTTTCCGCGCACCGCCCTGGTGACAGGGGGAGCGGCCGGGATCGGGGCCGCCATCGTGGCCCGGCTCGAGTTGGAGGGCGCCGAGGTCCAGGTGCTCGACGTGCGTGACGGATTCGACGTGGCGAACGTGGACGCTTGGGAACGGGTCGGCCCCGTCGAGCTCGCGTGTCTCAACGCGGGAGTGGTGACGGGAGTGGAGGACCTGACCGAGGTCTCCGCTGCGGACTACCGGCGGATCCTCGGTGCGAACGTCGACGGCGTTGTGTTCGGCACGCGCCGCCTCGCCGCCGTCATGGCTCCGGGGAGCGCGATCGTGGCGACCGCGTCACTCGCAGGGTTGACTGCCATGGCAGGCGACCCGCTCTACACGCTGACGAAGCATGCCGTGGTCGGTTTCGTTCGGAGCGTTGCACCGCAGCTTGCCGGGCGCGGGATCCGCATCAACGCCGTTGCGCCGGGAATCGTCGACACTGCAATGATCGGAGACGCAAAGGCGCGACTCGAGCGCGAGGGCTTTCCGCTGTTGCAGCCAGCCGACGTAGCGCGCGCGGTGTTGGTGGCGGCGCGGAGCGCAGACACGGGGCAGGTCTGGGCCGTCCAGCCTGGTCGCGAGCCGCTGCAGTTCCGGTTCCCGAACGTCCCGGGCCCGCGTGATCCGACCACCGGCGCTCCGGTCGGGCCGCCCCCTTCCGCTACGTAAACTCCCACCGTTCGCCGTCGGCGAACGCCTGCAGGATCCGGCGTGACACGACCATCCGGTGCACTTCGTCCGGGCCGTCGTAGATGTGCGCGCCGCGGGCCATCAGATACATGTGCGAAAGCGGCGAGCGGTCGGTCAGGCCGAGCCCACCATGCACCTGGACGGCGCGGTTGATCACGTCGGAGAGCACCCGCGCGGCGTAGAACTTGATCAGCGAGATCTCGACGCGCGCCTCGGAGCCCTCGTCGATCTTGCGGGCCGCGTCCAGCGTCATCAGTCTGCAGGCCTGGATCTCGGCGGCCGAGTCCGCGATCCAGTTCTGCACCGTCTGCTTGTCGGCGAGGGGGCCGCCGAATGCTTCACGCTCGAGCGCCCGTTCGCACATCAGCTCGAAGGCGCGCTGCATCTGACCGAGCCACCGCATCACGTGGTGGATGCGGCCGGGCCCGAGCCGCTTCTGCGCGATCCGGAAGCCGTCGCCGCGCTCGCCGAGCAGGTTGGCGGCGGGAACACGGACGTTGAGATAGCGCACCTCGCAATGAGTCGTCCAGCCGCGGCCGCGGTGTCCCAGGATCGGGACGGGCTCGACCTCGACGCCCTCGGCGTCGGCGGGGACGATGATCTGGCTCATGCGGTTGTGCGGCTTTTCGTCGGGCTCGGTCACGGCCATGACGATTCCGAAGGCCGCGTCCTCTGCGCCAGAGGAGAACCACTTGTGTCCGTCGATCACCCACTCGTCCCCGTCGAGCCGGGCTGTGGTCTTGAGCCCGGTCGGGTCGGCGCCGGACACGTCCGGCTCGGTCATGGAGAAGAACGAGCGCACTTCTCCCTCGACCAGCGGCGTGAGCCAGCGCTCCTTCTGCTCGTCCGAGCCGAACAGGTGGAGGATCTCTCCGTTGCCCGCGTCGGGCGCCTGGCAGTTGAAGACGTATTGCGCCCAGGTGATGCGGCCGATCTCCTCATTCAGGTTTGCGTAGGCGAGAAAGCCCCGCCCCGTGCCTCCGGCCTCGGGAGGCAGATGCGGCGCCCACAGACCTTCGGCCTTCGCACGCGTCCTGAGGTCGACGAGGAGCCGGTCGGCGGCGTCGTCTTCGCGCAACAGATCGGGTTCGACCGGTAGGACGTGCTCCTCCATGAAGGCGCGGTATTCGCTGCGCAGTTCGGCGAGCTCCGTCGACGTAATGAGGTCGGCAATCGCGATGGTGCGAGGATCGCACAGAATGGCCGGATGATCGACTGGCGCGAGGCGATGCCGCTGGCCGGGCTGCTCGGCGTCGTGGCCGTCCACGCCTCGGACGACGAGGTGTGGGCGCTAGGCCTGGAGGCCGCGCGGTTGCCCGCGTCATCCAGTCACAAGGCGTACTTGGTTACCGCAAGTGGCTCAGAGCCACAAAGTCTTCGCGCAGCGACCCAGCCTGGTGTTTGCACCGGATTCGTGTCGCGCGCAGTCATGTACGGGGCAAGTGGCTTAGAGCCACAAAGTCATGGGGACGTGGCTCTTAGAGCCGCTCGACGAGCATCGCCATGCCCTGGCCGCCGCCGACGCACATCGTCTCGAGCCCAATGGTGCCGTCGAGCGTCTCGAGGTCGTTCAGAAGCGTGCACATGATCCGCGCGCCCGTCATCCCGTACGGATGCCCGAGCGCGATCGCGCCACCGTGAGGGTTCAGCTTCTCGCCGAAAGGGTCGACCCCGAGCTCACGGCAGACGGGGAGCACCTGGGCCGCAAATGCTTCGTTCAGCTCCATCACGTCGACGTCCTCGATCGTCATGCCCGCCTGCTTCAAGACCTTCCGCACTGCGTCGATCGGTCCCACGCCCATGATCTCCGGCTCGACGCCCGACACCGACGAGGCGATGATCCGCGCGCGCGGCCGAATCCCTAGGGCGCCTGCGCGGGTGTCGCTCATGACAACGACGGCCGCGGCGCCGTCGTTGAGCGGGCAGGAGTTTCCGGCGGTGACCTTGCCGCCGGGCTTGAACGCCGGCTCGAGCGTGGCGAGCGACTCGAGCGTCGATTCGCGCCGCGGGCCGTCGTCCCGTGAGACGCCGTCCCACGGTGTCACCTCGCGGTCGACGAAGCCGGAGTCCTGCGCCGCGACTGCGCGCTCCTGAGAGCGCTGGGCGAACCGGTCCATGTCCTCGCGCGAGACGTTCCAGCGTTCGGCGACATTCTCGGCCGTCAGGCCCATCGGGATGTAGACGTTGGCGATCGGCGCGTCGTCTCCGAACAACTTGGGGTGGAGCTCTTCCGCGTCCTTTGGATAGCCGTTGACCTGCGTGATCGACTCGACCCCCGCTGCGACGAAGGCGTCGCCCTCCCCGGCCTTCACCGCATGGAACGCCATCCGGATCGTCTGCAGGCTGGAGGCACAGAAACGGTTCACAGTGGTACCCGGGACCGTCTCCGGGAGCCCGGCGAGCAGAGCCGCGCGCCGCCCGAGGTTCATGCCCTGCCGCTCCTGTGGGAAGCCACAGCCGACCATGACGTCGACGACCTCCGTCCGGTCGAGCTCGGGAACCTTGTCCAGCGCACTCTCGATCGCGAAAGCGACGAGGTCGTCCGGCCGGGCATCGACGAGCGAGCCCTTGCGTGCGCGGCCGATCGGCGTGCGAGCCGCGGAGACGATCACCGCCTCAGGCATCGGTTCCTCCCGCCGCCAGGTAGACGACCTCGCCGACGAGCGCCGGCTTCTCCTGTCCTTCGACCTCGATCTGCACGCCGACGTAGTAGACGAGATTCGGCCCTCGGCGCTCGCTGCGAAGCAGTCTCGCATGCAGCCGCACTTGCGATCCGACCGGCACCGGCGCCGTGAACCGGATCTTCTCGGTCCCGTAGTTGACGCCCATCCGTGCGTCCGTGACCGAAACCACCTCGCTGAGGAGCATCGGCAGGAGAGAGAGCGTCAGGTAACCGTGCGCGACGGTACCGCCGAAAGGCCCTTTCGCCGCCAGGTCCGGGTCGACATGGATCCACTGGTGATCTCCCGTTGCCTCGGCGAACAGGTTGATGCGTTCCTGGTCGATCGTGTGCCATCTGCTCGTCCCGAGCTCTCGCTCGCCGGACTGCTCGAGCTCCGCGATCGTCAGCATCGTCGTCATCTCATCCCACCTTCGACTGTGAGGAGCTCACGCAATGCGCGCCGGTCGACCTTGCCCACCGTCGTCAGCGGGAGTGTGGGGAGGACAGTGAGCTCACGTGGATACTTGTAGCCACCCAGACGCACTTTGCCGAACGAGAGCAGGTCGTCGACGGAGGGGGTGGCGCCAGGGGCGAGGGTGACGAACGCGACCACTTCCTCGCCATGGACCGGGTCCGGCCGTCCTATGACGCACGCGCCCGAGATCGCCGGATGCTCGACCAGCGCCTCTTCGACGTCGCGCGGATAGACGTTGAACCCGCCTCGGAGGATCAGGTCCTTCTTCCGGTCGACGATCGAGAGGTAGCCGTCCGCGTCCAGGCGTCCGATGTCGCCGGTGTGGAGCCAGCCGTCGCGCATGGTCTCGGCGGTCAACTCCGGCTCGTTCCAGTAGCCCGCCATGACCAGATCCGAGCGAATGCAGACCTCACCGGGCTCACCAATGGCTACGGCGAGGTCGTCGTCGTCGACGACCTTGATCTCCGTCCCCGCAACGGGGAGCCCGACCGTGCCCGGCCGGATCCTCCCGGGTGGATTGGTAGAGACGAGGGCCGACGTCTCCGTCAGGCCGTAGCCCTCGCGGATGGCCACGCCCGGGACTCGGCGCTCGAACTCCTCGATCGCCTCTCGCGTGAGAGGCGCCGCGCCCGAGGCGACGAAGCGCAGCTCGGAGAGGTCGTAGTCCTCGAGCGCCTGAGCCAGGAGCAGATAGAGCATGGAGGGCACAACAGGCGCGATCTGCGTCCGATGTTCCTCGGCGAGCTCGAGCCAGGATTCCGCGTCGAACCACCTCATCAGCACGGACTCCGGCGGCTCGAGCGACTGCATGCCGACGACGAGCACCAGGAGCCCATAGGAGTGCGACAACGGCAAGCTGGTCAGTGAGCGCGTGATGCCGGGGATGTGACCGGCTTCGCTGCCCCGACGCCCGGCCTCCCAGAGATTCGCATGCGTGAGCGTGACGCCCTTGGCGCGTCCGGTCGTCCCGCCCGTGTAGACGAGCGCGGCGAGGTCGTCGTCGGCCCGCGGCACGATCGGCACGGGCGCAGCCTCGACGCCCGCCGTCGCCTCGAGGTCGAGTACGTGCCGCACGCTGTCGAGGCCCTCGACCGCCGCCTCCGCAACGCCACGGAAGTGGGGGGAGGCGAGCACGACCGTCGCGCCGGCATCGTCCACGATCCGTCTCAGCTCCTGGCTCGTGAGAAGGAAGATCGCCGGCGTGATGACGCCGCCCGCATGTGAGATCGCGTGGTATGCAACAGGCACGTCTGGCGAGTTCTCCGCCATGACGACGACCCGGTCGCCCGGCTCGACGCCGAGGCCGACGAGCCCGGCGGCGAGCCTCTTGCCCCTCTCGTGGAGCTGGGCCGAGCTGTGCCACTTGCCCTCGAAACAGAGCGTGCGGTAGTCGCCCCGCCGTTCCGCTACCTCGTCGGCGAGGCGCGCCAGGTTCCGGCGTCCGACCTTCTTCACAGCGTCCGCATCGACTGTCCGCCCGCGTGCTGCATGGACGCGAGCATCCCGGCCGGCGACATGCCCTCCGGAAAGCGTTCGCGCAGCGCGCCGAGGAGCTCGTCAGCATCCCAGCGGCCCTCGGCCGAGAAGAGCTCGCCTGCCTCCCAGCCCCGCAGCACGTTGACGGTCCCGCCGTAGACGAAGAAGACCTGTCCGGTGATCTGCTGTGCTTCGTCGGCGCAGAGGGCCACGACGATCGGCGAGTTGTTTGCCGGATCAGCCGGATCGAAGCCGTCGTCCGGGCGCGGGATCTCGCCGAAGGCAGCCTCGGTCATCCGCGTTCGCGCATTGGGCGCGAGGCAGTTGACGGTCACGCCGTAACGGCCGAGCTCCTGTGCGGCGATCAGCGTGAAGCCGACGATCCCAGCCTTGGCCGCGCCGTAGTTGGCCTGGCCGACATTCCCGAAGACGCCCGACGGACTGGAGGTGTTGATCACCCGTGCTCGCACCTCTTCGCCCGCCTTCGCACGGTCGCGCCAGTAGGCCGCCGCGTGGCGCGTCGGCGCGAAGTGCCCCTTCAGGTGCACCCTGATCACGGCGTCCCACTCGTCCTCCTCCATGTTGACGAGCATGCGGTCACGCAGGATGCCTGCGTTGTTGACGAGGATGTCGAGCCGGCCGAACGCCTCGACGGCATGCTCGATCAGGCGCTGTGCTCCGGCGAAGTCCGCGACGTTCTCGCCGTTTGCGACCGCCTCGCCACCGCCCGCACGGATCTCCTCCACCACCTGCTCTCCGCGAGCGTCTCCGGATGCCTCTCCTGCGAGCGAGACGCCGAGGTCGTTGACGACGAGCCGCGCGCCCGCGCGCGAGAGTGCGACTGCGTGCTCGCGGCCGATGCCGCGTCCGGCGCCGGTGACGATTGCGACCTTCCCGTCGAGCTTCCCCATGGTCTCTCCTACGTGAAAGCGCTCTCTCCGGTGAGCGCGCGGCCGATGATCAGCTTCTGGATCTGGCTCGTCCCTTCGTACAGCGTCGTGACGCGTGCGTCGCGCAGGTACTTGCCGACCGGATATTCGTCGACATAGCCGTAGCCGCCGTGCACCTGCACGGCCGCGTTCGCGGCACGCACGGCGACCTCGCTCGCGTAGTACTTCGCCATCGACGACTCGACAGTGTGGCGTTCTGCGCTGTCGGCCGCGGTTGCCGCGCGCCACGTCAACAGCCGCGCAGCCTCGACCTCGACCGCCATGTCTGCCAGCAGCTCCTGCACGAGCTGAAACGAGGCGATCGACTTGCCGAACTGGCGCCGCTCGCGCGTGTACGCGAGGCAGGCGTCGAGGCAACCCTGCGCAAGCCCGACGGCGCCCGCGGCGAGCGAGATGCGCCCGTTGTCGAGCGCCGACATGGCGACCTTGAAACCGTCGCCCTCGCCTCCGAGCTTGTTCCCATCCGGCACCTGCACACCGTCGAGGAAGAGCTCGGCAGTGTCCTGCGCGCGCAGTCCGAGCTTGCCCTTGATCGGCGAAGCGGAGAAACCCGCGCTGTCAGTGGGGACGAGGAAGCACGTCAAGCCGCGCGCCCCCTCGCCGGCGCTGCGCGCGAAGACGAGCGCGAGGCGGGCCCACGAGCCGAGCGTGATGAAGATCTTCGAGCCGGAGATGACCCACGTGTCCCCGTCACGCTCCGCGCGCGTGACGAGGCTCGCCGGATCCGAGCCCGATCCGGGCTCGGTCAGCGCGTAGCAGCCAAGCGCCTCGCCCGAGGCGAGCTGAGGCAGCCATTCGCGTTTCTGATCCTCTGTGCCCCACTTGACGATCGTCTTGCCGACGAGTCCGAGGTTGACCGAGACGATCCCGCGAACGGAGGCGTCCGCGCGGCCGAGCTCCTCCATCAGCAAGCAATAGGAGGCGGTGTCGAGGCCCATGCCGCCGTGCTCTTCCGGGAGGGTCGCGCCGAGGTAGCCCGCGGCGGCGAGCTTGGCGACGAGGCCCCGGTCGAGCTCCTCGTCCCGGTCCCAGTCTCGGACGTGCGGGACGACTTCGCGCTCGCAGAACGCCCGCGCGGACTGGCGGATCAGCTCCTGCTCGCGGGTGAGGGAAAAGTCCACCGGCAAGAGATGGGGCCGGCGGCTGCCGCCGGCCCCATCGAGGTACCTGTCAGCGGCCCTTGATCAGCGGACCGAACTCCGTGAAGACCCCGTTCTCGTAGCGCACGAGCTTGATCTGGGAAATCGGGAAGTGGTCGGTCTTGCTCGTCTTGACCTTGATTCCCTTGATCATGTACGGGTTGACCCAGTTCATCTTCTGCGTCGCCGCGATCAGCGAGGCGCGGGTCGGATTCTTCCCCGCCAGGTAGAGCAGCTTGACGATGTCGTATGCCTTGGCCATCCCATAGAAGTAGAACGTGTTTGCCGGGTCGGCACCGCTGGGCCCGTATTTCGCGAGCAGCGACTGATACTGCTTGACGATTGGGTCGTTGGCGTACTTCGGCGCGTCGTTGTTCTTCAGATAGCCCGAGCTGACTGCGCCGTTGACGTAGGCCGGGCCGGCGGTGGCTCCCGCGGCCTTCATCACGACGTCGATCGCCGAGACTGAGTTGATCACGATCGTGTCCGGTTTCCACCCGAGCGCCTTCGCCGTCGCGAGCGCGCGCACGGTAGGGGTCGGGATCGTAAGCAGCACCCAGGTGTCGGCTCCCGACGCCTTGAGCCGCGAGATCTGCGACGCGTAGCTCGTGTCGGTGGGCTCGTACGTCTGCTCGCCGACGATCAGGCTCTTCTTCGCGCCGAGCCCGATGTTGAGGCCGCGCAGGTAGTCATGGCCGTAGTCGTCGTTCTGCAGGAAGACCGCGATCTTGGCGTTGGGCGCGTTCTTCTTGATCCACTCGCCGTAGGCTCGACCCTCGGCGATGTAGTCCGGCTGCCAGCCGATCGTCCAGGGGTACTGCTTGTACTGCAGGCCCCAGTTGCTGGCACCGCTGGCGACCAGAACCTGTGGGATCCTGCGCTCGTTGAGGAGTGGCCGGATCGCCAGGTTGTGCTCTGTCCCGAGTGACCCGACGTCGGCGAAGATCTTGTCCTCGAGGATCAGCTTGTTCGTGAGCTGAACGGTCTGAGCCGGGTTGTAGCCGTCGTCGTAGTACTTCCAGATGATCTTGCGGCCGTAGACGCCGACCTTGCCGTCCTTCCCTTTGCGGGCGTTGACGTAGTTGAAGTAAGCATCCATCGCTCTCGGGATCGGCGCGTACAGCGACGCCGGACCGCTGAGCGGGAACGTTCCACCGATGGTGATGGAGTTGCTCGTGACTCCGGGGGCAGCCGCAGTTCCACCGAGCCCGCCGACGCGCGCGTACGCGCCCGGGATGCTCACCGCCAGTGCCGCCAGCAGCGTGACCAGCGCGATCAGCGCTCTGTTCACAACTCTCCCTCCTCCTTGACCTCTCAAACAGTCACTCCGTCCATAGATATGCGACGTGCCCTCAGGCGGTTTGTTGAGTCTGAAACGAGCTCGCCGCTGGGTGGGTCGACCGGTCGCTTGACTCCTCCGCCGTGATTGTTGACTCAGACCGAGGCCTGCTGTCAAGCTCAGCGCTGCTTGCCGAGGAGCGCGAGCGGGCGGGCAAGCAGCCTCAGCAGCCCGGCGGCCCCTCCAGGCATCAGGACGACGATCAGGATCAGGACGACACCGAAGGTGACGGGCGAGGCCTGCTTCGCGAGGTTGACATGCACCAGCGGGGGCTGCTGAGCATAGATCGGCAGGAACTCGAGCACCAACGCACCCACGACGACTCCGGAGAGCGAGCCGAGGCCGCCGACGACCACGCTCGCCAGGAGCAGGATCGAGAGCGACAACGGGAACGTGTCGGGGTTGATGTACGACACCTGGATCACGAACAGCGCTCCGGCAACACCGGCGAACGCCGCCGAGACGCCGAAGGCGAGCGTCTTGTAGACGGCCGGGCTGACGCCGGAGGAGACCGCGGCCACCTCGCCGTCGCGGATCGCGCGCCAGCCCCGCCCGACGCGGCCGCGGACGAGGATCCAAGCCACGACGAACAGCACCGCAGCGCAGACCCAGGCCTCGTAGTAGAGCCAGTGCGAAGTCGAGACGTCGAGGCCGAAGGGCGTCTTTGCGAGGGGCAGCGACAACCCACCGCCCCCGCCGGTCAAGTGCTCGAAGTGTTTGGCGATCGAAGGCAGAGACACGGCCAGCGCAAAGGTCGCGAGTGCCAGCGAGACACCGGCGAGCCGGAGGGCGGGGATGCCAAGCAGGTAGCCGATCAGGCCCGTCACGGCGCCGGCGATCGGAATGGCGAACACCGGTCTCATGGCGCTGTCGGGGAGCAGGTGGGAGGGATGCTGCCCGAGGAGCTCGAACCCGGGCCGCCCGAGGATCAACGCTGCAGCTGTGTAGCCGCCGATCGCCATGAACGCGGCGTGCCCGAGCGAGATTTGCCCGTTGTAGCCCGTGAGGATGTTCAGCCCGAGGAGTGCGATGAAGTAGATCCCGACGTAGGTGAACTGCGAGACACGGAACTCGCTGACGAGTCGCGGCAGGAATGCGATCAGCACGACCGCGCCCGCCAGGACGGCGGCGCGGACGGCGGGGAGGATCCACACTCGGGGCACTAAACCCTCCTCACCGCAACGCGTCCGAAGAGCCCCGAGGGACGTATGAGGAGGACCAGCAGGAGGAGCGCGAGCGCGCTGGGCAGCCGCAGCTCCTGTCCCACGAAGTTGACATAGCGTCCGAGGAGATTGATCACCACTCCGAGCACGAGCCCGCCGACGACGGCGCCGACCGGGCTGTCGATTCCTCCGAGCACAGCTGCCGCGAACGCGTAGATCAGGATTACCAGCATCATGTCGGGGTCGAGGAAGACCGTCGGCGCGGCCATCATCCCGGCAACCGCGCCCAGCACGGCCGCGAGGCCCCAGCCAAGCGCGAGCATCCAGCCGACGCGAACGCCCATCAGCCGGCTTGCATCCGGGTTGACGGCGACCGCGCGCATCGCGAGCCCGACGGTCGTGAAGCGGAAGAAGGCCCAGACGACGAGCACGGTTGCGAGGCAGACGCAGAACGTCCCGATGTCCTGCACCGAGATGACGACACCCCCGACGTCGACCGTGTTGTTCGGGAACGGGCTGTCGAAGGCCTTCACCTCGGGTCCCCAGATCCACCCGGTGAGGCCGTTGAGGGCAATGAGCAGGCCGATCGTGACGATGACGATGACGATCTCGGGACGGCGCTCGACCGGCCGGATGAGAAGGCGCTCGACACCCACGCCTCCACCGAAGGCGATCAGCAGTGTGAGGACGAACGCCGGCCAGTACGAGAGGCCGTGGTGCATGAGCGACCAGGCGATGTACGTCGTGAACGTCGCCATCTCGCCCTGCGCGAAGTTGACGACGTCGGTGGAGCGATAGATGAGGACGAGCGCGAGCGCGACGCTCGCGTAGATCGCGCCGGCGGCGAGCCCGCTCGTCACCTGCTGCCCGAAGTCCGCCCAGCTGAACGCGAGAGGCATTGCTTAGTACCCGAGGTAGGACTTGCGGACGGATTCGTGGCGACGGAGCTCGTCGCTCGTCCCTTCGATCACGACCTCTCCGACCTCGAGCACGTACGCGCGCGCCGCCGCCGCCAGCGCGACGTTGGCGTTCTGCTCGACCACCAGCACCGCGAGGCCGTCGTTCGTGTTCAGCTCCGACACGATTCGGAACAGCTCCTGCACGACCGTCGGTGCGAGGCCGAGCGAGGGCTCGTCCAGCATCAGCAGCCGTGGCCGCGAGACGAGCGCTCGTGCGAGCGCGACCATCTGCTGCTCGCCGCCGCTGAGCGTTCCCGCCTGCTGGTCGCGGCGCCGCTCCATCCAGGGGAAGTAACGGAAGATGCGCGGCGCCTCTTTGCGCAGCGTCCGGCGCTCGCCGCGCATGTATGCGCCCATGCGGAGGTTCTCCCAGACCGTCAGCTCGCTGAACAGGCCGCGTCCCTCAGGGACGTGTCCGAGCCCGAGCCTCGCGACCCGGTCCGGCGTTCGCCTTCCGATCGACTGGCCGCCGAAAGCGATTCGCCCTTCGTGCCGAACCGTCCCCGAGACTGCGCGGAGAGTCGTCGTCTTGCCGGCGCCGTTCGCACCGAGGAGCGCAACGACCTCGCCGTCGTCCACCGTCAGCGTCACGCCGTGCAGCGCCTTGATCGGGCCGTACCGCGCCTCGACTCCTTCCAGCTCAAGCAGAGCCACGTCGACCTCGCCCGCTCACGCGGCGTCCTCGGCTCCGAGGTAGGCCACGATCACGTCTGGATTCGCCTGGACCTCCCTCGGTGTTCCTTCCGCGATCTTGCTGCCGAAGTTGAGCACGTGGACGCGGTCACAGACCGACATGACGAGGTTCATGTGGTGCTCGACGAGCAGCACCGTCAGGTCGAAGTCCTTCCGGAGCCCCCTGATCACGTCCGCAAGAGCCCCGACCTCCCCGTGGTTGAGACCCCCGGCCGGCTCGTCCAGCAGCAGCAGCGTCGGCCGAGCCATCAACGCCCTGGCGAGCTCGACGCGCTTGAGCGTGCCGAAGGGAAGGCCGCCCGGCAGCCGGTCGGCCATGTCGGTGAGCTCGACGTACTCGAGCAGCTCGCGCGCCTGCGCCCGTCCTCGTCGCTCGGAGAAGGGTCGCAGCCGCGAATGCGCTCCGACGAGCAGGTTCTCGAGCACGGTCATGTGCGGGAAAAGGACGACGTTCTGGAACGTTCGCGCGATGCCGAGTCGGACGATCCGGTGCGGCCGCACGCGTCCGAGGTCCTTGCCGTCGAAGAGGATGCGCCCTTCGTTCGGTCGGTAAAGGCGCGTGACGAGATTGAACAAGGTCGTCTTGCCCGCGCCGTTGGGCCCGATGAGGCCGGCGATGTCGCCCCGGTCGAGCGCGAGCGACACGTTCGTCAACGCGAGGATGCCCCCGAACCGCCGTGAGACGTTCTCGACCGCAAGGAGTGCCATACGACCGGCGGGATGATATGACCCGACGCGAGGGCGAATGCGTTTCGACGGCAGCCAGGTCCAGAACGAGATCTACATCTCCGGCGAGTCGCCGTGGCCGATCGGTAGCGACGACTGGGAGTCACGCGCGGCCGCGAAGCTCGATTCGGGCGCGTTCGGCTACATCGCGGGTGGCGCCGGCGAGGAGGCCACGATGCGGGCGAACCGCGACGCGTTCGAGCGGAGGCGGCTGCGACCGCGCATGCTGACCGGGAACACGGAGCGCGACCTCTCGATCGAGGTAGTCGGGACGCCGTCGCCGTTTCCCTTTCTGCTTGCGCCCGTCGGGGTGCTGAGCATCGCCCATGAGGACGGCGAGCTCGCGCCCGCGCGCGCCGCGGCTGAGCTGGGAGTCCCCTTCGTCCTCTCGAGCGCCGCGTCGCACTCGATCGAAGAGATCGCCGAGGCGATGGGCGACGCGCCCAGGTGGTTCCAGCTCTACTGGGTCAGCGATCGGGAGATCGTCGCCAGCCTCGTCGATCGTGCCGGCGCGGCCGGCTACTCGGCGATCGTCATCACGCTCGACACGCTCGTGCTCGGCTGGCGGCCGCGTGACCTGCGTCACGCGTACTTGCCTTTCCGGCAGGGAGAAGGCATCGCCCAGTTCACGAGTGACCCGGTGTTTCGCTCGCGCCTGTCCGTTCCGCCCGAGGAGGACCCGCTCCTCGCGGCCGGCACGATGCTGTCTCTGTTCCCGAACCTGGGGTTGACCTGGGCCGACCTCGCCTGGTTGAGGGAGCGAACGTCATTGCCGCTGCTCGTCAAGGGCGTGCTGACCCGTGAGGATGCTCGGCGTGCGCTCGACGCCGGCGTCGACGCGATCATCGTCTCGAATCACGGCGGCCGCCAGGTCGACGGCGCTGTCGCGTCCCTCGATGCGCTCATCGAGGTACGCACGGAGGTTGGGCCGGACGTGCCACTGCTGATGGACGGTGGCATTCGGGCCGGTGCCGACGTGCTCAAGGCGTTCGCGCTCGGCGCGGACGCGGTGCTGCTCGGTCGCCCGTACGTCTATGCGCTCGCGGTCGGCGGTCAGGACGGCGTCGCCGCGCTGTTGAACCAGCTCGCCGCGGAGACGGACCTGACGCTCGCGCTGGCGGGAGGGACGAGCATGCGCGGACTCGACGCAGGGTGGATCGCGGCGTCGTCCTGACCGAGGTCGGCCGGTTCGGCCTCGAGGAGATCGAGGTCGAGTCGCCGGGGCCGGAGGAGGTACTGGTGCGGCTCGAGGCGAGCGGCGTCTGCCATACGGATCTGCACGTCGCCCAGACCGGCTGGGCGCACCGTCTGCCCGTGCTGCTCGGCCACGAGGGTGCGGGCGTCGTGGAAGAGGTCGGCGCCGGCGTGGAAGGAGTCGAGGTGGGTGACCGGGTGATCCTCGGTTGGCGCACGCCGTGCGGGCGCTGCGCGTGGTGCGCCCGCGGTGACCCGCGCCGGTGTCGCACACCGCTGCGCGCGAAGCGGCGTCTCCGTCTTCCTGACGGAACCGAGCTTGCGCAGACCCTCCAGACAGGGACGTTCGCGACCCGTACGGTCGTTCACTCGCAGGCCGCGATTCGCTACCCGGACGAGCTTCCACCCGAACAGGCGTGCCTGATCGGCTGCAGCATCGCGACCGGCGTTGGCTCCGTCCTTCAGACCGCGCACGTCTGGGAAGGCAGCCGCATCGCGGTGATCGGCTGCGGCGCGGTCGGCCTCTCGGTCGTCCAGGGCGCGTGCCTCGCAGGCGCGGCGGAGATCTACGCAATCGACCTGGACGAGCAGCGGACGAACCTGGCGCGTCGATTCGGCGCGACGCACTCGGGTGAGGGGGAGCGACTCGACTTCGTCTTCGACGTCGTCGGCCGCCACGAGACGATCGCGCAGGGGCTGAGCATGCTCGGCCACGCCGGGACCCTGGTCGTCATCGGACTCCCGCAGCCTGGGTCGAGCGCGAGCGTCGACCTGCAGGAGCTCTTCGATCGGCGCCTGCGTGTGATCGTCTCGCACGGCGGCGATCACTGGCCCGCCGAGGACTTTCCCCAGCTTGCCCGTTGGGCCCTCGAGGGGAAGCTCGATCTTGCGGGGATGGTGACGCAGCTGGTCGGCCTCGAAGACATCGACGCCGCGCTCGCCGACCTCGGTTCAGGCGAGGTGGTGCGGACAGTGATTCAATTGCCCGCGTGAACCTGCGCGACGCTCAGGACGAGGCTGCATTTCGCGAGCAGGTGCGCGCCTGGCTGGACGCGAACCTGCCGGCGGAGCCGGGAAAGGAGTGGAGCCGCGCGATGTACGACGCGGGGTACGCCGGCCTCACGTGGCCGCAGGAGTACGGCGGACGCGGTGCCCCCTACAGCCATCAGGCAATCGTGCTCGAGGAGTTCGCGCGCGCCGGCGCGCCGCAGCACATGGGTGTGATCGGCCTCGGCATGGCCGGGCCGACGATCATGGCGCACGGTACGGAAGAGCACAAACGCCGCTACCTGGCGAAGATTCTCTCGGCGGAGGAGATCTGGTGCCAAGGTTTCTCGGAGCCGGATGCAGGCTCCGACCTCTCCTCGGTCCGCACTCGCATCGAGCCGCACGACGGTCACTTCCTCGTCAACGGACAGAAGGTCTGGTCGTCGTTCGCCCACATCGCCGACTTCTGCATCCTCGTCGGCCGCAGCGATCCCGAGTCCGAGCGTCATGCCGGCCTGAGCTATGTGATCGCCGACATGCACGCACCAGGGGTTGAGGTCCGGCCTCTGCGTCAGATCACGGGTGAAGCGGAGTTCAACGAGATCTTCTTCACGGACGTCGAGGTGCCGCGCGAGAACCTCCTCGGCGAGATCGGGGGCGGCTGGCAGGTCGCGATGACGACGCTCCTCCACGAGCGGGGCACGCTCGGGTTCGCGCTGACAGGAACGCTGGAGATGCAGGTGGGCAAGCTCATCACGCTTGTGAAGCAACGCGGTGCCGACGACCCGTTGATCCGTGACCGTGTCGCGCAGGAGTGGATCGAGCTCCAGGCGCTCAAGTACACGAACTACCGCTCGTTGACCACGCTCGTGCAGACCGGCATCCCCGGACCCGAAGGCTCGGGCTCGAAGCTGCACTGGTCGGAGCAGAACCAGCGGTTGACGAAGCTCGCGATGGAGATCCTCGAGGGCGAGGACGACGGCTACTGGCGTCACCAGCAGCTGCGCAGCCGTGGCAACACGATTGAGGCAGGGACGAGCGAGATCCTCCGCAACATCATCGCCGAGCGCGTGCTCGGCCTCCCGAGGTCACGCTGATGGAATTCGCCTTCTCCGAGGACCAGGAACTTCTACGCCGGGAGGCACGCGATGCGCTGTCGCGGAACGGCGCGTCGGCGTGGACACGGGACGAGCTTCGCGGCGCCGAGCTCGGCTTCCTCGACCTGGCGGTTCTCTTCGAGGAGTTCGGGCGCGCCGGACAGGGGGAGACGTACTTCGATCCCGAGCGCCCGGAGGACGAGCAGCTGGCAGTGCTTTCGCTGGAGGCGGTGGGGATCGCGGCCAAGGCGCTCGAGCTCGGGGTCGAACATGCAAAGACGCGCGAGCAATTCGGCCGGCCGATTGGCGTCTACCAGGCGGTGTCTCACCGGCTGGCAGACACCTACATCGCAACCGAGCTCGCCCGCTCGCTCGCCTACTGGGCCGCGTGGTGCGTGGCGGAGCGGGACGCCCAGACGCCGGTCGCCGTGGCGGCAGCGAAGAGCTACTGCTCCGACGCCGCGGTCGCCGCCTGCGAGTGCTCGATCCAGGTGCACGGCGGCATCGGCTTCACCTGGGAGCACGTCCTGCACCGGTACTACAAACGTGCGCTCTGGATCCAGGCCTTCGGCGGCTATCCGCGCGTTCAGCGCGCGAGAGTCGCGGCCTGGCTGCTCGACGAATGACCCGCACGGCGCTCGTCACCGGAGCGTCCTCGGGGATCGGTCAGGCCTGCGCTCTCCGGCTCGTCTCGAGTGGTTGGCGCGTGCTGGCAGGCGTTCGGCGGAAGGGCGACGCGCCTCGGGGCACGGAGGAGGTGTTGCTCGACGTCACCGAGTCGGACCACGTCCGTGCAGTTGCCGACCGAGTCGACGAGCTGCACGGTCTGGTCAACAACGCAGGGATCGCGCTGGCCGTACCGCTCGAGTTCATTCCCATCGACGAGCTCCGCCGTCAGTTCGAAGTGAACGTGTTCGGACAGGTCGCGGTCACGCAGGCCCTGCTGCCACAGCTCCGGCGTGTGCAGGGAAGGATCGTCTTCGTCGGCTCGATCGCCGGCAAGAGCGCGTTGCCGTTTCTCGGTCCCTACGCCGCGTCGAAGCACGCGCTCGAGGCGGTTGCCGACTCCCTCAGGGTCGAGCTGCAGCCGTTCGGCGTCGGTGTCTCGATCGTCGAGCCAGGCACGATCAAGACCCCGATCTGGACGAAGTCCGCCGAGGTGGCGGACGGAATCCAGGAGCGGCTGCCCCCGTCCATCGGCGACCTCTACGGCGACCGCATCGCGGCGTTCCGCCGTGCCGCCCTCAAGCGTGGCGCGAACGGTGCATCTGCGGACGACGTGGCCAAGAAGGTCGAAGCCGTGCTGGAGGGAGGCAGGCCGCGCACGCGCGTGCTCGTCGGCCGAGATGCACGGCTTCGCGCCGGCCTCGAGCAACTGCCCGACCGGCTCCGCGATCGAGTCTACGAACGGGTTCTCCTGCGCTAAAGGAGGCGTTATGGACGGCCTGATGATGGATTTCCAGCTGACGCTTCCACCGCTCTTGCGACGCGCGGAGACGTTCTTCGGCGACAAGGAGATCGTCACTCGCCTTCCGGACAAGAGTTTCCATCGGTACACGAACCGTGACCTGGCGCGGCGCGCCAAGCAGCTTGCAGTCGCATTGCAGCGCGCAGGCCTGGAACGCGGCGACCGCGTCGCCACGCTGTGCTGGAATCACCATCAGCACCTCGAGGCGTACTTCGGCGTGCCGTGCGGCGGATTCGTTCTCCACACGCTCAACCTGCGGCTCCATCCCAAGGACATCGGCTACATCGCCGCGCACGCGGGCGATCGGGCCCTCGTCGTCGACCGAAGCTTGTTGCCGCTGTACGAGCAGTTCGCCGGCGAGACACAGATCGAGCACGTCTACGTCGTCGAAGACTCGTACGAGGATCTCCTCGCCGGCGGGTCGGCCGAGGAATGGCGCGAGCCCGAGCTCGACGAGAACGAGGCCGCGGCGATGTGCTACACGAGCGGCACAACCGGCCGTCCGAAGGGCGTCGTCTACTCCCACCGCTCCACGATCCTGCACACCCTCGGCGTCGCGTCGATGTGCCCGATGGGCCGGGCGATCTCCGAGGCGGATGCGCTCCTTCCCGTCGTGCCGATGTTCCACGCGAACGCCTGGGGCTATCCCTATCTCGCTGCGCTGGTGGGATCGAAGCTCGTCTTTCCGGGCCCGTTCCTTGATCCAGAGAGCCTGCTCGACGACTTCGTGCAAGAGCAGGTGACGTGGACGGCGGGCGTGCCCACGATCTGGCTCGGCATGCTGCAGCTGCTCGAGGCGAACCCGGGCAAATGGGACCTCTCGCACATGCGCGGCATGCTCGTCGGGGGAGCAGCGGTGCCACGCTCACTGATCGCCGCCTACAAGCGCCACGGGCTGTCGATCGTGCAGGGCTGGGGAATGACGGAGACCTCGCCTGTTGCGTCGACGACAGACATGGTCGGCGATCTGCGGACGACAGACGAGGAGACTCAGCTCGACTTCCTGGCCACGGCGGGACTGCCGCTCCCGCTCGTCGAGATCCGCACGCGCGCCGGCGACGAGGACGTGCCCTG
>Ga0070698_100001820_pt1 | contig 23723 bp, 16 predicted proteins | sample KBSK1502metaG_FD_65477 | JGI IMG/M metagenome (GOLD analysis project Ga0070698, IMG submission 65477) | Corn, switchgrass and miscanthus rhizosphere microbial communities from Kellogg Biological Station, Michigan, USA - KBS K1-50-2 metaG | ecosystem: Host-associated > Plants > Roots >... | reverse complement strand
AAACGTTGCTGAAAATGAACCAGTCGATCGTTTAGTGACCGGCCATCTTTATGGCGGCGATCGTGAAACTCGTCTGGTACAGGAGATGATGTTGGGAATCGGGGGCGCGCGTTTGCTGCAAAAGCTGAAGGTCGATCCCGGCGCCTATCATCTCAACGAAGGCCATTCGGCATTTCTTACTCTGGAACTTGTACGGCAGTTAGCAGAACGCGAGGGCGTGGGTTTCGCTGAAGCCGCAGAGCGCGTGCGCGAACGTTGCGTCTTCACCACGCACACGCCGGTCGCGGCCGGGCATGATGAATTTGACGCTGCTCTGGTGCAGAAATGTTTTGGCAATTGGCCGGAAACCGCTCTGGGTTTATCACGCGAGGAGTTTCTGAAATTGGGCCGCGTCAACGGTGATTCGCAAGAGTTGTTTGGCTTGACGCCGCTGGCCCTGCGGATGTGCCGCTCGACAAACGCGGTCAGTCGCAAGCACGGCGAAGTTTCACGCGAACTCTGGCATAAGATGTGGCCCGATCGCAGCTCGAGCGAAGTGCCGATTACCTCGGTGACGAATGGCGTGCATCCGTCGACGTGGGTCGCGCCTTTGCTGCGCCGGCTTTATGAGCAGAGCGTCGGCGAGGACTGGATTGAGCGGGCCCGCGATGCAAACGTTTGGGCGTACGGTGTGGAAAAGATTTCCGACGAGGAGTTGTGGCAGGCGCACTCTTTATTGAAGCAGCGAATGGTGGCCTATGTTCGTGACCATTCGTTTGACGCCCGGCTGGCGCGTGGCGAAAGCGAAGAATACATCGAAGCCGCGCGGATGATGTTCGATCCCGAGCTGCTGACAATTGGCTTTGCGCGGCGGGTTGCCGGTTACAAGCGTTGGGACCTGGTGCTCAGTGATCCTGAAGGCTTAACCAGGCTCATCAACGATCAAAATAGGCCGGTCCAATTCGTCTTTGCCGGCAAGGCACACCCGCAAGATCAGGACGCGAAACGCGTGCTGCAAAAACTCATCGAATGGCATCGCGATAGTTCGGTGCGTGATCGGGTCGCGTTCATTGAAGACTACGATCAGGAAACTGCGCGGCAGTTGGTGCAGGCGGTCGACGTTTGGATGAACGTGCCGCGCCGCCCCATGGAAGCTTCAGGCACGAGCGGCCAAAAAGTCGCCATCAACGGCGGCCTGAATTTTTCTGTGCTCGATGGTTGGTGGTTGGAGGCTTATGATGGCGACAACGGATTTGCGATAGGAGACCTGAGTGAGTTGACTCCTGAAGCAGCCGATCGCAGCGAGGCTGAATCGATGTACTCGATCCTCACCGAAGAAGTGGTGCCGCGCTACTATGATCGCGACGATCAAAATGTTCCCCGCCGCTGGGTCGCAATGATGAAGCATTCGATTCAGACCCTGGTGCCTCTCTTCAGCAGCGACCGGATGGTGGCTGAGTATGCTGAGCGTATCTACTGAAAAGATTCCCGGCGATCAACCAAAACCGTTTCCCTGGCGGGTTCTTTGGTTCCTCCTGATTGCTTCTCTCCTGGGCGTGGCAGCCGCGCTCCCGTTCATCCTGGAAGTCTTTCGCCCTCTGATTGAGAATTCACCACCAATCCCGATCCCACTTCCAGTGCTGATTGTAATAGGCGTCGCTCAAAACCTTTTGCTGTTCGGTGTGTTTATTGGAATTGGCCTGTTGCTGGGGCGAAAGATGGGGTTTGGCGCGCCTTTGCTCGAGAGTTGGCTGTATCACAAAGAGTTCCCGGTCACGGGTCGAGATTCATTGAAGTCAGGTTGGATCGTAGGAGTCTCCGTAGGCATTGTCTTACTCGCCATAGTTCTGGTGTTCGCCCAGCGCATGCCCGATCTGCCGTTCGTAAAGGCAGCTCAGGTTCCGATTTGGAAAAGGCTGCTGGCCTGTTTTTATGGCGGTATTGACGAAGAAGTCTTGACGCGGCTGTTTCTGTTGAGCCTGGTTGCGTGGTTAGGTCTCAAAATCTTTCAGAAGCAGAAAGCCCGGCTGTCCCCGGCTACTTTCTGGATGGCAAATATGCTCGTCGCAGTTCTATTCGGATTAAGTCATCTGCCGGCGGCTTCAAGGATCATGCAGATTACGCCGGAGGTTGTCGTTCTCGCGCTGGTCCTTAATGGCATTGCCGCCGTCTCGTTCGGATATCTTTATTGGAAGCAAGGCCTCGAAGCCGCGATGATTGCCCACTTCTGCGCCGATTTTATGCTGTATGTGGTGGGGCCGGCCTTTTTGAAACAATAGATTTGCTATTCGCTCCTCAACAGCGCTTCGTTATAAACTACTCTGCGCATGAAGTACTGCTCGACCTGCAATCAAAAATTTGATGACAGCCTGAGCTTCTGCCCAAAGGACGGCGAAGTTTTGGAAGAAGATCCGTCGGAGATGATTGGCAGTGTGCTCGACGGCCAGTATCAGATCGAAGCCCTGCTCGGCAAAGGCGGCATGGGCGCAGTTTATCGCGCGCGGCACATCCTGCTGGGCGATCGGGTGGCGATTAAGCTGCTGCCCCCGGAAATGCGCAGCAATACAGAATGGCTGCGCCGCTTTCAACGCGAGGGACAGGCGGCCCGCCGCTTTCGTCATCCCAACGCTGTCACCGTCTATGATCTGCGCACCTCAGCCGATGGGACAATCTACCTCGTCATGGAATATGTCGAGGGCAACACCCTCGACGCGGAGCTGAGGAAGCGCGGAAAGTTCACGCCCGCCGAAGCCGTGAGTGTGCTCGACCCGATCATGGGGGTGCTCAACGCCGCGCACGCGATGGGCGTAGTGCATCGCGATCTCAAACCTGAAAACATAATGATTGGGAAGCCGAGTACCGGCGGCGAGCCGGTCGTGAAGCTGCTCGATCTGGGAATCGCCAAGTTGCGCGAAGTTGCGGGCGCTGAGAAGACCGGCAGCACGAATTTGACGATTGCCGGGCAGATGCTCGGCACTCCTTATTACATGTCGCCGGAGCAGTGGGGCGAGTTGCCGGATGATGGGAGTTCAGAGATCGACGGCCGCGCGGATATCTACAGTCTGGGCGTGGTGTTTTATGAGTTGATCGCCGGTAAGCGGCCATTCAGTGGCGTGACGCTGGCAGAGTTGCGGCGCCAACATGTGAGTATCACGCCGCCGATGTTGCATGAAGTTGACGCGAATGTTCCGGAAGGTTTTAGTCGCGCCATTGCCCGCTCGATCGCCAAGGATCGCGGTCACCGTCAGTCGACTGCCGGTGAACTAGAGAAAGAGTTGCGCAGTGCTTTGACGGCGGAAGGGATCGGGCCGACCTTGTTCGTGTCGGGAATTCCAGGCGGATCCGCCGATTCCGAAAAAGCGCGCGGGCCGCTGACCGCCTCTGAGAGAACCGCCGCCACTCTGGTGGGCGAATCCACGCCAACGGGTGTTGCAGACTCTGGAACTCCGCACAACGTCATTCCATCAGCGGACTTTGCCAGCCAGGCGGCGACCACGCCAACTGTGCTTGCCGCTCCGAAAGAAAATGTCGCTTCCCAGCCAACCATGATGGTGTCGAGTCAAATTGGCGGAGCCGTGCCGCATGCTTTGCCTCAGCCGGTGCGCCGTTCATCCTTTCCTCTTATCGCCGTGGGAATAGTTGTGTTGCTGCTCGTAGCCGGCGCCGCCGGTTACGCGGTGATTCACTTCCTGGGAAACAGCGCGAACAAGAATTCTGCGCCGGCGGATCCTGCAAACGGCACAACCGGAACCGCCGACCTTGCGGCTGGGCATGAGATTGGCCGGTACTGGCTCGAAGTCGATACGCCAAAGAAGGATGACGCCGTTCGAGCCGGCGACAGCGTCGCGATGCAATCAGGTCAGCGTTTCAGGTTCCATTTCTCGCCAAACGAGAACGGTTACATCTATGTCATTGGACCGAGCAAGACGAACACGCGAGCAATCTATTTAACGGCGAAGCCCAGCACCGAAAGCGGCCTGAAGACCAATGAAGTCAAGAGCGGGCTGGATTTTTCTTATCCGGGAATCACCAGCAAGTATTGGGTTACTTTGGTTGATACTCCGGGAACTGAGGAATTCACTTTTGTGTTTTCACGCACTCCGATCGAAAATCCGCCATTCTTCTCTGGTCCGTCAGAACATGAGCTGACAGCGGAAGAGGAAAAGCAACTGGACGACTTCCGCACTCAATTCAAAGCGAACGTTGTGGCCGCTGAGGTCATCAAAAACGGTGCCTTTCCGTCCGTCGCGGTCAAAGTGCCGCAATCCGCAGCCGAGGGGACGCCCGTATTTTTCAAGGTCCGAGTTGACCACAGGTAAATTGATCGCGCTCATGCGCAGGTCACGCTCAGAGTATTGGAGTTAGTTGGAGGAACCCGAAATGAGATCGAGAATTTTCATCACATTGTTCGCGGCAGTGGCTTTCGCATGCAGTCTGTTTATTGTCAGCGCGCAGGAGCCTGACGATGATGTGCGGGGCGCGTTCCTCAGCACGCGACCGCCGACAACGAATGCGAACGCCACGCGTAGACGCAGGCCCCCGCGGAGGACCAACAGCAATACGTCCGCTAGCGTTGCAATTAACGCGAACGTTGGCATGTCGCATGCGGCCAACGCCAACACCAGGAGTTATTCCAATCAGAACAGCTCGGGGTCGAAGGCCGCGGCGCAGGCGATCGGTTTGGGCTACACGCTGTTCATGCGCGACTCTGACGGGCGCAACGTGCGCGTCGAGCCCGGACACGAATTTCACAGCGGTGATCGGGTGCGCATCTCGCTCGAACCAAATGTCGACGGCTATCTCTACGTGTTTCACACAGAGGGCAACGGTGACCCGGAGATGATTTACCCCGATTCGCGACTCGACGCCGGAGAGAATTGGATCGAGGCGCACGTGCCGATGGAAGTACCGTCGAGCGAAAGGCCTGACGAGCGTTTCCACTGGTTCTTGTTCGACAACAAGCCCGCTATTGAAAGGCTCTACGTTGTCGTGACGCGCGAACCGTTGCCGGGAGTTCCCACCGGCCCGGACCTGGTGAAGCTTTGCGCGGAGAACAAATGCCCCTGGCGTCCGTTAGTGGAAGTTTGGGTGCGGCTCCAGGACGCGACTAAGGGTGAGGTCAAAGTGGTCACCACCAAGACGTTTGGCCAATCACAAACTGATAGTGAGAAAGCTGCCACGACGCGGGGCCTGGGTCTGGATAAGACCGCGCCGCAGCCTGCGGTGATTCGCATGAACGCCGCTCCCAACGCGCCGCTGCTGGTGACGGTGATGGAGCTGGTGCATAAGTAAAGGCGCGGCTTTGCCGCCCGATGTGCGGAAAGGCTTTGCCTTTCCGCGATCTCTAGTTTGAAAAAGTTGTGTTTGGTTAAGCGCGATTACGAGGCGTAGCCTCAAGACTTAAAATGGCAGGTTGTCGGAAAGGCAAAGCCTTTCCGCACATCAGGCGGCAGAGCCGCTGACTTTCAAGGTTACGGAAGAGGCAGGAGATGATTTTAAGAACTTGGCTTATCGTGCTTTTGATTGTTCTTTCTCTGGCCTTCGTATCCTTTCAATTTGGTCCGGGCACTGCTGCCGCTGGTCTTTCTTCCATAACCGGCCCACAGCAAACTGATCCATCAGCGGCACTCAGTCGCGGCCGCGCAATGCTCCGCCAGGGTCATGCCGATCAGGCGCTCCCCAATCTCGAAACGGCACTCAATCTCTACACCCAGGCGAACAATCCCCGCGGCGTTGCCGCCAGTGAAGATGCGCTTGGCGATCTCTACATGATCCAGGGACAGGACGCAGTTGCCCTCGCTCATTATCAGAAAGCTTATCAGGCGTTCGTCGTTGCGCGCGGCAAGGATAATACGAACTCGGCTGCGGCCAACTCAGTTGCCGGCCGGGCCGGAGCGACGGCGAGCGCCGCGACCGAAACCGCAGCCGCGACTGCCGATAATGGCTTCAACGCGAACCTGATGCTCGCCAAGATTGGCGACGCCCATTACCGCCTGAAGCAAATTCCGGAAGCGCTCACGGCTTACGTGCAGATGGATCGGAAAAAGCCGGAGACCATGGCAGCGAAAGCAACGCGCCGGCTGGGCGGATTCGGCGGTATTCTCGGCAGCATCCAAACAGGTAACGTCAGTATCGCGACCCCGACCAGCTCGGCGATCGGCTTGCTCGAGGCGAAGAAAGAGCTGGATGAATATCGCGTGGCGATCGTTTACATGACCTACGAACTGGGCACCGGGCGCATCGCTTATGCAAATAACGAAATGGAATCTGCGCGCAAGCATTTTCAAAATGCGCTCGACGCGGGCAACGGTGGCTTGCCGGGCGTGGCGAATCTGGGTCAGACACGCCGGTTCCGCACGGCTGCGCGGACCAGTCTCGGCGATGTTGCGTTGCGCGAGGGACGTTACGCCGACGCGGTCAAGATGTTTACCGATGCAGCTTCCGGAGCGCAGAAAGACAAACGCCTTGATTTGATGTGGCCGGCGCAACGCGGTTTGGGGCGCAGCCGTTGGTTGCTGGCTGGGCAATCCAATGACAGCAAGGCGATGAAGCTGCGCGACGACGCGCTGGACGCATATCGCGAAGCGCTGAAGACGGTTGAGACTATTCGCGCCGGCAGTTTGCGAGCTGACGAATCCCGGACAACATTTTTGGCTACCACCAAAGATGTCTATGACGAAGCCGCCAGTGCTTTCGCCGAGATGGCTTTGCTGGCGGACGGACGGGGCAGTAGCCCGACCGTCAGGGAGGGCGTTTCCGCAACTCTCTCCGGCAAGTCGCTCGATTACGCCGCTGAGTCTTTCCGCATCACCGAAGCGGGACGCGCGCGATCGCTCCTGGATATGTTGGGCGAAGTGAATGCGCAGATCACCGAAGGTGTGCCGGCGGATTTGCTCAAGCGCAAACAGGACAATCTCGAGCGCCAACAGGAGATCGCCCAACAGCTCACCGGCGTCAGCCTGGCTTCGGACCAGAAGCAGAAACCGTCCGAACTTGAAAAAGACCTGGACAGTTTACAGACGGAATTCGACGAGATTGAAAATCAAATTCGCACTGCCAGTCCGCGTTACGCCGCCCTGACCGGAGCCCAGCCACAGACGCTCGCCGACGTGCAGCAGAAGGTACTTGATGAAGGCACGGTGCTTTTGGAATACAGTCTGGGCAAGGACAGTTCGTACGTATTTGCCATAACCAGATCGAGTGTCTCGCTGTTCAAACTCGCTTCCAGGGCGGACCTCGACCGGCTGGCCACGGAATTTCGTGCGCAGTTAGTGCCGACGAGGTTACAGCGCCGGATTGTCGGCATCGATGTGGTGGCTGACGATCAGCGCGGGCTGGGGTTGGCTTCAGGCCCCTCGGAAAACCTGGCAGCATTCGTCGCGGCGTCGAATGCGCTCTACAAAGCAGTCTATGAACCAGTAAGCAGCGTCGCCGGTGATAAGCGTCTCCTGATCGTTGCTGACGGCACGCTGAATTACATTCCGTTCGAAGCTTTGGTTAAGACTACCGACGGCGCCGATTACTCCTCACTCAATTATCTGATCAAGACTAACGAGATTATTTACGCGCCATCGGCTTCAGTCGTAGCGGCGATCCGGCAGCAGGGTAGCCCAACCGTGAGGCAGGGCTCCGCCCGAGGAAGCGTCCTGCTCGTAGCCGATCCGGTTTTCAACGCAGATGATCCGCGTTTGAAAGGCAACAGCGTCGCGCAAGCCACCGCTGATTCGCGTGGTCTCGGTCTCGAGGCCGCAGTCAATGATATTGCCGGGAGCGCGGACGGTCCGTCCGCATCCGGCCCGCTCCACCTGGCCCGCCTCCCCGGCACGCGCACCGAAGCGGAAGAGATTTCGAAGATCGCCAGGTCCGGCGGTGTGCAAACTGATCTATGGATCGATCTGAATGCCAGCGAAGACAACGTGCGCACCCGCGACATGAACAACTATCGCGTCATCCACGTCGCCACGCACGGTTTGCTCGACGCGCAACGGCCGCAATTCACAGGTGTTGTGCTCTCTCTCGTTGGCAACAAATCAAATGATGGTTTCTTGCGCACCGATGAGATTTTCAATTTGCGGATGAACCCAGCGCTCGTCATGCTCTCGGCGTGCGAGACCGGCCTGGGCAAAGAGAAACGCGGCGAAGGCGTGATTGGTTTGACGCGCGCCTTCATGTACGCCGGCGCGCCCACAGTGGGCGTCAGCCTCTGGTCCGTCGCCGACAAATCCACCGCTGAACTAATGACTGACTTTTACAAACGCTACCTTGGCGCAGCCGCGTCAGCCTCGGCATCGGCTTCCATGCGCGACGCGCAACTCTCAATGATCTCTGGCAAGAAATACAGCGCACCATTTCACTGGGCGCCGTTTGTCTTGGTGGGCGAGTGGCGTTGATTGGAACGCGGGCATCCTGCCCGCTCTGAGCGCGAAGCGCGAACCCGTCTTGTTACTTATGAAAAGCTGGGCGTGGTGCGCCCGCCCTGCGGGCAGGGATGCTCGCGCTCCGTCATCTATTTGGCGTAGTGGAGCGGGACTGTGACCAGCAACGGTCCGCCGGCTTTGCGGGCGACGCGATAGACGGTTTGTGGCGGGGGGCCGCCCTGGGTTAGTTGCCGCCCTTTTGCAGCACCCGCCATCTTCTCTTCATTGGTCCACGCGCGACCGGCGCCGCCAACCAACTCCAGACGTTCAGCCGCGCCACCCCAGGATTTTTCCCAACCGCCGACTTGTGCGCCCGTCATCTTCAAAGGCAGCTCGCCGATTTGCATCGGTAGCGGCTGTGTCAGAAGGATGATGGTCAGGACCTCGGCGATTTGATCCCGGCGCGTGCCGGCGGGCTGCGCGGTGAAGTAGCTGTATTGATCCTCCTGCGCCGGAATGTCGATTAGCTTTCCGGGCGCGACGCGATTATCGCCGCCGCGCGTTCGCAAAGTGGGAAAGATCATCATTGGTTCGCCGAAGGAACCATCGGCGTATTGTTCGCGATCGATGATGTAAAGAAAGCCGGGCCGGGGTGACTCGACCGTGATGCGCACGCGGTCGCCGACATTCAAAGGCGTGTCGGCTTCGATTCTCTCCGGTGTCCATTCCGATTGCTTCAAACCATCCATCACCAAAACTCGCGCGCCCGTGTCTCCGCTTTGCGAAGGCCGCAGCCGCCAGACGGTGACACCGATCTCGTCAGACGATTCAGGCGCGGGTTTGCGTCGGGTGCCGGCGGCCAGCTTGATCGAGCCCGTGCGACGATAGATGGGAGGTTTGACCGTGACAACTGCGCCCACGCGCCCGCCACCAACTCCCGCGGTGACATCTTCTCTGGGCCGCGCCTTGTTGAAGCGATCGAGGACGATCTGGCGGGAGCCTTCTTCATCCTGCTGCGACTGGGCCGCAACGAAGCCGGCGAATGGGCAGCAGAGAAAGAGGATCAATGCTCGGACGATGAATTGATTAGTGTTCATGCTCTAAGCTCCGTCAGGAGCGAAATATTTATAGAACCGCGTGCAAGATCTTTTCGAAGCTCCTTTAGGAGCGCAATATTATGTCGCTCCTAAAGGAGCTAAGATAACTCTTTGGTGACTCCGAGCTATAAATATGCCGCGCCTAACGGCGCTTCCGCGGATCGACGCTTTCGCGCTGCGCGCTCAGTGCGGGCAGGGATGCCCGCGCTCCATTTCAATGATGTTCCAACTCGATGAAGTTCACCAGCACATCGCCTTTGCCCTTAACGGTCGTTTGTTTCTTTGCCGAGTCTTTGGTGACTTCGGGTTTTGGCGATGAATGCTGTTGTAGAAAATCGCGCACCGCCCGCGCCTGCGCCGAGTCCTTTATTTCACCCTGGTCGCGTTCGTTCACTTTGTCAGTTACGGCTTCCAGTTCTTTGACTGGTGTGGGAGAAAAGACCAGCCAGAATTTTTCCGTGCCCTGGTGATCGTCAAACCTCATCCAGGCGGTCTGGAGTTTTTGATCAGCGTTGACGCGCGGCGATCCGTTGTTCGTCTTCGCTTCGGGAAAGAGCAGGTTGTACGTCGACGCATCGCCGGCTGCCGGACCTTCGTTCAGCAGGTAAAGATAGCCTTCCTGTGGACTGTTGACGTTCATGCGAAACTTCCAACCGTTTTCAAAGACTTCTCGTCCCGAAGATTCGAATTCATCCTGATAGGGTTTCCCGTCGCGCATCTTTTGCACGGTCAGCGAGTAGAAGAGCGATTGCTCGCGCGCGGTGGAAAGCGCGCCACGTTTCCAAAACAGAAAGGCGCCCGCCAACACAACCAGCACGACTAGACCTGCTCCGATCATCAGCCAGGGTCGCCGGCCCGGCGAATCGACGGTTTCCAAAGCAGGATAATTCGAGCCGCTGAGCGTGTCGACCTGGGCGGGTTCATAGCGCGCAGCGATAGTCTTCGACGCGCGGGCATCCAGACCTGAGCCCTCGCTCACCGTCCCAACCCAGCCGGGCTGCCCGGCCGGGGACCCTTGGGTCGGGCTACTGCCCCGATCCGCGGTCTGTCGCGCAGGTTCGTTTCGGTCTGTCGCTAACTGCGTCGCCGGAATTTGTGACGAGGCAGGCCGTTGTGGAGTGAATTGGGTGGTGTCTTCCGACAACTCTCGAGCCAGAATATCGCCGAGTTCGCGCGCGTTTTGGAACCGATCTTTCGGGTCGAAGCTGAGCGCGCGCAAAATCACCTGAGATGCCTCTTCTGAAAGGCTGGGTCGCAGGTCCGATGGTTTCACCCGCACCCCCGCGCGCTGCATTTCCAGTAACTCAAACCCTGTTTCCGGATTGAACGGCTTGCGGCCGGTGACCAGTTCGTAAGCGATCGCTCCCATCGCATAGATGTCCATAGCCGCTGAAACCGGCCGTCCACTCAATTGCTCCGGCGCCATGTAAGAGACCGTGCCCGCGGTTGCGCCGGTGACCGTGCTGGGAGCAACGATGGAGTCTTTCAGTTTCGCGATGCCGAAGTCGATGATCTTTACCTGCTCTTCGCCGCCGCCGTAGCTTTGCAGCATGATATTTTCCGGTTTCAGGTCGCGATGGAAAATGCCTTTATCATGAGCCGCTTTGAGCGCCCTTCCGATCTGCTTGATCAACTCAGCGGCGCGTTCGAGCGGAATGCCTTCGGGCTTGATTTGCGATCGCAGGGTCACGCCGTCGATGAACTGCATCACCAGGTATGGTTTGCCGTCGGGCAGTTCGCCGGTATCGAGGACGCCGACTACTCCGGGATGATCGACGCGCGCGAGCGCTTCCTTCTCCTGCTGAAATTTCTGCACCACCCAGGAATTTTGCAGAGACTTCTCGAGCAGAACTTTGATTACGACCGGTTTGTCATGCAGCTTGCGATCCTGGGCGAGGTAGACTGCGCCGACTCCGCCCTGTCCCAATTCTTTCTGGATGAAATAGCGACTGTCGAGAGTCACGCCGATCAAAATCGGCGCCACGGGCAGCGAAGTTTCGTTAAGACTCGGATCTACAGTGATTGTGGGCGCTGAGAGATCGGCAGACACACTGGCCGCTTCGTCTGAAGCCGGGCCAGGCGTCACCGTTTCGGGTTGATCTTTAAGCGTCACAGTAAAGAGATTGGTGGGAGGGACCGCTCGCTGCTTACTTGTTTATGCGCGCCATCCGGCACGCCTCGATAATCGCATTAATCACCTCGGGGGTGATATTCGTGGCAGGCTTCACCGGCGTAAGGATACCTCCGCTCGCGGGCGTTCCCGTATAGAACACGATCAGTCCGTCCTTACCGCCTATGGTGCTGCCGGGAGTTAGAAACAAGTTGACGTGAGGCAGTTGAAAAGCTGACTGGCCTGCTTCGACGCGCTTGATCTCAGAGCATTGAATCGTCACGTTCTTCTTCTCGTTTTGTTTTCTCGGCTCGAAGGAAATAGCTCCGGGCGTGACGGTCAGCGTCCCCTGGGTGCGCGATCCGTCCGTAACGTCGAACAGATGACTGTTGCGCGCGCGTTCGGCCTCTTCGGCAGCGGACTTGGATTTTTCTTTTTCACGCGCCTCACCCTCCAGCATGGCGACCCGGCCGTTCGCGATTTCGACAAAGAGTCCGTTGGGAAACTTGTTTACATAGGCCTTGAAGTCCGAAGGATTCCGGCTGTCTTTGATGGCGTTCCAGTAGGTCATCTCGAGCGAGTCGGCCGAGCCCGTGTTGCCTCCGGTCGACCGCGAAGGTTGCGCTCGCGATTTGGCGAGGGCCGCAAACTGGCCGTCAGGATATTTCTCGAGATAGGCTTTGAAGTCATCCGGGTTGTTGCTGTTCTTAATACTCTCCCAGAAGCTCAACTCGATCGCTGCCGGATCGACCATCGCAACATTCGGCGTTGAACTATTCGTAGCGTTCGACGCGGAATTGGTAACAGCGACGACCAGCTCGTCGGCGCGATAGCCCTCGATTACCGCAAAAGGTTTTTGCTGCTTCGTCGAACCGAGATCGATGGCCAGGCGCTTGGGCACCGTATCCTGAACATACTTCACCAACTGCGACAGGGTGATTTCGCCTTTGTCGTTGGCGGCTCCGCCTTTCAAGCCTTCGACGATGGCCCAACTGAAGTAGCCCTGTTTCTTTTCGGTGTACTCGTAAGCGCGTTGGCCAATCCCGGTCGCATAGACGGTCGCGAAGGCCTGGACCTCGCGATTGCGAGTGTCGAAATTGAAAGCATTGATGTAAGCATTACTCAAGTTGTTGGGCGCATCAGCGCGTCCACCCGGATCGTTACGGCAAGCATCGAGGAGCACGACGACCTGTCCTACTCCTGTCTCTTTGATTCGCTCTTTGACGCGGTTCATGCTGATGGCCGTCTCTTCAAGAAACGAAATCTGATCGCTGATCTGCGCGTCAGCCGGCAGCAGAAAAGCCTGGCCGCTTCTTTCCATTCCGTGACCGGCGAAGGACACGAGCAGCAGGCCGTCTTTTGGCACAGCGGTGCTCAGGTTCGACAAGCGACGCAGAATATTGACGCGCGTCGGTTGGCGTTCCAGCGGCTGATCGGTGGAAAGCAGGATCACCTGATCTTGCGGAAAGCCCGCATAACGCACCAAAGCATCTGCGATCAAACGAGCATCGTTGTCTGATCCTTTGAGCGGGCTGATCTGCGGGTCCTGGTATTTGTCCACGCCGATTACCAGCGCCCACCGTTTTGACTTCACCGGCAGGGCGTTGACTGAATTGAGCTGTGACACGGTTGACGCGGCGGGCGACGTTGCATTTGTTGCTGTGGTCTGCGTTTGAGGTGGCGGTGGCAGTTGCTGCAACTGTCGCGAGACGGGTTCAGTAGTCGAAGCCGGTGCCGCTGTCGTTTGCGACGGGGCGGATGGCTTGGCCTGGATGGTTTCAACTAGACGCGCGGTTGGTTTCTCGTTAGATGGTTCTTGCGTTTGCGTCGCCGCAGTCGCGGGCGCCGCGGTTGGCTCGGCAGGTGTAGTAGTAGCGGCGGCTAATGCTGCCGGTATCTCCTTCTCCAATTTGCGGGCGAGTTTGGGATCCACGGTGTTTAGTTTCTTCAGTTGCTCGTTCGCCAGATCGGCTTTGCCGAGCCGCGCGTATGCCTGGCCCAAGCCGTAATAGGCCTCGCCGTAATCGGGCTTAATGCGGACCGCGCTCTTGAGAAAACTCAAAGACTTTTCAAAATCCGCGCCTCTCAGGTAGGCATAACCAATCCCGTAATACGCCTCGGCAAAATTAGGATCGAGGCTGGTAGCTTTGACCAAAGGAGCAAAGGCCTCTCCGTGCCGGCCCATCGCGTTGTAGAAATAGCCGAGGTCGAATTGCGCCGTGGCGTCGTTTGGCGCCAACCTCGCTTGCTCTTTGTAGGCGACGAGCGCTTGCTCCGAATTGCCACTGTTGAAATACGCATCGCCCAGCCCACCGTAGGCCGGCGCATAGTTCGCATCCAGGCGAATCGCGATTTTGTAGGTTTCAATCGCTTCCGGCCATTTCTTTTCCTCGGCCATCTTGTCGGCTTCGTCAACCAGGCCGGCGGCGCGACTGACGGACTTCTGCGCAGCTCTGCCATGTTTTTGGGCGTAAGAGCTAAGTGATAGAGAGCCAAAGAGAAGGGCGGAACCGATCACGAGCAGGATGCACTTAGAAAGAGGGGCTTCGATTTTCATACTCAACTCCATTAAAGGCGTGTTCTGCGCCAGAGCCTATGACGGATCGCGTCGAGTGTCAATGCCTCTCTAGTCCGGGGATTAGCCTTTGTGAGAACGTCGTCCGGTCAGCTAAGATGAAATGGTTATGGATCAACCAAGCTCAGCCCCGCCGAACGGTTTCGTCGAACTCCCGGACACGGATTCGCTGGATCGTTTTCTGGCACAGTCAAACGGTTCTCCGGCGATAATCTTCAAACATAGCAACTCATGCGGCATCAGCGCCCGGGCCCACGCCGAAATGTCCCGGATCGAGCATCCGATTGGTTTGGTGGTCGTGCAAGAGGCCCGCGGATTGTCGAATGAAATCGCGGCGCGGACTGGAATCGCGCACGAGACCCCGCAGGTTTTCATCATGCGCGATCAGAAAGTAGTGTGGACAGCTTCGCACGGGCAGATAAAAGCCGAGGGAGTTCGGGCGGCGTTGCTTGAAGCCGTTGAGCTGAGTTCAGAGTTCAAACTTTAGTTTGCTCTTGAAATCGGCAGCCTGAAGGCTGAACTCTAAACTCTAAACTCAAAGATCATGATGGTTGACAACGCGCAAAGACGGCAGGCGATTGAACCCCGCGAGATTTCGCAGGAGAGTAATACGCAACTGCGCATCACCTGGGCCGATGATCGAGTGTGCGACTACAACGCTGCGGCGCTGCGACGCGTGTGCCCATGCGCCCAATGCGTGAACGAATGGACGGGCCAGAGAACGCTGAAACCAGAAAGAATTTCCGACGAACTCGAAATCAACGACCTGACGATTGTCGGTCGTTACGCGCTAAACTTTCGCTGGAGCGATGGACACGAAACAGGGATTTATAGTTTTCAGTACCTCAGGGATCTTTGCGAACAGAGGAAGTAGCGCAACAGATGGCACCAGCGTTTAGAAGCCGCACTTGGCTTGACAAGTCCGCCGCCTAAACGGGGAGCCGTTACGGAACCGCTTGCGGTAGCAAGCGGCTTCTGTCAGCTGACGATGTGGCCAAGGGAGTTAACCACTCGCTACCCCGACGCGTCGTGGTTCTGTACCGATGACAAAGTCGTCTCGAATTCTGATTGTCACTGACAGCACGGAATTCCCGCGCGCCGAGCTTGAAGAACGAGGCTTCGCGTTCACGATTTCGAATGACTGCGATGCGGCGTTGGCGCATTTGCTCAAAGGTTCTTTCGATCTCGTGGTAATTGATTTCTCTCCGGCCCGGGATGGAATTGAATTCATCAAACGTGTTCGCGCCACACCGCCGTTAGCTGGTATCTTGATTCTGATAATGGCTGAGTGGGGCACGGGCGAGCCGACGCTGGCCCTGGCCGCAGGCGCCGATGCCTACGAGCCGGTTGCAGCGAAAAATATTGATGCGCGTCGCTTAATTACTTCGATTGAAAGACTGCTGGCCCGGCAAGCCGCGGCGGCAAAATAAGAACCTTATGAATGAACGTGATTTTTTTAACGAGAAGCAGGAAACCAAGTCGGCCAGTTTCAGTTGCCCGCACTGTCGCGCCCGCAACGATTATGAAATCCGCTGGCTAAAGCGCACCAAAAAGAACGCGCCCCCGCGCGGCGCCAGCGAACAAGACAAACGCCAGTTTCAAAACTCGCGTGACTACATGGTGCGGATCGACGACATGCTGGCCTGCCGCAGCTGCCGCAAGCGTTTCGATATTCCCAGCTCACAGTCTGTGGTGTTTATCTAAGGCGGGGCAGGCCCGCCGCTTAGTAACGGATAGTCGGCATTAAACTCCACCTGTCGCTTTTTCATTCCACGCCGAACGTTCGTCGCGCGATACTTTCAGCTCACAGACTGAAGGAAGCTCTGATCAAGTTCATACGAAGGGGTTTGATCCTGCTGGCTCCGTAGGAGCCGAATGTTTATAGCTCCAGTCAGGTCTTTGTTCCCGCGCTGCGTAGGAGCGCAAGATACAGACGTTTCGCTCCTACGGAGCTGGGGTACGGGGCTTCGACAGTTGCTATAAATATTTCGCCTCTACGAGGCGAGGAACGCGACAGCTAGTGCGTGACAACTTGATCAGAGCTTCCTGAAGTCGATGCTACTTAATCTGTGGCTCAAGTCTTGCTCAACTCAACCCGATTAGAACTCTCCTTAAGCTGCAGGAATCAGAGGTGGAAAAAATGCAGAGAGAAATCGCAGCCGGTTCGTTAGGCCAGGCGGACGTCCCCGAGTGGTCGGCGCGTGTTTACGGTAAGCAGGAATTTGCCGGAGCAGGGAAGACCAATACCGGATTGCTGGTGCCGCTCGAACGGCGGCTGGCAAGGCTCGTGCTGCCGCGCATCCCGCAGTGGTTGGAGACTTATCACCTGACGCTGCTGACTCCGGTCTGGTCAGGCCTGATCGTTGTGTTCGGCTATCTGGCCGCGCGCGATTTGCGCTGGCTGTGGATGGCTAATCTGATGATTGCGCTTCATTACTTCACCGATCATTTTGACGGCAAGCTGGGCAAGTTCCGCGACACGGGACTGCGCAAGTGGGGCTTCTATATGGACCATTTGTTCGATTATGGCTTCCTCTGTTCGATTCTGATTGGCTACTCGTTTTTGTTGCCGCAAAGGGCGATTTTCAACATGATGTTGGTGCTGTGCGTGTTCAGTGCCTTCATGTTTCACACGTTTCTGATGCTGGCGGCGACTGAAGAATTCAAGGTCAGTTTTTCAGTTTTCGGTCCCACTGAACTGCGCATTGCGCTCATCATTATTAATGGCCTGCTGGTGAGGTTTGGCGCCCGGGGCCTCAAGGGCGCCTTGCCGTATGTCGCGGGATGTGGCACTGTAGCTCTTGCCCTCCTAGCTTACCGAGCACAGAAGAGACTCTGGAAAAGCGACATGCAAGACAAGGCAGCAAGTGCTGCCTGTGAAAAAAGTCTGGTTGCCGAAGGCTAATTCTGCAACCAAAACGAGCGGAGCGGCGTCTAAATGTTGCTTTCCCAAAACAACGATCAGGTTATATAGCGACGGAACTTTCAAGCAGAGAGTTCGTTTAAGTAAATCATAGAAACAACCTGGTCCCGATTAAGAATATGTCTGAGAAAAAAGTAATAAGAATAGTGAAGCGCGAAGAGCGCAGCCAGCGGAAGCCGGGCACCGCCCGGGCCGCCCGCGAAGCCGCGCGCAAGGCCGCTACCGACATGGTGTCAAACGTCACCAACTGGGTAAATGAATTCCAGCAGAAGCAGAGCCAAGAAACCGCCAAAGCTGTCGAGACCCTCATTCGCTCTCGTCAGCAGCCGAACGAGGCTTAATCAAGCCGCAGTGCTTCCGTAGAATCCGTCATCTCATTAGGATCCTGGTTTTCGACCGGGTAGGCCAGAGTGTGTCCGGTCGTCGAGCACCCGCGGGCGCGAGTTTCGATTTTGTTCACCGTCGAGGCAATGAGGTCAGTACCACCTGCGTGAGCGGGTGGGCTAATCGGTCAAGCTTCGACCTGCATCGTCGATGTCGCTTTGCGGGCAAGGCGGAGATGCCGTCAGTGCTCCCAGCAAATCATTGACACTCACCGTCCGCGGCGATAGCATCGCGTCTTGAGCTCACCCCCCTTTGACATCGACTGAAGGAGAAGGTCATGAAGTCTTCACGATCGCAGAGTCGAAAGCTCAGGAAATCGATCATCGATACCATTCGCCGCCCCATTGCCCCTCCGGGCCATCCCTTGACACACGCCAAGCCTGACGAAAAAGCACGGCCGGCGGGACGCAAGGCGAAACACAAACAACGCCCACAACAACAGGAAATGGAGGAGTCATGAAACACAACGTTGCGAACGAAAAAAGAAACAAAACCTGGCGCGCTCTGCTATTCGTCGCGGTGCCTGCGGTTTTCTTGCTGGCCTCTTTCTCAGGAGCCGGGACGCCGGTCGCGTCTTCGGTGAAGGCTTCGGCAGTTACTGATGAAGTGTCAGCTCCACAACCCTCGCCGCGCCGGCCGTGGACTGCGGTCGGTTCGACCGGAGCAGTGGACGAGGCCTCGCTGAAAGACTATGCATTCGGTGTCGCCGACATCGGATTCCGATCGGGCGCGACGGGCAGCCTGGTCGTCGCTCGCTACAACGTGACCAACACCTTCGACAACAACGCCAATCCGAATAAGCCGGGCTGGACGACTTTGGAGATGGGCTCGACCACGCCGAATAGCACGATCATCGAGGCCAAGCTGTTTCAGATAAAAGCTTGCGACACGGCGCCTAATCTGCTGTGCACGGCACGAAACCGAAGTAGTGACCACCCGTGCGCCACGTGCCAGCTCACTACCACGATTGACTTTACGAACAGCCTCTATTTTGTCGAGGTGACGCTGAACCGTTTCAACTCGACCACCGCGCAGCCGCGCATGTTTACCTTGCGCCTCTACTGAAACGAAGAAGTATCAAGAGCCCGAACCGTCAGGGAGGGCACCTTAATTGATTCGGGCCCTCCTTAACGGTCGGGCGTCAACCACGCGATGGAGTCAGTACCACCTGCGTGAGCGGGTGGATCAACCAAGCCGCTTGAGCCCACCCGCTGACGCAGGTGGTACTGACCTCATTTTTCTGACACTAGATTTATGACGGACATCAGCCAATCGTTCGTCGCCTGTTCGCGAGCCTATTTCAGCGACGAATACCTGCCGAAAATCGAGCGTTGCCTGGAGCTGCTCACGGATGAGCAAATCTGGTGGCGCGCGAATCCACAGTCAAACAGCATTGGAAATCTGCTCTTGCACTTGAGCGGGAACGTCCGGCAATGGATCGTCTGCGGCCTGGGCGGTGCGCCCGATGAACGTGATCGAGATTCCGAGTTTGCTCAACGAGACATGATTCCGCGCGATGAATTGTTAGCCAGGCTGAAGCAGACATTGACTGAGGCTGATCAGGCACTGGTGAAGTTTGATGCCGACAAGCTGCTGGAAAAATATTTGATTCAGGGGTCCGAGGTTACTGCCATGGCCGCGATTTATCATGTCGTCGAACACTTCTCGATGCATGCAGGACAAATAGTTTTCATTACGAAGCAATTAACTGAGCGGGATATGCGGTTCTATGACTTGTGAGGGTCTGCACTGATAGTGGCCCTTTGCTGCTTTTCGTTTGGAGTCGATGGTACCGCTCGAACCTCACCTGCACCAACGTCGCCTGTAACGCCACGGCATAACAAACACGTTGAAAACTGATACGACGACAATGGCGATCATCTGACCGGCGCCTGCACAAGCCTTGCAAGCGTTGACAACAACCTCAAAGGGGCATATTGTGCGCTCATCGCATCCGGTCACCGGAACTTGACCTCAGCCTCCAAAGGCCTTTCGACCCGACCCAAAACTCAAGGCTGAATGTCATCTAGCTCTCAAGCCGTTACTCCTCTTGCGACGTTTTACCGTTAATCTCCCGGGAGAGCTAAAACCTACCTCGCCTTAGGTTCCCAAGGAGGGTTCCCTCAATGCTCACCAAGCACCTCTCTCTACAGCATGCGTCTGATTCAAACCGCCGCCTGGGCGATGGAGGCTTCACCAGTTTAGGTCGTCAAGCAGCCCTGTCTACTCACCTTCAACGAGAAAAGAAGATTCCCACCATGAAGAAATTCCTTGGTCTGGCTTTGGCTCTCGTAACCTTGGCGCTCATAGGGACCGGAGCGATGGCACAGACACGAACCATCAACCTTAACACGGGCTTCGACCAAGCGAATTCAACGCGAATAGCGGTGGGTCAGCAAGACAACGAATGGAGAGTGATCTCCGATACGATTAATGGGGCCCCTCAACCGCCGCCAGCAACCGGCAGGCCGGCCGATGTTGTCTTGGGCAACAGCTGGGCTGCTTCTAACCCTTCATTAGCAGTCAATTTTCCAAATAGCCGATGGATCTCCATCAACCCCAATCAGGGTCAGCCGTTGTCGGCTCCGCCGAACAAGTTCCAATATGCTTTCTATTTCACTTTGCCTGCTGGGTTTTCCTCTCCACAGCTTACGATGAAGCTCAGTTCAGACGACCGCATCACAAAAATCACTCTTAATACCGCCACACTCTTTCAAGGCTCGGGTGGGATTTTCAACAGCCCGCCTCTCCCCATTAACGTACTGACGGCCTCTGACTTTAACTCAGGAGCAACCGTCAACGTGATAACTGTTGAGGTTGAGGATACAGCTGCAGTAATCACAGGCCTCATCGTGGACGGCACCGTGACCTATGAAGACTGTGACCGTTCACCAATCCGGGACATCCCAGGCTTAACCTCGATCACTTTCTGGGAAAGCACTCGCGCAGCACCAACGCAACATATGTTCGTGAAGGTTGGCCCAGAGTTGACAGCGAGGTTGAACGGCTCACTTAGCTCATCAAACAAGGACTTCGAAGGCGTGCAAGGTGCGGAGTTCTATGACGTCTTCTATTCCGATTGGAATGGGATTCCTGATCCCAACGGACGGTTCGTCACGATCGAGGCCGAGTGGAACGTCGGTGCGCCCTCCGGAGGAGGTTTGAACATTGCGAGGGTAGATTTCAATGGAACAGGTCAGTTTGCCGACTCCGTTTCAAGCTTTGTCGCCCTTGGGAACAATGCAATGCCTAATGATGTGGGAAAGGCAGTCGACGGGCTCACCAGTACCGACACGGCGATGGGCAACACGATTGGTGAAACGCGAAGACTTAGAGTTACCGTCGGCTTTCCGTGCCCTCGCGTGCTGCCGCCGAGGGTGTTCGGCACTATTACTGGCAGAGTAATAGATCGGCAGAATAGACCTGTTCGAGGAACCCTGGTGCAAGTGCCCGGGCGAATGCCAATCAGAACTACTGCCAACGGCTCATTCAGAATTGATAATTTAGCGTTGACCGAACGCCTGGCAATAAGTTTCAGTGCGCCAGGATTTGTTGATACGACACGCGTGTTTCCGGTAAGGCGCGGCGTATTGAACGCTACCGACATTGTCCTGTTGCGACGAGCGCCGGCAGTTGTCATTAACGCGACGAATGGCGGCAGGGTGACATTCGCCCAAGGCGGTGGTTTGACGATACCGCCCAGATCTTTGGTTGACCCGGTGGGCAAACTTATTACTGGCGACGTGCGAGTAAGCCTGACCTATCTCGATGTTTCCGATCGCAATCAGATTAGATCCACGCCGGGGGATTTCACCGCACAAATGCGAGATAATTCAGTGCGTACTTTGGAGTCCTTTGGAATTTTTGAAGCCTACGTCGAAGATCCTGGTGGGAGACGTGCGGACCTGGCTCCAGGCAAGACCGCAATCATCAACCTGCCAATACCACGAAGGAACCTGGGCAACGTTCCTCGAACCACAGGACTGTTTAGCTTCGGAACCACTAGTGGCCGATGGATCGAGGCAGGGAAACTAATCCGGTCCGATGACGAGTTGACCTATAACGGCACAATAAGCACTCTCGACGTGAACTGGAACGGAGACGATCCGGTTGATACCACGTGCATCAGGGTGCGGGTCTTTGAACCACATTTCCCAAATCCTCCACATGGTCCGCCCGCTGTGAACAGCCATGTCACAGCTACCGGCGTGAGTTACAACGGTTCTTCCGATGGTTACACCGACTCAAATGGCTTTGTCTGTTTGCTGGTTAAGCGCAACTCACAGGTGTCCTTGCAAGCATTCAGCACTCAGGTTTCTTCCTACGTGAGCGTGCCCATCGTGATAACGACACCCAATATCGCTTCAGGGGCGGCTGACTGTGGCAACCTAGCGAAATGTCCTCTGGTGCAAGAAATTGATTTGGATATTATCGTCGGCGGGCTGCGGCCTGAGAACTTTTACGACATCGTGAAGCGCAGAGACCTCCAATTCGAGAAGTTACGCCGGGAGTTGGGCGAGCGGTTCGATATTGAGGAGGGCACCGGGTACGGACAGTACCAGGAATGGAAAAGCCACTGGGAACCGTTGGTGTATCCGCACGGCCGCTTCGAGATCGCGTACGACGCGATGAACCGAATCGCGCGACAGCCCGACCTGCCCACCCCGCCCCCGCAGCCGCCGTATTGCAACGCCTGGAAAGAGCTAGGGCCATTCGATACGCCGGTCGGCAACAGCGGGCGTGGGGTGGGCCAAGTCCACTGGATCGATTTCGATCCGAACAATGCGGACAATCTCTTCACCGGTTCCGCGTTAGGCGGTCTCTTCTATTCCACCGACGCTGGCGCCACCTGGAAAAGCGGCGGCACTGACTTCCTCGAGCCAAACATCGGCGCCGCCCACGTCGCCGTCGATCCGAAGGATGCCACGGGCAGCACCTGGTTGCTCGCCACCGGCGACGGTGACGGTCACCCCCTGGATGGCGGCAGCGGGCAGAATACCTCTCACGGCGTCTACCGAACGACCGACAAAGGGCGTATTTGGCGGAACATTGGCCTAGATTTTGCCAATGATTGGAGCCACGTTCCCGTTTGGTGGACCTTCCAGATCAAGAAACTTCTGTTCGCCCCGGACAACTCGGGCACAATCTGGGCCGCAACGAATTTTGGTTTGTTCAAAACCACCATCGCCAACGATCCTTCAGGTTTTGACGATTGGGAGCTCGTGCCGACTGGCGAGAACAATGGCAACCGGGCCAACGACGACTCGTTCTACGATATTGAGTACAAGCCGGGCGAGCCGTCTACGCTCTACGCCTCCGGCTCCACCCTCGTGCGATCGCTTGACGGTGGCGAAACATGGAACCCGCTACCTGGGATCCCGTTCCTCCCAGACTCTGACGCCGGGCGGATAGCCATGGAGGTGACTCCCGCAAACCCAGACTATCTTTACGTCGTCGTCGTCACGAAGGACCCTGCGGAGTGCAACGGAATCGCGGACGGTGTCCCACGTTCGTGGCTTTACCGGTTCGACGCGAACAGCGGGTCGTGGACTGACAAGGGACCGATTTGCAATACGGCAAGTTATGAACCCACTCAGCGCGGCGTTCATTTCAGCCGCGCCCAGTCTATCGGCGTCTCTCCTGTCGATGCCGACCTGATTTTCATCGGGGATGTAAAGATGGCCAAGTGCACCACTGGCGGCGACCCGAACTTTTGCAATTGGATCCAGACGGGGTCTACCGTCCATGACGATATTCATCAGGTGAAGTTCGCGCCCATCGACGCGAACAACCCGAACGGCCTTACGATCTACGCTGCACACGATGGCGGGGTATCAAAGACGGTCAACGGCGGTATCAACTGGACGCCGCAGAGCAATGGCTTGGCGGTCGCGTGGGTGATGCGGATGAGTACGTCTGCTACCGATCCGAACCTGATCCTGGCAGGACTCTTCGATGAGGGGACCGTGCTCTACAACGGGAGCACCTGGCGGCAAGTATTCGGAGGCGACGGCCTCACGCCGATCATTGACCACACCGATCCAACCAACATGTTCGTCTCGCGGCAGTCCGGCCAGGTGCGTCGCTCCGCCGACAAGGGGGTCTCGTTTCCTTTCTTTGCCAATCCGGGGTGCCCCGATAACTGGCACACTTTCGTCATCCTGAATTCGGTCGACACGCAGACGATCTTTGGCGCCTGCAAACCCGAGGTCCGGCGCTCCACGAAGCGTGGCGAACCGAGGAGTTGGTCAACGATAAGCGATTTCACCTCGGACGGCCTGGGCGAGCTGCAAGTGTG
>Ga0070698_100001819_pt1 | contig 23726 bp, 13 predicted proteins | sample KBSK1502metaG_FD_65477 | JGI IMG/M metagenome (GOLD analysis project Ga0070698, IMG submission 65477) | Corn, switchgrass and miscanthus rhizosphere microbial communities from Kellogg Biological Station, Michigan, USA - KBS K1-50-2 metaG | ecosystem: Host-associated > Plants > Roots >... | reverse complement strand
ACCAGGTGACCGTCCGCAATCTCGAACTCGTTGAATCCCTGGGCGGCGCTAGTGGCCGGACGTTGTTGAGCGTGATCGACGAAACGGTTACGAGCATGGGCGCGAGACTCTTGCGTTCCTGGTTGCTGCGCCCGTGTGTAAAGCAAGGCGAAGTTGAGGCGAGACTCGCGGCCGTGCAAGATCTGTTTGCTTCGCAGATAAACCGGGACAAGCTACGGTCGCTGCTCAAGGATGTTTCTGATCTCGAACGTCTGATCGGACGCATTAGTTTTGGATCCGCGACGCCTCGAGACTTAAATGCAATTCTAAAATCGCTCTACCAGGTCCCCGCAATTCGCGAGAACCTGGCTGCGTTGCCGTCCTCGCTGCTGCAAATCCTGACGGAGAGTGCTGATGAAGTCCCGGAGATTTGCGCGCTGCTGGTGAAGGCAATCAGCGACGATCCTCCCGCAAAAATTAGCGAGGGCGATACGATTCGTGAAGGCTACTCAACAGAACTCGATGAACTCCGTTCCATCAGCCGCAATGCCAAACAGATTATCGCAACCCTTGAAGCGACTGAACGCACGCGCAGCGGCATCAGCAACCTGCGCATAAAATTCAACAACGTCTTCGGCTATTTCATTGAAGTGTCCAAGGGAAACGCCGCGCGCGTTCCTGCCGAGTACGAACGGCGTCAGACCCTCACCAACGCGGAACGATTCACCACCCCCGAACTGCGCGACTGGGAAAAGAAAGTATTAGGCGCCGAAGAACGCATCGTCGAACTTGAAAATACGCTCTTTGCCGACATATGCCGGCAAGTCGCTGCCGAGACAAAACGCATTCAGGGAACAGCCCGCGCGCTGGCGGCTCTTGACGCGTTGGCCTCGCTCGGCGAAACGGCGGCCCGCAGACGCTATGTCAAACCCTTGATTCATAACGGCGATGAGATTGAGATTGTGCAGGGACGGCACCCGGTGATTGAAGTTTTCAACGAAGATCCGTTTGTGCCAAATAGCGTCTACCTGAACAATTCGACTGACCGGCTACTGATCATTACCGGGCCCAACATGGGCGGCAAGAGCACGGTGCTGCGGCAGACGGCAATCATTTCGATCCTGGCGCAGATGGGAAGCTTCGTCCCGGCCGAGCGGGCGCGCTTGCCTTTGCTCGACCGGGTCTGGACACGCGTGGGCGCTTCAGACGATCTAACGCGCGGCCGCAGCACCTTTATGGTGGAGATGACGGAAACCGCGGCGATCCTGCATAGTTCAACGCCGCGCTCCCTGGTCCTGCTTGATGAGATTGGCCGCGGCACGGCAACCTTCGACGGGCTTTCAATCGCCTGGGCCGTCGCTGAGTATCTTCACGACTCGCCCGAGCATGCAGCCAAGACTTTGTTTGCTACTCACTATCATGAGTTGACTGAACTAGCCGAGCGATTACCTGGCGCGCAGAATTATCAAATCACTGCGGCGGAACGAGAGGGCGAAGTCGTATTTCTGCATCGTTTGGAGCGCGGTCGCGCTTCGAAATCCTACGGCATCCAGGTGGCGCGTTTAGCCGGCTTGCCTCCAACGGTGCTCGCCAATGCGCGCGAGGTCTTGGCGCGACTCGAACGTTATGAACTTGATGTGTTTGCTGAAGAGGACGCGATTGTCGCGCAGGCGGCGGTGCGAACTGCCGAGGCGCATGCGGCAGCGCAAGGAGCCGGCGCCAACGTGACCGGCAGCGTGGAGTCCTCGGCTCAGAGTCCGGGAAGCGACGCGTTGGAAGCAGCGGCGCGACGGGCCGGTCGTCGCAAGGCAGTGGCGCAAGCTTCGTTATTCGATCTGGCGAATCAAAAGGTGGTTGAAGAGATTCGCAACGTAGATCCGGAAAAGTTGTCGTCTGAAGAAGCAAAAGAACTGTTGCGAAAACTACGCGAGCGCTTGATGTGAAATTACAGTTTCAAGTTCCAAGTTTCAAGTTTCAAGTCAAATCCGAAACTAATTCCGAACTTGGAACTTGAAACTTGGAACTTGAAACTGTTCACACATCCGGAATCTGCCAGTCGATTTCCGCTTTATGAACTTCTTTGAGAGCCTGGTTGATCTGCGAGAAGGATTTCTGGCCCAGGAAATATTTCGCGGAGAGCGGAGAGGGATGACCGGCCTCTACGATCTCATGGTGATCATCCGTAATTAGCTTTTTCTTTTGCCTGGCATAGTTTCCCCACAGCACAAAAACCACTCGATCCTTTTTCTCCGCCACCTTCTTGATAATAGCGTCGGTGAATTGTTCCCAGCCCTGGTTCTTATGTGAGTTCGCTTTATGCGCCCTTACCGTGAGCACTGCATTCAACATCAGGATTCCCTGTCTCGCCCACGGCTCGAGGTAACCATTGTTAGGAACGCGAAAGCCGGGAATGTCAGTCGACAGTTCCTTATAAACATTACGCAGCGATCCCGGCAGCGGCTTGATCTCCGGTCTCACGGAAAAGCAAAGCCCGTGGCCCTGGTTTGGACCCGGGTAAGGATCCTGTCCCAGCAGCAGGACTTTGACCTCGTTGTATGGCGTCAACTCCAGCGCGCGAAAGGTGTCTTCCTCAGGCGGATACACCTGAAACTTCTTCCGGTCGGCTTCAAGAAATTGTTGTAGTTCGTGAAAGTAAGGCTGGCCGATTTCCTCTTTGAGTTGCGTTCGCCAGCTGGCAGGAATGGGTGGAAGCATCGGGCATTATCCTTTCGTTCAAGCCTGCGGAGCAGGCGACAGCGTAAAGCTGCTCCGCAGGCTAGACGTCTACTCGTTATTCTTCAGCGCGGTCTTCCGCCCAGCTGTAGCGGATGTAGTTGGTTCCCTTGAAAAAGTAACCTCTACCTTTAAACTGCTTGTCTCCCTCGAGCGCGGCCTCGAAGTCTCCGGTAAATCCCGGCGGCATGCAGGACCAGAAATCTGCAGTTTTCTTTGGGTATCCAGGATCAGTTCGATCCGTCTGCCAGTCGTAGCGGATATACGAATCGCCTTTGAAGAAATACAATTTTCCGGCAAAGGGACCCCCGCCATTGATGGCCGCATCGAATTTGTCTTTGAACCCGCTGGGAAGATCACGCCAATTGCCGGCGATCGGCTTGGGGTATCCCGTGTCGGCTCGGTCAGCTCCCCAGTCGTAACGAATGTACTTGTCACCCTTAAAGAAGTAGCACTTCCCGGAGAAGGGTCCCTGACCATTGATAGCTGCGTCGAAGTTGCTCTTAAAACCGGCAGGAAGGTTCTTCCAGTTAGCGGCGATACTCTTTGGGTACCCTGAGTCTGCCCGGTCATTCGCCCAGTCGTACCTGATGTATTTGTCGCCTTTGAAGAAGTAGCACTTCCCGGAGAAAGGTCCTCCGCCATTCAGTGCGGCGTCGAAACTGCCGGCGAAGCCAGATGGCATGCTGCGCCAAAAGTCTGTGACCTTAATAATCGAGCCGGGAGATCCGGCCATGGAGAGCACCGGCGTGTTTTCAGCAAAGTATTCATGGCTGTCCGCGTTGTCCACAGCATCGTCCGGGTTGCTGTTTGCCAGGTTCCTACAGCCCGATTGCCCGTAAACATGATCGTCCGTGCCGGCGACGGCGTTGAAGTGGCTCATCTCATGCACCAGAGTCCCGGCTTTTGAATCAGTCCCCATCATGGGCGCATTCCAGAAGGCGCCGCATAAGTGGATCTCGTAAGGCTTAGTCGGGTACACGTATGCATAGGTGTTCCCATCCGCGCAGTCGCAGAAAAAGGTTATGTCCTTGTTGGCCAGGGCGTCGTGAATCTTGTCGTAATGATTCTTGACGGCGTCATAACGCGACTGTTTGAATTTGCCAAACCACTCTCGATACCTCGGCGCTGAGTACTGCGCACACTTCGAGGCGTTGAAGACTGCCGACTTCGCCGCCGCCGCTATCTGCACAGCCTTAGTCAGTGCGGTAGCGAGGTCGGTCTGGCGCGATTGTGAACAACTTGAAAAAGACGTCTTCTCGGCTTTAGCTTTAGGAAGGCCCTTCTCACTCGACAACTTCCGGGCCAGCCTGACTTCAACACCGCCCAGAGTCTTCGGTTGTCGTGATTCGACAAGGGTGCAGGTTGCAGTGTTTGACTTAACCGTCACTGCCGGGGCCACCTTCCCCTTCATTAAACTCTTCGTCAGAGTTTTCGGTTCTTCAGCACCCGCATGCAAGTGCTCGGTCTTATATTTGACGTTTTGGGTCCCGGGCCTGTTGATGTCGTAGGCATTCGCGAGATCCACTTTCGCCCCCACCGTTTCGCCCGGTTTAAGCGTAATGTAGTCATCCTCCGTCGGCGCGCCCCGCTTGTAAATCGGACCCAGGTATACGGCCCGCTCACCCGCAGTCTCAACACGAAACATGTCACTTTTAAGGCCCTCCAAAGGCGTGTGCCATTTAAGGACCTGGATATCTTTGTTAGATTCGTTGGTTATGGAAAAATCAAGTTTCTGTGGGTCGGAAGCTTTGTAGTTCCTCTTGCTAAACTCCAGACCAACAAACAGATCGAGGTTTGAATCCTTGCTTGCCATGAGGTCTCCTTTCAGAAATGCAACTCACTTGAAGGTGAGGCTGCGGGTGATTTATTTGGTCGGGACTTTTTCAATGCGGAACAAGAGAGGTTCCCCTGGAACCTCCACGCTAACATGTTGATCGGCAGCGTGTGGGATATGCTGCCCATCAACAACGACATCATGAATACGGCCCTTAAACTTCAGCCGGCACTCTTTGCATTCTCGTAGCGAATAGGCCTCCGACAAATCGAATTCGGCGTGAGCAGAACTTCCGGGGTGTACCAGAACGTAATCGTCTTCCGCTGGATTCCCTCGCTTGACGAGCCTGCCTTCATACGGGATCGCCTCGCCATCGCAGGTTACTTCGAATATCTTTCCTTTGATCCCCTCGAGAGGCGTGTACCACTTGAGGATCCAAAGATCCGTTGACGAAGAATTCTCCAGATCAAACGCAATGAGAATGGGTTTGCCAAGAACATAGCTGCTCTTGCCATGTAAGGAGTATTTTAGTGAGACAGCCATAAGATCACGCCGCGGCAAGCGCAAGGGCGAGGACCGCGCGGTTGCCAGGTTATATCTGATTTCAGTAGCTGACGGATTATAACACCAGGGTCGTTCAGGATTGCTACATCGAAAACGATGCTAGTGATGCATTTTTAATGTTGAAACGGCGTCGGCGACAATGAGATAAATCCGGCAAGCCGACACAAAATCAGAACCGGGAGCGGACCGGGGTCCCCGCGCGGGCAGCCCGCGTGGGGTGGTGGTAGCGACCGGCCTAATACTCTAGTTCTTTTAAGACTATTCTTGGGTTGTCTTTTTGCTGTTGAGTCCTTGGCCGTTCGCTACCGCTCCCGGTTCTGATTTTGTTTTTTAATCGTTTGAAGTCCGAGTCAAACTGTATTAGGGGCAAGCAATGATCACCGCGCAAATATCATTTGTATCTGAACAGTTGCGAATTTGTATTCGCGGCTAATCCTTCGCCGGCGTCGAAGGCCTGTCGCTCACCGCAAACCAGTCGCCCTTGCCATCATCAGTGCGCAGCATGCGCATGATTTCGTCCAAGTTAAATGGCCTCGCACCGCGCCGCCCAAACACCGAAACCTGATTGCCACTTTCATCGACCGCGCGATCGCGATCGAGTGGCTTGGAAATGGCTAACGCGTCGCCTTTAGTCTTGAACGTCGCAATCAACATTGGCTTCGGTCGCGGACTAAAGCCGGCGTATTCAGGCATAGTCTCGGGCGATGTCAACTGCAGTATCCGTAAACCATTCTTGCCATCAGCGACGTAACCAAAGAGGCTCGCGTTAGTCATGGCGACCTTCACCTGATGCGCATCATTTAGCCGGCCCTCTGCATTGTATGTCTGATCGAGTCGAGGCGTTTCAGGTTGTTCGACATCGATGATCGCAATTCCATCTTTGCCGTTAGCGACATACGCGTAGGTTCGAGCAACGTAAACATCATGCGCATCCCCAAGATGAACCAAAGCGCCGGAGACAAGTTTCGGTGAACCCGGTAGGCTAAGGTCAAGCACCTTCATGCCTTCGTCGTCCACGATGAACCCGTAGCGGAACTGAATAGCGACGGCTCGAGGGTTTTTCAGTTCAGGAGAACTGATTTGTCCGGTTATGCGAGGATTAAGAGGATCGTCGATATCAACGACCACCAGCCCGCGCGCGGTAGTCAGGTAGGCGTAGTGGCCGGCTATAGCAATGTTGTTTGCCTCGTCTAGCGCACCGGCTGGATTGAACGCACCATTGGGATACCTGGCGGGATCGAGTGCGCGTTTCAAATAGTTGTTCAGCGGATCGCCATCCAGCAGCGTGGCGGCGTTAACCAGAATCAATCCTTCATACTTATCGGCGACGTACAGATACGCATAGAGTGGGTGAATGGGCTGTTCTTCATTGACCAGTTGCCGGCGCGCCTCGCCCGTCAACTTTGCCGCACTTTCGGGATCGATCATCGTGCCGTCATTCTTCATGCGCCAGCGTGCCGGATCTACTGCTAACGTCGTGGGCGCGGCAACGGCTGTGGCGTATTTCGACTTCACCCAAAACTTCTGGCCAAAGCGCGAAACGGGCGCGGTGGTTATTCGTTCGGAGAAACCTTTCTCATCGATTTGCGCGACGTCGTAAACGCGCAAACCTCCTTCACCTGCCGCCACGTATGCATACTCGCCGCGCAACTGCACCTGCAATACGCGCGGGTTCCCCACATGCTCGTAGGCCGTTTTCAGTTCACTTCCGCCTTTCACAAATTGTTCGTAGTTGTCCGGGTAGGCGATTTTCTGAAGTGAACTACCAAAAACTGCCTGCGGCTCCGCGCGTTCGGTTGCAACGACAACTTCCAGCGCCTCGTCAGCAGCTACGTAAACATAGCGGCCCATGAAGTTGACGAAATTAGTTCCCTGCAAAAGCAGTTGTGCCAACCAGGCGTTGTTGTCGTTCTTTGCAGAGACGTGGCAGTCGGTACACCCTTTCGTTTCAGTTGCGCGAACAGTGTGCGGCACATGGGTGTTGAAAGTTTGTCCGGCGAACCCTTCCGCCGAGGTGGTCTGCTGCTGCGAATAAATCCACTCGCGGTTTTGATTTTGCGAACTGACGAGCACAGCTGAAGAGGAACGGACGGGCGCGACACGATTGCCGGTAACGGTACCGTCGCGTCCCAGCATGAAGATGTCGTCGCGCAGGACCTGGAAGTTGTATTGAGTGAAGTTGCGCGAATCCCCGCCTTCATTATGCCGGTTAGGCATCTTGCGATTTGCCTGCATCGACAAGTGACAACCAAAACAACTCGTCACCCATGATGAGTGACAGGCGACACAAGTCATGTCTGAATCGCGATGCGCCAGTTCCTGATCGTTCTTAGGCACATCGCCCCAACTCGCGTTGTCTTTGCGAATCGTTTTCGAGTAACGCGATTTCTCGCTGTAGTCGCGGGTGCCAGGCGTAATCGTGTCGACAGTTTGAATTACGCGCCACCAGCGGCCGGGCACGACCATCGAGTTTTGAATGATGTCACCAGCCTTCAGCTCGACGTCTTTGCCGCTCTCGTCCTTCTTTTTGCGATCGCGGGTAATCCTTTGAAAGAGTGGAATCCGGGTTCCTGTTTCGTCTCGCACACGAATGCCACGAGTCAGGTCCTGTCCGGTAAGCGGCTGGTTCTGCGACTTGCGCCGTTCCGCCGCCTGACCTGTGGCTGTTGCCGCCGCTGGACCTGAAGTGAACAAGTTCGAGCGATTGCGAATCGAGCCATGACAATCCTCGCAACCGATTTCGATGGCAGCGCGTGGTTCGTTGTAGAGATTGCCGTCGCCATGTGAGTCCTGATGGAAGTGGCAGTCTACGCAGTGCATTCCCTTTTCGAGATGAATGTCGTTCAAGTGAACAGCTTTTTTGAACTTGTCGGGATCTTCTGAAGAGACAAGTTTGTCGTTCGCGTCGAGCAGATTTCCCTTGCGGTCGCGTTTGAACACTTTGCGAAACAACCAGCCGTGACTATGAAAATCGCCAAACTGCGTGTTCTTCAGCTGCGAATTAAACTCTGGAGTCCCGGTCCGTTCCAAAAACTCAAGCCCGGACCAGAGCCCACGCAGGCTGGCTCCTTCAGGATTGCGATCGAGCTTCTCTCGCTCTTCGTCCTGAGAGGGTTCGTGTTGCTCCTTTGGATACAACTTGTCGCCGTCGCTCTCGTTGTCCCACCAGGTCATGCCGAGATACGTGGCCACCATGTTTGTGCCCGGATGCATATGACAAGTCATGCACTGCGAGGTGGGAATCTGACTGGTGAACTGATGCTTGATCGGGTGCCCCGATTCGTTCTTCGGAATATTGACGTCGCTGGTTTGCGAGCGGCCGGAGTTTCCTGCGTCGTGATAGGCAGCGGAATGTGACGCGTCGCGATCGTTCGCGTAGATGACGTGGCAAGCGGAACAACCTGACGAGCGATAGTCGCCGGGGTGATCGTTGGTGCCGAGAAAGTTCAGTGTGGGATCAAGCAGTCGCGTCTTTTGCAAACCGAGGTAAACCGGATCCGTGCGCTGTGCGCTTCCGAAACCGCGCGCGCTTAGTCCCTTATCCGGCTTACCCGGATCTTCCTCCTTATCGGGTAGCCCAACTTCCAGACGCCGCTTCCCTCCCCTTTCGAAAACGCGTAGCACGTTGCCCGGCTGCGAAATCTCCCAGCGCGGTAGTGGATCCAGGAATTCGAGTAAGCCTTTCGTGCGCGCGTCTTCAGCGGCTGGCTTCGGGTTTTGAATTAGAGTTTGCGGCGCGCCATTTTCGCTGTAGCTCTCACCAAACCGCGCATCCTTCAGCGGAAAGCCGCCATTGTTGTAAAGCGCGGCGCCCCAGAGCATCGCGCCATGCGACATCATGCTGCGCGCAACGTTCTTCGATTCCAGATCGTGACAGGCACTGCCGCCACAGGTCTTTGCAGCCACGCGGAGATCGCCGGGATTGATGAAGCGTACAAACTCCCAACTCTCGCGGGCCAGCAAAGTGTTAGTGCGTTCCGGGTTCGCACCGGAGTATTTGCCATCGCGTTGCCACTGACTCGGGAACTTCGCGCGGACGTGTGCTTCGTTTTTTATCTGCAGTATCGACTTCGGATCGTCGCTGGTCTTTCGCGGCAGCGGGTTGCCGCCGTGGCAGCCGGTGCAAGTGATACCGACGGCGTCCTTGCCGTCTTTGAGGGTGTCGAGGGTTTCTGTAGTGCCGTATTTGTGCATCGGCTCGATTTGGGCGTGACAAGTGACGCAGCCTTCGAGCCGAGGGGGCGATGTCTGATTAGCGAGGGCAACTCTTGTCGCCCCGCTTGTTTTATAGCCATCGATGTCGGACTTTTTAGCAGCTTCAGCTCTTCGGAACGAAGAACTCGCAATCAAGGCGCATAGAGCCAGCACGATCACTGCCAGGGACAACCAAAAAGTTTTACTTAGCCAACGCATAGCGACCATTAACCAGCTATTGTTTTCCGCTCCGTTAGGAGCGAAATGTTTATAGAGTTCGAGTTAGCCTCAACTCTTCGCTCCGTTAGGAGCGAAACATAACCATGCCAACAAATCGCGATCAAATATTCCGCTCCTAACGGAGCTTGAGACACTTATGAAGGATTCTTCTATAAACATTTTGCCCCTACGGGGCTTTCAAATGCCCCGTACGGTCGTCGCACTAAAACACCAGCTTCAATTGCGCAAACAACGAATACAGCGGCTTGCTGGGATTAATCACATCCGGCTCGCAGAAATCGCCCACACCCGGCGGACAGTTGCGCGAACGGTCAGTAAAAATATCGCGAAAGCCCCGGCCGGTCTGCAGCGTCGAGGCGCCAAACGTGACCGTCACATTGTTTATTAAGAACGGGCGGTAGGCCACGCCCAAACTATAGTCCCAGCCAATGTCGTGCCGAATGTGATTCTGAAAGAGCACATATTCCAGGGGTTCAGTCCGATGAAAGCGCAGGTAGTTGACATTGAAAACCGTTTTGATTCGCTGCGTGAGTTCAACATCAACGCCGGCGTTGTAGATAAAGATTCCCGGATTCACGAAGTTCGCCTGGCCCTGCGTTTTGCTGCTGCGCAAACTGGGCAGGATGCTGTTGGGTTGCACCAACCCGACGCCAGTCTGGGTCAACCGAATGCCGTTACGATTCCAATACGAGAATTGGCCGCCAGCAAAATTCGGATCGTCGAAGATGGCGTCGAAGCCCGTCGCCTTATCGTCCGTCGGATTTGCGTCGCCCTGCGCAAAAAAGAATGAACCCTTAAAGCGCAGGTAATCATGATCGACAGACGCCTCGACTGCGCCCATGTTTGATCTCACCTTCACTTTGCGACCCGCGATCGGATTTCGATCGTCACGCCCAAACGCGTAATAGTAAGCATGTGTCAAATTAAGCTTGCCCAGGTGCCCATCGCCGCTGAACCCAAGATAGCCAACCTTGATCGCATGCGGCCGAACATCGCCAATCAACGCCGGCCGAACCAGAAACCCATTGCGATCATATTCGACGCTGCGCCGGTCGTCGTTGTAATGAAGACTTCCCTGGATGGTAAAGCCCTTGCGAATGAAGTCCTGGCGAAAAATGTTAGCGATGTAAACGTTCTGATGCCGCGTGTCGAAGCGATTCAACCCGCTGTTGGTGTCCTTCTCCAGCATCGAGAAGTAAGCAGCGTTATATTGAATGCGATTGTTGTCGGCAGCACCGAAAAAACGAAGGCCGAGATTGTTGTCCGAAAAGATGAAGCCGCGAAAGTCTGATACGAACGGCTGAACGCCGGCACGTACAGAAACGAAATCGTAGTTAGCATTTACGTCCCACAACTTCACTTCGGCAAACGCCTCTTCCAGAGAAATATGAGTATCAGTACGGTTGGTGCCGCGCCTGACGTCGATGTTTACAACGCCATTCTCGCGAGCATTGAGATAATTGGGAATGCTGAAGGTTGGCGATATTTTGATAGCCCAATCGCGGGGCCTGAACGTGGAATCGCCGTGAAATAACTCGAAGCTGAGCTGGATAGTTTCGCTCGCGGCAAACTGCTCTGGTTGACCAAAAAACTCGCCGCTGCCTGGGTCGTCACTGCTCACGTCGGAAGGCGTCGGCGCCCGTCTCTGTTCAACTCCGGTAGTGCTGACCGCCGAGAGAATCATGAAGAGCTCGTTACCCTTGATCGGGTAATCGCCCTTCAACACACTCTGGTTGTACGGATCCCACCAGCGCCCACGCCTAAATGGAATATCGCGCCCTCGCGCTCCGCGGTCGCCATAGCGGTCATATTCGGGAAAGCCGATGCGCCAGCGATCGCGGGCTTCGCGCCGCGCCGGATCCAGTTGAGGCGCGGATGAAACCGTTTCCCTGCCCGCGTTGCCGGTTGGTTTGTCGCCGCCTTGCTTCGGTATTTCCTTTAGTTCAACCTGATCGAGAGGAATGTCTATTACTGTGTCTTTGCCGGCTTCCACGATTACATTCTCGAGGGCTTCACCTCGTGGAATGCCAAACTCACCGTAGTTCTTGTCTTTATCAAACTTGGCGACATTGGGCGGCGCGACTCTGAGACGATAAGCGCCGGCGCTCAATCTGAATGAGTACTTTCCATTCCCATCGCTCCGCACGCGCCTCCATTGCCCGGTAACCTGATTTGTAACGATGACCGTCACGCCCGGGGCTGGCGCACCTGAAGCTACGTGCACCGTGCCGTTGAGACGACCCGAGCCCTGGCCAAACACAGGCGAGCCGAACCCGTGTGACAACGCGACTGTGCCGAGTAGAATTAGGGTCCTTATCATCAACTGAGAATCCGGGAAACGATCAATTGCCTTGTAACATACGACCAAGACCGAGGCAATGGAAATCGCGGAACAGTTTCGAGTGCTGCGGATTCGTGCATTAGACAGTGAAATGAGGTCAGTACCACCACGCGGTAGCGGGTGGGGTCCTTTGATTGCCGGGTGCAAATTGCCGATTTGCGATTGGGCCTCTGATGATCAGGCCGATTGGCAATCGGCAATCGGAAAAATACGGAATCCCACCCGCTACCGCGTGGTGGTACTGACCTCGTCTCACTCCGGTGAATGGCAATGCTCTCAAGCGAGAACCCTCAAATTGCACCTGTATTAGAAAAGTATGAATCTACAGTCCGCTGCGGTCTTTGTGTTACATTGGGCACCAGTTTTCGAATGTCAGTCGCTTGAAGCCCGCGATGGCCAACGGATCACATCTCCGCATCCGAATGCTGCGCACGCTAGCCCTCGGCGTGGTTTTTGCCGCTTCACTTATTCACACGAAAACAGCTTCAGGTCAGACTACCGGTCCGGTTCTCGTTAGCCACGTCGATTCGACACGCGCGATTTCCTTTGAATCCGTGAACCGGCATCGTGAGCCTTTCTCCGTAACCGCCCCCGTTAAATTTGGCGTAGACAATCAAACGCGAATTATGTTGTTCGCTATGAATCTGAGTCTGCAATTCGGCGATGACGTGAGTGATATTACTGTCGAGGCTGAGGACATCGCACACCACGTTTACCAGTTGCCGGTCGAGTTTCTCGGTAGCGTTCCGGATCAACCCTGGGCAGTATCGCTGGTTGTTCGACTAAGCATCGGCATGGATGACGTTGGCGATGTCCTGGTGCGCGTCAGTTATCGCGGAGTTTCGAGTAACCGCGTTCGTGTCGCTATGGGACATGTTGGCGGTGGCCTGGCGGATGACCCGGGAGCGGTACCAACACCTGGTTCGCCGGTTCCGCTGGTACCGGCGGTAACAGCCGGCAACTTATCGATAGGCGACGTACAAACAATAATCAGCCAGGCAGTTTCGGCAGCCGTTTCACTCAATCGAAACGTGACTGTCGCAGTCACTGATCGTGAGGCGAACGTGTTGGGTGTATTTGTCATGACCGGCGCACCCGTGAGCACCACGATTCGTAGTGTCGGCACGAATGGTCGCGGCCTGGAAGGCATGGTGGTTCCGGCGTCATTGGCAGCAATTTCCAAGGCGGGAACAGGTTCGATCTTCAGCACGTCCGGCAACGCGTTTACCACGCGCACTGCCGGATTCATTATTCAGGAACACTTCCCACCCGGAATCCAGTTTCGCTCGGGCGGTCCGCTTTATGGCGTGCAGTTTTCGTCCCTTCCCTGTTCCGACATTAAGAACCCGGCCCTGCCACTGGGTCTTTCGGCCGATCCGGGCGGCCTGCCGATTTACAAAGACGGTGTTGCTGTAGGCGGAGTGGGTATCGAAGGAGACGGAATCTACACCGTCGATCGCGACCCCAGCGATTTCGATCAACCGTTTGAAGAAGTGATCGCTGCCTCCGCGGCGCGCGGTTTCGAAGCGCCTGCGCTGATACGCGGAGACAACATTCTCGTCGACGGTATTCGGTTGCCTTATTCAAACATTGCCAGTCCCCCTTCGCCGGCGACTATTCCGTTTGGGAGTTTGCCGGGAGTCGTGCCGGGCGCGTTTCCGATTCGCAGTGCGCAAACGTCAGCGTTTGTTCCGGCCAATGTCGGCGGCATTGGCGGCGAAGTTGATACTCGCTTCTTTCCTTTCGTCGCCGGTACTGCGCCGGCTGGTCCGAACGCTCTGACCGCAGCCGACGTGCAAACAATAATCGCGCACGCCGCGCAACAGGCAAACATCACTCGCGCCGCCATCCGCCAACCACTCGGCAGTAACGCGCGCGTGTCGATCGCGGTGGTAGACGCTTCCGGAAAGGTGCTCGGAGTATTTCGTCAACTCGATGCGCCGGTCTTTGGTTTCGATGTTTCAGTACAAAAAGCCAGGACCGCAGCCTTCTATTCAAACGCGGCCGCCGCCACGCTGCTAAACGGCGCCGGCTTTGGCAGCTATGTCGCTCGCGCCGCGGCAGATGGTTTGCGGCTGGACGGCTCGGTTGCGTTCAGCGATCGCGCGGTCGGCTTTCTGCATCGTCCGTTCTTTCCAGATGGAATTAACGATACAGCTGCCGGGCCTTTTAGCACGCCGCTCGGCGAATGGAGTCCTTTTAATGTTGGCCTGCAGTTGGATTTGATCCAGACAAACCTGCTGGCAGCCATCGGTGGGACGAGCGTTCCCTGCACTACGATTCCGAACCTGCCCAATGGCATACAGATCTTTCCCGGCAGCATTCCGATCTACAAAAATGGCGTGCTGGTTGGCGGGATTGGAATCAGCGGCGATGGAGTGGATCAGGACGACCTGATCAGCGCCGGCGGCGCTAACGGCTTTGCGCCCGCGCCGGCCATACGTTCCGATCAGGTTTTTGTGCGCGGCGTGCGATTGCCCTTCCTGAAGTTTCCACGCAGCCCGAATTTGTAAACCAAATCCTGTGAGAACCTCATTACTTCATCCTGCAGCTACTTTTGTTCTTGTGCTTATCGCTTGTTTTTGCGTCGCGCAGACTCAGCCTGCTCCTCAAAGTGCCGGTACCGTGCTGCGCCTGAGAGTGCGTGTAAAGACCGGAGACGCGACGAAAGGACTTTCGCGTAAGCGCTTCTTTCTAATTAAAGGTTCACTCGAACAAAACAAGGCTGTCGTTGACGAGATGCTGCAAAGACCTTTCATCTCGCGCGATTGCTATTACCGCGCCGCCGGCGCCAGCGACCGGTTGATTAACTGGCTCAAGGAAAACGATTGCGAGTCAGTCTACTGCCGGGAACTTCAGCCAGGCGACGTCGAAGGGCCGGCTGCGGTGCCCGAGTTTCAGACTGCAATGACGGCCGGCGAAAAGGAGTACGGCAGCCTCGAGCTTGCCCGCAAGTGGTTGACGACCAACCTGCCGGAACAGCTTCGAGATGGCTTTTACAAAGGTCATCAGCTTGGGATTGAAGGAACCATAAAACAGGCGGAAGCTCTAACCGGGGCGAAAGTCCTCTCAGTGATGACCGACAGAAACGGCACCGCCTACTTCACCGACCTTGAACCGGGAACCTACACGCTCTCAAACATTCTTCCCACCGAAGTGGGAGCCACGAGCCTAATCTGGAACTGCGAGATCAAGGTGAAGCAGGACGACCGTGCGTTTGAAAAGCCCTTTCTCATAATGAATCGCCCGGAGAAGAACGTGAAATGCGTCGCCGTGGAAAGGCCGCTTCCGGTTTGTGAAAGATGAATACATCTGGAAGTGCAACAGTGGTTTGTTTTCGCTCCAGCGGAGCGAGATGTTTATAGATATGAACGCATACCCAATGGTCTCGCTCCTTTACGAGCGAAACCCGAGAGCAGAACGCTTGCAATGAAGAAGCGATTGCGCTCCTACGGAGCTTTAAGAGTTAAGAGAGGCCGCCAGGCTATAAACATCTCGCCCCTCTGGGGCGAAGCACGCTGTCGCTTACTTCTCTTGACGATCTTCGTCATCGGCTCACTCGCGTGCTTAGCCGCTGTTAGTTTTTACAACACGGCTCTGGCGCAAAGGCGCGTGGTGCGCAAACCAACAGTGCGACGCTCGACATCAACGGCGACAGATTATTCCCGATTCTCACATGCCACGAAAAAACATCAGGGCGCCTGCAACACCTGCCACAAGGTTCCGACTGCTAACTGGAAAAAGGTAAGAGACTTTCCCGACGTTGCGGACTTTCCCGGTCATGCCGCCTGCGTGAGTTGTCACCGTCAGCAGTTTTTCAAGAGCGCGAGACCGGTAATTTGCAGCGGGTGCCATTCGAAAGTATCGCCAAGAGACGACGCCCGTTTCGCATTTAGTAAACCAGCCGCTCCCACCCAGTTTCTAACTGAGTTTCCGCACGATAAACATCAGGACGTCATCGCTGGAATCTTCCGTCGCCCGGCCGTCAACGAGGGTCAGCTTTTCGTGAGCGCTTCGTTTACCAGTCCCATCGCTGATGATAAGCCGAAGCACTATAACAACTGCGAAATCTGTCATAGTCCGCGTGCTACCGTGCCTGCTACGCCGGCCAACGGTTGGCCCGACTCGTTTGTTCCGGATGCGGGAACTTTCAAGGACGCACCTATTAGTCATGCCTCTTGTTTCAGTTGCCATTGGAAATCACAACCACCTACCAACGATAACTGTGCCGGCTGTCATAAGCTTGCGGACAAGCCCGCAATGATTACCGACGCGCCGAACCGTCTCTCGATGAAGTTTCGGCACGCGCGCGAACAGCACGTAGCGGAATGCACAACGTGCCATATCAACATCACAAAATCATCGACGCTGCGCGGCTTGAAACCAGACGTGCCTATCACCGCCTGCACCGAATGTCACAACAAGAACGGCTTGCGGCAGGATGTAAGCAAAGAGTTGGAAGCGATCGACAAGAAGCGTGATTTCGTCTGTACGTATTGTCATACCTCAGAAGTTGGCCGGCGTGATCCACCTTCCAGTCACTATTTAATTGCCGGCCGGGACGCGATCAAGCGCGAGAACGTCAAATGAACCGCCTTTCTCTGTGCATCCTCTGTGTTCTCTGTGTCTCTGTGGTGAGTATCGCCCGGGTCTTATTGTCTCGAGAGACGCCGAGAATGGACCGGGAGTTTTCGGCGTTGGCGATCTCGCCGCAAGGCCCCGGTCTCGACTATTCAAACTTCAAGCACACAAGTCAGCGTCACGCCTCGCTCGCCTGCACTTCGTGTCATGAGCGCCGAGACAACTCTGCAACGCCAATTTTTCCGGGACACAAAGCCTGCATCAGTTGCCACACCGGGCAATTTACAACTGCCGCCGTCCCGATGTGTGTCATCTGCCATACGGACGTCAACAGCGGCAACCCCCCTTTGAAAAACTTCCCGGCGAAGTTCAACGAAAGCTTCAACGTCAAATTCGATCACACTCAACACATGAACGGGGCCGCCCGGCCCGCGAGTGGATGTGCAGCCTGCCATAGTCGAAGTGGTGGACGCGCCGCGGGGCTCACCATTCCCGCAGGCATGGCGGCGCATAATCAGTGTTACACCTGCCATACGCCGAACAGTAAATCGCCGGCGGGAAGGGATCTTGCGTCGTGTGGAGTTTGCCACGACCAAAAGGCATATTCGCGAACTTCGCCCAACGCCCGCGCCTTTCGTTACGCTTTCAGCCATGCGAAACATGGGAGCGGACAACGCCTGGCTTGTGCCGATTGTCATGCACTCACGGCAGGTTCGCCACAATCCCGTCAGGTCAGTTCACCTCAACCGCTCGAGCATTTCGTTTCCGGGCGCGGGAAGAGTTGCCTCACCTGTCACAATGGCCAGCGTTCCTTTGGCGGCGACCTGGCCTTCAAAGACTGTCGCCGTTGCCACACCTCTGCAAGTTTCAAGATGCCAATGTGAGACGGAGATTCAAGCTCGAAGTGCAACCCGGGAGGGTTGCGAGAAAGTAGCCGGTGGTTGAAGCGAAGCGAAAACCACCGGTAAGGCAAGCAAGAACGCCCGCACCCCGACGGGGTGCCAGATGAGAAGAGACTGAAGATTCTATCCTTCAAGCACCGGCTACTATCTGCCAGCCGTCCAGGCTGGTGCACTCGCAGCTAACAAATTATTGCTCTTGCAAATTTGAATTCGCGAAAGCCAACCGTGAACGTTAACCAAACAGCAACCGAGTATCTCTTCTCCTACGGGACGCTGCAGCTTGAAGCGGTGCAGATGGCCACCTTCGGCCGGCCGCTGACTGGTGCAAGCGACGTTCTGCCGGGATACGTGCTGAGGGCCCTGAAGATCGAAGATCCGGCAGTCATTGCTATCAGCGGAAAGGCGATTCATACAATCGCAAAATTCACCGGGCGCGATTCTGATGAGGTATCCGGAACAGTGTTTCGCGTCACGCCCGATGACATTCGGCATGCGGACAGGTACGAGGTCGACGCGTGCAAACGCATCGCGGTTACCCTGCGTTCAGGAATTCGCGCCTGGGTGTATGTCGACGCTCAATCTGCCCCGTGATCTCACTGCCGGTGAATTAGGTCAGTACCACCACGCGGTAGCGGGTGGGTGTCGATCGCAATCAATCGTTTCATGGTCCTCCTTGACCTTCAGTTTGAGAACTCCCCAACCATCACCCACCCGCTACCGCGTGGTGGTACTGACCTAATCTCACCCGCTCGCTGTCGCCACGGGATTGTGCAGCGTACGTTGACACGCCCCGACTCGCTAATTAAGATTGTGCTGCCCTCCCCTGCTGGTTCCAAAGCAAGTCTTCCTAATATTTCTGTTTGAATTATTGAGCTTCGGCGAGAGGTTATTCGATGAGAAAACTTTTGTTACTGATCGGGTTGCTGGGATGTTTGGCGGTATTGGTTGTTGGTAGTCGCGCGGGATCCGCGCCAACTCCTCAGGATGTTCCCAAAGAGAGCAAGACTCAACCGAAGGAAGTGGTCCTCAGCAAGGACAGCCAGTCAGACAAGTATGGTGACGTTCCTTTTAATCACGAGAACCACGCGACAAAAACCTACAGCGTCGACGGCAAGACGGTTTTGAACTGCGTCGAATGTCATCACACCGATCAGCCGGCGGCCGCGCTGGTGGCGCCACTAAAAACTTCGGAGCGAGACGTTGCTCTTACCGCAAAGTTGCTGGAGGCCACCGATTCGAAACCGGTCAAGGGTTGCCGTGCTTGTCACCTGCAAGCTGGAGACGACAGCGCGACGATCCCATCTGTCACGTATGCAGGCAAGACAACCCCCACTAAATTGACAAACGAAGTTGCCTATCACACTAACTGCAATATCTGTCACGACAAAGCGATCGCCGCCCGGCCTGTGCTCAAAGGAAAGGTGCCTGGCTCAAACGATTGTCTCCCGTGTCACAAGCCCGTGAGTTGAGAAACAGGAGCAGGAGGCAGAGCAGGAAGGCAAAGGCATTTGACATTTGTCATTTGAAATTTTTCATTTGTCATTTAGTAACAGCAAGAGTGATCGGCTCGCGACAAGCGATAGAGAGTGAACCAGGGGACTTAGGACTGTCCTTGAGTCCAGCCGTTTGCTTTTGTAACCGGCTCACTCTCATCGGCAATGCATAAATGGCAAATGAAAAATTTCAAATGACAAATGCATTTGCCTTCCTGCCTCCTGCCCTATTTTTCCGCCATCAACGAAGCATTCCAATGACGTTTATCTTTGACGTGCTGAACGTGACAGGATGTGCAATTAGGCTTGTCCGCCGCAATCAACACACGGTTTGTGCCTACTTCCACACGGCCGTTATGGCATTTCGCGCAAGTGGTCCTTGGCGTCTCTCGATCGATCGGGTTGAAAGTTTTGTGGCAGCTTGAACATGACAGATCCCCGCTCGAATTCCCCGGCAAGCCGTTGGCGCGAACCCGTTGCACGTGAAGCGCATGAAATTGTTTACTGCTCCACTTGTCGTCAGTGTCCTCCGGCAAACGCAACACAGCGATCTGTTTTAATGTCCAATCGCTTTCATTCAAACCCTTCCAGGTCCACTTCCCGTTAACTACCGGATAGCCAAACGTCCCGCCATGAGGTGTGCCGACTCTGTGGCCGTTGTAGACGTTCGGATTTGCATTGTTGTGGCATTCAGTACATGTCGCCAGCGCCGCCTGCGATGCATGGAATTCTGTTCCGCGATGTTCGGCATGACAGGCGACACAACCAATTCCCGCGGTTGCGTGTGGTTGAATCACAGTTGCGGCGAAGACCTCTGTGTTATGACACTGCGCACAGCTTTGTTCCATGGTGCCGGAAAAAGAATGGCAGGATGTGCAGGAGTTTCCATTGGCTCTGATCGCAATCGGCGGGAAGACAGTAAGCTGAGACTGCGCGTGCGCCCGCGCGACCGGGCCCGGTGCATATGCGCTCGCATACCAGTAAGCCGCAGCGACGGAAAGTAACCCTACGGCCACCGCGCCCCAAATAAAGAATGACACAGGCCAATGCGGCCTCAAATCGGTTGTGGGAGTCCAGTTAAACGCCGCCTTGCCGGCGCGTCTTTGGGCCCTGGGAAACAGCGGCGAAACTCGCACCAACTTCCCCGCTTCACGAATTCGCTTGTCCCAAAAAATGTCCAGCGCTTTGTCGCCCTGAATTGGAGCTGCGCGCGTTTTCGCGCGGGGTTTCTTTTCGCCCGGGAGCACCAAGGGTTCAAGTGTTGCCGTCCCCAGATCCGGACTGCTGAGGTTGCTGGTGTCTACGAGAGTTCCTATATGCAGTGAAACTCTGAGCACTAGCGCTTCATCGGTGAGGTCTACCTCAAGCTCAAATGGACCCACTTCGAGCACGTCGCCCGGGGCTAATGCTTCATTCTCTTCAACCGGCTTTCCGTTGAGCTTTACGGGATTGGAAGGACGGAGTCCGAAAAGAAAATAGCTGTCATGAACTAATTTGATGCCCGCCTGCGCACGCGAAACTGAAGGATGATTGAGCAGCAGCTCGCACTCCTGCAGGCGCCCGAGGAGTAGTCCATCCGTGATGATCGTCACCGGATCCTGTACTAAATCCTCACGGATGATGATGAATTTATTTGCCTGAGGCATAAGCTACAAATCTACTTCACTGCGAAATAGATGACCTGAATAACGTGAACGACCATCAATGCCAGCATGATGGACGTTGAAATCACGTGAGGCGCAATCCAGACCCTGAGAATCTTGTGCAGGTAGATTAGAGCCTCTACACGCCGCATAGTAACTTTCGCCTCAACTGCCCGCAGCAACACCGCACGCTCTTCGTTGGTTGCCAGTCGCGTCAGTCGTTCCCGAAAGGCCCTGCGCGCGTTAGCCAGCAATGCCGTCAGGGGTTCGCGTCGCATGAACTGCCGCATCAAAAACGAAAATCTTGAGAACTTCCTGACGACCCGTTCCTCAATCTCTTCCTTCAGCCAACCCTCGCTTTGTTTTAACAGTTCATCTAGTTCCTGCTGTAGCTCTAACCGGCGCGCAATCAAATCATCGATCAGCAGAGGCTCGCCTTCGATGGTGGTCATGACTCTTGGCGCGACGATATAAGAAGCGATGCCGAACAGGCCGGAAATAATGACCGCGTCAAACGCCAGATAAAGCGCCGTCGTCAAAAGACCGCCAGTGTTGTTGCCCGAGTGCAGCAGGAGAATTACACCTGCAAGCGCACCAACGTATACGTGCGCCAGCATCCAGTAGCGGAGCGCGCCGGCACGGCGGCGGTACACCTGTTTACGAAGTGGATAGGTCATGACTACGGCTACGCCAAACAGTCCGACCAATCCGGTGGCCCAGCGCATCGTCAGCCAGGTCCCTGCGAGGACGCCATCGAATCCGCGTTCCGCTAAGCCCCAGATTGCCGCTACAGCAGCAACGAAGATTAGCGCGCCGCCGCCGATGTGAAAGGCCTTGGCGATGGGATCACTCTTGTGAATGTTACGACCGAAGGCCTGAGTTTGATCGCGGAAGATTAGGCCTCGGGTCTTTTCAACTTCAGAGAAATACGTGACTGGATCGACACGTAAGAGTGCGCCGGTCGGGCAATTCTCTTCGCACGAATATGCCTGTCGCGGCGCACCCTGTGGATTGAGCGGGGTGTGTTCGCATAGATTGCATTTGATCGCCACCACATCGTCGGCGGGTGTGAGTTGCGCCGCGGGCGGAGTTGAAAGGCTGAAAGTCCTGCGGAGCGTGCCCATGAGATCAAAGGTGACGACCGGTTCTCCGTTTTTTGGCACCATCGTGATCGCATCGTAGGGACATTGGGTGGCGCAATCGAAACAACCGATGCAGGTGGCCGGATCTATATCAACGTAACCGCGTGGATCGCGAAAGATGGAGCCCGTGGGACAGCCGGTCAGGCATTCCGGGTCCTTGCAATGCATGCAGACTTGCGGCGAAAGCAGGTGCTGCTTTCGTTCACTGCCAATCGAGACCGGTCGCGTAATGCTTATTCCTCGCCGCAACAGGCGTGATTGTCCGTGCACTTTGTGACAGGCGAGTGAACAGTTGCCGCATCTCACACAGAGATCCATGTCCATGACCAGCAGATTGGCGCCGTCTACGATGCCAGTCGTTATCTCAGCCTCCGCCGAGGCCATCGCGCGCAGGTCTTCGACTGCTTCGATCGAAGGCGGATTGTCATCGGCGGTTGAGAAGGCGGAGAAGGCAACGACAATCTGTTCACGCAGTCGCGGATCACTTGCCAGCTTTGCCAATGGAATCTCCAGCACTTCCGTTCTCGCCATCGCCGAGGCACTGTACTTCCAGGTCTCATTCTCATTAGTGCCTTCAAGCCCCAGACAATTTCCCGCGCCGAGGAAATCCACCCCAATTGTTTGACCCATGCCCACGGCAACTCCAGCCGAAGCCGGATCGAGTGGCACGCCGCGCACGCGCCTTACCCAACCGCTCTTGATCAGGATGATGTTTTCGATCGGATTGGCCTCCTGGCAAAGCACGTGATGCTTACCGTGGACCATGAACTTACCAATCTCGCGCAGCTTGCGAACTATCGACTCATTCGCCGCGCTGCCGCCTTCTTCAGTCAAATCTTCCAACACGCGGCCCAGCCCGTGGGCCCGATAAGTTTCGTCAAGTTCCTGGCCAAACTTTGGTAGTTTTCTTAAGAGGCGAAGCGCCGGTCTGGTCACTTCCAGTACGACTGCAGTTTCATGTTTCGGCACACTGACGGTTGCATTCCGCTCAACGCCTGCAAGGACGGCCATCTCTCCAAAGCAGGTGCCAGGAGCAAGACGACTGATCTTGCGCTGCTCGCCGCTTCGTTCCTCGATATAGACATCCAACGCACCTTTCACCGAGAGGTAGAAGGTGTTCCCACCCCATTCGCCTTGCCGCATTATTACCTCGCCGCTGTCGTAGGAGAGCAGGCGAACGTATGGGCCCACGCGTTTCCCGCCCGCGTTCACCTTTCCTTCGACAATCACTTCCAGATCGTTGGCATTCTTTAGTTTTCCATTTACTTCGATGAAGAGTTCGGAGGTGAGTTCAAGCGACTTAAGCGCGGCAAGAATTGATTCTTTGTCGGTGATTTCGCGCGGCATGAATGGAGTTATACTACGTTAAGGTTGCAAAGATAAATAATAGAAACGTTTGCCGCTCTCCTTTGAGACCATTCACGGCGGTGATGAGGTCAGTACCACCGCGCGGTAGCGGGTGGGTTTCCGGATTTTGGATTTCCGATTGCCGATTGCTGGTCGGCTACATAGCCAGACGCGAATCGAAAATCGGCAATTGACAATCGGCAATCGGCCGACCCACCCGCTACCGCGTGGTGGTACTGACCTCACTCCACGTCGGGGCACGAACCAATCTTTTCGTTGGCCGAGGCGTTTGTTTTGCCTTATAGTAAAACTGCGGTTTTTATTCTATTTCTGAAATCATACAGCGCGGCATAAAAAGTCGTTCTGCGCCATCGTTTCGAATATGCCATTGGAATCATTCCTGTCGCTCCCTCTCGAACAACAAATCGGACAATTCTTTTATATCGGTCTTGCCGGCACCGAAATCGACGCCGAAACACGCGCTCTAATTGAAGAGGTTAAGCCCGGCGGCGTCATAATCTTCGGACGCAACGTCGAGAGCCCGCTGCAACTGCGCAAGCTGCTCGATGACGTGCGTGAGCTCCTGCCCAACAACCCTCTTCTCGGAGTTGATCAGGAAGGCGGGCTGGTTGACCGCCTGCGAAAAATCTTTACTCCCATGCCTTCGGCGCGAACCATTCGAGCGCACGGCGATCTGGCTGGTTCACGCGCCCTTGGCAGAATTACGGGTGAAGCACTCCGACTGCTGGGTTTCAACATGAACTTCGCGCCGGTGATGTCGATCATGACT
>Ga0070698_100001818_pt1 | contig 23727 bp, 23 predicted proteins | sample KBSK1502metaG_FD_65477 | JGI IMG/M metagenome (GOLD analysis project Ga0070698, IMG submission 65477) | Corn, switchgrass and miscanthus rhizosphere microbial communities from Kellogg Biological Station, Michigan, USA - KBS K1-50-2 metaG | ecosystem: Host-associated > Plants > Roots >... | reverse complement strand
TTCACGCCGACCGAGACGCAGCACGACGTGTTCGTGCGCGAAGTCCACGCGGCTGCGTGGCATCGTCGCGGCCACGCGCTCGAGCTCGAGATCACTGCCGACAGCTTCCTTCGGCACATGGTGCGGACCATTGTCGGGACGATGCTGGAACTGCCGCCGAACCGAGTCGCGCCGCTGCTCGAGGGGCGACCCCGTAACGAAGCGGGATCGACCGCGCCGCCCTGGGGGCTGTATCTGGAACGCGTCGACTACTGACGCGAGCCCCTCCCGTCTAGGGCTGGCTAGCATCAACACGATGCGGTTTCCGGTCGTTCTCTTCGATCTCGATGGCACGGTGATCGACTCCGGTGCGATCATCCTTGCCTCGATGCGGCATGCCGCCAAAGAGGTGCTTGGCGCGGAGCCGCCGGATGAGCTGCTGATGTCCGCTGTCGGCGGACCCGGGCTCGAGGCGCAGATGCGCGCGCTCTCGCCCGATCTCGTGGAGGAGCTCGTGCGCGTCTACCGGGCTCACAACGAGCCACTCCACCATGGGCTCGCGTCCTTCGCCGGGATCGACGACGTGCTGGTGCTACTCAAGGACGAGGGTCGGCGCCTCGGCATCGTGACCGCGAAGCGGCGCGAGACCGTCGAGCTCGCCTTCGCGCGCATCCCCCTCGGCCATCTCTTCGAGACCGTGGTCGGCGGTGACGAGACGGCACGCCACAAGCCCGATCCCGAGCCGCTCTTGCTGGCGGCCGAGCGTCTGGGCGTCGAGCCTGATCAGTGCGCCTACGTCGGCGACTCGCCCTTCGACATCCGGGCCGCGAAGGCTGCACGCATGCACGCGATCGCGGTGACGTGGGGCGGCATCCACGATCGCGAGAGGCTCGTTCCCGAGTGCCCCGATGCGCTCGTGGACACCCCCCAAGAGCTTTATGGCGTCCTCTAAGACAAAGTCCGTCGCACGACGCGCCGGGGAGCTGCGCGACGTGCTCGACTACCACCTCTACCGCTACCACGTGCTCGACGACCCCGAGGTTACGGACGCGGAGTACGACAAGCTCTACGACGAGCTCGTTGCGCTGGAGGAGGCGCATCCCAAGCTCGTCACTCCCGACTCCCCGACGCAGCGCGTGGGCGCGCCCCCGTCCGACCGCTTTCAAAAGGTCGACCATCCGTCTCCAATGGGCTCGCTGGAGAAGGTGACGACAGACGAGGCGCTCGCCAAGTGGCACGACGACGTCTGCAAGCGACTCGGTACTGACGAGGTGGTCTACGTCACGGAGCCGAAGATCGACGGGCTCTCGATCAATCTCATCTACGAGGACGGCGCCTTCGTCCGCGGCGCGACGCGGGGGGACGGGTACCGCGGCGAGGACGTGACGGTGAACCTTCGGACGATCAAGGCGATCTCGTTGCGTATGCAGCTTGCGAACGGCGAGAAGCTGCCGCCCGTGCTCGAGGTGCGTGGTGAGGTCTACCTGCCGCTGAGCGGCTTCAACGCCCTGAACGAGCGGCTGATCGCCGCAGGCAAGAAGCCGACGCCGAACCCGCGGAACGCAGCCGCCGGCTCACTCCGCCAGAAGGATTCCGCGATCACGGCACAGCGGCCGCTGTCCATCTGGATCCACGGCCTCGGAGTGCGCGACGGGCTGCCGGTCGACGGGCACTGGGACTCGCTGCAGTGGCTGCGCGAGCACGGGTTTCGAACGAATCCGTACGCCGAGCGCCACGAGACGGTCGCCTCTGTCGCAGAGGCCTGCAGCCTGTGGGAGAGACAAAGGATCGAGCTCGACTACGAGATCGATGGGATCGTGATCAAGGTCGATTCCTTCGACCAGCAACGACGGCTTGGCTCGTTGCACGAGCGCCCACGCTGGGCTCGCGCCTTCAAGTGGGCGCCGATGACGGCACAGACGAAGCTGAACCAGATTCTGATCCGAGTCGGACGGACCGGCGCGCTGAACCCATGGGCACTGCTCGAGCCCGTGGAGGTCGGCGGCGTCACGGTCTCACGGGCGACGCTGCACAACGAGGAGGACATCAATCGCAAGGACATCCGCGAAGGGGACATCGTCGTCGTCCAGCGTGCAGGAGACGTCATCCCGCAGATCGTCGGCCCTGCCGGCGACCACCAGCCCGGCACGAAGGTCTTCAAGATGCCGAAGCAGTGCCCGCTCTGCGGCGCGGACATCGTCAAGCCGCCGGGACAGGCGATGCATCGCTGTCCGAATCGCGCCTGCCCGTCCCGCGGTCTGGAGTCGCTCATCAACTGGGTGCAGGCGGCTGCGGACATCGAGGGCGTCGGCGAGCAGTCGATCCGGCGTCTATGGGAACTAGGGCTGGTCCGTTCGCTGCCGGAGCTCTACCGGCTGACGAAAGATCAGCTGATGGAGCTCGAGGGCTACGGAGAGATCTCCGCGACGAACGCGATCGAGTCGATCGAGACCTCGAAAAAGGTCGCGTTCCATCGGGTCCTTTTCGGGCTGAACATCCCCGACGTCGGCTGGGTCACCGCGCAGAACCTCGCCCGCCATTTCGAGACCGTCGACCGGCTGGCAAAGGCGAGTCAGGAAGACATCCTCGAGGTCGAGGGGATTGGCCCGGAGCGCGCGGAGGCGATCGCCGAGTGGTTCTCAGACGACGCCAACCGTAATCTGGTCGAGGACCTTCGCTCACTCGGGCTCAGGTTCGAGATCGGTGACGAGCTCAAGCCCGTCGAAGGCCCTCTCACAGGCAAGACCTATGTCATCACCGGGACCCTCGAGGCCTACACCCGTGACGAGGCGGCGGCGGAGCTCGAGTCGAAGGGCGCCAAGATCGTCAACTCTGTGTCCGGCAAGACGACCGGGCTGGTCGTGGGTGAAGAGCCCGGCAGCTCGAAGCTGACGAAGGCTCGGAAGCTCGAAGTTCCACTGATAACAGAGGAGGAGCTCGTCGAGCTACTGCGCAGCTAGGACCTGGACGAACCGGTCCTGGGCCCGTCGTGCCCACCAATAGGCAAGCGGATTACCGTTCTGAAGCACGGCGAACGCGAAGCGGTCGCCGACGTAGCCCGAGAGAGCCGACGCGATGTCGGTCGTGCCCGTCTTTGCGACGACGCGGCCACGCGTCAGCGCCTTTCCGAGCCGCCTGGCGAGCGTGCCGCTCACGCCCGCGACGGGCAGCGACGCGAGCAGGAGCGGATGAACCGTTGGATCGGTCCAGGAGACGTTGAGGAGGCTGGCGAGGGCATCCGCGGTAAGGCGGTCGAGTCGGGAGAGGCCCGAGCCGTCCACGATCCGGACACCGGTCATCGGCACGCCGGCCTCGGTGAGCGCTTCGGTCACGACGGACGCGCCGGCTGCGCTCGTCCCGCGGTCGAGCGCAGCAAAGCCCAATTGCTTCAGCAGCATCTCGGCAGTGAAGTTGTCGCTCTCCTTGTCCATGAAGCGCAGCATCGTGGCCAGTGTCGGCGAGGAGACGGATGCGAGTGGATCCAGCGAGTTATCGCTCTGTCCGATCCGTACAGTGCCGGTCACGACGATGTCCGCCTTGCGAAGCGCCGTACGGAACACCCGCGCTGCAGCGAGAGCCGGTGTGCTCGTCGTGAAGCGGCCGACCTTTCCACGGTCGACGATCAGCGCGGAGAGTGGAGGCGACTCCTGGATGAAAAAGCTTGCCTTCCAGCCCGCCACCATCCGCCGTGGGTCGTACGAGCTCTCGTCCCCGATCACCCCCCCGGTGACGCGCCGGATCCCGGCGCTGCGCACCTGCAGCGCCAGCGCTCGCAGGTCCGCGCGGGAGAGCGTCGGGTCACCGTTGCCCTTCAGGACGAGGGCGCCGTTCCACGTCGCCCCCTCCTGGGCGCCTTCGCCGAAGACGTCCGTGTCGATTCGGTACGTAGCGCCAAGCTTGACGAGCGCCGCGTACGTGAGCGGCAGCTTCGCATTCGACGCCGGCGCGAGCGACCGGTGGCCGTTCTGGACGAAGACGACCGAGCCGGTCGAGAGATCGAGAGCTATCCCCGCCGAGCGAGCCGGTGCGACGTGCGGCACGCGCAACGCCCGGGCCAGGCTGCGTTGTAGGGGTGTTCTCTGTCCGTCGGAACCGGCGCTGAGCGCCGTGGGGACGGCGAGGGCGACCAGTGCCAGGAGTAGTGAGAGGTATTGGCGGCGCACGCAGATTCCATTTTTCGAATGTGATCTGACGGCGTCAAGAAGGTAGGTCTCACGCGGCCGGAAAATGGGCCGGGCGGCCCATGTAGTTCGGGATGCCGAGATCGATACTGGTGGCGACCCGTCGGGTTCCGCCGCCCTTGACTCACGACGACATCCGCACCTTGCTCGAAGCCCCTCAGATCGGGGACGAAGCGCCGAGCCTCGGCGACATCGAGGAGGCGCTCACGACCGGGTATGCGCGGGCTCTCGCGCTCGACGCGGAGCGCCGGCAGCTCGAGAAGAAGATCACGGCAGTTCTCGATCATCTCCAGCGGTCGGGGACGAACGGCAAGTCCGAGTCGGAGCTCGCGACTCTGGGCCGGCGTCTGTCGGTCGCCGACGGGGACCTCACGAGCTTGCGGGCTCTTCTCTCCTCGCTGCGCGTCCGCGCTGCCGAGGCTCGCACCGGTCTCTAGGCTTTAACGCCCTCTAGACAATCCCGCTACGGACGGCGTAGACCGCTGCCTGGATTCGGTTGTCGATCTGCAGCTTCATCAGGATGTTGCTGATGTGGTTCTTGACCGTCTTCGGGCTGATGTGCAGCTCCGCGGCGATCATCGCGTTGTCCTTGCCGTTTGCGATCAGCTTCAGCACCTCGATCTCGCGATCGGAGAGCTCCGTGCGAATCGTGCTCGCGATCTCCGGCTGGGTGCTCGCTGCACGCAGGCGTTGGAGGACCTTTGCGGCAATCGTCGGCGAGATCAGGGATTCGCCCAGCGAAGCCGCACGAATTCCTGCGATCAGGTCCTGAATGGACGAGTCTTTGAGCAGGTAGCCGCAGGCGCCCGCGAGGATCGCGTCCATGACGTCGTTGTCCTCGTCCGAGATCGTCAGCATCAGCACTCGGGTCAGTGGCGCGATCGTGGAGATGTGCCGCGTCGCCTCGACACCGCCCATGCCCGGCATGTTCAGGTCCATGACGACCACGTCGGGCGGGTTCTGCCTGACGATGTCGAGCGCTTCCTGTCCCGCTGCTGCCTCGCCGACGATCTGGACTCCCTCGTCTTCGAGCAGGTTGCGCAGGCCCGTGCGAAACAGGTCGTGATCGTCGACGATGAGAACGCGGACGTCAGTCAGCGCCTGTTCGTCCGCTGTGACGGATTCACTCATTTTCGGCCATACACCTAAGGGCCCACCCGGAGCCTAGTGGAGAGTGATCGTAACCGTCCGCCGTCCCCACGCGAGTGCGTCCGCAAACGTCGGAAACCAGAGGTCGATCGTGTAGCCCTTGACCGCACTGCCCGTGTCGGAGGCGACCCCCTCGCCGTAGCCGGGAATCGTGAGGCGCGAGCCGAGCGGAATAACGGTGGGATCGACCGCCACGATTCCCATTCCGACCGGGAGGCCGGTGGACGTGTGCCCGGGCAGCGAGTACCCCGAGGCTGTAACCGTGATCGTGCGAGCGCCGGCGGGCGTTGGCGTCACCGGCAGTGCGGGCGAGCCGCTCTGAACCTGAACAGCGTGTGCGCGCTCGACCACGCGCTGCGCCTGGGCGTCGAGCGCCTTGATCTGGCGCGCGTTCAGACGCTTTTGGCGCGCGATCGAGGCGAGATATTCCACACGTGCGCCGCGAGCGCTGGCCAACGAGGCGGCTGTGCGCTCAGCCTGGACCTTCAGAGCCTCGGCCTTCTGGACACGGGCGGCCAGCACCCCAGCGAGCCGCTGCAGCTGCTCACGGCCGTTCCTGGCATCCGCGGCGGCCGTTGCGCCCGCATGGGCGCTCCGCTCGAGCTCGTCGAGCCGCGTGACGGCGTCATCCAGGGAGTTGGCTCCGAGCAAGACGGCGATCGCGTTCGGCTCGCCTTCCTCGTAGAGCCGTCGCAGACGGTCGCCGAGCAGGCGTTGCGACACCTCGAGATTCCCGCCGACGATCGCCATCTCCCGCCTGACGAGCTCCTGCTCGCGCTGTAGCGCCTCGACGCGTCCCCACAGATTCTCGAGCTCTCCGCGCGTGGCCGCGAGCCTCGAGTCCAGCGCATAAAGGCTCAGAAGCGCGTGGTGCGAGCGCGCCACGAGCCCGGTCTGGTGGCGGCGTAGAGCAGCGGTCCGTTTGTGGGGCCCGGCGCCCTGAGCGACCGACAGAGCGGCCGCGAGCACGAGCCCGGCTGCAACCGCCAACCCGAGAGCGAGGCGGCTCTGCCGGCTCCAACTCACAGCGGCGGACCTTAACAGCCGTCCCAACAGCCGTCGGCTTTGTGCGATCAGTTGCATGTGATTGTCATTGGATTGCAGTTTTGTGCACTTTTAGGCGCCTAAAGCGGTTGCAGACATCCGGAGTCATTGCTAGGGTGCCCCACTCGTGACGTACCGGCCCCCTCCGGTGCGCCCGTCGATCCCGATCGTCCGGTTCTTGCCCAGGAGCCGGAGACGACAGGCGCAGGCGTTCGTTTTCGCCATAGCCGCGTTCTTCCTGGCGGCGGCAGCAGCTTCTGCCGACCCAGGCGGCGTCGCCGCCAAGCAGGCTCAGGCCCAGCAGGTCCTGGCCCAAATCCAGCGGATCGATGACAGCATGGGGCCCGCGGTCGAGGCCTACAACCTGGCGAACCTCAAGTTGCAAAAAATCGTGGGAGCCCTCCAGGAGAATCGCCGTCAGCTGAAGGTCGCCAGGAAGAACCTGAAATTCGCGCAGGCCTCGCTCGCCAACCGCCTCGTTGCTGCGTACACGTCTACCCAGGACAACTCGACCCTTTCCGTCCTCCTGGGCTCGACGAGCTTGGAGGACCTGCTCAACCGGATCGAGGCGGTCAACTCAACTTCGCGCCAGGACGCGAGCATCGTCCACCAGGTCGCCTCCTTCAAGGCGGCGGTCAGACAGCACCGTCGGGAGTTGCAGAGCGCCCACGCAGCTCAGCAGAGCGTCGTCGCCGAGAAGGCGGCACAGAAGCAGCGGATCCAGGCGCAACTGGCCTCCCGGCGGCAGCTGCTCTCATCCATCAAGGGGGAGATCGTCCGGATGAAGGCGGCAGAAGCGGCCCAGCAGCGAATCCTTGCCGCGGCGGCCCGGACGCGCCTGGCCAGCGCGGATCCGCCTCCGACAGGTGGCGTCGGTGTGGCCGCCATAACGCCCGAGGGCACCACCGTCGCCCCACCCAACGTTCACGGTGGGGTCGTCGGCATTGCCATGCGTTATCTCGGCGTGCCCTACGTCTGGGGCGGAGCGAGCCCGTCCGGCTTCGACTGCTCCGGCCTCGTCATGTACGTCTTCGCACAGATCGGGGTCTCGTTGCCGCACAGCTCGTATGCGATGTACGGAATGGGCACACCGGTCTCGTATAGCCAGCTACAGGCCGGCGATCTCGTCTTCTTCACCGGCGCGAGCCACATGGGGATCTACATCGGCGGCGGGCAGTTCATCCACGCGCCGCACACCGGCGACGTCGTGAAGATCTCTTCGCTGAGCGGGTACTACGCCTCCGCCTTCGTCGGCGGGCGGCGAATCTAGCGCACCGCTCGCAGCAGCGAGAGCCACAGGATTGCCGCGACCGCGAGCGGCAGGAGCCACCAGGCAGGTACTGAGGTAGCGGCGAGGAGGGCTGTGAGCCCGAACGCGATCGCGATTCCGGCCGCGACGCGCCAGTCGTCGCCGACGACGAAGTCCCACCAGAATCTCGCGAAGCGTCTCATGCAAGCGCCAGCCGCCGCCGGCGCAGCGCCGTCACGAAGCCGAACGAGACGCCGAGGACGAAGACGAGCACTCCCGGGAGAGAGGCGTCGTTGCCGGGCCAGTCCACGCCCGCACCCTCAGCGCCCCAGAAGATCCCGAACGTGGTGAGCATGACGCCGACCGCGAAGGCAAGCGTGTTCTCGGGCACACGGCTGAGAGGCCCGCGCACGACTGCGCCCGCGACGACAACGAGCACGGCCGCGGCCCCTGCGCCCACCGCAGCCAGCGGGATGCTGCCCTGCGCGCTCCCGAACGTGAGCACGATGAATGCGACCTCGAGCCCTTCGAGGAGGACGCCTTTGAAGGAGACGGTGAATGCGTACCAGTCAAGGCCTGCATGCTCTGTGCGTACCGCGCTTCGTGCATGTTCGGCCTCCCGGACGAAGACGGCGTCCTCGTCCCGCAGCGCGCGCCAGCCGCTGGCGCGCAGGATCGCCTTCCGCAGCCACTGGAGGCCGAAGACGAGCAACAGTGCGCCGACAACCAACCGCAAGGTCTGGATCGGGACGATCGTCAAGGCGGGGCCGAGCGCCGCGACGATCGCCGCGAGCGCGAAGAGTGCCGCGACCGTTCCGGTCAGTGCCGAGCGCCAGCCGCGGGTCACGCCCATGGCGAGGACGATCGTGAGGGCTTCGACCATCTCGACCGCGCTCGCGAGGAACGCTGAGAGGACGAGAAACGTCTGGGTCAGGAGTAGAGCGCCTCGATCTCGGCCGCGAAATGCTCTTGACAGACGCGGCGCTTGAGCTTGAGCGTGGGCGTCACCTCACCGTCCTCCGCCGTGAAGTCCCGCGGGAGGATCGTGAAGCGCTTGATCTGCTCGTAACGCGACAGCTCGGCGTTCACGTCGTCGACGGCCCGGCGTACCTGTTCGTCCGCGTCGCCGCGATCGGCATCTTCCGCGAGGGTGATCAGTGCCGCGATATACGGGCGTTTGTCGCCCACGACCAAGGCCTGCGACACGATCGGGTGCGTCTTGAGTGCGTTCTCGAGATTCTGGGGCGCAATGTTCTTGCCGCCCGCGGTGACGAGGATGTCCTTCTTGCGGTCGGTGACGGTGAGGAAGCCGTCGTCGTCGAGCTCGCCGAGGTCGCCCGTGCGCAGCCAGCCGTCTCCAGGGAGCACCTCGCGTGTTGCCGCCTCCTCTTTGAAGTAGCCGCGGAAGATGGTGTCCGTCTTGATGAGCACCTCGCCGTCGTCCGCAAGGCGAAGCTCGACCCCGGGGAGCGGGGGGCCAACCGTCCCGAAACGGAACCGCGCCGGCCGGTTGACGGTCGCCGCGGTCGTGCACTCCGTCAGTCCGTAGCCCTCGAGGATGAGGACGTCGAGGGCGTGGAAGAACTCGATGATCTCCTTTGCCAGGGGTGCGCCGCCCGAGAAGCAGAGCCGGATCCGTCCACCCAGTCGGTTCTTCACCTGCGAGTAGACGAGTCTGTTGGCAAGGGCGTGCTTGGCTGCCAGCATTCGTGGAACGCTGCGGCCCTGCTGGCGCCGTCCACTCACCTCGCGGCCGACGCCCAGAGCCCAGGAGATCAGCCGCCGCTTGACCCCCTTCGCCTCCGCGAACCTTGCGGCGACGGCCGTGTGAATCTTCTCGTAGACGCGAGGCACGCTCGGGAACAAGGTCGGTCGCACGGCCGGGAGCGCCTCGACGACGGCGTACGGGTCGGGGCAGAAGGCCACCGTGTAGCCGGCATGCGGGCTCTGCAGGTGCATCAAGCGGCCGAAGTTGTGCGCGAGCGGCAGGTAGAGCAACATCACGTCTTCGCCGACCATGAAGTTCTCGATCTGCCGGACCTTGTCGGCCATCTCGTAGTAGTTGCGGTGGCTGATCATGCAGGCCTTCGGCGGGCCCGTTGTTCCAGAGGTGTAGATGAACGTGAAGAGGTCGTCCTCTTGGATCGCGGCGGCGGCCGCGTCGACGGCGGTCGGGTTGCGTTCGGCGTGCTCGCGGCCGCGGGCTCGCAAGTCGTCGAGATCGGCGAAGGTCAGCACATGGTCGAGCTCGACTCCGTCCAGCTTGGCGCGCTGCGCTTCGTCCTCGCAGAGCACGCCGACCGCCTCCGAATGCTCGATCACGTACGCGCAGTCCTTCGGAGAGCTGTTCATGTAGATCGGTGCGCCCACCGCTCCGATCAGCCCGAGGGCGAAGTCGAAGAGTGCCCACTCCAATCGGGTCGAGGCGAGGATCGCGAACGCGTTGCCCTTGCGGATCCCGAGGGCAAGAAGTCCGTTGGCGAGCTCGTCCACGGACGTCGCGGCTTCCTCCCACGAGACCTGGCGCCAGTGCTCGCCCTCCTCGACGAGGTAGGCCGGCTGTGGCCGCCCGAGCGCGATCGCGTCTCGCCACAGGCGCGCGATCGTACGGGCCTGGGCCGGCCGAGCGGCCTCTTCTGCGAGCGTCATCGTTTCGGTCGCCACATCGCTCGAAGCTTAGTCCGGGGTCGTTCTTTCACCGGGGAGGAAACCCCGCGGGAGGCGGCGAATGCCTTCGGTCCCTCTAGAATTACGGAGTCGGCCCCATGCGAACCATCTGGAACGGATCAATCTCCTTTGGGCTGGTCAACATCCCCGTTGGCCTCGCCCTCGCGACTACGCCCAAGGCGAGGCAGTCGGACGTCAGCTTTCGCACGCTCCACCGAGAGTGCAGGACGCCGATTCGTCAGAAGCGCTGGTGCCCCACGCACGAGCGTGAGGTCGGCCCGGACGAGATCGTCAAAGGCTGGGAGGTCGCGAAATGTGAGTTCGTCATCGTCGAGGACGCGGATCTCGAGGCGATCGCGCAGCACGACGACTCGCGCTCGATCGACATCACGCGCTTCGTGCCGCTGTCCGAGGTCGATCCCGTCTATCTCGATCGAACCTACTACCTCGCGCCGGCCCAGGCGCCGGCTCAGCGGCGTCCTTACGTCCTGTTGCTGCAGGCGATGAAGGATGCCGGGATGGGTGGGATCGGACGGTTCGTGCTGCGAGGCTCGGAGTACTTCGCCCTCATTCGTCCGAAAGGCGACGCTCTGGTGCTCGAGACCCTGTTTCTCGCCGAGGACGTTCGCTCGCAGGCGGAGATCGACGAAGCGGTTGCCGGTACCGAGGTCAAGAAGGCGGAGCTCGACCTCGCACAACAGGTGATGGACAGCCTCGTCGGCGAGTTCGACCCGAGCGAGCTGCACAGCCAGTACCGCAGCGATCTCAGGCAGATGCTCGAGGCGAAGCTCGACGGACAGGAGATTGCCAAGCCCGAGCCTGTGGCCGAGGCGCCCGTCGTCGACCTGATGGAGGCACTGAAGCGCAGCGTCGCCGAGGCCAAGGAACGGAAAGCTCCTGCGAAATCGCCGGAGAAGTCGTCGGCAAAGGGCGGTTCACGCCGCCGCGCCCCGGCGCGCAAATCCGCCTAGCCGACCGGCTAGCTCCGTAGGCCGAAGGACCTATTGACATCTTCGTAGGAACGGCCGAGCATGGCTCGGTACTCGCGTGGCAGAGGATGTTTGCGTGCTCTGTGGCGCTTACGTGAGGGGAGGAAGGTTTTGAGTTTGAAATCGCCGCTGGCGAAGCTTTGGCTCGCCCCAGTGGGACTGCTGTTCGTCGTGGTGGCAATCGCCCTTGCGGGCGCCTCTGGTGCGCCGGCAGCGTCCCCGTCCGTCACTATCACCAAGTCGTCGTTCCCGGCCGCGGGTGCGCCGGTCGCGTACAGCAACGTCATCGCAGGGCAATCGACCTACATCAGCTACACGATCACCGTTGACTATGCGGGCGCCAACGGCACGCTGACGCACGCCGCGCTCAGCGATCCGGTTTCCTGTAGCGCTGCGGGCTGTACAGACCTCCAGTACGCCGGCGCCGAGGTTGTGTTCGTGAGCCCCACCTGCGGCACCGCCGTCTATCGGGGCACGACGAGCTTCCCGAAGCAAGGCGTGACGTGTCAGTTCGGCTCGCTTTCGCCTGGTGCGAAGTTCGACGTCCAGATCATCTTCAAGGTTCCGACGCAAGCGAGCGCCGGGGGCGCGACGAAGTTCTCGAACGTCGCTTCGCTGTCGGCCAAGGAAGGGTCGAATGACAATCAGCCGATCTCGAGCCACACGGACACGTTCGCCTCGAACGGGAACGTGGCGGTGGTCAATCCGCTGACGACGGATGCGACGGACTCGTTGAACAGCTACGCGCCGCCGGATGCCACTACGACGCTGCAGACCGATCCGACGAAGTCGAGCAGCAACTTCCAGCACACAAAGGTGAGCTTGAAGGGCCCGCCGAACGTCGGCGCGCTCGTCCTGCTGCAAGAGTGTGGTGGCCTCGGCGCGGCTTGTCCCACCGGGACGCCGAGCCCGTGCCCTACGGCCTGCAACACGCAGACGTCGATTGTGGCCGTCACCGGTTCCGGCAGCCCGTTCTTCCAGGCCAACCACCTGCTGCTGGTCTTTACGCTGTTCGCGAACGAGGCGTCGAGCATCAAGATTCAGAAGCTGGTCTGGTACCACGACGGGAAGGCGGTCGGGCTCTGCCCGGACCGAACGAGCGATCCGACCGGGGACTGCCTCGTAGGCCCGCCCGTTCTCGACAAGACGACCGGTGACATCACCGTCACGGTCGACGGGCCGTCGCAGGGCGGCTGGGGCGGAATCGGCTAGGAATTAGCTCGCAGGGGCCGGCTCGGCTTCGGGCCGGCCCAGCGAGCGCCGCAGAGCGGCGACCGCGGCAGCGTTGCCCTTCGCCTCAGACAGGGTGATGGCCTCGTTCAGCGCCCAGGCGGCGGTCGGCTCACCGAGGAGCCCGAAGACCTCGCCCAACCCAGCGAGCGTCTCGACCTTCATCACCGCCGAATCTGTTGGCAACAGCAGCTGGAGCGCCTCCTGGCTGAGCTTCGCCGCCTCGTCGAGGCGTCCGCGATCTGCATAGACCTTGGCGCGCACCGACCGCCATGCGGCTTGGGTCTCGACGTCGTCGGCCCCGGCCAGCTCTTCGGCCAGCTTCGTCATCTCCTCCGCTTCGTCGAGGCGTCCCTGGCCTTCGGCGGTTCGTGCGAGCAGCGCCGTCAGCGTGGAGCGGAGGTACCGCTCGCCCATCTGCTCGAGTAGGTCGAAGCCCCGCCTGAGCTCGGTCTCGGCGGCGTGATAGTCGCCAGCGAGCAGCTCGACGCGCGCAGAGGAGAGGGCAGCCCAGGCGACATACCAGCCTTCTCCCATCTCCTCCATCGCCGCTCGGCCGTTTCGGTACAGCTCGCGTGCCGTGTCGAACTCTTCCTTCATCGCGTGGAGATGGGCGAGCAGGCAGAGGACCCACCCGCGCGACAGTCGATTGGCGCTGACCTGTCCGAGGATCTCTTCACAGCGGTCGATCGCCTCGTTGACGTGCGTCGGCCCCCAGCACGCCGCCAGCGCGTAGCTCGTTGCGTTAACGCGCTCCTCCTTGCGATCGCCGGCGAGTCGGGCATGCTCGAGCGCCTGTTCGCAGGCCGACGCGGCATCTCCGTACTGGCATGCAGTCCCGTGGACATATCCGAGTACCCGATAGGCGCGGGCCAGTCCGGCATGATCCTCGGCCGCCGTGAAGATCTCGATCGCCTTCTGGATTCGTGGAATCGCTTGCTCGCTCCAGTCTTCAGTCGCACCAGTTCGGAGCTCGAGGAGGAGCGTGCGCAACTGCGACTCGGCACCGACCCGGGCATCGCCGACGGACTCGGCGGCGATGGTCGCCTCCTGCAGTACCGCGCCCGCCGCGTCGAAGCGGCCCAGGTCGATGAACGTTTCTCCGAGCTCGGGCAAGAGGCCGAGGCGAGTCGGGTCGAGCTCGGGCAGCAGTGCCGTTGCGCGTTCGAGGAGGCTGACCGCGGCGGTGAGATCGCCGCGAGCGCGGGCCCGCCGACCTGCCGAGGCAAGACGCCGCGCGCCGTCGGCGCCAATGGCCTGACCGTGATCGTCGAGTGGGCCGAGCTCGGCGAGGTAGCGGTATGCCTGCTCGAGGTGGTAGCCGAGGATCTCTTCGTATTCCATCGCCCGGTCGCCGTTGACGCGATCTGCCCAGACGACGAAACGCTCGTGCAGGTTTGCGCGGGCCCGCTTCAGCAACCCGTCGTACGTCGTCTCGCGGATGAGGACGTGGCGAAAGCGATGAGCGTTCTGGAATGCGCGCTCGCTCGGGTCGGGACGGACGAACTGCTTCGTCGAGAGCGACCCGAGGAGAGTCGGCGTCTGATCTTGAAGTGGCTCGGGCGCGAGCTCTCGCACCGCGTCCTCGGCAAAGACCTGGCCGATCACGGAGGCGGGCTCGATCACGGCTCGCTCCTCGCGTTCGAGTGAGTCGAGCCGCGCAGCGAGAAGGGCGTGAATCGTCGGTGGGATCGTCACGTCGGGTAGCTCGGCCGGCGCAGTCCAATGCCCGTCCACGAACGTGATCAGGCCGTCATCGATCATCATCGAGAGCAGCTGCTCGACGAACAGCGGGTTGCCTTCTGCAGCCGCGACGATCCTGTGACGCGCATTCTCGTCGAGGCCTGCCTCCCCGAGCAGGTTCTCCACGATGCGCTCGCTCTGTTCGTCGGTGAGCGGCTCGAGCACCACGTGCGCGGCGTTCGGGTGTTTCAACCATTCAGGACGCTGCTGGAGGAGCAGCGGCCGCGCATCGCAGAGCAAGACGACCGGTGACTCCCCGAGGGTTTCGGTGAGATGCTCGACCAGATCGAGGAAGACTGCCTCCGCCCAGTGCAGGTCTTCGAAGACGACCACGAGCGGCCGTATCTCGGCAAGCAAGGCGAAGAATTTACGGATGCCCCAGAAGAGCTCCTCCACGGGAAACTGCGTGTCGGACAAGCCCACGGCGGAGGCGATCCGGTCGACTACCTCGGTCTGGCTCTGACCGGCGAGGTCGGACAGCTTGTGGAGGGCGGCCTCTCGGCGGTCACGCTCGGAGATCCCGGCCGCCTCTCGCACCGCCTCGACGAGCGGCCAGAACGTGATGCCGTCGCCGTACGGGAGGCACCGGCCGCGGAGAGTCCAGGCCTCGCCCACACGATCGAGGAACTCGTTGGCCAGCCGCGACTTGCCGACCCCGGCCTCTCCGAACACTGCGACCGTTTCGACGCGACGTTGCTCGAGTGCCCGATCGCGGGCCCCGAGGAGGAGGGCAAGCTCCGCGTCGCGACCGACCATCGGAGCTTCCGTGTTGCGGAGCACTCCTTCCTTGCCCTCGGCGACCGATAGGAGCCTGTATGCGGGAACGCGCTCCGATTTGCCCTTCAGCTCGAGCGGTTCGACCTCCTCGACCTCGACGGCTTCTCTGACGAGCCTGTACGTGGGTTCGCCGATCAGGACCTCGAGGGCCGGCGCCGCCTGTTCCAGCCGAGCGGCGACATTGACGGTGTCGCCCGTCACGAGACGCTGACCGGTCGTCGGATCGCCTGCCACGACCTCGCCCGTATTCACACCCGTCCGGTTGGCGAGCTTGACTCCCCAGCGCTGCTCGAGCTCGCCGTTTAGCCTCGCCAGCGCCTGCTGCATTGCGAAAGCGGCTCGCACCGCTCGCAGGGCGTCGTCCTCGTGGATTCGGGGCAGGCCGAAGACCGCCATGATCGCGTCTCCGATGTACTTCTCCACGGTCCCGCCGTGATGCTCGAGCACCTCACGCATCTCGTCGAAATAGCGCGACATGACCTCGCGGAGTGACTCCGAGTCGAGCGCCTCGCCCAGGCTCGTCGAGCCTTTGAGGTCCGAGAAGACGACGGTGACTGTCTTTCTTACTTCTTGCGGCGGCAGCGACGGCGCGAGCGGCGTACCGCAGAACCCGCAAAGCCGGAAGCGTTCCGGGTTCTGTTCACCGCAATTTGGACACGTCTGCATCCCATCGAGTGTAGGGACAGCGTCCGAAATCGAGAAGCGATCCGCTTGACGCCATGGGTGTCCACCGGTCGTGCTCGGGCGGAATGTCGTCCGGACGCGACCTCAGGCGCCCCGCCGAACGTTTGGTGCTAGTGCCTCGGCAGCGCCCCCAACGCCTCGAGTTGGGCCTGGAACAGAGTCTTGTCGATCTTGCCCTGATAGATGGGCACGCCTTCCTCGACGCAGACGCGGATGACCTCCTGGCGGTCGATCCCGAGTTCCTTGGACAGTTCCTCAGGCGTTAGGTGGTTCGCCATCGACGCTCCTCTCCTGGTACGAAAAAACCCGCCTGCGCGAGTGCGCTCAGCGGGCTAGTTACAAGCCTCCAGATGTCACTGCCGGATTCAAAGGGCCGGCCCTCCCAAATCAGTCATTGCCTCAAAGGATAATCGGCGAGGGTGACGGACGCAAAGCTCGCGGGGCTCGAGGAGCGGTACGCCGAGGTCAAGGGCGTGCGGATGCGCTATTTCGGCGGAGGCACCGGCCCGGCACTCGTGCTCGTTCACGGGCTGGGGGGTGCGGCCTCCAACTGGACCGAGCTCGCTCCGGCGCTGGCTCGCCGCCACCGGCTCCTCGTCCCCGATCTCCCCGGGCACGGCGGCTCCTCGGCGCTGCCGGCCGTCTCAGGCCTGGACGCCTTCGCTGACCGTGTCGCGCTCGTCGCCGAGCGGGAGGAGATGCTGCCGGCGGCCCTCGTCGGCCATTCGCTCGGGGGCGCAATCGCGCTGCGCCTGGCGCTCCGCCGGCCCGCGGACGTGCGCGCGCTGGTGCTCGCTGCCTCGGCCGGGCTGAGCGTCGGGGGCGTCTGGGGCCGTCAGCTCTTGTCCATCTTCAGCACCGTCCGTCCGGGTCGCATCGCTGCGCGCGGGCGAAGCTGGGTCGCCCGCTCGTACCTTCTTCGTCGGCTCGTGTTCGGAGTCGTCTCAGTTGCCGACCCGGGTGCGCTTACGAACGAGGCCGTGGAGGCGTTCCTGGCCGCGCAGCTTCTGCACACCGATCTCGACGGCGCATGGCAGGCGCTCCGGGCTGACGATCTACGTCAGGAACTCGCCTCAATCCGCTGTCCCGTACTGGTGCTCTGGGGCGCGGCAGACGTGCAGCTGCCTCTTGACGACGCCTTCGAGTTCACGCGCAGGCTCCATGGACGTCTACGCGTCATCCCCGGGTGCGGTCACCTGCTGATCGGCGAGCGAGCCGACGTGTGTGATCGAGCGATCGAGGAGTTTCTAGGCGACGGCGGCCTCGAACGGCACCACCTCCGCGCCTGAGCCGGTCTGCGGAGAGGAGAGGAACTCCACCCGTCGCGCGACGACCTCGACCAGGCTCTTCTTTTGACCCTCGTCCTCCCAGGAACGAGTCTTGAGCCTGCCCTCGATCGCGATCTTGCGTCCTTTGGCCAGATACTCCGCGCAGAGTTGGGCCTGCCGGTCCCAGACCGCGATCCGGAAGAAGTCCGCCTCGCCGTCCTTGCCGCCTCTGTCGACGGCGAGCCTGAAGGTGGCGAGCCGGCGTTCCTCACCGAACTCACGCAGCTCCACGTCGGTTGCCAGGTTGCCGATGAGATTCACCACGTTCATTGCCTGCGCGCCTCCAGTTGTCGATATGGACAACGTAGTCGAAAGCGTGTGACCGATCTGCGCCGGGAGCGGCTAATCTGTGTGCCGCCGCGGGGTGTGGCGCAGCCTGGTAGCGCGCTCCGTTCGGGTCGGAGAGGTCCCCAGTTCAAATCTGGGCACCCCGATCGCTGCGGGGGAGCCGGTGGTTCCCCCGCGCACCCTCGTCAGTCCACGCTTCGGATGCGGCGGTCGCTGAGGCCGAGGAGGAAGAGACACGCGCAGAAAGCGGAGCTGGCAGCGATCAACGTGCCCGGCGCGGCGAGCCCTGAGAGCAGTGCCCACAGGCCCAGGCCGGCCGGAAGGAGACCCAGCGAGCCGAACCAGTCTGCGCTGATCACGCGCGCAAGCATGTGTTGCGGCACGCGTTGCATGACCATCGTGTCCCAGAGCGTGACGCCGAAGCCGATGCAGAAGCCTCGGCCCACCTGCAACGCGGCGCCGCCCCAGTACCAGGGAGAGAGGCCGAGCAACACGGCGAGGCTGCTGCTGACGGTGAACAGTGAGTAGATCAAGACCCCTCGGCGATGCGCCGGCGCCGCCTGTGCGAGGACGACCGATCCCACCACCATGCCGATGCCCTGCAGCGTGAACAGCAGCCCGTAAGAGCCCACGCCTCGTCCCCAACCGTCGGCGACCAGCTTCGGCAGCAGAACCTGCATCGCCGCGTATCCGACGAGCAGGATGATCGAGAACGTCCCGATCGTGATCCACAGCCACGGCACCCGCATGACGTAGCGGAGACCGGTCGACAGGTCTCGTCGTAGCCCTTCCGCCGGTCCCGGCTCGTAGACGCGCGGGCGCGCGAAGCTGAGGAAGGCTGCGGAGACGAGGAAGGAGACCGCGTCGGCGCCGAAGATCGTGCTGGACCCGGCCAGACCGTAGACGATGCCGGCTATCGCCGGGCCGACGACGATGGCGGCCTGACGCGAGATGGCGACGAGAGCGTTGGCGGAGCCGAGGGTGTGCTCCTCGACCAGGAGCGGAAGGATTCCGCCGAAGGCCGGCTGGAACAGCCCGCTGCCGAGCCCGTGGAAGGCGACAAAGACGATCAGGACACCGAAGCCGAGATGGCCCGTTGCGTCCACCAGCGCGAGCCCGCCGATGACGAGGGCGCGGGAGAGGTCCGATCCGATCATCTGCAGCTTGCGCGAGTAACGGTCGGCGAGGACTCCACCGATGAGCAGCGTCGTTGCCAGACCGAGCGTCTCCACCATCAGCACGATTCCGAGTGCGCTCGCCTTGCCGGTCAAGGTGAACGCACGCCAGCCGAGCGCAACGACGAACGCCGCGTCGCCGATCTGAGAGACGGTCTGCCCGATCCAGAGCAGCCGGAAGTCGCGGAGCTGGAGCGCCTCGAGAACGCGCAGTCGCGGCCGGGCGCTCACGGGGCAACGGTATCCGGCCGCAAACGCGGCCTGTCCGCAGGGGGTGACCAGGGGAGGGGGTCCGCGGGAACCGGGAGGTTCCCCCGGCAGCCCATCACTGACGGTCTATCCTCAACCTCATGCCGGACAAGATCCGCGTTGCCTGCGTGCAGATGACGAGTCGCACCGACAAAGCGGCGAACCTTGCGCAGGCAGAGCGGCTCGTCGCGCAAGCGGCTGCGACCGGCGCGGATGTGGTCCTCCTGCCTGAAAAGTGGAACGCAATCGGCGACGCGGCGCTCTACCATGCAACCGCGGAGCCGCTCGACGGCGGCGAGTCGGTCGTCGCCATGTCGAGCTGGGCGCGCAGCCTCGGCATCACGCTCGTCGGCGGCTCGATTGCAGAGCGCCGTGATGGAAGAGAGAAGCTCTCGAATACCAGTCTCGTCTTCGATCCCGAGGGCGAGATCGTCGCCGTCTACCGCAAGATCCATCTCTTCGACGTCGAGGTCGGCGGCGTCGTCTATCGCGAGTCGGAAGCAGAGGAGCCGGGCGACGAGCCGGTCGTCGCGGAGGGGGAGGACTGGAGGATCGGACTGTCCGTCTGCTACGACGTGCGGTTCCCGGAGCTGTACCGGATCCTCGCCCTCGAGGGCGCCGAGCTCGTGACGGTGCCTGCGCACTTCACGACCCCGACTGGCAAGGACCACTGGCACGTGCTCCTGCGCGCACGAGCGATCGAGAACCAGCTCTATGTCGCAGCCGCGGCCCAGATCGGGGAGACGCTCCCCGGCAAACCCGCCTACGGCCGCTCGTTGATCGTCGATCCCTGGGGTCTCGTCGTCGCGCAGGCGCCGGACGAGGAGACGGTGATCTCGGCCGAGCTCGACCGCGCGCACCTCCAGAGCATCCGGACAAATCTCCCCTCGCTGGCCAACAGGCAGTCGCACGCGTACCGGTGGCCGTCCCCGGTCTGACGCACGGCGTCTGGCGCGAGCGCCGGCGCGGCGGGCTATGCAGTGCGTGCCGACCTCCCGGACTGCACCGCCGCAGTCCTCAAGCTGATCTACCCGCCGCGAAGCCGAGTGGGAAGGCCCTCAGAGTGTGGAACGGCGAAGGCGCGGTTCGCCTGTTGGCGTACGACGGCGCACGTTGGGCGATGCTGAGCGGCGCCTCCTCGACGAAGCGATCGCGCTTCTCGAGACGTTGTCGGCGACTCAGGGCGACCAGGTCTTGCTGCATCAGGACCTCCTCGGCGACAACGTCCTCGCTGCGCGGCGTGAGCCCTGGCTCGTGATCGATCCGGTGCCGCTCGTCGGCGAGCGGGAGTTCAACGTCGCACCGATCGTGCGGGACTATGTGCTCGGCCACTCGAAACGTGCGGCGCGCCACCGCCTCGACAGGTTGATCTCAGAGTTCGGCCTCGACCGAGAGCGCGCACGAGGCTGGACGATCGGGCAGACGATCGCGTGGGCTTTGGACAGCACACACATCGCGACACACATCGAGACGATTCGCTGGCTGCTGGAGGACGCTTGACCGGTTTGCGCGCCGTGCTGTTCGACGTCGACTTCACGCTCTGCCGACCCGGACCGGAGCTCTCCCCGGACCGGTACGCGAGGATTGCCGCACGTCACGGGCTAACGCTTGACACCACGCGTTACGACCAGGCGCGTGAGGGTGCGGTCGTCAACCTCGAGCGTCATCCGGAGCTGGTGCACGACGACTCCATCTGGCATCGGTTCACGGAGGAGATCTTCGTCGGCATGGGCGGGCCCGAAGAGCTCGCGAGCGAGTGCGCGACCGAGATCGAGCAGGGGTGGGAGGTCTCGGAGAACTTCGAGCTCTATGAGGACGTCTTCCCAGTCCTGGAGGAGCTGCGACGCGCCGGTCTGCGTCTCGCGGTCGTCTCGAACGGAATTCGCGACCTGACCGAGTTCGTTGCCCACCACGGGCTCGACGTGGACGCGATCGTCGACTCACGCTCACACGGGCGAGTGAAGCCGCATCCCACGATCTTCCAGAGTGCGCTCGACCAGCTCGGCGTCGGCGCAGACGAGGCCGTCATGGTCGGCGACTCGCTCGAAGAGGACGTCGAGGGGGCTCGTGCTCTGGGCATGCGTGCCGTTCTGATCGATCGCGCGGACCGTCATCCGGAGATCGAGGAGCGGTTGAGCGATCTCTACGGGCTGCCCGCGGCACTCGGGGTTGCGCGGTCGACCTAATACGATCTGGCTGTGCCTGCCTGGCTGATCTGGGCGATCGCAGCAGCCCTGCTCGCGGTCGGGGAGATCTTCACGCCCGGCCTGTTCTTCCTGGGCCCGGTCGCCGTGGCGGCCGTCGCGGCAGGCATCGTCGCCCTCGCCGGAGTCGGCGTCGTGCTCCAGCTGGTGGTCTTCATCGCCGGGTCGATCGCATCGGTGTGGGTTCTTCGACCGATCGCGCGACGCCACCTGCACATGCCGGCGGCGCTTCGCACTGGCACCGCGGCATTGGAGGGCACGAAAGCCGTCGTGCTCCAGCGCGTGGACGCAAATGGCGGCCGCGTCAGGATCGGCGGCGAGGAGTGGTCCGCTCGCGCTTACATGGAGGACCAGGTTCTCGAGCCCGGCACACGAGTCGAAGTCGTCAAGATCGAGGGAGCGACAGCTCTCGTCTACCAGTAGCGAGGTGAAGAGATGGCCGGCTTGATCATTCTGCTCGTCGTCGCAGCGGTCGTGCTGCTCACGCTCGGGCGCACGGTTCGCATCGTCCCCCAGGCGCGGGCCGGCGTCGTCGAGCGCCTCGGGCGCTACTCCCGCACGCTCACGCCTGGGCTGGCAATCGTCGTGCCGTTCATCGACCGCATCCGCGACATGATGGATCTTCGCGAGCAGGTCGTCTCGTTCGATCCGCAGCCGGTCATCACTGAGGACAACCTCGTCGTCAGCATCGACACGGTCATTTACTTCCAGGTCACAGACGCGAAGGCTGCTACCTACGAGATCGCGAACTACATCCAGGGAATCGAGCAGCTGACGGTGACGACGCTGCGAAACGTCATTGGCGGAATGGCTCTCGAGAAGACGCTGACGTCGCGCGACGAGATCAACAACCAGCTTCGCGGCGTCCTCGACGAGGCAACCGGGAAGTGGGGGATCCGCGTCAACCGCGTCGAGCTGAAGGCGATCGATCCACCGTCGTCGATCAAAGAAACGATGGAGAAGCAGATGCGCGCCGATCGGGAGAAGCGCGCCGCGATCCTCACCGCCGAAGGCGTGAAGCAGTCACAGATCCTGACTGCCGAAGGAGAGAAACAGAGCGCGATCCTCCGGGCCGAGGGTCAAAGGCAGGCCGCGATCCTGCAGGCCGAGGGCCAGGCAAAGGCGATCGACACGGTCTTTCGGGCAATCCACGAGGGGGACCCCGATCCGAAGCTGCTTGCCTATCAGTACCTCCAGGTACTGCCGCAGATTGCGCAGGGCGAGTCGAACAAGGTGTGGATCATTCCGAGCGAGGTCACGCGCGCGCTCGGGCAGCTGACCGACGCGATGCCGCGGCGGAACGAGAGGCACGAAGAGTCGTAGAGGCTAAGAGCCCGAGCCGTTGAGCGCTGTGTAGTCGACGACCATGTCGTCGGACGGAGGCGTGATGTTTGCATTCACGCCGAAGTCGAACAGGTCCTCTTTGATCGTCATGGTCATCGGTGTGCCGATTTGCCCGCCGAGCGACATCGAGACGACCAGACGGCGCACCCGGCCCTGGCCATCGATCCAGGCGTCCGCGGGAATCGACGACATCCCGGCGGTGTCAGCGAACTTCTCCAGCGCTTTGTTCTCGTGCAAGAGATGCTTGATGTCGATCCGGAAGGCGTAGTGCGTCGTCGGCACACCGCGAATGCTCGCCCGTCCCGCTGCACGCGCATCACTCGACGCCATCAGCATCCGCAGGGCCTGGGAGGGGTCGGCCTGGTTGGCGTTCATGAGCGCGCCGAGGTCGACGCCTTCCTTCTTGGTGAGGCTGCCGACGTCCATTTTCACCCACTTGCCCGACGGAACCATCTTGTCGAACAGTGAGGAGCGTATGTACATGACGAGCCCGTGGCTTCCGTCGAAGAGCATCTCCATGCTCGGATCGGTGGAGCCGAGCTGCATCTGCGCCTCGGGCGGCAAGGAGAAGTGCATGTTCATCCAGCCGGACTTGCGCGTTCCGTTGAAGAGGCCGTCGCCGTGGAAAGAGATCGTGCCGATCGGGCCAGCGTTGAGCTGGGCGGAGAAGGCGAAGCGGGAAGAGCTCGTCTTCGCGGTGGTATCGGCCGCCCTCGCAACGGGATCGAGGGCAAGCGTGTCGCCGCCCCCGCAGCCCGTGACGGCGACTGCGCAGACAACGAGACAGAGCAGAGAGAGGACGCGACGCAGAGTCATCCGCGTCTCAGGATCGTCGCCGATGTCGCCTGTTGCTATCCCTCGAATGGGGCGAGCTCGCTTCGCCAACGAGCGGTGTGCTCGCCCAGTTCGGGCGCCGGCGCTGTCGAGACCGGCTCGCCCAGCCATTCGGCCCCCTCGGCGAGGGTGAAGACAGGCCCGGCCATCACATCTTCGCCGTCGAAGATCCGGAGCCAGTCAGCCAGTGGACGGCTGCGGAAGACCGTCGCGAGCTCTGCTATGAGTGTGTCCTGGTCCTCTTCGTAGTGCCTCGGCACGAGATCGCCACGCCCGATCAGCTCACATAGGCGGGCCCAGAACTTCGGCTCCACGGGGCTGATCGTGAGGAACCGGCCGTCGGCGGTCTCGTAGATGCCGTAACACGCAAGCCCGCCGGTCAGGGTTCGCTCCGGCTCGCCGCGCAGTCGGTGCGCGGCAAGCGCGTGCGCGTTGTGCGTCATCGACACGGTGAGGTGTGTGCCCCGCCCCGTGCGCTCGCGCTCGAGCAGCGACGCGAGGATCTCGATGACCGCGTACAGCGAACCGCCGGCGAGGTCCGCCACCTGCACCGGCGGGAGCACCGGAGCGGTCTCTGCGAGTAGACCGGCCCAGCCGAGGTAATTCAGGTCGT
>Ga0070698_100001817_pt1 | contig 23729 bp, 11 predicted proteins | sample KBSK1502metaG_FD_65477 | JGI IMG/M metagenome (GOLD analysis project Ga0070698, IMG submission 65477) | Corn, switchgrass and miscanthus rhizosphere microbial communities from Kellogg Biological Station, Michigan, USA - KBS K1-50-2 metaG | ecosystem: Host-associated > Plants > Roots >... | reverse complement strand
CTTACCCCGACTGCTGATGCGGGTCCGGCTCGGCGCCTGGCGGTTGGCGGAGCAATCGTGGAGGTCGCCGCGAGTGAGCTCATGAAGCGACGGTTGGGTCCCCTGGCCAGGCCCTACGAGCAAGGAGGGGTCAGGGTTCTCGACCAGCTTTCGATCGGGCTTACTCTCGGAGGTGCCGCTTTGCTCGGCAGCTTTGGACGCCGGCGCCCAGCCGCGATGCTGGGCGGATCATTGCTATTGGCCGGCTCGATTTGTAAGCGCTTCGCCATTTTTCGAGCCGGCTTCGAATCCGTGCGACAAACGACCGGCGAGGCGCCGCAAGGCCCGATGCCGACGAGCCCACCGCCCGACGAGCCACTACGTGTTCAGCCAGTATCAAGCCGTCGCCACGGCGCCAAGGATGTGGCGACGAGGACCGAGAAGGTCGGTCAGCAGGCCGCTCCCGAATCTAAGTAGCGCGTCACCATTCAGCGGCGGCCGTGAGCTGAATGTCCGCTTACTCGATGCCTTTGTGGACCCATCCTCAGCCGACGGCCTCCCCGTCCTTCAACACAGAGCGCGCCTTTCCGGGAACTTGATTGATCGCCTTACGAGCTAGCGGTCGCACGAGGCATCGAAGCCGGTCCAACGATATCTACATCTATCGCAAAACGTGGGGCCATCCCGTCACTGGCTACCAAACGTGGTGGCGGAGCGGGCGAGATTCGAACTCGCGAACGGGGTACGCCCGTTACGGCATTTCCAGTGCGGACTCCCCAAACCGCCTCATTTTCGGACTTGTGCGCCGCTCATCTTCAATTCGACTTGAACTCGACTGCCACTCCTCTTCAACTCTTCTATAACGGAACCCTGCTTTTGGAAATGCCGTAGCCACCGGCCAGGAAATGCCGCGACCTCCCCCCGCATGCTTACTAAAGCGCTGTCAAGAATGCTCCTGATCGTTAGTCCCAGGAGGAAACCGTCGAACCGCCATAAAGCATCCAGTTTCCCGAGGCAGCGGGCCGAGGCTCGTCCGCGCCGGCGCGCTGCCACGCTGGCGTCAAGAGGTGAATCCGCCCAATCAATTGCCGGTAATCCAAAAAAAGCTGTACCACTGGCTTCCGAAACCGGGGTTGGTTAGTTCGGCGACGAGAGTAGCCTCTTCGGCGAGTTCTTCGGCGTAAGTAACCGTTGGAATGCCAGTTCCGGCGGAGGCGATGTCGGCCAAGACACCCGGGCCTAGTGGTATCCAGGAGATATTGAATGTGACTCCCTGTTTTCTTTTTTCGTCCGCACCCTTAATATCTTCCTCCACCAGAAATGGCTGCGCGGCTAAGACCGTCCACCACAACAGCAACAGGGGATACAGTGGCGGCGGTGCGGAGACGATGTTGCCGATCGCACCAATCGCGACTCCGAGGATGATTTTGTCCAGCAGGTCCACCATGAGTCCCGTACAGTGCTCATCGAGCACCAGCTGCGCGCCCCACCACTGAGGGTACAGGCTCATGCAGCCGCTGACCTGGCCGAACAAGCTCTGAGTTTTACTTTGTAAATCCGGTGCTTGTTGGAGAGCTACAAGGATACCCTGAGTTAGACTTTGCACCGCCTGGTTCAGTGTTGCTACCTGGAGCAGGATATTGGGATCGGTGAAATACCCCGCGTATGTCTGGGCTTGGGCTGCTGCCGCAGAAAGCACACCGTTCGCTGGACACAAAGCAGCGGATTGGGTGGCATCTAAGATGGCCGCCAGGGCTTGGTCGCGGTCACCCTGCCACCTTGTTAGGGCTATGCCGGCTTGGGGCAAATCAAGGTTCAGCTGCTGAAGGTTCGGCTGCTGAAGATTAAGTTGCAGAAAGTCAGTTTGCGCAGCGCCCAGTTTGGCGCTCGCGATTTGTAACTGCTGGACCGCGTCGTCATAGGCATTCTGGACAACACTAAGGTCTTGAGCAGATACCGGCTCTAGCGCTTGACAAACTTGAGTGGACAGTTGGAAGGGACCAACAGATGTTTTAGGATGCACGCCTCCTCCGGTTACTGTTGCCCATTGCGTTGCTCTGCGCATCACCGGCTTCGGCGACGGTTTGGGCTTTTGTGGCAGTTTAGAGATGCTCGGGGGCGGCTCAAACCTAACGCCCTTTCCACTATGGGTCATTCGCCAGGGCTGCGCCCAATTGAGGAGCAGCCTGCATTGAGTAGCCTCAGCCATGGTCCAAGATGCGGGCAGCTGGGACAGACTTACATTGGGATCGAGCCTACCGTGTCCCCCGTAGAGATGCTCGACCGGCGTCTCTTGGATGACACGCCTGAAAGATGCCTCCATAAGGTCTGCATTAGCTAGCAAATCGATTATGGGAATAGGAACGCCGTTTCGGCTTTTAGCAAGTCTGATTACAGCTGACGACATTTTGCACCTCACGTGGCTCGTGGCCAAAAAAGTCTTCTATCCGGGATAAGTGACTTCAAATTTGGGTCTGGCTTACGGAATGGTGTAATGATTCCAGACCAGCCCGAGGGGGTCATCGTCCGCGGGGTCGGAGATTTCCAGCCCCAGGGTCGGAAGTTTGGCTTCTGTATGCTGGCCGTGGGGAGCCTGGACGTGGCCGAGCTCGCTGACTTGCTGGAGCGCGACTTCGGGTTGGCCCTGGTGGACGAGCTGATCGCGGCATCGTGCGCCGGAGCCGGCCGCCTGCTCGTCCTCGAGGGTCGGTCGGGCATGGGCAAGACAACCCTGCTCGCCGAGGTTCGGAGACGAGCCCGCGAGGCGGGGATCGCGGTTCTTGCGGGTCGGGCCACAGAGCTGGAGCGCGGGTTCGCGTTCGGCGTGGTGCGCCAACTCTTCGAGCCGGTGGTTACGCAACTTGGAGAAAACGAACGATCACGGTTGCTTGCCGGCGCGGCCGAGTGGGCCGGTCCGGTCCTTGGCCTCCCGGGCAAAGAGCTGCAGCCAACGCCGTTTGCGGCTCTGCACGGCCTTTACTGGTTGGCGGCCGACCTCGCCGCGAAGGCGCCTCTGCTGCTCGCGATCGACGACGCTCAGTGGGCCGACATCCAGTCGCTCCGCTTTTTCTCTTATCTCCGCAATCGGCTGGAGGACGTGCCGATCATGATCGCGCTGACAACGCGGGTCCCGGGGACCGATACGGCAGGAGCGGAGCTCAAAGAGCTGTCAGCCGTGGCGGAAACCAAGGTGATGCGACTGCGTCCATTGGGGCAGGACTCGGTCGAGCAACTGATCCGCGCTGGTTTGGCTGCCGAACCGAGCTTGAGCTTCACCGCCGCCTGCACGAGAGCCACCGGCGGCAATCCCCTGGCGCTGGCCGTGCTGCTGCAGGACCTAGCGCATCATCGGGTGAGGCCCAACGATGCGGCGGCTGCGGCGATCGACACGCGTGCGCCGGACGCGATAGTGAGGAGCGTCGACGCCCGCCTTGCGCGGCACGGCGACGTCGCCACGCGGTTTGCCCGTGGCGCGGCAGTCCTCGGCGATGGGGCCGAACTGCGGCTGGTGGCAGCGCTCGTGGGCATTTCCCGGGAGGTAGCGGTTGGACTTGTCGATGAGCTGGTCACAGTCGATCTGTTGGCTTCGGAGGGCCCAACGCGGTTTGCCCATCCCCTGGTGCGCGCAGCAGTCTACGATCGAATTCCGCTTGCCGCTCGCTCTGAGCTGCACCGCCGGGCTGCCGATGTGCTGGCCGACGCCCAGGCGGATGCGGAGGCCGTGGCTGCCCACTTGCTTGCCAGTGATCCGGCCAGCGACTCAGGGACCGTGTCGCGGCTCCGGACCGCGGCCGCCGTAGCGCTCGCCCGGGGGGTCCCGCTGGCGACGATCGCCTATCTGCGCCGGGCCCTGGCTGAGTCACCCTATGGGGATGAGCGCAATGCGATCCTGGCTGAACTCGGCCATGCCGAACTCGTCGCTCGCGATCCCGCTGCAGTCAAGGATCTCGAGCTGGCTCTCGACGCTTCCACGGACCCTTTGGCGCGAGCTCGAATCCGGAATGAGCTCGCCGATGCGGTGATGTTCGCCGGCGACGAAGCCCGGAGCTTCGTGCTCCGCAGCCTCTCGCTCGCGGAGGTCGCCGGGCGCGAGCCCGCCCTGGCGGCCCAGGTAGAAGTCACTATGGCTGGACTCGTTGGCTATACGTCGGTTGGGGTGCCGTATGGCGACGACCCGATGGCCCGATTGCGGGCATTGGCGGCGAGCGACCTCGGTGCCGCGCGGGCGGCTCGATTGACGCTGGGACTCCTGCTGGCCCTTGGCGGACAGGACTGGCAACAGGTGGTCCCGTTGATCGAGTCGGGCTTCGATGGCGGCACTTTGCTTGCTGACGAGACTGCCGACGCCCTTCCTGTGATCTGGGCCGCCCATGGCCTGGTGGTGATCGACGAACTGGACCGCGCGTTCCGCCTGACCTCCGACATGATCGCTGAAGCGTCTTCGCGTGGCTCCGTGGTTGGCGTCGGAGCGGCCTCAGCAGTCAGATCATTCGCGGAGCTCCGGGCAGGCTCGCTCGCCGAAGCCGAGGCAGCTGCCCAGCTGGGCCATGATCTCGCCATTCAACACGGTGTCCAGTTCGGCCTCCCCTACCTGAAGGGTTACCTCGGTGCAATCCTGCTGGAGAGAGGCAAGCTGGCCGATGCAGCGACTCTGGTCGAGGGCTTGGAATTGGATGCAAAAGCCTGGGGAGGACCTGGCGCCCCCCACCTTCCTCGAGGCGCGCGGCCGCATCCGCTGCGCTCTCGGCCAAACGGAACTCGGCATCCAGGACCTCCGCGCCTGCGGCGAGACCCCGGTAGCGGCCACGCGCCCCAGTCCAATGGTCTTTCAGTGGCGGCCTGCACTCGCGGCGGCGCTGGCCCAATCCGCACCTGAGGAGGCCCGCGAACTGGTCTCCAGAGAACTGAAGCGCGCTCGGCGAGTAGGTCTGCCACGAGCGGTCGGGATCGCGTTGCGAATCGCTGCATCGCTGGAGGCAGGCTCCGACGCGATCGATCTCCTCCGAGAGTCCGTCACCGTCCTGCTTGGATCGGCGGCGGTGCTCGAGCTTGCCCGCTCTCAAACCGATCTCGGAGCGGCACTCCGCCGCCTGGGCCACCAGGTGGAGGCTCGAAGGCCGTTGCGGGAGGCATACGAGCTCGCCACCAGATGCGGCGCCATGCCGTTAGTCGAGCGGGCTCGAACGGAGTTGTCGATGGCAGGCCTGCGCCCGCGGCGGCTCGCGACGACTGGCGTCGAGGCGCTTACCCCGGGTGAGCTGCGGGCCGCGCGCCTGGCGGCGCAAGGGATGTCCAATCGGGACATCGCACAAGCACTGTTCATCACAACCAAAACGGTTAAAGATCATCTCGGAGCTGCCTATCGGAAGCTTGAGATTGACTCCCGACAAGAACTTTCTCGGGCCATGGCTGGTCGCGTTGCAGTTAATAAGTGATGGCAGCGGGACTCGAACCCTCTCACCACAAAGCTTGGAAGGGCAAGCGGATAGTGGGCCACCTGACCTAATCGCGCGGACTTGGAGCACTGCGCCAGTTCTGCGTCTTTTTGGATATGTTCTTTAGGATCGCTACCTCATTCTCGTCAAATTAGTCCAACGGGGAGAGCGAGGCGGGACCGACGATCCCGCCTCGCGCGTACGTAGTCCCGACTTCCCTACATGGCAGCTCGGCTTTTCGCCCACGCGGGCGAGTTACCCGATTCCTCCTCCGGGAGTTCGTTCGAAGCATCGTCACTGCTGTAGCCGCCTATGTTGCCGCGGCTTGACCTCAACTTCGCCTCAAGTTCAACGGAACTCGAGCTGAACTCGTCCTCTTCTTAACTCTTCCTCTACTCCCCCCACTACAGTATTTCCAGTGCGGACTCCCAAAACGGCGTCATTCTGAGTGCTGCGTACCGCTTACCTTCAATTCGACTTGAACGGGACTTCGCCTGCTCTTCGCCTCTTCTTTAACGGAACCCTGTTTTTCGAAATGCCGTCACCTCTGGTCCGGAAATGCCGCGACCGCGGTTGGGCTCCCGAAAGGCACCACGGCTCGATCGCAGCCGTGCATCTGGATGAGGGCAGATGATCGAGACGGTTGGACGAACTCTTCTTAACCGTTAACGGACCAGCTAGGCTATGGCGCACATTGATGGAAACCCGGCGGGGATGGCGCCGCGTACGGCTTTCATTCCGCCGCTAATCGCCCTCGCCATGCTCAGCTGCGGCGCGTGCCGTCCCACGCTTCCAGGCCGGACCGAATGACCCACGGAAACGTCAGGAGTGCCGTTTTTAGGCGGCTGGGAATTGTTTGGCGAGGTCCTCGTAGGAGCTGACGTCTGTCCACTGGCCTTCAACCGGAATCTGAAGCCTATCCCAGAGCGACTGCAGATCAGTTTCCTTCCAATAGGCGGTGGGCAGGACCAGCAGGAGCCTTCCTCGTCGATCGAGAAGCAGACTGAGTCGGTCGGGCGAGAATCCCATCGGTGAACTCCTTGCACACCGTACGACCCTTGCCAGCTCGTTTCTCTGCCATTCCTTCCGCAAGCCGAAGTTGACGGTTTCGATTCAATCTCCTTTTACCGCGAGCTTGGTGGTCAGGAAGTACGCAATCGCGAGGGTGCCCAACCCGGCAACCAAGAGCGCGAAACCTCCAGCCACGATTATCAAGACAACTGCTGTCCGTCCTCGCCCAAATGCAAGGGCGCCTGAGGCTGCGCCAATGATCAGGCCGATGATTGGGATGAAGAATAGCCTTCCGGACCTGACCCGTTCGCCCATCCAACGACCGAGTGCGCCAACTGACGGCCTAATTTCTATGGCAGTCGGCATCGCGCACTGTAACGATCTGACATCCTAGTGTTGTATTGTGGGAAGTCGCATCCGGCGAGAAAACTCTAAGACGATCCGAACACCACTTAAGAGAACGAGGAGCCATCCGACCATGAATTCGGGTGCTACAGCTCGCATGCCAACAAATAATCCACCGAGCAATACGAGACTGAAGACTATTACAGTCGGCTTGTGAATTGGGCGGTTCTTCGCCCAGTTGAACCAAGTGATAAGAGCGGCGGCGAGTCCCAGTGCGGCACCAATTGCAAGCGGAACGACTTCGACCGCGAGCAATGCAGCCACGACTGGATCAGACAACGAACCAACTCCCTTAAAGAGTGAAGCGTCTTGCTCTACCCGGAGCCCCACGCTCCCAAGCAGCAAAGCGGCCGTCACCCAACCAGTGAGCAACCCGATGGCCGCGACCAGGCTCGGCTGAGTTCCCGAACTTTCCGGTGTCGATGGCTGTTCGTTAATCCACGCCATGATGCTCTCGCAGGTCTCTGTCGATAAGAACAACGCTCTCTGGGGGTCCCATCTTGCAGGCCTGGAGTCGATGGCGCTGATCATCACTCCCCTCGCCCGAAAGCCTGAACCCTCTGCAGTCGGATACTTGTCAGCCGCTTTGCTCCAGGGCGACCCCCTGATCTGCAAGCAGCTTTGTAAGGCGCGAGTCTCGCGGGAGCCAAACGCCAACAGATGAATCGTTGCTTCGGTTATGAAAGGTGAAACCGCGGAGCGCGCCAAGAACATAGTCCGGCCTAACGCCCAACTCGCCTTTGGCGGATTGCCATCGCGGCACGGCGAGATATGTAACGAGAATCACCAGCATCGCAATCAGGCCGACTGGCGGTAGCACCAACAGCAGGACAACCGCCAACGATAGGGCGACCACGAAGGCATCGAGCGCTGGGCCAACTGAAATTAGCTCACCTTCAACGATAACTCGGCCAAGTGGCCAAACGCACGTGCTCAACGAAACCCCGGACAACCTTGTTGAAGTGATGCCACATCTAACTCTCGGCAGGGCAGACCCCTCGTGCCTGGTTAACTCGGCGCGTGTCCTCGCGAGCATTCTCCGCTTGGACAGAGCGCCAGAAGATCTTCCTACTCGGCCACCCATCTGAGTAAGTGAGCCAGCAAGAGGGTTTCAATACTCAATCGGGGTGCAGGAGTTGATAGCCATTGTAGGCTCGCGACAAAAGGTTACCCGCTTTACCCATTCGACTGAGGGCCTCATCGAGGAGCGCCGAGGCGACCGCTTTGCGGAACGCCTCCGACTTCTCGATTCCTGCCTCCGTGGCAACGGCATGGCACGTAAGCGCAAAGGCTCCAGCCTCCATCGAACACTCCTCCTGACCCACCACGGCGCACAAATTCGCCAATTTGTCGGCGGCGTCTCCGAATTCCTTGGAGTGCTTGATTAGGACCAGAGCCTGGTCACATTCACCGTGCCAAAGCACATGCCAGTCCGACGTGTTGCACCAATCGGTAGGTGAAGGATTGAACGTGGCGTGAGCTAGTTCCGCGCCAAACGAGACGCCCCAGCTCGCGGCACCGCACGCAAACTGCCGCAGACCCTGCGTCGCATCGTCCTCATTGCACCAATCCATACCGCTTGGATCAACGCGGTTGAGAGAGTTACCTCCGGTGTACCCGTAGGGATCGCGCGTTATTGGCTCCATCGGATCCCTGGAAAGGAACTGGGCACTACCGGGATCGTATGAACGGGCACGAAGGCTGTAGAGGCCGGACTCAGCATCTTGATATTGACCAGCGAACCGGAAGGGGTTGCTAAGTGTTCCAGTGCTCGACGAAACGGTCCCATACGGATCGTAGATGTACGTCGCTTGGACCGCCGCGGAGGCATCGGTAATCACCCTTGTATTGCCCAACTGATCTTGGTGATAAAAGTAGACACTGTTCCCATTAATCTGCTCAAGCGGTGCGCCACCGTACCCGGTCACGTAGCTCGTTGAACCATCGCCGATCACGAGCGGCAAGCCATCGCCCATGTCCCACGCGAACGGCTCAGCTACATTCGAAACTGTCTTGCCCATACGGAGTCCGTCGCCGTTGTAGCTGTAGTTAGCGCTGGAGCCGAAGCTCGCCAGTCGATTGGCCTGATCCCATCCATAGTTGCTTACCGCGCTACTCATGTCCGTCCGCTTGGTCCTGTTGCCATTCGAATCGTAGTTGTATGTGTACTTCTGCGTCTGGGTAGAGCCGTTCGTAGTGGTTGCGGCCTGAAGCTGATTAGCGATGTCATAGACATTCGTGGTGGTATACGTCCCATTGACGCTCTTCGCCAAATTGTCACCCGCATCGTAGGTGTAACTCATCTGGCTTGACCCGGTCACTGCCCCAGTCACGCGGTTGGTTGGATCATAGCTGTAAGTTGTGGCATTCTCGCTTGTGATCCCGTTGTTTCCATCGCGGCCGTACGACACATTAAAGAGCTGACTTCCCTTGCTGGTGTCGACAATTTGCACCAGACGATCAGCGGCATCGTAGGCAAAGGCGGCGACCACGCCGTTCGGATAGCTCTGTGTAACGATGTTGCCATTCGAGTCGTACGCGAATTTAGAAGTGTTGTTCATCCAATCAGTCACCGATGCTAGCCTACCGGCCGCGTCATAGGCGCGCGTAACAAAATTCCCACCCGGGTACGTAAGCTTAGTTATGTTTCCCACCAGGTCGTAGGCGTAACCCACCTGAGCCCCGGCACCATTAGTGTTCTGCGTCAGCCGGTGCAGAGAATCGAAATTGTAGGTTGTAGTGCCGGTTCCGTCGACCATCTGCTTCCGCTGTCCATCGGCGTCGTACTGGAAGCTTACGTTGGGGGTCAGGCCGTCTGAGTAAGTGATGGTCTTCAGTTGACTAACGGCGTCGTAGCCCATCGTGTAGGACACGGAGGCGTCTTTGGGATTTTGGACCGTTAATAAATTCCCTAAGCCGTCGTACGTGTTTTGCGTGGATCGTGCCAACGGATCCGTCATCGTCGTGCGCTGATTCAGCGCGTTGTACTGATACTTAGTCGGATTCCCGAGTCCGTTGGTCTGCTGCGTGACATTCCCATCACCGTCGTAGGAGGTCGTTAAGATCGATCCATCACCTCTTACCATCTGCACCAGCTCGCTATCAGCGTCGTAGGCAAAGGTCGTCTGGTGGTTGTTGCCGTCGATAACGACCACCAAATTGCGGTTGCTGTCGTATTTGTACGTCATTGTTTCGCCCTGCGGGTCAATGGCGGAGAGACGGTCTCCATAGGCGTTAGTCGTATAGGTCGTCGTGTAGGCACCCGGATTGCCGCCCTGCATGTTTCCCTTGGCGGAAACCGTCGATTGTAGCCGGCCAACGTTGTCATGCGTGTATGTTGTCGCGTTGCCCAATGGGTCTACCGTCTTACTGCGGAGCCCGTATGCGTCGTACGAGTACTGCCAGACTGGCCCAGTCGCATCGGTCGTCTGGGTCAGATCGCCGGGATGCGCTGGGTCGTAGGAAAAGGACGTGACCGCGTACTGGGTTGTGCCGACCAGCGGGTTCGATGTCTTGGTGAGGTTGCCAGTGGCGTCGAAAGTATTGGTCGTACTCACGCCAAGCGGATCGGTCGTGGACACTGGTTCGTTAAAGCTGTTGTACGCATGGCGGGTCGTCTGCGCCAAGGCGTCGGTCCGACTTAGCAAGTTTCCGTTCGCGTCCCAGGTGTTACTAGTGACGTTTCCATTGGCATCCTTGATCGTGGCGATGCCGAGGGATACCTGGTCGTAGCTGTAGTTCGAGGTTGCCGCCTGCAGCGTCCCGAAGGCCTTCGTTTCCTGGATGAGCTCGGTGTTCTGATAGATGTCGACCGTCTGATTCCCGTTCGGGTCGGTAATCGTAGTCTTGCCCGGCGTGTATGCGAACTGGGTAAGTCGGTTCATCGCGTCGGTTTGTCGCGTTACCCGCCCAGAGCTGTCATACGCGTTCGTCACCGTCCCGCCGTTCGGGTCGGTCATCGTGAGCATCAAGTGACTCGGATCGTAGGTGAATACCGTGGAGGCGCCGCCGACATCGGTGGCCGTTGTCAGGTTACCCATCGAGTCATACGCGAAGGTGACGTTCCGGCTGCCAGCACCGTCCGTGATCTTGGTGATGTGCGTGCCGGTGTAGGTAAACGTCAGCGTCCTGCCAGCCGGCTCGGTGACCGTGGTTAGCTGGTCGTTCGTGTAGCTGAACGTGCTCGCATAGCCGTTGCGATCGGTCTCAGATACGAGCTCGCCCCTTGGGTTGAAGACGTACTTGGCCAGGTCAGTGCGCTGGAACGTAAAGGTGCCGTCGCTGTTGCGGACGAGCGTCGCAAGAACTCCGGCGGCCGGTTTGTAGATGCCGCCGTTTAAGGTGAAGTTCGCGGTGCTTCCGGCCTCCTGGTGGACCATGACGGTGCTGCTGGCAAAGTCGTAGCTGAGGAACATGTTGTACGAGTCGCTCCAGCCATAGCCAAACCGTCCGTCGTACGGTGCCCCTTGCGAGTTGTACGTGCGATCCAGGCGCAGGTTAAAGCCACGGCCAGGAATGTCGTAGTCGCTAAAGCTGTGCCAGAAGTCGCCGGACGCGGTGTTGACGGGCAAACCCATGCAAGCCCAGCAGATCTTGATGCTGCCATTAGGCCCTAGTGTTTCGTTTGGGCTTGGGCCAGTCGACAGCAACTGCCAACCCGTCCCTCCCTCACCGACGCCACAGTTTGCTGCGTCGATACCGCCCGTGTTCAGCACCTGCCCCGTGTCTCGGTAGTCCATCGCGTTGCCGTTGATCGTCACGTGGATTACTGGAATGTATCCCGACTGCGTACACGACACTGGACTGTCCGAACCGTCAAAGTTGTACTGTGCGGTCTGCGCAAGCACCAAGTTGCCGCTAGCTGGAAGCGTGAGGTTCGAACCCCACAGATCGAAGTGGTACGGACCGATGTCGACCGCAACATCTCCTACCGTGATTGGAGAGGCGGTCAGATTCACAAGCCGGACGGCGCTCGTGTCCCAATTGGACGTAGTACCGATGAACGTCGTGTTGGCCGACCCATACCAGGGCGAGGGCGATGAGAAGTTGGCTTCGATTGTGTTGGCGTAACCCGCATACACCTGGTAGGAGCTATTCTGTGGAACCGGCGTCAGGGCAGCCGCGGCCACAGCTCCACCGGTGACCGCAACAACCGGATCGTAGACGCTGTTCGCTTTGATTTGATAGGCGTAAGTCGTGCCTGCTGTAAGACCGCCGATCGTCACATTGGTCAGGTTCGGCCCCACGCTGACTGGGGTCCCGGCAACCGACCCGGCGAACGGAGTAATGGTGTAGCCGGTCAGCGGCGGGTTGCCCAGATCACTCGGCACCGTCCAAGAGACGACCGCCCCCTGAGGACCGGCGGAGGCGATCGGATTGATGGGTGCGCCCGGCCGTCGGTACCCGGCCGCGGCCCAGTGGTTAGCGACCTGACTGGAAGTGAGTGCCTTCGCATAGACGGAGACATCATCAAGGTTTCCGGTTAACCAATCACAGCAGCCCGCGGAATCCTTGCCGAGTACCAGACCACTGCCATTCGATACCGTCCCTAGTCCGGACGAAAACGTCGACTGTCCGATGCTCTGGCCATCCACATAGACGATGAGCTTGGTCCCGTCGTAGGTGGCAGCCAGCTGGTGCCAAACGCCGTTGGTCAGCGAGTAGCCGGCGGTAAAGTACCGGTCGTCGTTCGAGGTCATCACGCCGACCTGATTGGTACTGGTCAGCCGCAGGTCGAACAGATTCCGGGTACTCGCGCTGCCGTAGCCGGCGACGGCTTGCGTACCGGTACCACCGGTCCCGGATACGTTTACCCAGGCCTCGATGGTTCGGGCGTTGTTGCCCATCGGCATGAAGGCGTCCGGCGCTGTCACCGATCCGGCGTTCACGTACACCGACTTATCGGTGTCGTTTAGGAGGCCGCTGGCCTGCGCCAGCGTATAGGTGCCGGAATAGCCGCCTGACTGGCCTCCACCCGAGGAATCGGCGGCTACTGTTCCAGCGGAATCATCCAGTCGGTAGTAGGCGACCGGTCCGTCCCCGACGACCGTCGCCGCATAGGCTGGGTTGCTGCCGGCCGTAATCGTGATCAGTAGTGATGCTGCCATAGGACCCGTGCCGAAGTTATTCAGCGCCTGGACCTGGAAGGTGTACGCGCTGCCAACGTTGAGCCCGCTGATCGTGGCGGTCGTGACGACGCCGACCATCATGGAGTTCTGGGAAACGTTCCCCGAAATGGCGGTGACCTGATAACCGGTCACCGAACCTGCCGGCGCCGTCCAGCTCACGATCGCCTGATTGGCGCCGGCGACGGCCGTCACGCCGGTGGGTGCGGCCGGCCGGGCGTTCCCGCTGGCGGTGAAGTGGGCCAGCACCCGCGCCGGTGACAGGGCGCTGCCGTAGATCGAAACGTCATCGACGGTCCCGTTGAACCAGTCGCAGACGCACCAGGAATCCCGCCCCACCACCAGCCCGCTGCCATTCGACTGCGTCCCCAGTGTCCCGGCGAAGGCGGCGGTCTGTCCGACCTGCTGCCCGTCGACGTACATGATCAGGGTGGCCCCGTCATAGGTCGCCACCACCTGGTGCCACTGTCCGTTGGTCACGGAGTAGCCGACGGTGAAGTAGTGGTCGTCGCTGCCGCTGACCACGCCGACCTGGTTGCTTCCGTTGAGCCGTACGTCAAACAAGCCTCGCGTGACACTCGTCCCATAACCCGCCACCCCTTGGGTTCCGGTGGTCGAAGTGTTGACCCAGGCCTCGATGGTTCGGGCACTGTTGCCCATCGGCAACGGGCCATCCGGTGCTGTCACCAGGCCGCCGTTGTTGAGCGCCACCGCCTTGTCGCCGTCGTTGGTCAACCCGCCCGTCGCGCCCAGCGTGTAGCTGCCGCTGTAGGTGCCCGCCTGCCCATTGCCCGAGGAGTCGGCCGCCACCGTCCCACCTGAATCGCCCAGCCGGTAGTACTCAAGTGGGCTATCCGCCAGCACCGCGCCGGCATACGGGGTCCCGGTTCCGGTGGGCACGATCGCAGCCGATGGCGCCGAGGCCGGACCCGATCCAAAGTTATTGGTTGCCATCACCGTGAAGGTGTAGCTCAGTCCCGGCGTTAGCCCGCTGATCACCGCGCTGTTGGTCGCCCCGCCCGCCACCGCCTGCTGGTTCTTCTGCGTCCCTTGCGTCGCCGTCACCAGGTTCCAGGTGACGGTCCCCGCCGGCACTGTCCAACTGACCGTCGCCTGGCTTGCGCCCGCGGTGGCGGTCACTGCAGTGGGTGCGGCCGGCCGGGCGTTCCCGCTGGCGGAAAAGTGCGCCAGTACCCGACTGGACGAGAGCGCGCTGCCAAACACCGAGACCTCATCGAGGGTGCCCACGAACGACTCGCAGCAGGCCCAGGAGTCCTTGCCCACCACGAAGCCGCTGCCATTGGATTGGGTGCCCAGCCCGCTGCTGAAGGTCGATTGGCCGATGCTCTGCCCGTCGACGTAGACGATCACCGTGGTCCCGTCGTAGCTGGCCACGATCTGATGCCATTGGCCGTTGGTCAGCGAATAGGGCGCCGAGAAATACTTGTCGTCACCCCAGGTGACCACTCCAACCTGGTTGCTCCCGTTGAGCCGCAGGTCGAACAGGCTGCGCGTCGCCGCGGTGCCGTAGCCCGAAATCGCCTGCACTCCGCTTCCGGTCGTATTCACCCACGCCTCGATCGTCCGCGCCCCGTTCCCCATCGGCAAGGCCGTATCCGGTGCCGTTACGGTGGCGCCGTTCACGTACAGCGCCTTGTCGGGATCGTTTGGTAAGGCGCCCGCCGATGCCAGTGTGTAGGTGCCGGCGTAGGTGGCCGACCGGCTGTTCCCCGACGAGTCGGCCCCAACGGTGCCTGAGGGTTCATCGAGGCGGTAGTACTCCAGCGGCGTGTCGGCCAAAACGCTTGGCGCATACATCGGATTGGTTCCAGTTGGCATCACCGAAGCCGACGTCCCTGGTGGACTTGCCCCATAGGCGTTGTAGGCAAGGACGTTGAACGTGTAGGGCACTCCGGCCTGCAACCCGCTGACGACCACGCTTGTCGTCGTCCCATTGACGCCAATGGCGTTTTGGGCCTGCGCCCCTTGATACGCCGTGACCAGATACCTGGCGATCGTCCCGCCCGGCGCTGTCCAACTAAGGCTCGCCTGGTTCGCGCCCGCCGTTGCGGTCACCGCCGTCGGTGCGGTGGGCGGGCTCGGCGGTACGGTACCGCTGGCGCTCGCATGCGCGGACACCTGGGCGCTGGAAAGAGCGTATGGATAGATCGCAACCTCATCGAGGTTCCCAACGAATTGGTCTGAGCAATTGCACCATGAGTCCTGGCCGATCAAGAGGCCGTTGGCATCAGCGGCGGTGATTAGGACTCCTGAGAACTGTGCGGTTCCGGCTATCTTGCCGTCGACATAGACGGTTGCCGTTGTATTCCCGTCGTAGGCAACAACGAGGTGATGCCAGGTCCCATCCGCCAGTGAGTACGGGGCGGTAATGACCGGATCATCAGACGACGTAATGATCTGAATGTTGCTTCCACCGACTCGGACTTCAAAGTAGTGGTGCGTGTTGTTTACCGTTCCATAGCCGGCCACGACCTGATAGTTGGCGTTGGTGGTCTTGATCCATGCCTCGATGGTCCGGGGGCTGCCTCCGGCCGGTAAGCCCGTGCCTGCCGTTAACTGCACGTTGCCATTGGTCAGCGACAACGACGCGTCGGTGTCATTCGTAAGGGCGCTGACGCCACCCAGCGCGTAGCTGCCGTTGTAGACGCCATTGGAGCCGTTGCCCGACGAGGCGGCCGCCGCGTTTCCGGAGGGATCGCCGAGCCGGTAATAGATTGCCGGGCCATCGCCCACGATCGTCGACGCGTACGTGCTCGTCGGACCGGTTGGCGTCACCAGCCCGGACGTGCCGGCCGGCCCATTTCCGGCGCTGGTTGTGGCCACGACCTTGAAGGTGTAGCCGGTTCCGCCGTTGAGTCCAGTGATAGTGGCGGCCGTGGCGGTGTTGGCGAGTGCTTGGGCGCTGACGGCTTGCGCGCCGTTGTAGGCCGTGACGACATAGCCGGTAACACTCAGCCCGTTTGCCGTGGCCGCCGCCCAGCTGACCTGAGCCTGGTTGTTCACCGCCGGGATGGTCGCCGCGACGCTACCCGGTGCGGAGGGAAGCCCGAGCGTTGCCGCACCCGACGCTCCGGCTGGGCTTGTGCCCTGCGCGTTCGTGGCTGTGACCTGGAAGCTGTAGGTCGTTCCATTCACGAGGCCGGTTACGGTCGTTGAGGTCGCCGGCGGGGCACCCGTAACGGTCGTCGGTGTCCCCGCGGTCGATCCCACAAAGGGCGTGACGGTGTAGCTCGTAATGCCGGAGGCATTGGATGCCGGGGCTGTCCAGCTCACCGTGGCCTGGGCGTTGCCACCAGTCGCGGTGATGGCGGTCGGCGTTCCTGGTGCCCCAACGGTCACCGCATTCGACGTGCCGGGCTGGCCCGTACCGATACTGCTGGTTGCCGTGACCTGGAAGGTATACGTTGTGCCGTTCGCCAGCCCGGTGACGGTCGCGCTATTTGCCGGGGCCGAAACGGGAACCGGGGTGCCGGCGGTCGTTCCGATGTACGGCGTCACGGTGTAACTCGCAATCGTTCCGCCGTTGCCGGAGGGCGTGGTCCACGTGACGGTCGCCTGTCCGGTTCCACCCGTAGCAGCTACCCCGCCCGGGGATGCCGGAAGGGCCGCGTTGCCGCTGGCGGTGTAATGCGCACCAATCTGGGAATCGGTGAGAGCGACCGGGTAGATCGCGAGGTCATCGATAATTGCATTGTTGTAGTAACCATCCGATCGTCGCCCGATATAGAGTGGGTCGGCCGTAATCGCGGGACTCGTTGTGATCGAGTAGGTGCTATCGAGAGACCCATTGATGTAGAGCTTTGCGGTCTTTCCGTCGTAGGTCGCGACGAGGTAGTACCAGGTGTTTACCGCCAGGACCGCGCTCGAGTCCATCGAGGTGCCGCAGTCACCCGTAACTCGGAACTCGATATGCCCTCCGTTGTTCATCAGCTGGTACCAGCCGCTACCCGCTCCGCCACAGTAGGCGACGTTCTTGGTGACATACATGCCGAATTGCGTGTCGGTGATTTTCTTGAGCCAGAGCTCGATGGTGACCTGCTTGGTGTTCTGGAGTGCGGAGGAACTGGGTCCCGTAACGTATCCGGACGTACCGTCAAACGTCGTCGCCGAATCCACGTCGGAAGCAAGGGCACCGGGTTGGCCGAGGGTGTAGCCGCCGACGTAAGTCCCGTTGCCCGTGTTTCCCGAAGTTTCGCCGGCAACGCTACCGCCTGAGTCGTCGAGTCGGTAATATGTCGCCGGTCCATCTGCCAATACCGTCGATGCGTACGTGGAGCCGCCAGCAGGGATAACCTGATTGGACGTCCCCGAGGTTGGGCCGGCTCCAAAGTTATTGAAGGCCTGGACTTGGAATGTGTACGTCGAGCCCCCCTTCAAGCCCGTAAGCGTCGCGCTAGTGACCGTACCACTGACCCCCATCGTGTTCTGGCGAATGTTGTTGTTGAAGCTCGTGACGAGGTAGCTGGATGGTGAGCCACTCGCAGCAACCCAGCTGACGGTTGCTTGGTTGGCGCTGCTCGAGCTCGCCGACAAGCTGCCGGGTGCGCCCGGCCGCCCACTCCCGCTCGCCGCAAAGTGGTTGGCGATCTGGGTCGCCGTCAAGGCCTTCCCGTAGACCGCCACCTCGTCAATCGAGCCGCTGAACCAGTTGCAGCAGGCCGCCCAGATGTCGCGGCCGATCAGCAGCCCGTTGGTGTCCAGGAAGGTGTTGAGCGGCGCGCTGAAGGTGGTGGTCCCCAGGCTCTGGCCGTCCAGGTACATGGTTAAGGTCGTCGCGTCGTAGGTCACCGCTACCTGGTGCCAGTTGGCGTTCGCGATCGTGTACGGCGCCGTGAACGTCTTGTCGTCCTGCCAGACCACCAGGTTCAGTTGGTTGCCGTTGAGCAGCCGCAGGCTGAAGAGCGCGCGCGCGTTGCCACCGGTCCCATACCCCACGATGCCCTCGACCGCACCGCTGGTGGTGTTGATCCACGCCTCGAAGCTTCGAGGGGCATTGCCAGTGGGCATGCCAGAGCCCGCGGCGAGCTGCAGCGATCCTGCGCTGAAGGACGTCGCCGTGTCCGGATCATTGGGCAGTGCGCCAGCCCCACCCGACGTTAGCGTGCCGCTATATGATGCCGTCCGGCCGTTCCCTGATGAGTCGGCGCCATTTGGCGATCCACTCGCCTCCCCCAACCGGTAATAGGCGACCGGGCCGTCCCCCTGGACGGTCGAGGCATAGGCTGTAGCAGTGCCAGCCACGACGACCGACCCAGTAGCAACCGATGCCAGGCCTGTGCCGGAAGCGTTCAGGGGGGTCACCTCGAACGTATAGGTACCCGACTTCAGGCCTGAGATCGTCACGCTGGTGGCACTTGACGGCGCACCCACCGAGTTCTCTGCTTGCAGGCCCAGATATGCGGTCACAACATAACCCGTGACCGCTGAAGCGCCACCCGACGAAGCTGTCCACGTCACAAGTGCCTGGTTTCCAGTTGGGGAGGAGGCCGTCACGCTTGCTGGGGGTGACGCCGTCCCAACCGTCACCAAATTCGAGACACCTGCGACCCCCTGGCCGACAGCGTTGGTTGCCGTGACCTGGAAGGTATACGTCGTCCCATTGATGAGACCGGTGATCGTCGTCCCGTTTGCGGGTGCCGTCACGCTGGTCGGTGTGCCAGCCACTGATCCGACATACGGCGTGACGGTGTAGTTGGTAATCGTCGACCCGTTTGCGGCTGGTGTGCTCCACGTCACGCCAGCGGTTGCACTCCCGCTTGTGGCGGTGGTCGCTCCGGGTGGGTCAGGCACCGTCGCCGGCGTAACCAGGTTCGAGGTCCCCACCGGGCTTGACCCGGCGCTGTTGTTTGGCGGTGACGGTGAATGAGTAGGATGTGCCGTTTGTCAACCCGCTGATGACAACCCTGGTCACGCCCCCGCTGACGGTGATTGGCGAGCCGATGGACGGGGTCACGGTGTAGCTCTGAATCGTGGTTCCGCCGTTCGACGCCGGGGCGGTCCAGCTTAGGGTCACCTGGGCATTACCGCCGAGGGCGGTGACGGCCGTTGGCGCACTGGGCACGGCGGCCGGCGTAACGGGATTCGATGTGCCGGCGGGTCCCGTGCCGACACTGTTTGCGGCGGCGACATAAATGACGTAGGTCGTGCCGTTGGTCAGGCCATTGATGGTTGCGCTCGTTGCCGGCGGCGACCCGACGATCGTCACCGGGGTCCCCGCCGTCGTCCCGACATACGGCGTCAGCGTGTAGCTCGTAATTCCAGATCCACCGTCACTTGGTGCCAGCCATTGGACCGTGGCCGCTCCATTCGCCGGACTCGCGGCGACGCTGGTCGGCGGACCGGGAACACTCGGACCCGGGCCGGCCGGTGTCACGGCACCTGAAGTCCCCGCGGGGCTCGTGCCGATTGCATTCGTCGCCGTCACCTGGAAGGTGTAGGCCGTCCCATTCGCCAGGTTTGTGATGCTGGTCGCGGTCGTCGAGCCGTTGACACCGGTCGCCGTTTGCGCCGTGGTGCCAACGTATGGCGTTACGGTGTAGCCCGTAATCGCCGACCCGCCGTTCGACGGGGCCGACCAGCTCACCCGCGCTTGCGCATTGCCCGCCGTCGCGCTGACGCCGGTCGGCGCGCCGGGAACGGTGGCCGGGGTTGTGGCCGTCGTACTCGCTGCGGGTCCGGGACCTACCGCGTTGCTGGCATAGACCTTAAAGGTGTACTGCGTTCCGTTCGCGAGGCCTGTCATGGTGGTAGTCGTCGGTGGCGGGCTGCCGGTGACCGGCTTCGGTGTCCCGGGCGCCGAGCCGATGTATGGCGTGACTGTGTAGCTGGTGATCGCCGAACCGCCATTCGACGTGGGAACACCCCAATTGACGACGGCCTGCGTGTTGCCCGGTGTGGCCGTCACGCTGGTTGGCACGGTCGGCACGGCGTTGCCGGTGGGGGTCTTCGACGCCGAAGGACTAGAGGCGGGGCCACTGCCGTAGCTGTTGTTGGCTACGACGGTGAACGTGTATGCTGACCCACCGCTGAGCCCAGTGATCGTGACCGGTGACGCGGTTGCATTCACCGCGGCTACCTGGACCGGGCCGCCTTGCGGCGTAACGGTGTACCCCGTAATTGCTGATGCGCCAGTCGAGGAGGGCGCCGTCCATGACACCGACGCCTGGTTCGTTGTGTTGTGGGGGAGCGACGCACTGACGCCCGTCGGCACTCCCGGCACGTAGCCGGCGGCCTGCCAGTGGGTCGTGATCTTAGCGGCCGTCAGCACCGTCGGGTAGACGGCAACCTCGTCGATCACCGCGTTGGTGTAGTTGCCATCTGACCGGCGTCCGATGTAGAGCGGGTCGGAGGTAATCGCCGGCGAGGCCGCCAGCGCCATCGAATTATCCAGCGCCCCATTGACGTAGAGCGTCGCGGTCGTACCGTCGTAGGTCGCGACCACGTCGTACCAGGTGTTGAGTGCAAGCACTCGGTTCGAGGTCAGGCTGACATCCGCCGTATCCCCCGTGACGCGGAACTGGAGATGACCGGTGGTGCCCTGATTCATCAGCTCGAACCATCCCGTGCCTGCCCCACCACCAGGCGAGAAATTCTTACTGAGGTACGTGCCGTTCGCACTCTCCGACACCTTTTTCAGCCACAGCTCGATCGATACGGTTGCTCCCTTAAGGACCGACGTGCTGGGGGCGATGACAAACGCCGTCGAGCCGTCGAAGCTCACGGCGGGGTCCGGGTCACCGAATATCGCGCCGCTCTGGTTTTGGGTTCGCGCTCCGAAATACGTTCCGTTGTCGGCTTGCGCGGTGGCGTCATAGGCGGACGTCCCGCTCGCCTCCCCTAATCGCCAGTAGACCGCGGGGGCGTCGGCGAGCACGGTCGAGCTATAGCCGTACGTCGATCCGGTGACCGTCACGGATCCAGACGCAGCGGATGAGATGCTTGACCCGTTGGCGTTGTTCGCGACAACCGTGAAGGTGTAAGCGCCGGCACTCAATCCCGTGAGCGTGGCAGTCGTCGTCGTGGCGCCGCTCACCGTGGCGGGAGTCCGGATTGATGATCCGGACTTTGGCGTAATGGTGTAGCCCGTGATGGTCGAAGCGCCCTGGCTCGCTGGATCCGTCCAGGTCACCTTGGCTTGGTTATTCGCTGGAACCGAGGCCGTCACGCTAGTTGGCGCTCCTGGCGGATTCGTCGAGGCCGTCCAATGGCTGCCGACCTGGGTGGCGGTGAGAGCCGACGAATAGATCGCGACCTCGTCAAGGACGGCATTGTTGTAATAACCGTCCGCCCGTCGGCCAATGTTGAGGGGATCAGTGGTTTGCGTCGGGGTTGCGGTAATCGCAAGTGTGCTGTCAAGCGATCCGTTTACGTACAGCTTCGCCGTGGTACCGTCGTAGCTGGCGACCACGTAGTACCAGGTATTCAGAGTTAACGTCGCCGCAGACTGCAGACTGCTCGGGTTATCGTCGCCTGTCACTCGGAACTGTAGCCGGCCAGAGGTCCCGTAGTTGAGCAGCTGGAACCAACTACTCCCCGTCTTTCCTCCATATGCGATGTTCTTGGACACGTAGGCGCCCCACGGCGTCTCCGTGACCTTTTTGATCCACAGTTCAATCGAGACCTGATTCGTTTGCAGGGTCGCGGAGTTCGCGACGCTTACATATCCGGAGATACCGTCCAGCTTGACGGCGGTATCAGCGTCTCCGAAGAGCGCGCCAGGTTGGCCCAAGGTGAAGCCGCCGGTATAAGTGCCGGTGTTGCCGTGGCTCGTCGCATCAGCAGCCGATGTTCCGCTCGATTCACCAAGGCGCCAATATGCCGCGGGTGAATCGGCAAGGATCGTCGAGCTGTATCCGGCCGCCAGTACCGGCATCGTGTTTTGGATCGGCACCGCAGTGACACCGATCGCCAGCGCGCCCAGGAAAACCAGGAACCGCTGAGCCCGCGGACTCTTAGAACGTTTGCCCCCGCTCACGCCGGATCAGGGATCCAGTTCGACCGACATTGCCTCGTTCCCCCCTTTCGGCCGAAGGACCCAAAGGTTTCGCGCCCCACACGCGACTGCCTGCACCGTAGGCGCGATCCACGGAAAAGTCAAGCTGTTTTTTGTTGACGACATCCCGAGAATCGTCTAGCGTGCTACTCGCATGTCGCACAGTGATGATTTGAAAATGATGCAGACCGCTGCGGCCCTCGCAAATCTCGCGGTGCTTGTTTACGACAAACTTCTCGTGCTTCCCGCTGCAGTTGCTGACCCCGGAATGGCTCGGGCCAAATCTTTCTTAGCCCGAGCTAAAGCGCAAAACGTCGATGAGGCACGGAACTTCAATGCAGCAGCTCTCCAGCTCGGCGGCAAGGCTCAAGAAAAACCCGATCCTGTCCTGGCGCCGAGCACACTGCGCGCCCTGCAATACACTGCCGATCTCGTCGGAGCACTCACGGTGGCATCATCGATCGAGATGGCATCGGCGGCCAGTTGCGCCGCATTTATCAGCACACTCACCGATACGAAGGCGCTTCGAGCAGCTGCCACGATTGCTCCAGTGCAGGCCTTGCGGGTCGCCGTGTTGACTGTGCTTCAACGACTCCCGCCCGATGTCACCATCGCCGCAGGCACGCCTCCGGAGCTAGCCCAAATTCCTGGCGCGGTCGCAGTGCAAGCTTCGCCGGTCCCATTCTTTAGTACGACGGCCAAGCGATCGCCGACCGAAGGTGCGGTTGCATGACATCGAACATGACCCGGCGCGAATTTCTGCAGGGGACCGTTGCCGGGATCGTGGTTGGAGGCTTTGTCACCGAGTGTGGCACATCGAAAAATGATTCGAGCAGGGTCCTTAAGACTGAACAACTACTGGCGGGGGTCGAAGTTGCTGTTCTGTCCGCCTATCAAGCGGTCTTGAACGGGCTGCAGTCGGGCCGTCTCGGCAAGGTGCCGTCGGTGGTCGCAGAGTTTGCTTCCATCGCTCAATCGCATCACCAAGCGCATCTCGATCACTGGAATGAGTCACTAGTGAAGGCTCGACAGGGAAAACAGAGCACTCCTGATCCAACTTTGGCCAGCGGCATGCGAACAAGCTTGGTTGCCATTAAGACACTGCCCGACGCGCTCGACCTACTGTCAAACCTCGAGGAAATCTCGGCTGAGACGTGTGCAGCGAATCTTCAAGCCGTACCCGACTCAAACTTCAGGCGTTGGTGTGGATTAATTGCCCCAGTCGAATCACAGCACGCCGCCATTCTGCGAGTTCTTCTCGGCCAAGAACCGACGCCCACCTCGACTCTGAGCCTCTCACTTGCGCGGACCTAAACGCACTGGCCAACTCCATGCCCGGAGTCAAGGGGCACGCGGTACGGGTGACGAACACCTCGCCAGGCCACATGGCCTTGGAACTGCAGAGCGTTGGTTCCGAAGCCGAATCTGAACGATGGCGTCGCCAGTTGGCACGGCGAAGGCAGCGCAACGCCGGAATTAGACGCAACCGAACCCCGCACCACCGCGACAAACGTTTCCTTCCGCCTTTAAGGCGATTCAGGCTGCCGCTTCGTCCCGTTTAGCTCCGGCTGTTGGGAGGGCGGTCTTGCGCGGAAATACCTCTTGCCCGTTGCATATGCATATATAGGATGCGCTGAACAGGCTAATCGAACGCAGACGTGGTGGCGGAGCGGGCGAGATTCGAACTCGCGAACGGGGTACGCCCGTTACGGCATTTCCAGTGCCGCGCCCTCGACCAGACTAGGCGACCGCTCCGCAGTC
>Ga0070698_100001816_pt1 | contig 23737 bp, 19 predicted proteins | sample KBSK1502metaG_FD_65477 | JGI IMG/M metagenome (GOLD analysis project Ga0070698, IMG submission 65477) | Corn, switchgrass and miscanthus rhizosphere microbial communities from Kellogg Biological Station, Michigan, USA - KBS K1-50-2 metaG | ecosystem: Host-associated > Plants > Roots >... | reverse complement strand
GCGTTTGACCAACCCGATAATGCCGCGCACGCCGCAGGGCTTGGCTGCAGCCGCACCTTGCCACGCACAAAATACTACGCGGCCCGCGTGGCGAAAGAACTCGACATTCTGCTGACAAAGCCTGAACATACAAGCAAAGCGCGCGAAACGGGCAAACTCTTACGAATGGAAAATGGTGCGGTGGTTGCCGCCGATTTTATTGAGCAAGTCTTACAATCCGATGATGGTGTGAGGGCCGCACGGCCAGAGGAACCCGTTTATGCTGCTTGTGATTGATGCCGGGAATACAAATACGTCGCTAGGTGTTTTCAAGGGCGCCGAACTCGTTGCCCACTGGAGGCTCACGACGGCACGCTCGCGGACGGTGGACGAGTATGGCGTGCACGCGCGGAATTTGTTTGAGTTGGCCGGCATCGATTTCAAAACCATTACCGCAATTGCGATCGCTTCTGTGGTGCCGCCGCTGAACTATACTTTGAAGACCATGGCGGAGACTTATTTTCATCTAACGCCACTTTTTGTCGATCACACTACGGATGCCGGACTAAAGATATTGTATGAGCCTGCCTCCGACGTCGGTGCTGACAGGATTGTTGATGCAGTTGCCGCAGTTGAGAAATATGGAGCACCCTGCATCGTCGTTGACTTCGGAACTGCCACCACTTTCAACGCGATCAATGAACACGGCGAATACATGGGTGGCGTAATTACTCCGGGTATCATGATTTCAACCGATGCGTTGTTTGAGCGTACTGCCAAGCTGCCCCGCGTAGACATCCGCCGGCCGCAAACCGTAATTGGCTCGTCAACGATTACAGCGATGCAGTCCGGGCTTTATCATGGTTACGTGGGACTGGTAGACGGCGTCCTTGAAAAGATGATTGATGAAATAGGCGGAGCCCGGGCGCCCCGAGTGATTGCCACCGGCGGGTTGGCGCCGCTGATTGCCACAGGCTCTGAATTCATCGAGCTCGTGGACGAAACACTGACGCTCGAAGGTCTTAGACTGATTTACGAACGGACGGCGCACTCAAGTCCAAAGTCCAAAGTCCAAAGTCCAAAGTCGCAGATTTGATCCTCGATCATTTCTTCATGACGTTTGTTGCAGACATCGAAGCCGCTGAGCCCTCCAGTTTTTGACCTTGGACATTGGACATTGGACTTTCCCCTTGAACCACTTCAACTACTTTACTGAGATCGAAGACGCGTTTGTTCGTCGTCGTGCCAAACATCTGCTGCTTAGTCCGATGGATTGGGCGCTCATTGAAAGTTGGAAAGAAATGAGCGTGCCCTTGCACGTGGCCTTGCGTGGTATTGAAAAGGCGTTTGATTCGTGGGAATCCAAGCCTCGCAAGCGAACGATTAAGAGTCTGCTCTACTGTCAGGAAGAGGTTGAAGCGCAATTTGCTGAATGGCGTGAAGCGCGTGTTGGCGCCGCCGATGAAGTGGCTGAGCCCGCCGACAGCGACGCCCAAATGAAGAAGGACGCACTGCCTTTTTCCAGAGCAGCGATCCTTGAGCATTTGCAACGCGGTCGCATTAGCCTGTTGGCAGTCAGCTCAGCGCGAAAGAAGAACAGCGCCGACGACTTCACGGATACACTTGAAAGAGCCGCGGCTTTGCTTGGGGAAGTTGAGGAAGACTTCGCCGCCAGCGCTTTGCCCGACGCGCAGAAACTGGAGCAGTCGCTCTCAGGCCTGGAACGAATGATCAGCGATGCTATTCGCGCCGTTGCAGGCTCCGAACAAATCGCTACAATCGAAGGCGAAGTGAAAGAACAGTTGCGGCCCTATCGCAAACACATGGAGCCGGCGGTTTACCAACAGACGTTTGCAAACCTTCTGCTGAAGCGACTCCGCGAGCAGTTTGGTATTCCGCGTCTGAGTTTGTTTTATCTCTAATCACCCCCTAAGGAGAGTCACCCATGGCTGAAATGACCATCAGACGCTTTAATGTTTTTTCCGTCGCCAAGATTCAGGGATTTCTGGGTTTCGTAATCGGATTGCTGATCGGAGTTCTCTACGGACTCGCCTTCATGATCTTCGGCGCTGCCATCTCGAGCCTGGCGCCGCAGGGAGACAGCCAGGCCATGGGCGGAGTGGGCGCGATCGTTATCGGGTTGATAATAATGATCGCTGTCCCGATTTTCTACGGCATCATCGCTTTCATCGGCGGCGCGATCGGGGCTTTGGTTTACAACCTTGCTGCCGGCGTGGTCGGCGGCCTGAAGTTTGAACTCGAAGGGGTCGCTCCAGCTTATGCGCCTCCGCCGCAACCATGGCGCGCCGCGTAAAAGTCGACCAACTTGACGCGGATGCGCACAGATTCGAAAAATCACAACAGTCGTATACCGGGAATCTACGGGCTGCTGCCTGGCTGTGAATACACCCTTTATCAGAGACAAAATCGGTCCGCACGATAATGCCAAACGAAGCGAACAAGACTTTCGAAGTGGAGATTGAGCGGTTGTTGCCTGGCGGCGTCGGTCTGGCGCACGCAGATGGTCTGACGCTGTTCGTCTCGCTCGCCGCTCCCGGCGATATGCTGCGCGTTAGACTCGATCGGCTCCAGGGAAAAGTAGGCTTCGCGTCGATTGTTGAGATTCTAAAACCATCCGCCGTCCGGGTTGAGCCCCCTTGTCCTTACTTCGGACGCTGCGGCGGTTGCGACTTCCAACAGTTGAGCTATGAAGCGCAACTGCAGGCGAAGGTTGAAATGATTCGCGACTGTTTGCATCGTATCGCGAACCTGGAAGTCCCGGGCGAAATTCGCATGACGCCGTCGAGTGACCAGTGGCGCTACCGGGCTCGCGCCAGCTGGCAAGTGGAGGCCAAAGAGAAACTACTCGGATATTTTGAACGGGGATCGAACCGCGTTTGCGACGTGGAGTACTGTGCAGTGCTTGTCCCGAGTTTGGAAGAAACACTCGAGCAGGTACGTAAAGAGTTGGCCACCAGGGACGTCAGGCAGTTGCGGCACGTTGACGCGGTTGTAGGGGATGAAGGCGTCTCTGTGGCGCCGTCGATTGCCGGTTTCAATCCACGGACAGTAAGTCGGCGCATCGGCGGTGAAGCTTATTCCTTCAGCGCTGACACTTTCTTTCAGGTCAATCATGAATTGCTGGAGCCCTTAATTGAAGCGGCACTGGGTGATGCAAAAGGCCAACTGGCAATCGATCTTTATTGCGGCGCTGGGTTATTCACGCTGCCATTGGCGCGCCGGTTTGCGCGCGTGACCGGTGTCGAGGCCCACCCGCGAGCCGTGGAATTTGCGCGACGCAATGTCGAGCGCGCAAAACTGGAAAACGTGGAGATCGCAAACCTGGGCGTGGCAGATTGGGTGAAACATTCGCTCTCGTTTGAAGTGCTCGACTTTCTGCTGCTCGATCCTCCTCGAGTGGGTTGTGAGAATGCAGTCATCGCGGGAATACTCGCACTACGTCCACGCAGCATGGCCTACGTATCATGTGATCCGGCAACGCTCGCTCGTGATCTCAAAAAACTCACCGCGGACGGCTATGTTCTCGAGTCTGTCTCCGCTTTTGATATGTTCCCGCAGACGCATCACGTTGAGATAGTCGCCCGACTGGTAATGGAAAGAAATAATCTTGACTGATGGGTTTTTCTATAAGGCATCACACCTCAGTCCACGGTCGTGAGTAACATCTAATGCACCACGGGAAGCAACGCGCGACGCGTGCGACGGGGAACAGTAAAGACGCTGCGTGGCCTTGATGAAATCGGACGCCCGTGCCTGGTAGTGCTTGGCACGAACCTCTGTGGATTCCTGTCGATTAACGGAAACCAGGTGATTGCAACTGAACCATGTGAAGTTTCATATCATAGACATATTCTCAACAGGGGATGCAATCAAACGACATCCTAAGTTCTACCAAAGTGGAATCACAACCCTGAGTAGTGGGTCAGTTTCAACGAAAATGTCCGACAAACTTCAGTTTGTCGTAGCACCACGACAAGCTAAACCCTATCGGACATCAAACTGATCCAGTACTCAGCCCTGAGAGGCATTGACAGCGCGCCTTAACCAGCATATCGTGCGCAGACTTGATCCGCTATCTGTTTTGTCGTCACCCTCCGCTTAACTACCGCTCAACCAGGACGTAGCTAACCCGTCTGCGAATCCGCATTCAGAATCGATGCCGGAAACTTACGCACAAGAGTCTGTGATCCCTTCGCGATCCCGGGGCTTTGCTTTGTATCCACTGGCCCAACTCGCGGCCGCATTTGCCCTGGGCATTTTGAGCGGATCGTATTTCGCAGTTCGTCTATCGCTCCTGATTTCCAGCGCGGCGCTGGCTACATTACTTGCTGCCATCGCAATCCTGACAAGCGATGGAAGGAAGAACGCAGGCGCATGGCGGGGTACCGCCACGATATTGATCATGGTTGCCATGTTCATGGTTGGCGCGACACTAGAGTCGATCGAGAAGAATGAAATTCCCGCCAACCAACTACGAAGATTGCTTGATAAGGGAACGGTCGCGATTGGTGAGCCCGTTGAACTGACGGGTGTGTTGGAACGCGACCCCGAACTTGCTCCCGATCGCTTTTACCTGCAGCTGCGCCTGGAAAGAATTCGATCGCGATCAATTGAACCAGACGTTCCAGGCAAAGCTATTGAACTTGGTTCAATAGAGCGGGACGTTTCTGGAGTAGTAAGGCTGCTTGCCCCCGTTCCAACCGACACCAGCAAACAAGAATTCGACCAGCTTGACCTGCGCTACGGCGCGCGCCTTAGAGTAATGACCGTGCTTGAAAGGGCTGACAACTTTCGCAACCCGGGAGTTTCTTCGTTCACGGAGTATTTGGATCGTAAGGGCTACGACGCCACCGGCATTGTAAAGAGTCCATTGCTCGTCGAGCGTCTGGAAAATGTCCGAGTATTTCTGCCGCTCCGGTGGCTCTACGACTGGCGTCGCAAACTGCAGACGGAAATCGATTCGCGATTTTCAGGAGATACCGCGGGCGTCCTTGATGCAGCGTTACTTGGCAACCGTTACAACCTTTCTCGTTCAACCTCGGAACGATTTCGTGAAGGCGGAACTTTTCACGTGCTCGTCATCAGCGGATTGCACATCACATTCCTCGGCGGCTTGGTTTTTCTGGTCGCGAGTCGCTTTACCAGAAACGCCGTGCTGCAATTTCTGTTGTCAGCCGTAGTCTTGTGGGCTTACTCGATCGCAGTTGGCGCTGAGTCGTCGGTAGTCCGGGCTGCGTTGATGTTCACGATCATTCTCTTCGCACCGCTGGTTTCGCGACGAGCCACGTCGTTGAATGCTCTCGGGGGCACGGCGCTTGTACTGCTTGCGTCGCGTCCCAATGATCTCTTCGATCCGTCGTTTCAACTAACCTTTGTTTCGGTGTTGGCAATTGTCGTATTTGCCTGGCCGCTGTTGGAAAAACTGTCCGCAATCGGCTCCTGGCGTCCAACCAGGGAAACTCCATATCCGCCGTCGTGCGCACCCTGGTTGCTCAGCTTTTCGGAAAGTCTGTTTTGGAGTGAACGAAAAGCCGCTCGCGAACTCGACCGTGCGAATTACAACTACCGACTTTTCAAAGCGCCGCTTGCAGCAAGACTCGAGCGCATGCATTTGCAGGGCGCGCTGCGATATGCGTTTGGCGCACTCCTGGTCTCCACCGCGGTGCAGATGGCTCTCCTTCCGTTTCTGGTGATCTATTTTCATCGACTTTCATTCGCGTCATTCTTGCTGAACATCGGGGTAAGTTTGATGATGGCCGCCGTCGCGATTATTGCAGCTGTTGCGCTGGTTTTAGCGCAGTTAAGTTTGACCCTTGCAGCACCGCTGATCAGCATCACGAATTCGTTGAACTGGGTGATGGTGCACAGCGTCGATCCATTTGCGAGAGTGGGCGCGGCTTCAATTCGTTTGCCGGAGTACACAGGTTGGGCCAGCGCCGTCTACGTCTTTTACTACCTGCCGCTCTCGCTGCTAGTGGTTTCGTTGTCACGCTGGAAACCACTTGATCTCCCACGGTCAACAAAGAAGGAGGTGCGCCAGTCTAGGGCCAGGGTCGTCGCATTCATGACCCAACTAGTCGCGATCGGCTTAGTCGTCGCACATCCTTTCAGCGCCGGTCGCGCGACTGGAAAGCTGTGGGTAGATTTTCTCGACGTAGGACAGGGTGATTCTGCACTAGTTACTTTTCCGGATAACACCACCTTGCTGATCGATGGCGGCGGCCTTCCCGGTCCGTTTGAAGGCGCAAACAAGTTCAACCAGCCTGATGCTTCCGGGGAAGAATCATTCGAGCGGGAAACGAGGAGTATTGGCGAGTCGGTAGTTTCGGAATATCTGTGGTGGCGAGGACTGGATCATGTCGACTACATCCTGGCTACGCACGCCGATGCAGACCATATCGACGGCTTGAACGATGTAGCTCACAACTTCGCAGTGCGCGCTGCTTTGGTCGCGCGTACTCCCAGCAAAGATGAGGAATACGCGAAGCTTGCGGAAACTCTGGCAGAAAGAGGTATCCCACTGAGAATCATTGGGGCGGGAGATGTGCTGAGGGTTGGAGCGGTAACGGCGAAGGTCCTATGGCCGGTGCCTGTGGAGGATCCGAACTTTCCTTCGCGCAACAACGATTCGATCGTGCTGCGTCTGCAACTTGTTGAGCGCGCGTTGTTGCTCACCGGCGACATCGAAATGGCGGGTGAAAAGGGCATGTTGCGATCCGGAGAAGACTTGCGCGCTGATGTCGTCAAAGTGGCGCACCATGGCAGCAAGACTTCATCAACCGCAGGCTTCATAGCTGCTGCCCGCGCGCGTTTCGCAATCATTTCGGTTGGCCAAAGGTCAATCTTTGGTCACCCTAATGGAGACGTTGTTGAACGATGGACACAAGGCGGTTCGCAGGTGTTGACGACCGGGAATAGCGGGACGATAACGGTGACAACTGACGGACGAGAGTTGGAAATCGAGACCTTTGTTAAGAAGAAATAGTATGGCTGAGTGAGCGCGAACTCTTAATCGAGCTTGAGGAGCTAGACCATCGGGTCTGTTTCGTCGGGAACGTAAAGATCAATTGTGGCGCTGCCGGGTTTGTAAGTATGAAGGACACCGAGTGGCGGGGCATATACGTGGAGCGTAACGAGGTCGCGCTCGCTCACATCCGGATTGCCGAGCTGATGGATATCGGGAACGTCTGAGCCGGTAACTGCTCCAGGCGTGTGTTCGCGCGCGCTCTTATATTCGAGACCGGCGACCGGGTCGTAACTAAAAGTTGTTTCCCATAAGAGGCCCTGACAGACCCTGACGCCGCCGTGCGAGCCGTTGTGATCGTGAATAGGAGTGCGTTGGCCGGGACGCCAGCACAACACCAACATCTCCACAAACTCGTTGCGACACACTCGATGGCGCCAGTAGTTGCCTTCTTTAAAGCCTATATATGGCTGTAACTCTTCAGTCGAGATCTGCGCTTTTTCCAGCCACGCATAGATCTGGGCGAGTTCCGGCGCGCTGTCCAGTGATTCAAGCGCTGTGACTAATGACTTGAATGAAAACGGATGATCCTGATCCCTTACTTCATCGGTAGCAAGACTCTCGATTGTTTCCTGGTGCGTAGACAAGTTCTGTTATCTCCTGGAGGGAAGCACGCGTGAATAAGTCCCCATGCCCTTATATTCTCTCGAGAGAATGGAGTCAAGACGTTCGCGGTTTTTGAAACCGCTTGCAACTCCGAAAACCTTATTGAGAAATCAGAATCCTGCGTGCTGCTTCACCGTCTCCTGATATGTCAATTCGCCAGACGTTCGTCATTAACGGATAGTTCTTGAGGCGTTCGGCCCATTCGATGACTATCACGGCGCGCTCATCAGTCAGCAACTCCTCAAGGTCAACCGCATGCGCAGCCGCAGCTCCTTCATCCAAACGATAAAGATCGATGTGAAAGAGACGGAGTCGACCCACATAGGGGTTCACCAGCGTAAATGATGGGCTGGTTACCTCTTCAGGGTCGATGTCAAAAGCAGCGGCGATTCCCTTTACGAAAACAGTCTTGCCGGCTCCCAGCGGCCCGTTAAGCAAGAGGACTTCGCCGCCGCTGAGTTGTTCGCCAATCTGCTTACCGAGCGCAAAAGTTCCCTCGGCATCAGATGTCTGATATTCACCGGTTGAGATTTGGCGGAACGTAGTCATTGATTGGAAAGGATCGGAACGCACATCTGTTCTAAGGGGCGTTCACCATTTGGATCGAGCGACCGGACTGCTTCGCTAATGTGTTCGCGAATATCGGAAGCGACCATTGTGCGCATACCTAGTTTGCCGGCCGCGATATCGCCGGCCAGACCACCGATGTAGAGTGCGGCAATTGTTGCAGCGAGCGGATCAGAACTGCTTTTCAGCGTCGCTCCGTCCTGGGCAATGAACCCGGCAATGAGGCCGGTCAACGTATCGCCGGCTCCAGCAGTTCCCAGTCCAGCGTTACCCGTTGGATTAATGAACACCCGTCCATCGGGTGCCGCAATTAATGAGCGAGTGCCTTTAAGTACGAGAATTAATTGGTGTCTCGTCGCAAAGTCTCGGGCGACCGCAATACGATCATCGAGGGCAGACTTTTCAGTTGTGCCCAGCAAACGCAACATCTCGCCAGCGTGGGGCGTCAGGATTAGCTGCGCTTTGTCCAATCCTTGAAGTTCCCTCGGCCAACCACCTCCTGAGTAGGTCGCCAGACAATTCAGTGCGTCTGCATCGATCACCATCGGGACCTGTCGCTTCTCTACGAGGGAAAAAACAAAGCGACGAGTGCGCTCATCTTCCGCTGATAGTCCAGGCCCAATCGCGATGACAGTGGTCTTCCGGGCCAACTGCATCACATGATCGACCGCTTCTTCACTAATAGCACCTCGATCAGTTTCAGCGAGCGCAGTAGTCATAATTTCAGGCATCGCGCTCGCGGCAACTGAGGCCAACGCCGAAGCAGGGGTGGCGATAGTGACCAGACCCGCACCCGAACGCATGGCTGCATTGCCGCAGAGAACAGCCGCGCCCGTATACCCTCGCGAGCCCGCAATCACGAGCGCGTGTCCATGGGTGTTCTTGTAGGAGTCGGGGGTATAGCGAGTGCTGATGAGCCATTTGCGCGCGTCGTCCTCTTCACTAACAAAGAGTCGCGGTTTCGTTGCGTCGATCAGGGTCGTAGGTGAGCCAATGTTTGCGATTACGAGTTTGCCGTTCAGATTGGAAGCCGGCGGCAGGACGTTCGCGATTTTGGGAGCTGTGAAAGTAATTGTTAAGTCAGCGGATACTGCTTCGGCGATCGGTTTGGATGAATCGGCATTGAGACCGGAGGGCAAGTCAATCGAAACGATCAAAGGGAACTCTGCCGCTGATTCTTCTCTTGCGTGGCGAACCATTGTTAGGTGTTGCACGACATTTAGGAAGATTCCCTCCAGAGGGCGCGTGAGCCCAGTGCCAAAAAGGGCATCAACAATCAGGTCATAGCTAAAGAGTGATTTCGCGAGCGTTTCCCAAGTTTCCGTATTGTCACACTCAACGAAGGTTAAGCCTGGACAACGGTCGTTTGGACTGACGTCTAAGCTTGCACGTCGGGCAACAATTTCAAAGTTAGTTTGAGCGTCGCCCTTAGCATCCTGGATGCGCCCAAGTAGGACGACGTCCACTTCAACTCCAGCACGAGAAAGTTCCATCGCCAGCGCCGCGCCGTCGCCACCGTTGTTTCCTCTTCCACAAAGCACTTGCGCCTTCTTACCGGCAAGATTTCCCGCGAAATGTCTTGCGATAGCCTGGAAACAAGCCTCAGCGGCGGCCTGCATCAATGAAAGAGAAGGGACCTGATAATCGCGGGTTGTAAGGCGGTCAATCTCCCGCATTTGCTCGGCTGAAATGACTGGCTGCACATTCTGATGATATGGACGGGCAGGTGAGGGGTCAATGGCGTAAGGTAAGGAATCAGAGCGATCGCTTTCCAGGAACAACTAGAGAGTTGCTCCAAAAAAAAGGGGGCGGCCTCGGGGCCGCCCCCGCCTTTGCCGCTGCACCAAACCGTCCGTTTTCCAGGATAACTTAGTAAATATTCAATGGTTGGAGATCTCCAGAAAATTCTTTCATAAAAAAGCCCGAGCGATTTTTACCTCGCCCAGGCTCTCTCTAAGGAACAAAAGGTGGAACTATTCAGGCTTAGCCGCTCTGCGACGTTTGCGAAGTGCTCCTGCGATTCCTGCCAGACCCGTCCCTAACAAGACCATCGTTGTGGGTTCAGGAACCTCAGGTGGGGGGTTGCAATCGGACCGCGCAACATCGCTACCGCCGCCTGCGTTAACGTCCTGAAAGCGTAGGAACATTCCCAGCGCGAGCTGTTGCTGACTAAAGCCAGTGAAATTGCCAGAAATTGTAAAACTGGCAGTTGCTGCCTCTACGATTCCAAGGTTTGGGTTACCACCGCCGTTAAAATTGGATCCGGTAAGCAGCGCGATGTCGAAGATCCGATTAATCCCAGCTGCGTTACCTGATACCTGCGTCGTCAGCGTGTAATTCGAATTTGACGAGCTAACCAGTGTGAACCCGCCGTTTCCGGTGCCTGGCAGATCAATACCTATGCTCGTTATTTTGCCGGTAGTGGCGCCCGACGAAGTGTTTGTAACGGTGACGCTAAGAAGGTTGTTGCTCAACTGGGTAATACTCACGGTGGACGTCACGCCGGTGTTTATGCCGGTGAAAGTAAACGTGTCAGCCCGAGCGCTCGTAGCGGCCAACGACAGCATCATTAACGCTCCGAAAGCCAGGATTCCCTTACCTGGAAACTTGTTCATTTTCTTGATCCCGTTTCTCAAAGTCGATTGAAAAGACCCGTCCGCGCTGCTCCTATTGCTCGGCATCGCGACTGATTTGATTTTCTTACCTTGGAAAAACGAATAATTGAGGGAGGATTCCAGTGGCTAATTTGGTTTGAGACAAAAACAGGAGAGGCAACGCTATTTACTTAGTCTCAATAGACGGGAAATCTTGTTAAAGACAGCGCGGGATTCTGACAAGTCCAGGAAGTAGGCCACGGCAAAATACGCAACTCCATAGCTGCCAAGCACGAACGCTGCCTGCGGGATAGGGTGTATCTCTCCCAACAATAATTTGAGCGTCCAACCAATATCAGCTGCTAAAAGAGCCGCTATCCAAAGTTTGATCACGTAAGGCGCCGACAAACCCGTGCGGCCGATGCGACGGTTTAAGGAGCGGCGTAGCAGGGCAAACTCAATCCATCCGGCAATTCCCGCTGAAGCTGTCAGTCCCGCAACGCCCCACTTTGGATCAATTCCCAGTAAACGCGGCAGGGGCAGTGCGAAAAGGTAACCGAGTAGGGTCGTGAGCGTGACGCGCACGATTGCAAAACGCAACGGCGTCCGGGTGTCATGCAGGGCGTAGTAAGTCGAGGAATACAAGCGGCCGAGAGTAGAAGCAAGCAATCCAACCGTTGACCCGGCCAGAATGCCCCACACGAAAATCGCGGCGTCATGCTTAAACTGCCCGGTCTGGTAAAGCACGGCGGCAATGACATCACCAAGTGCCAGGAATGCCATCGACGAAGGTACGATGAAAAAAGCTATGCGCCGCAAACCCTCATCCAGCCGGCCGCGTAAAACTTCGGCAACTTCCTCGTTGCTGCCTATAGCTCGCGACATCGCCGGTAGTTCTGCGGCCGACACCGACATGCCAAACAGACTGACCGGCAACGTGTAAAGACTCTGCGCGTAAGTAAGTGCCACCACAGAACCGACGGGCAAAAAGCTGGCGAGCACAGCATCAACGAAGGCGCTGATTTGCACTACCCCACGACTCATAAACACTGGAAAGAAATTTCTGACTACCGTCCTGACCTGCTCACTGGCGACATCAAGTACCGGCCTTATTCGTCGGATGAGTGTCATCACCGTCGGCCACTGCACGCCAAACTGGAGCGCGCTACCGATTACCGAACCCCAGGCTACGTATTCCGCGAGTGGAAATTGACCCACGCGCCGGCCAAAGACAACGAGTGAGGCGATCATCGCGAGGTTCCAGGCGACCGGAGCTGTGTAGGAAATGAAGAAGCGATGGTGGCTGTTAAGGACTCCGAGACACCACGCTGACAGTACCAGCAGGCCGGCCCCGGGGAAGAGAATTCGTACCAGGCGAATGGTTAGTTCGCGCGTTTCACCTTTGAATCCGGGCGCGATAGCGGAAATCAAATAAGGCGTAGTGAGAACGCCTGTAAGCACTATCAGGGAAACTGCGAGAGCTAGAAGTCCAAGTACGGCATTGGCGACATGAGTTGCTTCTTTTTCATCGTCGCGCGCCAGAAGCCTTGCGTAAACCGGAATAAACGATGCTGAGAGCGCTCCCTCACCGAAAATATTCTGCAGGAAATTCGGAATGCGGAAAGCGGCACTGAAGGCGTCGCCAGCGGCAGAGGTGCCGAAGTAGTGAGCGAAAACTCTTTGCCGCGCTAGGCCGACAATTCGGCTGATAAGAATCCCGGCGCCAACCATGAAAGCCGACCGGCCGGTGCTCTTTTCGACCTTCGCATCAGGATCTACGGCCGGAGATTCACCGCCGGCAGCTCCGACCTGTTCTACTGTTTCGCCGGCAATAGAACTGGCCTCGTCGTGAACCTCCGAATCGTTGTTAGAGAGTCCGTTGTTGGACGGCTCGTCGGTGCGGAGAGGATCTTTGGGGAGGTCACTCATCGTTATCCGAGGTCGTAATCCTTAATTTTCGTGAGGAGAGTCTTATAGCTGACGCCCAGATCCTCGGCTGCCTGCATCTTGTTGCTGTTGTTGGCGGCGAGCGCCTCAAGAACCTTTTGACGCTCAACCAAGCGCAACGCGCGCTGTCCAACTTCAGAAAGACTGCCAGACAAATCAAACAACGTCAGCGCCTCCGCATTGTCCATGGGAGTCGCATGAAGACCAAGATCTTTAGCCTCAATCAACATAGTGTCAGATAAAATGCAGGCGCGCTCGATTGCGTTTTCCAACTCGCGAACATTGCCCGGCCAACTATGCGCACGCAAAGCGGCAAGGGCATCTTCACTCAAAGTAGCTTCTCGGCCCCGTAGCTCTTTACCAAGATCGGCAGCGAAATGTTTGGCCAGCAAAACAATGTCACTTTCGCGGTCGCGCAGCGGCGGGATCTCAAGCGGGAAGACCGCCAAACGGAAAAAGAGATCGCGTCGAAACGCACCATTCTCAACGTCAGTCTTCAAATCGCGATTTGTCGCTGCCACTACGCGAACATCAACCGGCACAGGGGCGCGCCCGCCGATTCGGTCGACCACCTTCTCCTCGATTACGCGCAACAGTTTCCCTTGCACGGCCAGCGGTAGTTCACCGATCTCATCGAGAAAAACCGTACCGCTTGAAGCAAGTTCAAACTTTCCCAGCCGTCGGTCGCCGGCGCCGGTGAATGCCCCACGCTCGTGGCCAAACAACTCGTTCTCGATGAGTGTCTCAGGAATTGCGGCGCAGTTAATCGCGACGAAAGGCCGGTCGCGTCTGCCGGAAAGATGGTGTACTGCGCGTGCAAACAACTCTTTGCCCGTTCCAGACTCACCCAGCAATAGAACGGTGGCTTCGGTTTGCGCAACCCGCTGGGTTTCAGAGACGGCACGCTTGATGGCATCCGATTCGCCGATGATGCGAGGGAACCCATATCGGCGCGACCACTCTTCACGCAGGAGTATGTTTTCGGTTCGTATTCGCTCCTGTTCAAGCGCGCGTTGGACGATGATGAGGAGATGATTTGAGTCAACCGGCTTTTGAAGAAAATCGTGGGCGCCGTCTTTCATCGCTTGTACAGCTTCGTCAATCGATCCGAATGCAGTCATGACGATGACGGGAATACTACCATCCGCGGCACGCGCGGCGCGCAAGACGTCGAGGCCTGATCCATGAGGCATGCGCAGGTCAGTGAGAACTAACTTGTGCGGACCGCGAGCGATTTCGTTTAGAGCCGCGCGCGCATCAGCCGCCTCGGTCACGCTGTAGCCGGCGTTCTCAAGCGTAAGACGCAAAACGCGGCGTAGGCTGTCTTTGTCTTCAACGAGGAGAATGTCAGGCATGTTGTTGATTTAGGACTCAAGCGGCAACGCTGGGATTGTACAACAGGGCAGTGGACAGTGGGCAGTGGGAGGTGAATAGAAGTCAGACAGCAGCAGGCACCGCTTTGATAAATCGATAAATCAGTTGACCGTTTCAGTGACTCGTGATTACGCGGGCTGGAGACAAACCAAAAGGCGTGAATGGGATCAGATCATTCACGCCTCTTGTTTGCTAGTCCGAAGGAGGAGCCGGACCCTTCATGAATTGTTGTACGGTCCGGCTGCTGCCGTTAGACCTGCGCAGCTGATTGCGCTTTGCGACGGCGTCGCTTCAGATACAAACCAGCGATGCCAGTTCCGAGGAGCGCCATGGTTGTCGGCTCCGGCACGGTGTTATCAGTAGTTGTAAACTCAAACTTGATGCCGTTGTTCCAAAAGTGACAGTCCGGATCGAATCCAAACGCGATGTTGTTTCCGTTTAGGAAGTAAGCACTGAGGATTTGTAACTGATCGGCGGTAAAGTTGTAGACGAAATTGGTTGGCGTGGTTGTAAAGCTCTGTGCAAGCAAGAAGGTATTGCCCGTGCCGTTAGCAACCAGGGGGTTACTGTTGAAGAGATCACCAGCGAAGTTGTCGTGTATATCTGACTGCAGTACTGGCGTTCCGCTCGCATCAGTAAATGAAGCCACCCCGGAATTTCGCGCTGTGTCCAGCAGGTGAACGAACAGCATGTTTGCGTTGCGGTCCCAGTTGCTGATGTTGCTGAAGGTGATCTTCGCACTCGTAATGGTTTGGCCCGCGAGACTCACACCGCCGATGCGCCAGGTATAAGCGCTGTGATGATCGAGGTCAAACTGCAATGGTCCGCCGCTCCCCTGATTGGCGGCGGTTGCCGGGGCCTGAAAAGTAAAGGTGTCGGCAAGAGCCGTTACAGGCGCGCCAAAAAGGATTACCGCGGCGAGCAAAAGAAGGGTTCTCTTCAAGGGTTGTGACCTCCGAGTCATTCCGAGTTTGGGTCTCACCCTTAGGAATAGTCCCGATAAGTGGAATCTTCCACGAATCCAACGGGAAATATGTGACTTAGGTCTATAAAACGGCGGTAGAACTGCGTCCAGCGGGTGGGGATGCCCAAGTCGTGGAGGTGACGCGCCCTGAGAATTACAACATTTGGCGGAAGCCGGTCGGCTGAACGTATTGAAACTGTGGAGTTGCGGGAGGGAGCTTATTTGGGTTGAGAAAAGTACTATCGAATGCCCAGTTTCTTATCGGTGCCCCATAAATTGTTGAGTTAGCGTTGTAAGGACCAATGGCCTGAGTTGAGTGATACAAGGGGATCAGAGAGCCTGCAAAATTCCAACGCAAGTTCCATCTTTCTAGAAATCGCGGGAAGTTGTGCATGCCTCCGTTGAGTCTGGATTCGCCGGCGGCACCATTTCCGGCGTCCGGAGCCCCAGCCAATGCGCCGAGGTTGTTACCGGCAATGATCCCAGCTCTAACTGCAGTTTCGTCGGTGACGGCCGGCAGATTCAGGTCGGCGATTCGTCTGCCGAGGTTACCAGGGTACATCGCGCCGCTACTGTCGGCCCACGTTTTTGATAAAGGGAAGAACGCGTCAGAGATGAGTGAAGCCGGCACTTGGTCGCCGGTATAGTTAAACGCCGCGGTAGGTTCATTCAGAGAAGCTGTGCCTAGCGGGGGTGCGAGGTTGATACCCGTTGTATTGTAGTTTCCCCAGATATACAAAAGGTTTTCTGTAGAAATTGTGATGCCCTGTGTAGCCGACAGTCTGTTGGCGCCACCCGACAACTGCAAGTCCTCCCCATTGAACAATCGCAATGAGTGGCGAAAGTAGTTGCCTGGATTACTCCACGCAGCGACCGTCAACGCACGCATCGTAAGATCGGCACCATAAGCGCCACCCAGTACGCTCGGATCCGGAAGTTCGGCAATGTCTTTAACCAGACCACCAGTGTTCTGCACATCCTCGCCCGGTTCCAGGAGGCCGTTAGGACCGTAGATATCTTCATTGTCAACCATACCGTTACTACTGTTCACGGCGGCGTTATTGAAATCTGTCATTGCTCTCACTCTGTCACCGCGGCGATCCGAAACGTAGACAGTGAATCCGCTGGGGTTGGCGATATTTCCGCTCACTGCCGGGCTACCGGCGAGCAGATTGTTGTCGTAGACACCATCCACCCAACGCGCCAGGTTTCGCATGTTGAGTTCGACAACGTTAGTTATTCCCCGCTCGTAGACGGTGTCGCAGTTGAGCGCATTGATGCATCCCTCGCGGACGTTGTAGACATTGATCGGAACGATTGCGTTCCACTCGTTGTTATTGCTCCAGTTGGCTGTCCCCCAGTCTGCGATATTGAGTGACGGTGGTGTGTCAGCTCTCAAGGGCTGGCCGCCGGCGATATCATCCACGAGCCCAATGAGATAACCATAGGTAGCATCCTGTGTCGGGCCTGGCGCGGTTTTCAGCTGTCCATCGGCGGCGATATAGGTTTTTGTGACGATGTCTGTCAGAGAGTTGAAGTAGGACGTGCCGTCAGCTGCAATATTTTGAGCGGCACTAGCATCGCGACTGCCCTGGGTAAAGGCCGCCCACAACGGACGCTGCAAGGTGACGATTGCGTTGGGCTCACCCACAGTCGTACCCATACTGAGAATCTGCTGCGTGACATCAATGGCGTTGCCGCTGCCATCGACGATCTGAATGAGAATGCGCCCAGACAAGCCTGCGCCTGCTGGAATGCTCGTGTCTGTGCCGTTGAGATTCAGGGTTTGCGTGGTGCCTTGTACGCCCCGCACAGTTAGTGCCTGACCGGGCGAGCCTCCCTGCGCTTGCAGGACGCACGTGGCTTGAGTATCCCGGTAGGTCCCGTCGTCGTTGATACGCCAGAGCGCTCGGCCCCCGCCCGTTGCTGCCGAAACGTTAGGTAAGGGAAGGGGACTGAAAGTAGAGAGCTGCACCCCCTGACCGGCCGGAATTCCTGAGGCGTCAGCGGCCGCTGGGTTTTCGTCGTCGATCAGTATGCGAATCTGCGACTTCGAGTGATAGCGCGAATCACGAACAACCTGAGGATCGGATGGGGTCCGGCGCTTAATGATTTCGCGTGTCGAATTGCCGGATAACTGCAATGGCAAAACCAGCGCTGTGGCACCGGTTGTTCGGGTTTGTACCTGACCACCAAATTGATTCGCTACGCCAACACTGGCTGGACTGATGGAAGTTGAATCCCACGAAGCGTTAACACTTCCGTCCGGCGAAGAGGGAAAGTAGCCGCGCTGCCCAGCTGTGGAGCCAACAATATTCGGCCCGCCAAACATGCTCCCCATTGTTAATGGAACCCTAACAGCCCCAACCTGCACCGACACGGTAGCGCCAGTGCGAACAACTCCATTCCGGACGACGTCGTAGATCAATTCATTGGCAGTAGTAACTTTCGATAAAAAGCTTACATTACCGTTCACATAAATATTGCCGTTAGCATGGACACGCCCGTTGAATGAAAAGGGCGGGCCGGGGTGTAGCTCAATGTCGCCGTTGCTAAACATTCCAAACTGGAAAATCGGGATCAGGTAGTTGTTCATCTGGCGTGTCAGGGCTACCTGAGTGCCATCAGCGGCGGTTGCCTGACTGCTGAGCACGTAAGGCGCAACGCTCGCAGACAATCCATTAAACGGACCGCCCGGTACAGTGACTCGCGGATACGACCCATTTGTGATGCCCTGCGTCAGCCGCATTGAGGTCAAGGCTGCATCATCGAGGCCGATGAGTTGATCCATTGTGTAACCCTCGGCAAGTAATTCCGGAGGCGGCGAGTTTTGAATTGCAAGCAGCTGGCCGGCAGTAGGGCGAGAGGTAATCTGGAAAAGTCCGCTGAAATCTGTCGTCATCTTCTCGATGCCGGCGGCAGCTGCGTAAAAAGCCTGGGTCCGCTTCACATCGCTGCCTGCGATCTTTGCTTCTTTACCGACCACCGCCAGGACCGTAATAGCTATCGCACCCAGAATGCCGAGAATGAGAATCGCGGTTGCCAGGGCCGCACCCCGTTCGGAGGCACGAGTATACGAGGACTGGTTAATTGATGAATCTGGGGCTTTCGGGATCACTCAAAGTCTCCTTGGTAACGCTTGCTAACCTCAGCCACCGGCGGTTGGCTGCAGGCTTTGTCTGAATTGCATATTGCGAACACTCGCGCTTGTCGTCATCGAAATGGTTTGACGCTTACCATTCTGAAGAGAATGTGGTGTTTCAACTATAAGCGTCACTTCCACTTGGCGGGTTTCGACTTGCTCTTGAGCGGTTGCCAATTGAGCCGTGGGTTGGAGCATGTTTCCATTCACGTCTCTTAGATTCAGGAAGTAGCGAAACTGAAGGCTCACTACATGTTCGGCGATGACACTTTCACTGAATCCGGAATTCCTGACTCCAAACACGCGCCTCATAAGCAAACCGTTAGAGTTTATGTAGTAGTGAATAACCTTCATTCGGCAAATGGATATGGGGAGAGTAGCTCCAGCCGTTATTACTTCCAGCTGTCCACCGGCTCCGATGCTGTTGAGCCCAAAAGCATCTCCTGCGCCAAAAACAAGGGAAGGGGTTGGCGTACCGACGCCCTGCCGATCGGTGATGGTTGCAAAGACCCCGCCTACTGCCGAAGTGATGAAATAGATTTCGCCGACGCTAAAACGATCTATGTCTGCAGCCGAAACTGCCGCCACCCCATCGGCTGGGGTAAGTGCTCCAGCGGCCAGGGTGATTGGAGTGAAGATCTCCGGCCGCTCCATTTGAAGAATTGTGATTCGGTCGGTGAGGAAAGGAGTAGCGCGAACATTCACTGCTGGCGCGGTGCCCAGCACCAGTGTGTTAGCGGGAACGTTATTGTCAGCAGTAATTAGTCCCAGGTTAACAATTCCGGGTGTCGCCGGATCGGTAATGGGATTGCTGGTGAGATAATTTGTAACGAAGTTTACCGGGACGCGAATATTATTGATGCTGTTGAGCCCGTCGCCGGTGTTCACCAGGTCTCTGTTGATGTATTCATGTCCCGTCCGTGCGCTCTCTTGAGCATCAGTCATCTCCAGCGCTGCGTGGCTGGTCTTCATCGAGTCTCTCATGAGTCCAAAGACTGCGCCGGTAATAACGATCATCATCACCAGCACTATCAGGACTTCTAACAGTGAGAAGCCTCGTTCACTTTTTTTATCAAGGTGATGCGTCAAAGAGTGTCTCCGTCGGAAACCGAGTTAGGGGATATATGAGGAAGTAGAGTTGTCGTTCAGATATCCGGTCACCAAAAGTTGTTTCGTGCCACCGGTCACGGAATAATCAACCGTGACCTGGATTTTCTTTAGTTTGGCGCTGAGATTGGTTATCTGAACCTGGCGCGTAACGCCGACGAGCGCAAAGTTTGGATTGACGAAGTCGTCGACAGTTCCGAAATTGCCGTCCGGGCCGGCATCAATCAGATCGTCCGCAGTTCCAAAGATTCCATCGGGACCGGGATTCGTTGAGACCTGCTGGAAGCCTGGCTGGAAACCAGCAAAGACTTTCACGGCTCCGTGATCATCTACTTGCCCGACATTAGCGATCTGGCCAAAGGTCAAACTGTTGGTATCGCGTAATGTCTCCATTTGTTCGAGCATCGAAACTGCGAGGAGCTTGGTATTTGTAATTGAGCGCCCGTGGTTGCTTGCGACAATCGCATAACCAATTGCTGAAGCGACTCCCAGCAGGCCAATAGTCAGTAGAGTGATAGCGACGACCATTTCGAGTAGCGAAAAACCCCGATCCGATTGGCTGTTCGAGCAACTCTGATGAAGTCTATTCAGCGTAGAGATTTGCACCTGAGCTGTACCTCCAAATCTTCACGCGTCCTGAGGCACCCATGATTGAGATGGCTGAAGCAGTTTCCTTCGCGACACGATTGTTAAAGAAAAACATGGCTCGCCCCTGAGGGTTGCCGGCTCCGTCAATCACTGAACCGTCCGGCTGAAAGGTTACGGTGAACCCGTTATTGAACAACGGTGTCATAGCTATCCCATCGGTCAGGGCGCTGTTAGGTAGACCAGAAGGAATTCCATAGTTTATTTCCGAACTGACTGAAGTTTCCGCGAGCTGTGTCGAGCTCACTACCACACTGCCGGCCGTGTTTGGATAGGAGGGATCAACTAAAAGCGGTCCACCAGGATTACTATTGTGATCGATAATCGAGATTTGTTTGGTTAGGTTGTCGTATTTGAAAGTGAAGGCTTGCCTTTGAGCCATCGCTAACTGTCTCGTTTCCCGCAGCTGTGTCTGGATCTCTCGCGTAATTCCAATTGATCTGCTAAGTCGTCGTTGGACGATATATTGTGGTAAGGCAATGGAGGTTAAGACGCCAATCAAGGCCACGACGATTAGCACTTCTATCAGGGAGTGGCCGCTCTGCATGCACGCAGTTGCCTCCGGCCCGTGAGAGCGTTTGGAAGCAACAACCGCGAACCGATGTAATGTTGTGTCAGTCACCAGTAATTTTCTTGCGGTTTTGTAATTCGCCGGCAGGATGCAGCGTTGTTCTTATCGGGATGCGAGCTTAACGCCAGGAACAACGACTACCTTCCCATCGGCATTAAACTGAATAGCACTGGCCCCTGAGCTGTTTCCGATCACTATTGACGGGGGAACCACGCTATTGTTTTGTGAGTCAACCGTCTGACCCTGCCAGTTGAAGATGTAGGTCTTTGGAAAGGGGCCACTAATCTCCACTTCGGTCTGTGCGGGCAAACTCTTAACCAAGGGAACGTCGAGGTTGCCATCGCCATCACCATCAATCGCGATGCTGTAAAACCTGCGATTGAAGATTTTTACCTGGGACATCTGGTTCAAGTCTGTGGCGTTTCGGCGCATTGAATCCGAGCGCGCCTTTTGAAGGTAGCCCGCAATCTCAACAGCGGTAGTGGTGCGGTAGGTGGAGCTGTTTCCGCGGACGAGGGAGAACACCAGGAACCCCGCGATCATTAAAACGATTGCAATGACGAGCAGGAGATCAAACGCGGACAGGCCGTCGGCGTTACTGGGTTTTGTCAAAGTGAGAGGGGCTTTCATAGTTCTTAAAGGCGATTAGTTAATCGCCTAGTATTCATGGATGCCTGCAACAAACACGCCAGCGGAATCAAAAGCCTTGCGAATGGCGTCAGAGTTGTACCTGACATCGGAATTGCCGCCCCCGTTTACTGAGAAGACCGGGTTGCCAAAACCGCCCGTGCCATTCGGATCAAAGTTGGCGACAATAATTCCACCGTCGATGTGACCGTTTCCGTTGCCGTCACGGTTGAACGTGCCATTGCCAAGTACCAGAATCAGACCCTCGAAATCAGTGTTGCCGTGAGTAATGAGAGGTCCTGTCACAATTAGCAGCCCACAACCTTGATAACCCGCGCCCAGGTCCACCGCTGCGCCGCCGTAGTTATCTATGAAGGTTGTCAGCGGGGCGCTACTTGTTCCCAAACCGCCAGTTACGCTCCCCTGTGTGGCGAAATAGCGTCCATCTTGATTTGCGATGTCGGCGGCTGAAACCAGAAATGCGCGTGCTTTGTCTGCGGTGGCGAGAAAGTCGGGAGTGTTTGACGAGTTTAAGGCTGCCGCCGTACTGGGAGTGACCTGCGTGCCCCCGCCCTGCGCGTTAAGATTATCAATTACAGTTTGTGCCCCGGCTTGGTTAGCCAGGCTAACCGCAACTGTGGGAACGCCTGCCACCGGAGGATTATGCGTGTCATTCCCTGTGTATCCGGAAGCATTAGAACTGCCCATGTTGAAAGTCATCCCTGTTCCACCTGCCAGCGTCAGTGCCGCGGGGGGAGTAAAGTTGAAGTAATTGCGATGGACGACCATTTCGAGACGCTTCATCGATCCCTTCGGACCATAACCGATGGACTGAATGACCAGTCTTGAAGGGTCGCCGCAGGCGGCGCAAGTGTTGTCGGGATCGCTGACCTCAACCTTAAAGGCGACGCCGGTTACTGGCGAATAGGTATTATCCGTGGGGTTGACCTTCACCCGGTCTGGGTAGGCTGAACCCGTGGAAGTGTAGTTATATTGGAGCCAGGCTGAGAGGCGCTTTGGGAATAACGGCGTGGTTGGATCAGTTGTAGCGTTCGTCTTGGCTGGGTCTACCGCGTTTTTGAATGTGAGTTTGGTCCCGGCCGCGACGCCGCCGCTGGGCGCCACGTTCCCGCGCAGGGCATTCAGCGCCTGCTGTAGACCTGCTTCGGCTCCGTAGTAGGCTTGCATCTCGGCGGTAGCGTCGATGGAGGTTGTAGTGGACATACCAGTCGTCAGGATGAGCGCGCCACCCGCAGCCAGGACTAGCGTTGCTACCATCAGCGCGGTTATCAGGGCAGCACCCCGTTCATTCGACGCGCGTGTGATTTTTCGGTTTGAAGCTGAAGCTGAAGTGATCATTTCTTTGACCTCGGGAGAAGCTATTCAGTACTTGTTTAATCTTGAATTGCGAAGGGCTACGTCAGAAATTAGCAATGTGTGGAACCCTGGTTGGAAGCCAGGTGAGCCTTGCGATCCGACCGCGGGGGTGTCTATGCAGACCACTATGACAACGAACTTTGCGTTGTCTGGCGTAACTGGCGCCTGGGCCACTCCCGCATCGTTTAGCGGATTTGTGATTTGGCAGTTATCCCGATCCTGTGTGTAAGTGACTTTCTGATCGAAATAGTAAAAACGAATGGTGTTAACGCGATTAGCCAGCACCGTGCCTTGTGTAATTGCCAGCTCATCCCAGCGCGCCAGGTAATTTGTGTTGTCCGCAGTATTCACAAAATAAGTCACGTCTTCGCCCTTCTCCTCATCGGGCAGTGCCGCCGGATCTCCGATGCCTCGCTTGGCTGCAACGCTCAGAAGAGGGTTGGTGTCAAACTTATTGAGATTTGCTCGGATTCGTATTCTCACCGCGTTTGAGTCGGCAGCTACTATCCCGTTCGTTGTTAAGTTGAAGCCGGAGTTTGCGATTTCGCGCGACATGATGTTGAGCGCTCGCTGTACGTCGCCCAATTCATCAACGTGTTCATTCTCACGAGTGCGGATATTGAGTGTACGGGCCAGCATAGTCACTGCGATGCTCATCACGACGAGAGTGACAGTGAGAGCAACCACAAGCTCCATTAGCGAAAAGCCGGCTTGATTTTTCTTGTTCGTGTGTTTCATCGAAATAATCTTCGTTCTCATTAGAATTAGCGGTTGGGACCCAGGAGCAGGGAACTTCGTTCCGTGGTAACAGTAACTGAGCCGAAGAGGGAAGCGACGTTACGAGCCCAGCCGGGGCCGGCGCCCTGAGGTGTAACTCGCACTGTGATTGTTTTGAGCGTGGGTTGGCCGTCAACTACGGTTGAATCGGTAATTACTGTGTTCACCTGGTAAGGACGCCCAGCACTGGTGACGTTGGTAACGGTACCGGCGGTTGCAGTCAGAGTGGCATCCGTAAACAGAACCGCTCGCATTTCTTCGATGTGTTGTTGGGCAACCGCCATTGCCAGTTGCCGATCACTCGCGGTCGAGGTGTTGGTCGCCGCGTAAAAGAAGAGAGAGGCAGCGCCCAGACCCACAACCATAAGTATGAGGAGGGCAATTGTTGTCTCCATCAACGTAAATCCGAGTTCAC
>Ga0070698_100001815_pt1 | contig 23738 bp, 21 predicted proteins | sample KBSK1502metaG_FD_65477 | JGI IMG/M metagenome (GOLD analysis project Ga0070698, IMG submission 65477) | Corn, switchgrass and miscanthus rhizosphere microbial communities from Kellogg Biological Station, Michigan, USA - KBS K1-50-2 metaG | ecosystem: Host-associated > Plants > Roots >... | reverse complement strand
CGCCGGCGTGTGCCCGAGGATCGCTTCCCCGCGACTCGTAAGGCTGCCGTCTTCCTCGAGCAAGAGCGACCGATTCTGCTCGCCGATGAAGAAGCCTGGCGCGATCGCGTTGACGCGGATCGAGTCCCCGTGTCGCTGCCCCAGCTCCACCGCGAGCGACCGGGTGAGGCTCTCGACTCCAGCCTTCGCTGCGCCGTAGCCCGCAACCCGTGTCAACGCGCGCGACGCTGACATCGACGAGATGTTGACGATCGCACCTCCTCCTGAGCTGACCATGGCCTCGCCGAAGACCACGCTCGGCAGCAGCGTGCCGGTGAGGTTGAGATCGACCACATCTCTGAACGCGGCCTCCGACATGGCGAACGGATCTGATCCCTCCGCGCCGGTCGCCGCCTTGGTATTGCCGCCTGCCGCGTTGACCAGGACCTGCAGGCCGCCCCATTCTCGAATGAGGCGCTCACGGGCGGCGATCAGCGACGGCCGATCGAGCACGTCGGCGCGGATGGCCATGGCCTCGCCGCCCCGCTCCTTGATCTCGGCCGCCCGCTCTTCGGCCGCGTCGCGGCGCCGGCCGAGCACACCCACCTTCGCCCCCGCCATGGCAAGCGCCATCGCGATCGCGCTCCCCAGCGCGCCCGCGCCGCCCGTGACGACGGCGGTCTGGCCCTCAAGTGAGTAGAGAGAGTGGAGATATTGGTCGCCGTCCGCGGCGGGCCCTTTCATCCTTTGAGAGATCCCGCCGCCAGGCCCGCGACGATGTATCGCTGCACCACCAGGAACAGGATCATCGCCGGCACCGCCACGACCAGGCTGGCCGCCATCAGCAGGTTCCAGTACGGGATGGAAAAGCTGTCGGACACGTAGTACTGCAGGCCGGGGCCCAGTGTCTTCGTGTCCGGGTTGGTCAGCACTGACGCGAACAGGATGTCATTCCAGGCCAGCAGGAAAGAGAACACGAACGTAACCACGATGCCTGGAATCGCAAGCGGCAGCGTGACGTGGCGGATGACCTGGAACCGGTTCGCCCCATCCACCATCGCCTGCTCTTCGAGCTCGACGGGAAGGCTCTTCACGTACACGCTGAGCAGCCAGATGGCGAACGGCAGCGCGAACGTCATGTAGGTCAGCACCAGGCCCCAGTAGGTGCCGACAATCCGAAGCCCGATCGAATGCTGAATGATGATGTAGATCACGAAGAGCGGGAGCAAGAGCAGGATTCCCGGCACCGTTTGGGTCGCCAGCAACGAGATCCGAAAGACGTTGCGGAAGGGGAAGCGGAATCTGGCCACGACGTACGCCGCCCCCAGCGCGAGCAGTGACGCGACCACACCGGTGCTCGTCGAGACGACAAGGCTGTTACGGAGGTAGAGCCCGAGGTCGACCGCCTGCCAGATCCGGGTGAAGTTGACCCACTGGGGCTGCGATGGCAGAAAGTCGCCGGAGCCGGCGCCCGAGTCGGTCTGGAGCGCGACAAGCCCCATGTAGAAGAACGGCGCGAGGACGAACGCGAGGTAGGCGAGCGCCACGAGGTATCGCCACCACCCAACCGGGTTGATGTTCGAGGTGCTGCGGCGGCTGGTGGTCGCCATCAGTCCGCGTCCCCGATTCTCGCCGCGCGCAGGTAGACCACCGCCGGTGTGAGCATGATCACGAGTGCCACGACCGACATGGCAGCGCCGAGTCCGAGGTTGAACGTGATGAACGAGTTGACATAGATGTTCAGCGGCAGCACGTTCACCTCATCAGGCGGAGTCGGGCCGAACATCACAAAAGGCAGCGCGAAGTTGTTGAAGTGGTTGATGGTCGAGAGCGCGATGCCGAGCCCGAGCGTGGGTGCGATCAGCGGCAGAGTGATGCGGCCAAAGATGCTCAGCGGCGTGGCGCCGTCTATCTTCGCCGCGTCGTAGACATCCGCCGGGATGGTCTGCAGCGCGGCCAGCGCCATCAGATAGATGAATGGCCAGGACGCCCACACGTCGGCGAGGACGAGCGCCCACAGCGAGCGGGGACCGATCAACCAGAACGTGTCGCGCGAGCCAAGACGCAGCGCCGCCATCAGCTGGTCGGCGACGCCGGTGTTGGTCATGAAGATCAGCCGCCACAGGATCCCGTTCACGAAGGTGGGGATGATGTACGGCAGCAGCATCACCGCGCGCAGAAAGGACCGGCCCCGGATGTGACCGTTGAGCAGCAGCGCGGCGCCCACACCGATGGGCAGGATGAACAGCGTCGTGGCGATGGAGAAGATGACGCTGGCCTTGATCGAACCGTAGAAGGACGGCGCCAACGGGCCATTTGGTTCCAGCCCGTCCATGTAGTGCTTCAGCCCGACGAATGGAGCATGCGTCCAGTCGCTGATGGTGTTCTGGTTGAGACCGGTGAGGCTGATGTAGAAAGCGAACAGCATCGGGATGAACACGATCACGACCAGCGGAATCAGGCTTGGCGACAAAAGCCAGTACGGCACACGGACGGGCGACCGATTGGAAAAGCGGCCGGTCGGATGAAGACCGGCCGCTACCGCCACACGAAGCGCGGCGCCCTTGATGCTCACTAGCTAAGTGACGCTTGCAGCTCCTGGTTCACCTGCGTAAGTGCGGACTTGAGGTCGCTCATCGTGTATGAGCCCGAGATCGCGATCTGGCTGGCGATCTTGTTGATCGCCTTTCCCACCTCGACTTCGAGCGGTCCCCATGCCGCGAAGAACGGCGTCGGATAGGCCTTGAGCGCGGCGTCGTAGAGCGCGCCCCAGTTCCCCTGCTTCAGCTCGGGATATTTGTTGAAGGTCGAGAGCACGACCGGTTGCTGCTTGCGAAGCTGGAAGTACTGGTACTGGATCTCCGGGCTGACCACCACCTTGAGGAGGTTGAGCGCGAGCTCCGGGTTCTTGCTGTACTTGAAGAGCGTGTAGTACTGGCCGGACACGAATCCCTGCGCCGGCTTGCCGCCGGACGGAAGGGAGGACATGCCGTAGGGCACCGTCGGACCGAGGGTGTACTCATACTGCCCGGCCACGGGCGAGCTGTCCCAGGTGGCCATGCCGCCCGGCCCCGTCATGACCGAGAAGCCGATCTTTCCGGTGGCGAAGGCGCGGACTTCGTCCGCCCCCTTGAAGGCCGCATCCTGCCGCGCCGCGATCTTGTACTTGGCCATCCAATCGAGCCAGAACGCGCACGCCTCGACCGAAGCGTCGGAGTCCAGCAAGCCCTTCTTGCCCGTCGAGTCCATCAGTTGGCCACCCAGCTGGGTCACGAAGAGCCAGATCTTGTGCCAGGGGTCGAAGCCGTCCGCCGGGGCCATCGCCGTACCCCACTGGTCGGTGCCGTTGGTGATCTCCTTCGCCGCGTCGATGAAGTCGTTCCACGTCGCGGGCACCTTGCTGATGCCGGCGGCCTGCAGCAGCGCCTTGTTGTGCACCAGCGCCCACGGGTTGCCGCTCACCGGCACCGCGATCAGCCTGTCCGGTGACGGTCCGCTCATGGTCAACTGCGGCGGGAAGAAGATCCCCTTGCCGCCGATGTGGTTCCACATGTCGTTGGTGAAGACCTCGAATGCACCGGTGGCATAGGCGGTGGGCACCAGCGTGGATCCGAACTCGAAGATATCCGGGCCTTCCTGGGCCGCGGCCGCGGTCTCGAGCTTGGTGGTTTCCTCCCCCGCTGACGCGTAGGTGTCGTAGGTGAAAGACGAGCCCGGGTTCTCCTTCTCGAACTGCGCCCTGATCATGTCCATCAGCTGCGCCTGCTGCTGCGGATGCGCAGTGTCTTTGGCGATGTAGAGCGAAAGCTTGGCCGGCTTCGGCGAGCCGGTGGACGATGCAGTGCTCGGCGATTGAGCGCAGGCCTCGAGAAATCCAGGGACAGCGACTGAAGCCACAGCCCCCACTCCCGCGACCTGCAAGAAACGCCGCCGTGTCAGCCCGTTGTCGAAAAGGTGTGCCATCTGCCTCCTCCCCAATTCCCTTTTAATGAGGTTTCGCCAGCGTCCCGTCCAGTACCCGGTGCAGAGCCGTCAGAGCGACGGCGAACCGCTCGGCCCCGTCCATCTCGCGCAGCCGAAATTGCAGGTGCGGCTCGACCACGAGGAAGCCGCGATAGTCCTTTTGCAGGAGAGCGCGCACGAGCTCAGGCAGCTGACCCTCGCCCTCGCCCGCCGGGCGCACGCTCGCCATCAGGTTCAGCTCTGGCGCGTGACCGGGGTATGGCGCGATTCCGTCGCGGTCAACGGTGACCGCGTCCTTGACGTGGAAGTGGACGACATGCTGCGCCAGCGTCGGCCACGCCTCGTCGAATGGCCGGACGCCGACCTGCACGAAGTTCGCCGGGTCGAACGCAATCTGCAGCGCCGGCGACCCGACCGACTCGACGAGGTCGCGGCAGTGCTCGGCGTCGTCGCCATAGATGTAGCTCTCGTTCTCGTGGACGAGCGTTACGTCTTGCGCGGCCGCCTCCCTGGCCAAAGCGCTCATCCGCCGCAGCACCTCGTCCCTGAACACGCTGTGGCGCCCGTTCGGAATGAAGAACGAGAACACTCGAATCTTTCCGGTCTGCAGCCGCTTCGCGGCTTCTAGCGCGGCACGCAACCGGGCGCGCTCCGCGTCGAAATCGCTTTCGATTTCGACCTTGCCGATCGGCGAGCCCACGGCTGACACGACGATTCCGGCCCGCCGCAGGAGCCTGGCTGCTTGGTCGAGGCGTTCGGCTCCCAGCTCGACCACGTTGACGGCCCACGCCGAGCGCAGCTCGAGGCCGGCGACGCCGTGTTCGCTGAGCACCGCGATCTGCTCCTCCAGGCCCGGAGCGATCTCGTCGCCGAAGGCGCTGATCGGCCAGCGATCAGCCACCTGAAACCTTCCCCGAGACACGGCGGTGCGATTCACGCAGGACGAGGTGAGACTCGAGCACCAGCTGCTGGCCCTCAGCCGAGCCGTTGTTGGCGGAGAGGAGCAATCGCGCGGCGACTTCGCCCAACTGACGCGCCGGCTGCTCGACAACGGTGAGGGCCGGCGTTACCAGCGAGGCCCAGGCCGCGTCGCCGAAGCCGACCACCGCGATCTCCTCCGGCCACCGGACGCGCCGCGCCCGGAGTGACCACAAAACTCCCGTGGTCAAGATCACGCTGCTGCTGAAGACGGCGTCCGGTCGAGGCGTCAGCGACAGGAGGTCGAGCATGCTCTGCCGTCCGTGCTCGACTGTGAACGGTCCAAGGCGGACGTACTTTTCGTCGAAAGCGAGACCGGCCCCATCAAGGGCGGCCCTATATCCGCGCAGCCGTTCGCGGGCAGTCGAGATCCGCTCGGTGCCGTTCACCAGCGCAATCCGGCGGTGACCGCTTTCAATGAGAAGACGCGTGGCCTGGAACGCGCTGCCGTAGTTGTCCATCACGACTCTGTTGAGCTCAGTGGCGCCACCGTCGCGGTCCATCACCACCACCGGCACCCCGCGCGACCGAAGCTGCTCGACCGCCCGAGGGACGTCACCGGTCGGCGTCAGGATCAATCCGTCGACTCGGGCTCGCGTGAGTGCCGCCAGCGCTTTGAGCTCGCGCTCGGGGTCGTCGTTGCTGGACGCGGTGACGAGCATGTGGCCGGTTTCACTCAGCACTGACTCGGCGCCAGTCATGGCCTGGGAGAAGAAGCTGTTGTTCGCGTCAGGGACGATGGCTCCGATGGTCAGAGACCTCGTCCGCGTCCGGCCCCTCGGTCCGGCCTGATAGCCCACGAGATGCATCGCCGCCATGACGCGCTTGCGTGTGGCCTCGCCAACGGGCTTTGGTCCGCGGTTGACGACGTAAGAGACAGTCGCCAGAGACACCCCCGCCGCGCGCGCCACGTCGCGCATCGATGTGTCGCGTGCAGTCAAAATTGTTCGACTCCTCTGTTCGACTTACTTCAAGCCTATCACAGAATTGCGCAGCGCGAGCAAGCCACATAAACTAAGGCGTGATGGTGAGCTTGTTCGACTCAATGTTCGAATGAGTGCCGGCCGCCTTGTCATTGGCTGCTGCGCAGCCCTGGAAGACCTTCCGGCGCTCGAGGCGACGGCGGGCCTCGACTACATCGAGCTGCCCGTGGCGAAATCGCTCATGGGCACGGCAGATGAGTTCGACGACTACCTCGTCCGGATGCGCCGCTCGACCCTCACGGCTCGCGCTGCCAACGTGTTCCTCCCCGCAACACTCAGAGTCGTCGGTCCGGAAGCGCGACGAGATGAGTTCGCCGAGTACGCCGCGACGGCGCTCGAGCGCGCCTGCGGGATCGGGGTTGCCCTGGTGGTCTTCGGGAGCGGCGCCTCGCGCACCGTGCCGAGCGGGTACTCGCACGATCGCGCACTCGAAGAGTTCGAAGGTGCGGTCCGGCTGGCATCGGCGCTGGCTTCAGCGCGCGGGGTCACGCTTGCCATCGAGCCGCTCCACTCCGAGGAGACGAACCTGATCAACACCGTCGCCGAAGCTGCTGCGTTCCTGCGCGAGAGGCGACTGGATGGGGTGCGCGTCGTCGCGGACCTTTGGCACATGGAGCGTGAGGGCGAGCAGCTCGAGGCGCTGGACGACGCCGGCGATCTGGTTGCTCACGCTCATGTCGCGGCCGACGACCGGCGACCGCCAGGCCAGGCCTCGGACCGCATCGAAGACTTCCTTCGACACTTGCGCGAGATCGGCTACTCAGGGGGGTGTTCCATCGAATGCAGGTGGACCGACCTCGCCGGCGAGCTGCCGGCCGCGGTCGCCCGCGTGCGCCAGGCGGCTGGTGCTGCAGGTTGGGCGCAGGCGTGAGGCTGGCCTTCAGCACGCTCGCGTGTCCGGGCTGGTCGCTGGATCAGGTGGTCGAAGGGGCCCAGCGTTACGGTTACGCCGGCGTCGAGCTGCGCCTCGTCGATGGCCGGCTCATCGAAGGCGACATGCCCGCGGCCGAGCGGGATCGCGTACGGCAGACCTTCGCGCAGGCCGGCCTGCCCATCGTCGCGGTCGACAGCTCCGTTCGAGTCGCTGCGGCGCCGAGCGTGAACGACGCGCTCGATGAGCTGAGCCCGATGCTCGAGCTGGCGTACGAGTGGGAGTCGCCGGTCGTGCGTGTATTCGGCGGGGAATGGGACACGAAGCGCAGCCGCGAGGACGCCATCCGCCAGGCGAGGCAGGTGCTGATCGAAGCCGCCACCAAGGCTGAGCCTCTGGGAGTGTCGATCGCGCTGGAAACGCATGACCGGTTCTCGAGCGTCGGGCTTGTGGCCGAGGTGCTCGAGGGCCTGCCCTCCTCCGCCGTCGCCCTCTGGGACGTCGGTCATCCTTTCCGGGTGGGCGACGCGCCGCAGGAGGTTCTGGCCCAGCTCGAGGGCCGGCTCGCTCACGTCCACATCAAGGACTGCCGCCGCCTCGGCGAAAATTGGGAGCTGACGCTCCTCGGCGAGGGCGAGGTGCCGGTCCGATCGTGCGTCGACGCGCTGCGCGACGCCGGATATTCGGGCTGGCTGTCGGTGGAGTGGGAGAAAAAATGGCATCCCGAGCTCGCCGAACCAGAGATAGCCCTGCCGCAATTCGCGGAACGGCTGCGCAGCTGGGGCGCCGATAGATGAGCGAATCGCGACACGGCTTCGGAATCATCGGCTGCGGCGTGATCGCCCCATTTCACGCGAAGGCGATAGCGGAGCTGCCCAACGCGCGGCTGGTCGCCGTCGCCGACTCAGTTGCCGAGCGGGCGTCCGATGTGGCGTCCGATTTCGGCGTGGACGCGCTCGAGATGGATGCGCTGCTCGCTCGCCCCGACATCGACGTCGTCTGCGTGTGCGTCCCCAGCGGCGCGCATGCGGATATTGGTGCGCGGGCGGCCGCCGCGGGCAAGCACGTCGTGGTCGAGAAGCCGATCGAGGTCACCCTCGAGGCGGCGGATCGCCTGATCGACGCTTGCGAACAGAACCGCGTGAAGCTCTCGGTCATCTCCCAGCATCGATGGGACGCCGGCGTGCAGGCGCTCAAGCATCTGGCCGACTCGGGCAAGCTCGGGAGGCTGGTGCTGGGCGACGCGATCGTGAAGTGGTACCGCACCCAGCAGTACTACGAGAGCGGCGACTGGCGCGGCACATTGAAGCTCGACGGCGGCGGCGCGCTGATGAACCAGGGCGTGCACTACGTCGACCTGCTGCAATGGGTGATGGGTCCGGTCGAGCGGGTCTTCGCCCGGACGCGCACGTCAGCTCATGACAACATCGAGGTGGAGGACATCGCGGTCGCGCTGCTCGGCTTCGCCGGGGGCGCCGTGGGCGTCCTCGAATGTTCTACAGCTGTGTATCCCGGACTCAGCGAGCGCCTCGAGGTGACCGGAACCGGGGGCACGGCGATCGTCGAGGCCGGCGAGCTCAAGCTTCGCGAGCTGAAAGAGGAAAAGGGTGAGACCTCTCCCTACGGCGGAAAGGCGGCAACGTCGACCCAGGATCCAGTCCACGCCGCAGCATCGAACCCGGCGGACATCTCCTACGCGGGCCACCGCGAGCAGCTCAAAGACGTGCTCGACGCGATCGACACCGGGCGCAAGCCCGCCATCGACGGCGCGGAGGCACGCAAGCCGCTGGAGATCATCCTCGCCGCCTACGCATCCGCTCGCGGCGGCCGCGACGTGACGCTGCCGCTGCAGGGCGGATGAACATGCCGCTCGCATCTCTCGAGCTGGCCACCGAGGACGTCGCGTCGGTCATCGCTCGCATGGTGCATGAGGACGCGATCGGCCAGCTGCTCGAGCGCCGCGGGCGCATGGCCGAGCTGGCCACGGAGGCGGGCGATGTCAAGCTGGACTGGGTCGACCAGGTGGCCTGGGCGCTGGACCACCCCGACGTGGTCGAGGGCGTCGAACGCCTGGCGCAATCGATTCGGGAGCGTTTCGCCCACGTCATCTGGTCGGGCATGGGCGGATCCATCCAGGCCGTGCACACATTGAAAGGAATGGGGCTGTTCGCGGCGAACCGTCCTTCGGTGCATCCGCTCGACAGCACGGACCCGGCCGCTCTCAACCGGCTGCTGCGCGAGCTCGCCCCGGACGGTGATATCTCCGCGGCCCTCCGCCAGACTCTCATGGTCGGCGTCAGCATGGGCATGACCTCTGAAGAGCCGATCACCCACCTTCGATGGTTCGACCAGCTGCTGCAAGCGAATGGCGTCAGCCGGCCGGCAGACCACTTGATGGTGATGACATTGCCGGGCTCGTACCTGGATCGCTTCGCCGAGGCGAGAGGCGCCACGCGCATCGCCATCCAGCTCGACGGCCAGAGCCACATCGCTGGTCGCATGAGCGCGCCCTCGACGCGAGTGTTTCTGCTCCCGGCAGCGCTGGCGTCGGGTGGGGGGCTCCACGAGGTGCTCGGCAGATGCCAGGCCGATTTTCAGCTGCACCCCGGAATGACTGAGGAAGAGCGCCGGCGCCTCCTCACGACCGATCCGTTCGTACAGCTTGCGGCGTGGCTGTCGGCTCAGATCGATCGCGGGCGGGACATGCTCGTTCTCGATCTGCCTGCTCGATGGATGCCCCTCGCGCCGTGGATCGAGCAGGTCGTGGAGGAGAGCCTGGGCAAAGATGACCGCGGTCTCCTGGTCTTCTACGACCAGGACCTGGGCGCGGCAGCTCAGTGGCCGGACCGGTTCTGCATCCTGCGTGTGGACGAGGGATCCGGAGCCGAGCTCTCCGGTCGGCCGCTGGCTGTGCTCCATCTCGAATCCGCCGACGACCCCAATTCGCGACTCGCCGCGTGCGCACGATGCTTCGCGGGCTGGGACCTGACTGTTGCATTGGTCGGCTATCTGCAGGGCATCACCTTCGCCGGCCAACCGGCGGTCGAGCACTACAAGACATACGCACGGCGCCTCCGCGATGCCCCCGGCGCGCTGCCGTATCCGGCAGAGGACGTCACCTCCACCGACTCCGGGCTGTTGGAGTTGTACTCCGGCGCCGCACCGGTTCCGGAGATGGACGGCGAGCCCCATGACGCCGCCACGATCCTGGCGGCGGTCGCCCGCTCCCTCGAGGATCAAGGCCGCCTGGGCTATTTCGACCTCACGGTCAACGGGGATTCGCGCGGCTCGCTCTGGGAGGTCGGTCAGCGGGTGGGGAAGAGCTTCGGCAACCGCATCCTCGGACGTCCCACCAAGGTTCGTGTCGGCCCGCGCGACTACCACTCGACCGAGCAGAGCGAAACCGCAGGACCACCCGACCTTCTTTCGCTAAGGATCCTTGTGAAGGATCCGGAGCGCGTGATCGCCGGCGATTACAGCGCTCGATTTCTCCACGCCCAGGCCCTGGGCACGATCTTTGCTATGCGTGACGCGGGGCGGCCCGTTCTCCTCGCCACCGTGCGCCGCGAGGATGCCGGCGCGGCGCTGGTGGAACTGCTCGACCAGGCCGCCGCGCAGTTGAGTCCGAGCGCCTAGTCCAGGCCGAGCTCGTCCACGATTCGTTGGGCGATCGCATCTGGCGATCCCAGGATGTCGACCCGGATCGCCGGCTCACCGGGCCCGGGTTCTTCGAGATCCGCGAACTGGCTGTCCAGCAGGCCTGATGGCATGAAGTGGCCCTGGCGCGAGGCCAGCCGCTGGGCGATCGTCGTCTTCGGGCCGGACAGGAACACGAAGAGGACGCCGGAGCCTCGTCGGTTGATCACGTCTCGGTACGAGCGCTTGAGAGCGGAGCAGGTGATGACCCCGTTCTGCCCGTTTTCGAGGCGCTCCTCCACCCACCTGGCGACCCGCTTCAACCACTCCGCTCGATCGGCGTCCGTGAGCGGATGTCCAGCTCGCATCTTCTCGATGTTCGACGGCGGGTGCAGCGCGTCGCCCTCTTGGAAGCGCCAGCCCAGACGCGACGCAAGAATGTCCCCCACGGTTGTTTTGCCGCTGCCTGCGACGCCCATCAGCACCACTACCGTGGGAATGGTTCGTTCCAGAGATTTAGCCCGATCAGCCGGACCGGCTCCACCGGCAGACACGGTTGCTGATTATCAATACGGGCGCCGGTTGAGGTCGAGACCTGTCTTGACCTCGGCGATCAGGCTGGTGCGGCCTCGAGCTGTGTCTCATGCGTGCTGCGGGGTCAGGGAATCTGAAGGCCCAGCCGGATGGCGAGCATCACCGCATGCGTGCGATTGGTTGCCTTCAGCTTGTCGTAGACGCTCACGAGGTGGTTTCGCACCGTCTTCTCGCTGATGCCAAGCCGCCAGGCGATCTGCTTGTTCGAAAACCCCTCCGCGACCTCCTGCAAGACATGCATCTCGCGATTCGAGAGCAGGGCCTTTGGCCTCACCCCCAGGGCGAGCGCGTCGCCGGATGCCACCGCGTCTTCCGTCGTCACCGGAACGATGAGCGCGACGACACCGGTTGCTGGGCCGTGCAGGTCCCGTTTGATGTCCACGTCTAGATATCTCCCAACTCAACCGGCGCTTCGGCAGGAAGCGATGAGATCAGGGTAGGCAGCCGGCTCGGCTCCAAAAAGGCGGGAAATACCTGAAAGGCGATACGCGCGGTACCTGAATCAGAGAGCTCGCCTGCGGGACAACTTCATCCTGGAGCACCCACGGACTCGCCCCCTTCGCCTTGTGCCCGCAATTGGCTCTGCGACAGGGACTCGAGCCCTGAACCTTGCGGTTGACAGATCGCTGCAGCCCGCTGAGAAATACCCGATCGAATTCACTGAGTGCCGCTCAGTACCGCCAAATATCGCCGTTTGTCACCGGCGTTGCTGTGTGGCACCGGTACACGGGAACCGACAACGAGGATGGTCGCGACACGCTGGGCTCAGTCGAGCTGCCACCGGTGGTCCGGGTCGGTCGTGACGAGCCAGCGCCGGAGAGGTCCTGCCATCACGTTGAGGTAGTAAAGGTCGTAGCCAGGACCAGCCGCGACGGGGTGATATCCGCGCGGGACAAGAACCACGTCGCCGTCGCGAACCTGGATCGCCTCGTCCAGCGAGCGATCATCGGTGTAAACGAGCTGTACCGCAAAGCCGCTGGGCCTGGCCAGGCGGTGGTAGTAAGTCTCTTCGAGGTAGGCCTCGCGGGGTGGATTGTCGGTGTCGTGCTTGTGTGGCGGGTAGCTCGACCAATTGCCGGCAGGAGTCAGCACCTCGGTGACGAGCAGCGACTCGGCGGGCCGGTCTTCCATGAGGATGTTGCGGATCGTACGCGCCGTCCGGCCGGAGCCTCGCTGGAACGGCTTGATCTCCGTAGCCTTGATCAGCGTCGGCTCAGCTCCCCTCTGGGCGGGTGCCCAGCAGAGCGCGACCTCGCAGAGTTCACTCTTCGCGCCGACGAGAACACGATCGCCTGGCGGCAGGTACACCGCGTCAGGGGCGCCATCGAACACGGTTTTGCGCGAACCGACGTCGCGCCACTTACCGATGTCGGCAGTGCCCGAGAGCACCACAACGCACAGCTCGCGGCCTTGCATCGTCCGCTCAACCATTTCGCCGCGGTGCAACAAACAGACTTCGAAGCCGACATATCTCCACCCGGCCGACTCGGGAGTGACCGCCGTACCGCGCCTTACGAGCTTGCTCACAGCAACCAGCGGCGGCGAGCCAGGGCCTTCTCGTGCTCCTCGCGCGCCTTCGCGACATCCGCGGACTCGCTTACTTCAGCGACTGGGACCTCCCACCAGCTGTCGTAGGCCGGCACGGCTTCGTAGCGGTCTACTGGAATGTAGATGACCACCGTGTGATCGATCTTCTTTGCCGCCAGCAGCGCGGCGCGAAGCTCTTCGATGTTGCGCGTGCGAAAGACATGCGCGCCGAGCCCTTCGGCGTTCTTCGCCAGGTCGACCGGCAGCCGCTCGCCGTTGCTGTGCCCCGCGTCGTCGCCGAGCGATCCATCCGAGCGATAGCGGTAGCGCGTGCCGAATCCTTGAGTCCCCTTGGACCGGGACAGTCCGCCAATCGAAGCGAAACCTTCGTTGTCGACGAGCACGATGGTGAGCTTCGCCCGCTCCTGTATGGACGTGACGATCTCCTGGGCCATCATCAGGTAAGACCCGTCGCCGACCATGACGTAGACCTCGCGCGACGGGTCGGCGAGCTTGGCGCCGAGCCCACCGGCGATCTCGTAACCCATGGTCGAGTAGCCGTATTCGACGTGGTAACCCTTGGGATCGCGCGTTCGCCAGAGCTTGTGCAGGTCGCCCGGCATCGACCCCGCTGCGCTCACGACCACGTCGCGCGGCGCAGATAGCTCGTTGACCGCGCCCAGCACCTCGGATTGCGCGGGACGCGGCCGATGCCCGAGGTTGTAAAGACGCGTCACCTCGCGGTCCCAATCGGCGCGAAGCTGCTCGCACTCTTCCTTATATATGGGTTCGACGGACCAGCCCGCCAGGCTCTTGTCGAGCACCTCGATCGTCGCTCTGGCGTCGCCGGTCAGGGCGAGGCCGCCGAGCTTGTGGCTGTCGACCTCGGCGATGTTGACGTTGACGAAATGCACGGCCGGGTTCTGGAACGCCGTCCTGGACGCGGTGGTGAAGTCGGTGTATCGCGTTCCCACGCCGATGACGACGTCGGCGTGGGCCGCCACACGGTTGGCTGCTAGAGTCCCAGTCGCGCCGACGCCACCAAGGGCGCCGGGATGGTCGAACGGAACCGCCCCCTTGCCGGCCTGCGTCTCGGCGACTGGAATGCCAGTGCGGCGCGAAAGCAGCCCGAGAGCCCCCGTCGCGTCCGAGTAGATCACGCCTCCGCCGGCGATGATCATCGGCCGTTTTGCCTGCTGAATGATGGAGGCGGCGAGCTCTAGCTGCGAAGCGTCCGGCAGCGGTCTTGAGATATGCCAGGTCCGCCTTGCGAAAAATGTCTCCGGGTAATCAAAGACCTCGGTTTGCACGTCCTGAGGCAGCGCCAGCGTGACCGCGCCTGTGTCGGATTGGCTGGTGAGCACTCGCATCGCCGCCAGCGCCGCGGGGATCAGCTGTTCCGCTCGTTCGATGCGGTCGAAGTAACGCGAAACAGGGATGAACGAATCGTTGACGCTTACGTCTCCTCGCGAAGGGCTCTCGAGCTGCTGCAGGACAGGGTCCGGCCGGCGCGAGGCGAAGACGTCGCCGGGCAGGAGCAGAACGGGAATGCGGTTGACCGTCGCCGCGGCCGCGCCAGTGATCATGTTGGTCGCCCCCGGGCCTATCGACGTCGTGCATGCGAACGTCGCCATCCGGTTGCGCATCTTTGCGTAGCCGGCGGCCGTGTGAACCATCGCCTGCTCATTGCGCGCCTGGAAGTAGGTCAGCAGCTTGGGGTGTTGGGCCAGGGCCTGCCCGACGCCCGTCAGGTTGCCATGACCGAATATGCCGAAGCAGCCGGCGAAGAACCTGTGCTCCACCCCGTCACGCTCGACGTGCTGGGCGGCGAGGAAGCGCACGAGCGCCTGCGCCATCGTCACCCTCATGGCGGCCTCCTAATCCGGGTTGGGCAGCATCACGTCGCGCACGAGGGCGTCGAGGTCGGCGCATGCTCCTACGAATTGCCTGAGCGTTCGCACCGTCGGCGGGAACGAGTCGAAGTCCCCGACTGTGAGGCCGTCCTCCGTGTAGGCGCGCTCGAAGTCGGGGAAGTGGGTGAGCAGGCCCGCGACGATGCGTGGTTCGACGGGGTCGTCGATGCGAGGGCGGACCTCGATGTCGCTCGAGTTCAACCGCTTCTGCCACGCGGACGGCGGCGAGATCACGGCGTCGGCACCGATCAGCTCGCTCCAGTGCATGTGGTTGCGGAAGGCGGCGGAAAGCAGTCGAATCCTGTACCCGCGGCTCTTGAAGATCCCGTACGTCTTCTTGAACACGGCGACGCCTGCCCATTCGAGCCAGCCCGGGTCCACGGCCAGGCCACGCTTCTCCATCACGACCTTGAGCCAGTCGTCGAGGCGGCCGACCATGATCGTGCAGACGGGCCCCATGGACGCGATGTCCTCGCCATCGCGTTCGCGGCGGCTCAGCCCGCGCTCCACCGCCTCCGCGACGGCGACGCACTGGGGCAGCGAGAAACACACCGTCGCGTTGATGCTGATGCCGCGGAAGGTCGCCTCCTCGATGGCGGCCACCCCCGCCTGCGTGACCGGAATCTTGACGATCATGTTTCGCGCAAGCCGGTTGAACCGGTCGGCGTTGTCCAGGATCGCTGCGCTGTCGCGATAGAGGCGTGGGTCGGTCTGAATCGACAGCCGGCCGTTGCGCCCGCGATGCTCGGCGAAAGCCGGTTCGAGCAGCCTGGCGGCCCCGATCGACATCTCCTCGACGAGCTTCCAGCCGATCACGTCTTCTGTCGCGCCCGGCAGCTCGCGCAGCAGCGTCTCGATCCGCGGCCGCCACTCCGCGTAGTGCTTTTTGAGGATGGTGACCGCGATCACAGGGTTGCAGGTTGCGCCGACGGCGCCGTTGTCGATCGCGTACTTCAACTCGTCCAGGTCGGCCGAGTCGTTCCACAGGCAAGTCGGTGTGGTCTGGGTCATCTGGTGAAGCGGGCTGCGGTAGGTCGTCACCATCGGGTGACCACCACTTTCTTGCGAGTGTAGAAATCGATCCCGTCTGTGCCGTGGACGTGGAGGTCGCCGTAGAACGATCCCTTCCACCCGCTGAAAGGAAAGAACGCGAACGGCTGCGCGATCGGGACGTTGATGCCGGTCATGCCGGCCTCCACGCGCTCGCGGAACTCGCGCGCGGCGCGACCAGACTGAGTGAAGATCGTCGCCATGTTGCCGAGGGCCATCTGGTTGGCCTGGCCGATCGCGTCGTCGAGCGTCGCAGCACGAGACACGGAAAGCACCGGCCCGAAGATCTCCTCACGGCCGACCGACATGTCGGCCGTGACGCGGTCGATGATCGTCGGACCCAGAAAGAAACCGCGACGTTTCATCTCACCCCGCCCGTCGACAATGAGCTCGGCGCCCTCCGCCACACCCTTGTCGACGTAGGCCGCGACCTTGTCGCGGTGGTCGGCGCGGATCAGCGGCCCGACCTGCACGCCCGGCTGGTCGCCCGGTCCGACGACGAGCTTTGCCGTCGCATCGCGAAGGGGGTCGAGGAGAGTGTCGACGGCCCTGCCAACCGCAACCGCAACCGATCCTGCCAGGCAGCGCTCGCCTGCGTTGCCGAACGCTGAGTTGAGGATCGCGGGCACTGCGATCTCGGGATCGGCGTCGGGCATGACGACGATGTGGTTCTTGGCCCCGCCGAGGGCCTGCACCCTCTTGCCGTTCGCCGCGGCCGTCTCATACACGTGCTTGGCGACCGGGGCCGAGCCGACAAACGAAATCGCAGCCACCTGCGGGTGCCGCAACAGAGCGTCCACGGCCTCGCGCGCGCCGTGCACGACATTGAGCACGCCCTCCGGAAACCCTGCTTCGAGGAAGATCTCCGCGAGTCGCTGTCCGCCAAGTGGCGTTCGCTCCGAGGGCTTGAGGACGAATGTGTTTCCCGCCACGACCGCGAGCGGAAACATCCACAGCGGAATCATCACGGGGAAGTTGAAAGGCGGAATACCCGCGCAGACGCCGACCGGATACCTGTAGAGATCCTGGTCGACGCCGCCGGAGACGTCGCGCAGGGTGCGTCCCTGGAGAAGCGTCGGCGCGCCGCACGCGAAATCGACGACCTCGATTCCCCTCCGCACCTCGCCGCGTGCCTCCTCGAGCGTCTTGCCGTGATGGCGTGTGGTGATGGCGGCCAGCTCCTCGAAGTGCCGCTCGAGCAGCGACTTGAAGCCGAACATCAGGCGCACTCGTTCCATTACGGACGTGCGCGACCATGCCGCGTACGCCTTCGCGGCCGCCCGGACCGCGGCGTCGACATCCGCGGCGCCTGAGAGCGGTACGCGTTCGATCTCTTCTCCGGTCGCGGGGTTGAACACCGGAAGTGACGCCGCGTCGTCAGCGGGCTGGCGCCACTCGGTGCCGATGAGGTTGCGAATCATCCCGCTTCCTCGGCGAGCTGGCGCGCGACCTGCTTCATCTCGGGATCGCTCGCCATCTTCTCCAGCTCCTTGGAAAGGCGCTCGAGCTCCTCGCCGCCCGCCATCATCTTGGTCAGCTCGTCAAGCGACGTTTCGCTCTTGACGTACGACCCCATGAGCCGGCCGCGATTCAGAAGCACGAACCTGTCGCCCACCGGGAACGCGTGGTGTGGGTTGTGGGTGATGAAGATCACGCCCAGCCCACGCTCTCGCGCCTGCACAACGTATTTGAGGACGATGCCCGACTGGCGCACGCCGAGCGCGGAGGTCGGCTCGTCGAGGATGAGGACCTTGGCTCCGAAGTAGACCGCGCGCGCGATCGCCACGGCCTGCCGCTCGCCGCCGGAAAGCGTGCCTACCGCCTGGTTGGGGTCGCGAACGTCGATGCCCATCTTTGCCATCTCTTCGCGCATGACCCGCTTCGCGAAGCCGGTGTTCAGCTTGCTGATCGGCCCAGCGCCGAGGGTCGGCTCCGAGCCCAGGAAGAAGTTCCGCCAGATTGACATCAACGGCACCGTCGCCAGATCCTGGAACACGACCGAGATGCCGGCCCGGCGTGCCTCTCGCGGGCCGGTGAACCGAACAGGTTTGCCGTCGACGAGGAGCTCGCCCTCGTCATGAGGATGCACGCCGGAGAGGATCTTGATGAGGGTCGATTTGCCGGCTCCGTTGTCGCCGAGCACGCAGGTCACCTCGCCGGCGTTGACCTGCATCGAGATGTCCCGGAGCGCGATCACGCTGCCGAAGTACTTGCTGACGTGGCGGACCTCGAGGAGTGGTATGCGCTGGTTGTCGCTCATCGCCTCGAGCTCGCAGCGCGCCGCCTGACCAGCGTGTTCAGGCCGACCGCAAGAAAGAGGATGACGCCCAGGAAGGTGTAGTACCAGTTCGAGTCCCAGCCCGCGAAGATGATGCCGATCTGGGCGAGGCCGATGATCACCGCGCCGAGCGACGCTCCGATCGCCGAGCCGTATCCGCCCGTCAGGAGGCAGCCTCCGACGACGGCGGCGATGATGTAGAAGAACTCCTGCCCGACACCCTGGCCAGACTGGATGCCCTTGTAGCGCAGGGCGACCATGATGCCCACGAGCGCTGCGGACATGGCCGTGTACATGAACAGGATGATCTTCGTCCGGGACACCGGGACGCCGACCGCACGCGCCGCGTTGGCATCTCCGCCGACCGCGAATATCCAATTGCCGAAAGTCGTCTGAGTCAGCACCCACGTCGCCACGATGGTGATGCCGATCCACCAGAGGACGGCGTCCTGGAAGTTGTAGGGCGCGAGAAACGTGCTGCCAAAGAGCGCGTGCGCGCTCGCGAACCCGGGTGCCGCGTCGCCGATGTCGAAGCGCACGGTGTTGGTGATCAGAAGCGTGACGCCGACGTCGACGCCGCGGAGGACGAAGAACGTCGCGAGCGTGATGATGAAGCTGGGCAGCTTGGTCCGGACCACCGCGAAGCCATTGGCTACCCCGACCAGCGCGGCGAAGATCATCACCAGCACGATCGCGATCCAGACGTTCAGCTGCTCTTTGGTGATGAGCATGCCGAGCAAAAGGCCGCTCGTGCCGGTCATCACACCGGCGGACAGGTCGAACTCCCCACCGATCATCAGCAGCGCTACGGCGACGGCCATGATCCCATAGGTGGATGCGGCGTCTGTCCAGTTCTGGGTGCCGGCGATCGTGGTGAACAGGCGCCCCGGAGTCGCGTCGACGCTCGAGAAGAGCACGTAGACTGCCAGCGCGCCGATGAGCGCACCGAGCTCAGGCCGCTGGAGGAGGCGGGCGACGATGCTGACACCTGCCACCCTTTCGTCCGCGGCTCCGCGCCTTTGCTTCGGCGCCGATCCAGGAAGGGGCTCTGTGGTTGCGACGCTCATGTTTTCACTCGCAACGGAAGACCACCGGGCCGGATCGCGGCCCGGCGGTCAAACCAGTCTATCTAGTGCCTTTGCCGGCCAGGCTCGCGACCTGCGCCGCGTTCGACTTGTCGACGATGCCCGGACCGCTCTTGACCGTGTCGAAGCCGCCGACCGTGTTGGCGTTGTCCTTGTACAGCTTCAAAAAGACGATGGGGAGATAGCCCTGGAGGTACTGCTGCTGGTCGATCGCGAAGTCGATCTTGCCGGACTGGATGTCCGTGATGACGCCGGTGCTGATGTCGAACGTCGCGATTTTCGCCTGCGAGCCGGCGCCCGCAACCGCCGCCTCGACAATGTTCTTGGCGACGTCGGGGTCGAGGGCGAGGACGGCGTCGATCGACTTGTCCGCGCTCAGCTTCGCCTGAAGCGTCGCGGTCGAGGACGAGACGTTGGACTTTGCGTTGTCGATGACGAGGTCGGTCTCGGTGCCGCCGAATGCAGCTTTGGCGCCGGCGCAGCGGTCGCGCAGGCTGGTGCTGGTGGCCTCGTGGATCACGCACAGGAGGTGGTGGCCGCCATCGGCCGCGAGCCGCTTGCCGGCCTGCGCCCCGGCCGCCGACTCAGGCTGGCCGACGCAGGTCAGCGCACCCGAGTAGGCGATGTAGCTCTGGCCGCTCGAGGTCGTGCCGCAGTTGTTGATCAGGATCAGCGGGATGCCCTGCCCGGCGGCCTGCTTGGCGCAGTCGAGCACGGTCTGGCTGTGCGGTGATACGGCCAGCCCGTCCGGCTTGGCAGTCACGGCCGCGCTTATGAACTGGCATTCCTGGTTGTCGTCGTTGTTGCTGCCCTGGTAGTTCACGGAAACGTTGAGGTCGCTTGCCGCTTGCTTTTCGCCTTTCTGCACGACCGACCAGAACGTCCCGTTGTCGCCGTGCGTGACGAAGTAGAAACGGTAGCTGGTACCGGACGTCGCCGCCGTTGGAGACGTGCCCGCGTTGGTGCTGCCACTCTGACAGGCCACCGCGGTCAACAACATGGCCGCCATCCCTACGAATAACCGAAACCGACTCATCGCTCACTCCTCCTTGGTGCGCTGCTGCTGTTGACGGCGCCTGCAATCCGATAGAAGTACTCAAGGCTCTGCCGCGCGGCAGCGGCAGGTCCGGCATCGGGTGCGGGCTCGGCAGTCAGCGCAGTGTCCTGCTCGAGCACGTACCAGCCGGAATACCCGGCGTCCTGGAGCCGGGTGAAGATGCCGCCGATGTCGAGGACGCCCGCACCCAGCGCGGTGTACAGGCCCGCCCGTACAGCGTCTGCGTAGGCCATCTCCCCAGCTACAAGTCGCCTGGCCACAGACGCGTCCACGTCTTTCAGGTGGACGTGACGAACTCGGCCCGCAGCCTCATCCACGACGTCGGCCGGGTCTGCACCCCCAAGGAAGAGGTGCCCGGTGTCGAGGCACAGAGCGACGTCTGTGTCGTTCAGCAGGCGACGAACGTCATCTGGTCGAGTCACCGCGGTCCCGACGTGGGGGTGGAAGGCGAGGACCATGCCGAAGGAAGCCACGATGCGCGCTGCCTCCCGAAGCGTGTGTGCTAGCCGAGTCCATTCGGCCGGCCTCAGTGCGCCGTGCGAATCGTAAGACTCGCCCGGCAGTGCCGCCGCCAGCACAAGAACGTGTGCTCCGGTCGCCGCCAGGGCCGCCGCCTCGCGACGGATTTCGGCAAGCGCCACCGCCGCCTCTTTGTGCAGGACCACGGCAAGGAAGCCGCCGGCCAGTCCCAGGCCGAAGCGGTCGAGGAGCGCCCGCCGCGAGTCTGGGTCGGCGGGAAGATATCCGGGCGGCCCAAGCTCCGTCGCCTGCAGCCCGAGGCTTGCCATCTCGCGCAGGACGCGTTCCGGAGCCAGCCGGTAGCCCCACGTGGGCAGCTCGCTCACGCCCCACGAGATCGGAGCCCCGGCTACCTTCATGAGAATTCCTCCACCCGGACTGGCCGGTGTTCGCGAAGCGAGCAGTCCGCGGCCAAAGCGACGACAAGCGCATCGCGCGCCTCAGTCACCGTGCAAGCGCTCTCTGTGCGATCGCGGACTGCGGCAAGAAACGCGTCCAGCTCGGCGCGATATGCCGGCTGGAACCGATCGATGAAATCGCGGTATCCAGACAACGTTGGTGCCTCGACCCCAGGTTCGATGGACCGGAGCGGTGTGCGGCCGTCCCAGCCGACAGCGACACTGTCGCGCAGCCCGAAGATCTCCATGCGAACGTCGTAGCCACGAGCGTCGTTCCGCGTGGCGGACAACGAGCCGAGGGCGCCGTTCTCGAAACGAAGGACGGCGCACGCCGAGTCCACGTCGTGGTTGTCGGCGAACACCCGGCCGTGCGCCTGGCCGGCTGCGAACACCTCGGTGATACGACTGTCCAGGACCCACGCTCCGATGTCGAAGTCATGGATCGCGAGATCTCTCCAGATCCCGCCAGATGCCGCGACGTACGCATCCGACGGCGGCGCCGGATCATGTGTGACGAGGTGGACAACCCGAACCTCGCCGAGCGCGCCGGCGCGATGCGCCTCTCGGGCCGCGCGATATCCGACATCGAAGCGGCGCTGGAATCCGATCTGGACCATGGTCTCGGTGCGCTGTACGTGGCGGATCACCTCGTCTGTGGAGGCGAGGTCGAGAGCAATCGGCTTCTCGCAAAATGTAGGCACCGATGCGTCAGCAGCCAGGTGCAGCAGTTCCGCATGCGCGGGGGTTGCCGCGGCAATGACCAGCGCGTCGACGCCAAGGGCGAGGAGCGCCTGAGGGCTCTCGGCCTGCGCCGCCGAGAGCTCGCGGGCGACGGCGGCCGCCCGCCCAGCGTCGGCGTCGACGATCGTCAGGTGCGAGACTAGCTCGCTCTCCGTCAGAGTCCGCGCATGGAGTGCGCCAATTCGTCCGGTTCCGATGAGCCCGACGTGCACCTGCCGCCCCCCAACATGTCATCCACCTGCCGTGCAATTCTGGGAACGTTCCCACGGGAACGTTCCCGCAAGTATAGTTCGACTGCAGATGAAGTCAAGAGCCCCGACGATCGTCGACGTCGCGCGACGCGCCGGCGTGTCCAAGTCGGTGGTCTCACGCGTGATGCGCGGCGAGCGATCCGTGAGCGAGGCCAGCCGTGCGTCCGTTCTCTCCGCGGCCGCGGCGCTCGGCTATCGAGCGAACGCGGTCGCCCGCAGCCTCGTCCAGCGGCGGACCTACAACGTCGGCGTCATGCTCTCGGACCTCCACAACATCTTCTTCGCCGAAGTCCTGGACGGCCTCTACGCCGCGGCGGGCGAGCTGGGCTATCGCGCGCTGCTGACGACCGGCAACCGCGACCCCGATGCCGAGGCCCGCGCGTTGGAGCAGCTGCTGGAGCTGCGCGCCGACGGCCTTGTCATCGCGGGAGCACGCGTTGCCGCCGAGGTCGTCGTCGCCGTCGCACGCGCCGTGCCAACTGCCGTGGTCGGTAGCGACCTTCGTCTGCCCGGCGTGGACGTCGTGGTCGACGACGACCTCCGCGGGGCCGAGCTGGCGGTGAAGCACCTCATCTCTCTGGGCCACAAAGACATCGCGCTCATCGACGGCGGGCAGGGGGCAGGCGCAGCCGAGCGGCGCGCCGGGTATCGGTCGGCGATGGCGAAAGCGGGCCTCGCCAGACACGCCATCGTCGAGCCTGGTGACTTCACGGAAGGCGGCGGCTACGAGGCGGCGCGGCTGCTCCTGGCCCGGAATCGCCGCCCCACCGCGATCTTCGCGAGCAACGACCAGTCCGCGGTGGGCGCACTCGACGCCATCAACGAAGTCGGGCTCGATGTCCCACGAGACGTCTCTCTCATGGGTTACGACAACACGGCGCTTGCGGCATTGCGCCACATTTCACTAACCACGATCCATCAGCCACGCAACCAGATCGGCGAGATGGCGATGCGCGCCGTGATCCGCCGCATCGAGCGGCCGTCGGCCTCGGCGCGGCGCCACGTGTTGGCGCCCGAGCTAGTCGTCCGCGACACGACCGCGCCGCCGCCGCACCGGTCTGCGTGATCCGTGGTCCTAGAGGACTGCGCCCCAGGCACGTCGAGGCCGAGGGAAGCATTACCTCACACCCAGGAGTAGCTGGTTTCATGACAGAAGCGAGCTGCCGAGCGGCACCGCGTAAGGGTCAGGATGTGTTCTGAGGACCAAAGTCAAGGCTTGACCCGTGAAATGCCTAGCGTCGTAGTGACAGGCTTTCGAATTCGGGAATTGGCTCCCCTTAGTGGACGCTCTTCGAAATTTCCTCCCGGGCCCCACCTCTTACCTGTTGAGATCCTGGATCAACTGACTCATCCGTCCAGCCATGCCGGTCAGTCCCGCAGCGAGACGGGCAGACCGGCGAGCAGACCGCCGTCGATGACAAACTGAGCTCCCGTTACGAAACTGGCGCGGTCCGAAGCCAGAAATGCGATGAGCTCCGCCACCTCCTCGGGCTTCGCGACCCGTCCCAAGGGATGCATCCGGCCCCACTCAGCCACCTGAGACTCCTGGCTCAGGTCGCCTCGGAACAGATCGGCCGCCCACCGCAGCATCGGGGTGTCCACTGATCCGGGACAGACGGCATTGACCCGGATGTGGTCTGGCGCATGGTCGATCGCCATCGCTCGCGTGAGCGCGAGTACGCCGCCCTTGCTCGCCGTATAGGCCGCAACCTTGGGTTGAGTTGCCAGTCCCTGGACCGAGGCCACGTTGACAATCGCTCCGCCGCCTCGGCGGCGCATCAACGGGATGGTGTGCTTGGCAGCAAGAAACTGACCTTTGAGATTTACACCCAGAACCTCATCCCATGTTTCTTCAGGAGTGTCCACGGCGGTTCCGTAGCGCTGAACGCCTGCGGAACAAACGAGGATATCGACC